>ERZ1066130.138-NODE-138-length-40749-cov-11.489802_pt1 | contig 40749 bp, 42 predicted proteins | sample MGYA00382777_ERZ1066130 | MGnify/ENA primary metagenome ERZ1066130 (study PRJEB33369, sample SAMEA5778360) | biofilm metagenome | biome: Industrial cooling water; feature: Water cooling tower basin; material: Biofilm | place: United Arab Emirates | collected...
CCACCGTATTCACTGATCACCACCGCCATCTGCATCTTCTTTTTCTGCATTTCCCGCAGCAACTTATCAATCGGCTTGGTTTCGGGTATGAAGTATGCCGGCCGTAAAATATCACGCAAGGTGCGGGTACCATCTCCTGAAAAGTGTACACTCATGATATCCTTGGTGTGAGCAATCCCGACAATTTCATCCAGAGAAATATCATACACCGGATAGCGGGAATATCCTTCATGAAACACAATTTTAGCCGCATCTGCCATCGATGTATTGGCATTCATCCCCGTAATTTTCTCACGGGGAACCATGACCTGACGCACAATGCGATTGTCAAAATCAAACACATTTTGAATCAGTTCACGCTCCGATGCCTCAATAGCCCCACCTTCTTCGCTTTCAGCGATGATCAACTTCAACTCTTCTTCCGAATGTACCTCCGTTTCACTCATTGGTTTGATTCCAAACATCTTTAAGATGAGATTTGCAAATCCATTGAGCAACCAGATAAATGGACGGAAGACAAAAAAGAAAACCCGCAGCGGCAATGAGATAGCCATGGACGTGGACGTGGGATATCGGATGGCTATGGACTTGGGGGCCAGTTCACCAAAGACAATGTGCAAGATGGTGAGTACCGCAAATGCCACCGGAAGGGCAATGCTATGAGCCGTGGCGGGACTCAGTTCAAAACCTAAAGCCGACATCAAGTTTAAAATCATACGGGAGACCACATCCTCCCCCACCCACCCCAGTCCCAGACTGGCCAACGTAATTCCCAACTGAGTGGCTGCCAAAAAGCCATCCAGATTATCAATGATAATCTCCGCTGATTTTTTGGCCATCCCGGTTTTCTGAAGGGCTATTTGAGAGGATCGGACTTTTACGATAGCAAACTCGGCTGCCACAAAAAAACCGTTCAAAAAGACCAGAAAAAGGGTAATTACTACGTCTAATGCCATAAATGAACGGTAAAGATAAGTATTCCTGAGGGATTGGACTGAAATGATTGATCTGAGTAAGTTTTTGCGGTACGCATGTACTAAAAATCCAAAAATTGAACCTACTTTCGGGTTACCAAAAACCTAATTGTATGTTATCCTATTTCTTCGAAGGTCTGGCTTTTCAATTTATTGACCTTCTCATCGGTTTTACCATCCTGATCAAAGGAGCTGATTTTCTAGTGAATGGCTCCTCCTCTATTGCCAAGAAAAACGGAATTTCCAACCTGGCCATTGGCTTAACCGTGGTAGCTTTTGGCACCTCTATGCCAGAGTTGATCGTGAGTTTGCTTTCGGCCCTTGACGGCAAAAACGATGCTTCTTTTGGGAATGTGATTGGTAGCAACAATTTTAATTTGCTGTTTATTTTGGGAATCGCAGGCTTAATTTATCCTCTGGTGGTTCAACGAAATACAGTTAAGTATGAAGTGCCACTGTCGCTATTAGCAGCCATACTCCTTTTTGTCTTAGTGAATGACCAAATGCTATGGGGCAGTACAGAAAATGGCATCACACGATTGGACAGCGGAATCTTGTTAGTATTTTTTGGTGGGTTTCTCGTTTACATCTATCGTACCATGAAAAATACGTCAGACCTGGGAGAAGGGGAAGAAATAAAGATTTATGGAACAGGGCTGGCCATCGGTATGGTTGTGTTAGGATTAGCCATGCTGATCGGAGGCGGAACAACTGTGGTGAACAGTGCCACCAGTATTGCGCATCATTTTGGGTTGAGTGAAAAGCTCATAGGATTAACCATTCTCGCTGCCGGCACATCGTTGCCGGAATTGGCTACTTCAGCCGTTGCTGCCTACCGAAAAAACACGGATATAGCAATTGGCAATGTGGTGGGCTCTAATATTTTCAATATCTTTTTCATTCTGGGAATTACCGGGTTTATTAATCCCATGCCCTATAACATCGCTTTGAACTTTGATATTCTGGTAATTATCGGTGCTACCGTAGTGCTCATGATATTTATGTTTACACTGAATACCCGAAAGTTGGATCGGTGGGAAGCTTTTATGCTGCTGGCTTCGTACATTGCCTACACAATTTACCTGATCGGTATCGATGCAGGTGCCTGATGCAGGCCATTCATTCTTAACAACTGACTGTAATTCAATCCAAGGTGGCCTTATCTGCCAGAATTGCTTGCCGGAGTGGCAGCAGGATAGGGTGACTTATATCCCTTCTCAAATTCTGCCCAGGCGTTTTGTCCTTTCTTAAAGTGGTTATCTGCAAAGAAGACCAGAAACTTATGGAACTCATCTGCCTTGCGGTAGCCAGGAATCGGATAAACAGCTTTATAATCCTCATCCATAAATACTACCGTTGGATAACTCATTTGTTTGTTAAGCAAGGCTACGGCCAATTGGTGGCTTCCTTTATTGCCATAGGGGACAAACTTATAGGTGGTCCCGTTGAAGACTACATCGGCCGTTTGCTCTGCATCAAACTTCACCGGATAAAATTTTTCATTTAGCAATTTAGCTACCGTGGGCTCCGAAAACGTGTTTTTGTCCATGACTTTGCACCAACCGCACCAATCGGTATATACATCAATGAAGATCTTTCGCTTTTCGGTTTTGTTCAGTTCTACTGCCTGCTCAAACGTCAGCCATTTGACTTCCTGAGCCCGGGAGACCGATGATCCGACCAACAGCCATGCTACTAAGGCGGATAAAACCAACTGGATCTGTAACTTTTTCATAGAATATCAGACAAAGGTAATAAAGTGTTTATAAATGAATTTACGTGTACGTAACCCATTGGTTTACACCAATCTTATTACCTAACAAATATTTTGCCGAATAACCGTAAATTCAGTCACTTTTTGATGGAATTTTACAAACCGATGGAGTCAAAAAAGGCCATTCCGGATAAAAATCGCACCCAATTGTTTATTCTTTTGGCGGGCGTGGTCGTGGCCATTATTGTTGCGGTGGTTCTCATTTATGTTTCCGAACTTAACAATCTGATGGCCGAAAAATTAAATTTACCTCCGGCCTTAAGTAAGCTCGCGGAGGCGTATGAGACGGTTGCCCGGGTCGTGGAGTTTATTACAAATTTGTTGCCTCAGCGGTAAGCATAATAATGCAATACCTTTTCAAGCGCTAATTGAAGAGCGCGATTGATCGGATAAAACTCACGTGTCAGATCGAAATCGATGGCGTGCAACTGCATATAATATTGATTCATCACCGGCACCTCCCATCCTTGCTGAATGGCTATTTGTGCCTGGTGGTAAGCAGCGCTCTGTTCTGTCTTGATGATCGCACAGGTCACCAACTCTTTTTCCTGATACTTGTTCGTGCGGGCCGAGTACCCGAAAAGCCGGCAGATCAAACCCCGATGTGGATACTGGGAACAAAGTCCGGCCGCAGCGCTGGTTGGGTTTAAAATCAGACAAACGGAATCTTTGGATTGACGTAATTTTTCCAGCCAATTTTCCGCTTGTTGTTGGTGATAGATATGGTAGGCGAATGGGAGAAATTCAAGAATCGTTGCTTCAATGTCTGGTTTAAAACAACACTTCCCGCAGCCCCACCGGCAGTGCAATGTGGTATTATCCTGAAATTGTTGGATAGAGGCATCCAGTGATTCAAAAACTTTTTCAACGGCCTGCACCTGAGTCACCATCCAATCCATGCAGCTAAGTTGGGAATAAAAAATGTATGTGATGTCAAGTGTTCCTTAAAAAAAAGAGGCTGCCCTGTTTGAGGCAGCCTCTGCGATGTTCAGGTAGATCAGATTCCTTTCTACCGTTTAACTACAAACGTCAGTACCGGGCGCTTCGCATGCGAAACCACTTCTTCTGCCACGCTGCCCGCCAGGACATGGGCAAATCCGGTGCGACCGTGGGTAGCCATGGCAATCAGATCGGCATCGATGTAATCGGCAAAACGGATGATGCCTTCTTCAATGCTTAAATCGTTAAACACGTTGATGGTATAATTTTTCAATCCCAGTTTCTTGGCAAACTTTTCCATGAAATCTTTGACCACGGTGTCGCGTTGGAAATCGCCAGGCGTGTTGATGCGCACCAAATGCACCGTTGAGCTGTAAATCTGCTGGGTACGTTTCACGATGCGGGAGAAAACTTCTTCGTCTTTGCCCATAGAAGAGGCATACACAATATTTTTAAAGTTTGTAGTGGCTGGTTTTTTATTTAACACCAGCACAGGCGCTTTGGATGTCCGGACTACTTTTTCAGTATTTGAACCGATCAGCATTTCCTCCAGCTTGGTATGGCCCGAGGTGCCCATGACAATCAAATCTACTTTATGCTCAGTGATGATGTCTTTGATGTTGTGAAAAGCGCTTCCCAGTTTCAGTTCACCAGATACGGTGATATCTGAGTACTTAGGGTCCTTGACTACTTTCTCCAGTTGTTTTTTAGACTTTTCGATAAGCTTTAACATGAAGAGTTTTTCTTCTCCGGAAATACCCGAAGAAATCTGGCCATCGGTATTAAAATTCAAATCCTCTACTTCTTCGATGACATGTAACAGAATAACTTCTGCACCAGATTTTCTGGCAACGTCTGCTGCAGTATCCAGTGCGATGACAGCGGTTTTGGAAAAATCAATCGGAACAAGAATGCGTTTCATGGAATTAGTGATTTATGGATTGCTAAAAGTAATGAATTCAGGTTATTTAAAAAATGATGGGTTGGCATATTGAAATGGGCAGGTGTCCGCTGGAAACGCCAAAAAAATAACCTGCCTGAAAATAGACTCTTGCCAGTAAAAGCAGACCACAAATAAACAGGGAGGCAGTCACCCATGACCGGGAGGATATATGCCAGCGATTTTTCATCAGTTTTAACAGCCAGCCGCTGCCCATCATGGCCGGTCCGGTGCCCAGCCCAAAAATGACCATTAACCCAAACCCGGTGGTCATACTTCCAGTGCCGAGGGTGTTCAGTAAGGCCGCATAGGTGAGGCCGCAGGGAAGCAAGCCATTGAGCATTCCCAGAATCCATACGGATAACTTACTTTTTCTGGGTAGCCATTTGGAAAAAGCAAATTTAAGATAACCTACTCCTGAAGCAACCCGGGCTCCTACCCCCGGAATGCGCATGGGAATGGTAAATCCAATGGCCAGAAGTAACACCGATACACCCGCTATCCATGAAAACAAAAACTGAAACCTGGGCAAATCTAAAAAACCGCCTACGCCTGACAGAAAAGCCCCTAAAATCCCATAAGTAGTGATCCGGCCCGCATGGTATAGCCCCAAGGCCCCTCTCCAGGCATGTGCCGAAGCTACCGTGGCAGCCAGGGGGCTACACATGCCTACACAATGCACACTGCCTGCCAAACCCATGATCAATGCTGTTATCCACATCTACTTATAGAACAAATGAACGTTCAATCTGATACTCTTTTCCTTCGGCCGACCAGCTTAACTTCAAACGATACAGTCCCGGCTCCCAACGCGTCATCTCAAAATGCTGGTGGATATTCGTGTCTAATTCAAATTGATAATCTAATCGAATATCGGAAGGTCGCTGAATCTGCAAGGACCCTCCTGCCACCGGTGAGGCAAATTGTACCTCTACCTTTCCCTGATGGAGTTGAATTTCCGGTGGTTCTGCCAAAAGGTTGGCTCGTTGCTGATTCGACTGTTGTTGATTGAACTTAAGTTCATCCTGATAATACTGCGTGGACACGAGACTAACGTCTTCGCGTACGCATACAAATACCAGTGTGCCTATAAATGCTGCAAAACTGATAAATGCTACAAAAATCCATTTTCCCGGGTTCATCCTTAAGGGGTTGGTTGTATTTTAATAGGGCCTATAAAACGCGCTTTGATCTGATCAATCTTCCGGTCGCCTTCATATACGCTCATGTGAATGATGGTTCGGGTGGTGGTTAATTGATCCTCTGGAATCTGAATCAAAAAGTTTCTCTTAATCATGGCTTCTTTGGGAACATTCAAGGCCTGTTCGCCAATCCGGGTAATGGTTGCCTGAGCCGGTGATTCGATGCGTATGTCCAGTACTTTGTTCTCAAAGGTTTTGTTCAGAAATTCGATTGCATAGACATTGGCAATTTTTCCATCATCGGTGCGGGTATACAATGTTCCAGGCATTTTCAGAACGGTGGTGTCTACATCAGAACGGGTGACGATAAAATAGGATAACAGACCTAACAAAACAGTTAACATAGCAGCATAGCTGATCACCCGAACATTGATGATTTTGGTTTCCCCCTTCTCAATAGCAGCCGGTGATGAGTAGCGAATTAATCCGGTCGGTTTATTGACTTTGAGCATCACATCGTCACACGCATCGATACAGGCCGTACAATTCACACACTCCAACTGAGTTCCGTTCCGGATGTCAATTCCAGTAGGACAAACATGAACGCATAATTTGCAGTCAATACAGTCTCCCCGCTTTTCTTCCACCGGACTTGGTTGCTGCTTTTTCAATTTACCGCGAGGTTCACCCCGAACCCAATCATAGGCTACCATGATGGAATTTTTAATCAGCAACACCCCCTGAAGCCGTCCGTAGGGACACACTACGATGCACGCTTGTTCCCGAAACCAGGCAAACACTCCGTAGAAAATTCCGGTAAAGGCCACCAGACCGATGAAACCTGCCCCATGGTTAGTAGGAGGCTGCGTGATGATTTCCCTCACTTGATCTAGTCCTATCAGATAGGCCATGGCTACGTGGGCAATCAGTATCGAGATGGCTACAAAAATCAATTGTTTTCCTCCTTTCTTGATTACTTTGGAAGCCGTCCACGGAGCCAGACTTAGTTTTCGTTGTTCATTGGCATCGCCTTCGATCCAATATTCGATTTTGCGAAACACCATTTCCATAAAGAGTGTTTGCGGACAGGCCCATCCGCACCACAGCCGACCAAACACTACGGTGAACAGGATGATGAAAACAAAAAAAGTAATCAGTGTCAGCGCCAAAAGAAAAAAATCCTGAGGCCAGAAAACCTGTCCAAACAGTATAAACTTCCGTTCAAAAATGTTCAATAGAAAAAACGGTTTGCCGTTCCATTGTAAAAAGGGTCCTACAAAAAAAATGGTCAGCAATATCACCGTGACTACGATCCGTCTATGATGATAGTGACCAGCAGGTTTTTTGGGATAAATCCAAACACGTTTCCCCTCCTTATCTACGGTGGCAATAGAATCACGAAATTCCTCATCAAACTGATATAATGAATCGGTAGTATTCATTTTATCGTATAAGAGACGCTTGAATATTTAATGTGTCGATGACCGTAGAGTCTGCCGGAGGGTATAGATTCCCCTGGGGTGCCTTGGGTTTGGCAGGTGTGGTACCCTGTAACGACAGGATATAACTGGAAACACTCTGGATGTTTTGTGGACTCAGCACTTGTCCCCAGGCCACCATGTTGGTCCCCTGAACTCCGTTTTTGACAACAGTGAAAACATTCTGAATAGATCCGCCATGAATCCAATATTTGTCGGTCAGGTTCGGGCCAATATCCCCACCCCCATCAGCCAAATGGCAACTGGCACAATTGGAAGTATAAAGCTCTTTTCCTTCTGCCAAGGCTGCTGCATCCGTCAATTGCGTCACTGTGGTTTCATCTACTGGATTACTGGCCCGAAACAATTTGATTTGTTCTTCTGCCTGAACGACCTCAGCCTGATATTCTTTTTCAGACGAGGGTAACGAAAAGGAAATATGATAGACCACCAGATACACTACTGAAAAGGCAATCGTTCCATAGAATAACCATTTCCACCAGGGAGGCAGGTGATTATCCAATTCACGAATCCCATCATAGTTATGATCCAGCAGAATATCTTTTTCCTTCTCCACCGGTACAAAGTCGTTAGCCGATTGCCAAAATCTGCTCCAAAAAGATGGAGCCGGTTGATATACTTCGCCCCGTTCAGCGGCCAGACGTTTGGCTTCTAATTCGGCCATAACGTTAATCACTTTAAGCATGACCGCGGCTACCATCAAAACCGTGAGAGCTACTACAAACAAAAAGCCCGTCAGAATGTAAAACTGAATCATGGGATCGTTGTACCAAAGCTGTGCAGAAGCCTCGGTGGTTTGTGCCTGGGTAGCAACGGGCACCACAACACTTAAAAAAAGCATGACCTTCTTCATACAATTTCAGAGTTTAATACATCAGAATGATTAGAATCTTGCAAAGGTTGCTCGCTCATCTTCTTGATAAATTTTTGATCGGCAGTAAATACATACCAGAGCAGCAGCAGGAAGAAAAGAAAGAAAATGACAAACGATATGATCGGCCAGATGGCGATGTTATCAATGGATTGTAAGATGCTCTTATACATGGTGGGTATAATTATTGGTTTTCGGCTACTTCTTTAACTTTCACATCCATTCCGAGGCGTTGCAAATAGGCGATCAACGCCACGATTTCTGCCTCCGGAATTGTTTCAAGCTCTTCTTTCTTCAAGCGGGCCACAATTTCATTTGCTTGTTTTTCCAAATCGCTGACGGCTTGAGATTCATATCCGTCCGGATAAGGAACACCCACCGTGCGGAGTGCCTGAATTTTGCCGGCTGTTTCATTTTTATCGATGGTTTGTTCATACAGCCAGGGGTAAGCGGGCATGATTGATCCGTTGGATACATCCCCGGGAGCATACATGTGACGATAGTGCCAACTATCAGCATACTTGCCTCCCAACCTCTGTAAATCAGGCCCTGTGCGCTTGGAGCCCCACAGGAAAGGATGATCGTACACATATTCGCCAGACTTAGAATATTGACCATCTTTCGGGTCATAACGTTGTACTTCGCTGCGGAAAGGACGCACCATTTGGGAATGGCAACCCACACATCCCTCGCGAATGTAGATGTCGCGTCCATGAAGTTCCAGAGGAGTGTAAGGCTTCACCGAAGCAATGGTGGGAACGTTGGACTTAATCAAAAACGTAGGCACCAGTTCAATGATCCCACCGATCAGGATGGCAACAAATGCAAGAACTGTAAACAACACGGGCTTACTCTCCAACACACGGTGCCAATATCCTCCGGTAGCGTGCGATACTTTCATCAGCGGAGCCACGTTTGCTTCCTCATTGACAATCAACTTACCCTGATTGGCCGTTTTGATCAGGTTGTAAGCCATGATGAATACGCCTGCCAGGTAGAGCAGACCCCCTACCGCACGAAGCATGTAAAAAGGCATGATGCGGGTAGACGTTTCCAGAAAGTTCTGATAGGCCAAAAAACCATCGGGATTAAATTGTTTCCACATCAGGCTTTGCATGACACCCGCTACGTACATCGGCAGTGCATAAAAGATGATTCCCAATGTCCCCAGCCAAAAGTGTGCGTTGGCCAAACGGGGTGAATACAGGGATGTGCCCCACATGCGGGGAACAAGCCAATAAAACATTCCAAAGATGAGGAACCCATTCCAGCCCAAACCACCCACATGCACGTGAGCTACAATCCAATCTGTAAAGTGAGCAATGGCGTTTACATTTTTAAGCGAAAGCAGAGGGCCTTCCAGGGTAGCCATACCATAGGCTGTCACGGCCACCACCATGAATTTCAAGACTGCATCTTCGCGCACCCGATCCCAGGCGCCACGCAGGGTCAACAGTCCGTTGAGCATGCCTCCCCAACTGGGAGCAATCAGCATAATAGAAAAGACAACCCCCAGCGACTGAGCCCAGTCAGGCAGGGATGTATAAAGAAGGTGGTGAGGGCCGGCCCAGATATAAATGAAAATCAATGACCAGAAGTGAATGATGGAAAGACGATAGGAATAAACAGGTCTGTTTGCTGCCTTGGGCAAGAAATAGTACATGATTCCCAAAAAGGGTGTGGTAAGAAAAAAGGCCACGGCATTATGACCGTACCACCATTGCACCAGCGCGTCCTGCACCCCCGCATACCAGGAATAACTCTTAAAGAGTGTTACGGGAATTTCAAAGGAGTTAACAACATGCAACACCGCTACTGTCACAAACGTGGCGATATAAAACCAGATCGCCACATACATGTGTTGCTCCCGCCTGCGCAAAATGGTGCCAATCATATTCCAACCAAAAACTACCCACACCAGCGTAATCGCAATATCAATGGGCCACTCCAGTTCTGCGTATTCCTTGCTGGTGGTTATTCCCAGTGGTAGTGTGATGGCAGCCGCCACAATGATCAGTTGCCAGCCCCAAAAGTGAATCCAACTGAGGGCATCACTGAACATCCGCGTTTTCAGCAAGCGTTGCATGGAGTAATACACGCCTGCAAACATGGCATTTCCCACAAAGGCAAAAATGACGGCATTCGTGTGCAGGGGTCGGATCCGCCCAAAGGTGGTATACTGCAAATCAAAATTGAACAAGGGATAAAAAAGCTGGATGGCCGCAAGCAACCCAACCGTCATGCCGACAATGCCAAAAATGACTGTGGCAATGATAAAGGCCTTTACGACCTTGTTGTCATAGTAGATTTTTTCGAGTTCCATAGGAGGCTCTGGTCTTTAGTTTTTTGATGCGATAAAAGTACCGCCAGGCCTAAACACCGATTATGATACCCAACAGGCGAAAAGATGATTTTTGTCAGGAATTATTACCTCTTCATTTTGGAGCGGTATTCGCCTTTCGGAAACCGCTCTGAATAGCGGTTTCGGATGGACTCCTTGACTTTTAACCGGCCCGTGGTGTCACACGCTTTCCATAGATGGTAATAGTGCCGTTCGTCATCCGGATTAAAATAGGCCGGGCGATTCAGAAAATAGAATAACACATCGGCCAACTCCAGTGAGGACGTGGAGCGTAGAAAACTATTTACCATTCGCAAGGCATCGCAATACCCCGTGGTTTTGTTAAAGAAAAAAATGCGTGTCCCCGGGTTCTTTTTTAATTCGATGGCCAGCGACAAAACATTTGCCACATAAGAAATCAAAAATCTATTCCGGGGGTGTGTCTGTAGTAAGTCGAGCGCCAGATAAAGACAAACATCTAACATCCGCAAATCATAGGCAGCGCGTACGCTTTCAAACGCAGCCATGCTAGCAATCAAAGATATCTTCTGGGGGTCGGAAAACCGGGGTGACGCATTCTGATTAGGCAGGTGTCGGGTGAAGGAGTAGAAAGCAGCGGTGCGTTCGGTCAGAGCGGGATGTGTCCGCAAGGAGTCTGAATTAAAAAAAAGAGTACCTCCTTCCTGATCCTGAATTTTCAATGTGCCTTTCAGCCACTCAGGTTGAATCGGATATTTATCAGTATTCAGAGGAGCAAAAATTTCAACTGAGCTAGTGGAGTCTCGGCAATACGAAAGATTCAACAGCCGCAAAGCCTCATCCCCGGCAGAGAGGTTGAGGGAGGCCCGATGCATATAGATCACTGCCAATGAATCCGCTTCCAATTCCTTTTTTTGGCTTAGCCGTGCAGCATCATAATAGGAATCCCGTAGGTCTTCCAATTCCTCGGTTGGCTCAGGTAAGGAAAGTAGTTCCTGTAGCGCCTGTTTCAGCGTAACTTCATTTGCCTGTTGTTTCTCCTGATGAATGCGCCACATCAGATGACTTTTTTGGTGATGGGCCATCTCATGAGCCAGAACAAAAGCCAGTTGATTTTCGTGGGTAATCCTACTTAAAAACCCGAGGGTTACACCAATGGTCCCGTCTCCGAGACAGATCGCGTTTGCTTCAGGCGAATTGAGTACCACCAGTATCGGTCTGCGACCTCTGAAGTTATTATGAGCCATTAACTGATCTGCCACTTCATTTAAAAATAACTGAAGCGTATCGCTCCAGATAAATCCGCGTTTGTCAATGGCGCTGATAATCCGATCCAGGTGCTTTTGATATTCGGTTTTAACCAACGGACGTACCTGGGAAGGCATGGATTTTAATTCATCTGCATAGCTTTCCCTGAACCGGTCTTTCCATTCTCCGGAATTTTCTGGTTTTCGTATGAGCGGATGAAAGTCATACTCCTGGGCCTGGCAGGCACTTAGCGATGCGAAAAAAAAGCCTATGATCAGGTGTAGACGCATCACGTGATCAAAAAAAAGAGATAATCAAGTACCACCCCATGATGCCGCAGCAAACCAATTTTAACAGTGTGCCTGCCACAAATCCCAGAAACGACCCAAGAGCCGCCCGAAAAGCCTGCTGCGAACTTTGATTAGCCATGAGTTCGCCAATAAAAGCTCCGATAAATGGCCCCAGAATAATTCCGAGCGGTCCGGCAAAAAAACCAATCACTAAACCGATCGTACTGCCCCACACTCCATATTTTGTTCCACCAAATTTTTTTGTTCCATAGATGGGTATGACGTAGTCAATGGCTGTGATGACGATGGTGATGCCCAAAAGAATCACCAAAAAAGTGGTCGAAAAAGGGGTAGGTTCACGGAGTTGTTGAATCAATAATCCAATAAAAGCAAGAGGTGGTCCAGGTAAAACAGGCAGAAAACAGCCCACCATACCCACTAACCACAAAAGGACACCTAACACCATCCATAAAATGTCTATCGATAATTCCATAAAATCATGAAAACGGTTGGGTCACGTTCTTTATTTAAAAGTTAAACTTAAAAAAAGTCAGCCATACATACGGCTGGCGAAAAGATAAAAACGTTCACCAGATATTCTCGTATCTTTCGCATTCATTAAGTAAAAGGTATAACTACCCAAAACCATAAACTCACTTCTATGAAAAAGGTGCTTTTCATTCTGTTTCTCGTAGGTGCCCAACAGGGATACGCCCAGTTAATTAAAACACAATTAATTTTAAAAGTCGTGGATGAATTAGGTAATCCTGTGGCAGAAGCCTCGGTAAAGTTATATGAAACAGAGGCTGATTATGCTAAAGAAGTCAACACCGCCTTTGAAGGTACCACCGATGCCAAAGGTGTGGTTCAGTTTAAAAAAATGAAGGCCATCCAATATTATTTAATCGTTCGGAAAGATGACAAAGACAATATGGGAGGTGGAGAAAAAGTCGGGCCACTGGAAGAAAACAAATTCAATAAGGCTACGGTAGTCATCCAATAGTTCTGGTCAGACTATTCACATAATGTTTATTTTATCTGAAGGCCTCTCCCACTACGATGGGCTTCCGGAGGAACGTGCGTTTCTTCAGAAATGTCTCACGCTGCTCCAGCATCCACAGGCATTTGAACGAACACATCTTCCCGGACATTTTACGGGATCAGCCTGGATTGCCAACCCGGATCGGTCAAAAGTTTTATTGGTTCACCATGCCAAACTAAATCAGTGGATGCAGCCGGGTGGGCATGCAGATGGAGAGGCAGATTTGTATCAGGTGGCCTTACGTGAGGCCTTGGAAGAAACCGGGGCCACACCACTGGTGAGCGAGCCTGTCATCTTTGATCTGGATATACACACCATCCCCGCCCGGAAAGATTTTCCGCAACACGAGCATTATGATGTTAGATTTTTGCTGATAGCAGATGATCAAGTACCCGTCAGGGTCAGTCATGAATCGCATGATGTTCGTTGGGTGTCTTTAGCCGAACTGGAAACCTACACCCAGAGTCGCTCCGTGGTTCGAATGAAAGAAAAATTACTTCGAGCTAATTAACAAAATGGCAAAGGCAATGACCACCATCCAGAAGCTGTAACCCGACAGCGATGGAATAATAACTGTCTGCGTGGCCATCAGCACAGCCAGCAACACCAGTAGGATGGCTACGACCTTCAAAACATTTCGGGTTTTATTACTCATGATGCCTGATTAAATGATGGTACCATTGAAACACTTAGTGATGATGTCCATGCGGACCATGTACATGGCCGTGAGATACTTCTTCGGCTGAGGCCTCCCGTATATCGATCACCTCCACATCAAACAACAAGGTGACGCCTGCCAACGGATGATTCGCATCTACCGTGATCGTATCCAGGCCTACGTGCGACACTGTAACTACTCCACCCTGATTGGTGGAAAATTGCATACCTTCCTTTACCTCCTGATCTCCAAAGGCGCTGCGAGGTACTTTTTGAATCAAGGTATCGTCTTTCTGTCCATACCCTTTTTCGGGGTTAATGTTCAGTTTCAGTTTTTCACCCTTTGTTTTTCCGTCCAGTCCTTCTTCCATTCCCATGATCAGATTGCCGGCACCGTGTAAATAGTGTAAAGGATCACGACCGTCACTGGTATCCAGCACTTTGCCTTCCAGGTTTCGTAATGTGTAATGAATGGAAACAACCTTGTTTTTGGAGATTTGCATAAAAAATATCTGACAGGACAATAATTTTATCAAAACTAAAACTTTTATGAGGAATTCCGATTGATCCGATCTATTTCAAGCTATTTTCCCTTCGGTTTTGCTAAGGATCCCGGCTCCTTCCCTGTTTCAGGACTGACATTTTGGGGTTACCTTTGCCATCCCTTGTCAGAACAAGTGGACCAATTGATTCAACACCATGTTTGATAGTTTAAGTCTCAAGCTCGAAAAAGCCTTTCAAACCCTGAAAGGCCAATCAAAAATCACCGAAATTAACGTAGCCTCCACCATCAAGGAGATCCGCAAAGCACTGATTGATGCCGATGTTAATTATAAAGTAGCCAAAGAGGTTACAGACGACATTAAGGAGAAAGCCATGGGGCAAAATGTGCTGACGTCCATTTCTCCTGGACAACTCCTGACCAAAATCACCAGTGATGAGCTGACGGCACTCATGGGTGGGCAGAGTGAAGATATCTCGCTGACGGGCAATCCCAGCATTATTCTGATTGCCGGTTTGCAAGGTTCTGGTAAAACCACTTTCTCGGGAAAATTGGCCAACTATCTGAAACGCCAGGGCCGGGAAGTCTTGTTAGCCGCCTGCGATATCTATCGCCCTGCGGCTATGGATCAATTGAAAGTATTGGGACAGCAGATCGGGGTGGAAGTCTATACCGAGCCCGAGACAAAAAACGCTCTGAAAATTGCCAAAGCTGCCATTGATCATGCCAAAAAAATGAATGCCCGCGTGGTCATCATCGATACGGCTGGTCGACTGGCCGTGGATGAAGAAATGATGAATGAGATTGCAGGGCTAAAAGAAGCCCTTCAACCTTCCGAAACCTTGTTTGTCGTTGACTCAATGACGGGGCAGGATGCCGTTAATACAGCCAAAGCTTTTAATGAGCGGTTGAATTTTAACGGGGTGGTCTTAACCAAAATGGACGGAGATACCCGCGGGGGAGCAGCCCTTTCCATACGCAGGGTAGTGGAAAAACCGATTAAGTTTATCAGCTCGGGTGAAAAGATGGAGGCCATTGACCGCTTCTATCCTGACCGGATGGCCAGTCGAATCCTGGGTATGGGTGACGTGGTCAGTCTGGTGGAAAAGGCTCAGCAAACATTTGATGAAGAGGAAGCGCGCAGGCTGAGCGCTAAAATGCGCAAAAACCAATTTGATTTTAACGACTTTCTGACCCAACTGGAACAAATCAAAAAGATGGGGAACATGAAGGATCTGTTGGGAATGATCCCCGGTATGGGAAAAGCTTTAAAAGGAGTTGATATCGATGACAATTCCTTTAAACCGGTGGAAGCGATTATCCGCTCCATGACCATTCACGAACGCGAAAATCCGGAAGTCATTAATAGCAGTCGTAAAAACCGGATAGCCAAAGGAAGTGGTACCTCGGTGCAGCAAGTCAATCAGTTGCTCAAGCAATTTGAAGACATGCGTAAGTTAATGAAGACGATGAACAAGATGGGGGGCGGCAAGCGGGCCTTGAACGCCATCAATCCGTTTGGAAAATAGGCATGTACTTCTCTGCCTGACACCCGGACTGATGATCTTTTGAAATTCATCTTAAATTTTTATTACTTCGTACCGTTATTTAACACAAATCGATAACGTTATGGCAAAAGGAGAAGACAAACGCAAAGAGACCAAGAAGGCTCCGAAGAAAACGCTGAAAGAAAAGAGAGCCGAAAAGCGTGCGAAGAAAGGAAACTAAAATCGAACACGCGTCTCGTCAAAAAGCCATCCATAAAAGTTATGGATGGCTTTTTTTATGACACATATCTGGCTATTATGCTTTCTGGTAGACAGAAGCAAATTGCTGAGCAAAATCTTCCAGTTTTACTTTTCCCAGGGCAGGACGATTTTTCCAATAGCTTGCCTGCATGGCTCCTTCGCGCAGCGCGATTCCCAACTGTGTATACCCTTTTGCGATAGGTTCCGCTAATCCTGCTTGCAACATGCCTTGAAGCGATTGATCGTCCGGGAATTGCACCCACGGAATACCCGGTTTACCAATGGCATCTCCCAGGACTTTGGCAATTTCGTTGGGATGGCGTTCGTCACTTCCAATATACTCTACCGAAAAGCCTTTAAAGTCAAGTTTGCTTAAATGATTGGAGGCTACTTCAGCAATATCAGAGGTATCTGTCAAAACCAGTTTCTCATCCGTACCACCAAAGTTAGATCCCATGATATTCATGTTCTTTATAAGCGGAATCATGCTAAATAAATTATAATAGAAATAAGAAGGACGAAGCACTTTAACATGCACATCTTTCAGCTTCTCCAACCTTTCTTCTGCATAGCCAAGGCCATCTACGGGGCCTGCTCCTTTGCGCATATGAGCCCCTATACTACTTAACAGCACAACAAACTTGACTTTTCCCGCTTGAACAGCCTGCACAAAAATATCGGCTACCTTTTGCTGGTATTCATACCATCCTCCCTGGGGAGACCAATTGGGAGGAATCATAAGGTAAACGGCATCAGCACCCTCAAAGGCACGGGACACAAAGGATGCATCTTCTACCGAACCGACCGCAGCCTCTGCACCTAATGCTTCAATGTCCTTTACCCGGTCAGTGGAACTTGTAATGACGGTCACCTGATGGTTTTTTGCCACTAATTGCTGGACAATCGGTTTACTAATGTGGCCAATAGAGCCTGTAATAACATATTTCATACGTTTAAAAATTGGTTAGCAGGCTCATAACACAGGACGATGAAAAAAGATTCACAAACAGAAGCTTGGATTGTTGAACGGTCACGCATTTGAAAAATCACCAGCTTAACATCTGGTTAACAAAAAATAAATCAGCCTCCGCCTAAACCTGCTACCGATTAACCCGTTAAACGGTTTAGTTACAGATTATTTGATAAAACATGAAAATGCTCCGAACCAATACCGGAGCATTTTTTGTTATTTGCCAACAAAACCAATGTTTACACACATGAAAAAATTAATTTACCTATTCGCTATCGTTTCCACGGTGGCCGTAGTCGTTCCTGCACAAGCGCAAGAGAAACCCTCCAGCCCAAAAGAAACCGTGAAGGGCACGGTTAATGGCGCCAATGTTGAAATCGTTTATTGCAGACCATCTGCCCGTGGAAGAAAAATGATCGGTGGCAATGAGCCCTTTGGCCAGGTATGGCGAACAGGCGCCAATGAAGCAACTACGATTGAGTTTGACAAAGACGTGCTGTTAGAAGGCAAAGACCTTCCTAAAGGAAAGTATGAATTGTTTACTATCCCCGGGGAAAGCGAATGGACCATCATCATTCAGAAATATGGCAAACAATGGGGTGCTTATAAGTATAAAGAATCCAATGATGTTCTTCGGGTCAAGGTAAAATCTGACAAAACCAGTGCTTTTGTCGAGACCTTTACCATCGCCACCGATGCGAAGGGGGTAAACTTAAGTTGGGAAAATACAGCTGTCGCTTTTAGCGTTAAGAGCAAATAAGCTTTTCAAAAAGGTAAAGATTTCAAGCCCCGTGATGGGGCTTTTTTATTTATTGCCAAAAGATATTACTTTTAAGATGTCTGACACATCCATGGCTGATCCGGGCACTGTATATAAAATACTGGGACGAAATGACCGGGTAGATTTGCCTAAACTGGGCATTTTCGATATTCACGCCAAAGTAGATACTGGTGCCTATAACTGCAGCCTGCATTGCTCGCGGGCAGAGGTAATCGATGGAAAACTCGAATTCGTTTTATTGGATGAAGAACATCCGGAATTTACCGGAATGAAATTTGTTTTTAAGAAGTATAAACAACGCGAAATCAAAAACTCGTTTGGCGAGGCAGAACTTCGGTATGTGATTAAAACAACCATCCGTATCCATGACCGCCTGATCCGGGCTGAATTTTCGTTAAGCAACCGCGGAAATCTGAAATTTCCCATCCTCCTGGGGCGTAAAATTTTGCGCGATCGCTTTTTGATTGATGTGACTAAAAAAGATTTATCTTTCACCAGCAAATACCAATCCCGGTAAACCCGTTTAATCCTGTCTGTTATGAATATTGCCATCCTTTCACGCGATGCCAAGTTGTATTCCACCAAACGATTAAAAGAAGCCGGTGAAAAGCGCGGCCACAAAGTGGAAATCATCGACCACATGAAATGTGTCCTGCTCATCGAAAAGAAAAACCCGATGGTGTGGTACAATGGTCGCAGGCTGGATTACTTTGATGCCGTGATTCCCCGCATTGGCGCTTCCGTCACGTTTTACGGGGCAGCCGTAGTGCGCCAGTTTGAAATGATGAAAGTATTTACCGCTGTCGAATCGCAGGCGCTGATTCGTTCACGCGATAAATTGAGAAGCCTGCAGATCTTATCACGGGCCGGATTAGGCCTGCCCAAAACTATTTTTATGGATTACTCCAAAGACACGGAAGGAGTGATCGAAGCCGTGGGAGGTGCACCGGTGGTAATCAAATTACTGGAAGGCACACAAGGATTAGGGGTAGTCTTGGCGGAAAACAAAAAGGCAGCTCAATCCGTGATTGAAGCTTTCCATGGTGTGAAGGCACGCATCATTGTACAAGAGTTTATCAAAGAAGCCAAAGGCGCTGACATCCGCGCCTTTGTGGTCAACGATGAAGTGGTGGGGGCCATGCGCAGACAAGCCACCCGTGAAGGTGAATTTCGTTCAAACCTTCACCGCGGTGGTGTGGCTACCTTGGTGAAACTTTCCAAGCAGGAAAAAAATACTGCCATCGTAGCCGCCAAAAAAATGGGCTTGGGAGTAGCTGGTGTAGACATGCTCATCTCTAAACGAGGTCCGCTGATCATCGAAGTAAACTCTTCTCCCGGGTTGGAGGGAATTGAGGGGGCCACCAAAGTAGATATTGCCGGAAAAATCTATCAATACATTGAAAAAAATGCAGGCAAACACATGATTCAAAAAGATAAGATCAATGCCTGAATACTCTTTTTGCTTTTCTGAATCATCCCTTCATGTTTGATGATCTTTTAATTCCGCCAACAACCGCATGAAAGATATTGTTATTGCCGAACATCACGTCCGACCGGGAGAGTTTAAAGAAATCAACATCAACATTGCCCGGCTCCCATCACGCACGCAGATTGATACACCCATTTATGTATACCGGGGACTGGAAGATGGCCCCACTCTGGCCCTCACGGCTGGAATGCATGGAGATGAAATCAATGGGATGGAAATCGTGCGGAGAATAATTGATTCTGGTTTACACCATGTGAAACGTGGAACATTGGTATGTATGCCCGTCATCAATGTCTATGGTTTTCTGAACTATTCACGCGAAGTTCCGGATGGAAAAGATATCAACCGCTCGTTTCCAGGAACTAAAAGCGGTTCACTTGCCTCGCGCGTGGCCTATCATATGACGCATGACATCATTCCCTATATTGACTATGGAGTAGACTTCCATACGGGGGGGGCGATGCGTACCAATTATCCACAAGTAAGATGTGTGATGGCCGAAGCAAAAAATGTAGAGTTGGCGCATGCCTTTGCGGCACCCTTTACGATTGACGCTCCCTTCCGGCCGCACTCCCTGCGACAAACCGCAGCTAAAAAAGGAAAGAACATTATTGTCTACGAAGGAGGCGAGAGCATCCGGTTTGATCAATATGCCATCGAAGAAGGGATTAACGGCACCTTACGGTTGATGAAACATCTCAAAATGATTGATTGGGCACCCGAACCAAAAGAAGAAAACCGGATAATCTGGAACAGCAGTTGGGCGCGTGCCCGCACCGCAGGACTCTTTCAGCCTACCATTAAATGTGGTGACCACATCGAAAAAAATCAATTGGTGGGCACGCTCACCGATCCGTTTGGAGAGTTTAAGGAAAAAGTCAAATCACCTTCCTCCGGCTACGTGGTAGGACTTAATAACAATCCGGTGGTGAACGCAGGAGATGCATTGCTCCACATTGGCATGGACAATCTGTGCAAGATCGGTGGCGGTGGTGAAGAATAACGGAGGCCCTTACACTTGAAAACGAGGGCATCTGTCTTCCGGTAGCCGAATTTCCGGTCATCCAAGGAAAATGTAAGAACAAACGAAGCGACAGATTTACACACCTGGGCTATGATGTTTATTCCCCTGGTCTGGCGTAGGCGCTTCTTTTTACTACTTCATCCCAACTTAATTGCCCTTCCTGTGTTTAGGAATAAACCACGTTTGTCTATTGAAAAGAGTTGCCACCCTGATCTTCCCGCATCAGCTTTTTGAACAACATCCCTCGTTGGAAAAAAGCAGATCGATTTATCTCATAGAGGAATTTCTTTTTTTTAAGCAATACCGTTTCCATCAACAGAAACTGGTATTTCATCGCGCCAGTATGAAAGCGTATCAGCAGTTTTTAGAAAAAAAAGGATACCAGGTAACCTATGTGGAGGCCAACGAAAAAATAGCCGATATCCGTCACCTCATTCCCTATCTCAAACAAAAAGGGTTTTCAGACATTTACTATGCCGCAGTAACCGACTTCCTGTTAGAGAAAAGAATACGCTTACAGACGACCAGCCTAAAGATACATGCCAGCACGGATGACTCCCCTCTTTTTTTACTGACAGCCAAACAAGTAGATGACCATTTTTCGGGAAAGAAACGATTCTACCAGACTGATTTTTACATGCAGCAACGCAAACAGTTCAACATACTGGTCGATGCCAAATTACAACCGGCCGGAGGAAAGTGGACATTTGATACCGAAAATCGTTTAAAGTATCCTCCAGGGAAAAAACCACCGGAGGTGAAATTTCCGAAACCAAATGATTTCTGGACAGAAGCGTCAGCCTATGTCAAAAAAAACTTCCCTGCTAACTATGGTAAAATCAATAGCACCTTTATCTATCCGACCACGTTTTCAGAAAGTCGTGCGTGGTTAAAACAGTTTCTGCAAAAACGATTTGCCGAGTTTGGCGAGTATGAAGATGCCTTAGTAACCAACGAAAGCATTTTGCACCATAGCCTGCTCACACCCATGCTAAATGTGGGCTTGCTCACACCCGATGAGATCATACACGAAGCGGTCAATTATGCCCGCCAGAACAAAATTCCACTCAACTCCTGCGAGGGCTTTGTTCGCCAAATCCTAGGGTGGCGAGAATTTATTCGAGGCGTCTATCAGACCAAAGGTACACAAGAACGCACCACTAACTTTTGGAAGTTTAACCGAAAAATCCCCGCCTCGTTCTGGGATGGCACTACGGGCATCCCCCCCATTGATAGCACCATTAAAAAAGTGTTGGATACCGGCTACTGCCACCACATCGAACGCTTAATGGTGCTGGGTAATTTTATGTTGCTCTGCGAATTTGATCCGGATGATGTCTATCAATGGTTTATGGAGTTATTCATCGATTCCTATGACTGGGTGATGGTACCCAACGTATATGGCATGAGTCAGTTTGCAGATGGCGGTTTGATGGCTACCAAACCGTACATCAGCGGCAGCAACTATCTGATGAAAATGAGTAACTATCCTAAAGGCGAATGGCAACCGATCTGGGATGGACTATTCTGGCGTTTCATGCATGTACACCGGGATTTCTTTCTTAAAAATCCACGGCTGGGAATGTTGGTCAAAACATTTGATAAGATGCCTAAAGAAAAACAGCAGGGACATCTTCAGCAGGCGGAAGAGTTTCTTAAGAACTTGTAAAATATAAAGTGCTTAAACCTGCGTCAATTGGATTGAAGAGGATTTAAGACGAAAGGATGACCAACCCAGCTCAGAGCCTAAACATAATCGGAACGATCATCTTTTGTTTTACTGGTTGACCTCGTTGCATGCCTGGATTCCAATTGGGACACTCTTTCAGAAGCCGTACCGCTTCTAATTCACATTCTTGATTTGATATAGAACCTCTGTTAAAATGCATTTTTGTAAGTTCATCTGGAGGTACTGCTCGTACCGATTCATCGTCAATAGATCCATCTTTATTAATAATGAACTCAACATAGATATTTCCAGAAATGCCGTTTCTCCTAGCTGTCTTGGGATAGTTTAGATTTTTTGAAACATACTTGTAAAACCCACCCATTCCTCCAGGAAAGTTAGCCGTCTCCTCTACAACATAAAACTTCTCTTCTTGCTTGTTTAGAGTATCAACTAAATTCGTTGATGTAGTATCTTGTGCAAACAAATTCATTTCGAACAAGATCAGAAAGGTACAGAGGGTAAATAATTTCATCATCAGATCTTAGTTATCTATTTTAAGAGTTAGCAAATTTACTAAAATAGTCTCGGAAATAAGTACAGCATCAACACGAGAGTACCAATTACTCCCTCTTCTTCAACCACTCCGTCATAACATTCAGGAGTCCCTCACATCTTGTCCAGGGCAAATGCGTGTCCTCAAACTCATAGAAACCGCCTGTTTCACATCGAAACATGTTATGATTGCATCCGGGAAATGATTGAATGGTCAGATCAGTGGTTTTTTCCATGGTTTTTTCGTACAGGGATTTGGTTTTTCTCCAATCAACATTCATATCTCTTTCGCCAAACAAGGCTAATACCGGGCAATGAACGGACGAGAGTATGGTATCGAAGTTTTCAACATATACTTGCAAGCCCGTCTCCTCCTCCACTGCTTCTTTCTTAAATGTCTTTTGATAGCGATCATACCCCTCAGCCGTGATTCCGCCATGGGTAAACCTTAGCCAAAAGTTATCTTTCCCAAGATTGGCCGTTACCTTCTGATAGGCTTCAAAACTCCCTCCCGCGTGGGTAATTCGTATTCCTTCAACCCATTCATGAACGATCAACTCAACGTACTCCGGGGGATGCCCTGCGATTCGCAAATTCTGCTCAAGTAAATATTTGAAATTCTCTTTGTCGTCAACGCCACTTACTGAAATCCAGAATTTAATGTCTTTATATCGCTGAATGACCAGCGGGTTTATCCAACCCGCCCGACTTATTCCCCAAAGGCCTATTTTATCCGAACCGGCTATTTGATCGTTCTTCAACGCATGAATGGCAGCGATGACCTCTGCCGCACTATTCTCCACCGACTGGTTGTAGTCAAACACGCCTTCGCTTTTGCCGCATCCTCTTTTGTCCCACATGTACGCACCATAACCTGCCTTCAGAAGGGTTTCCCGCACATCCGCGTACCAATTTTGCTCCACGGCATTTGTTTGTCCAGAACCGTGAACCAACAGCACGATTCCCTTCGGTGGCGTATGGTTCGGTAAATTCAAAACACCGTTTAGTGTAAATCCTTCAAACTCAAATTGAAAAATTTGATTCTTGATCTGGGCTGCTGATGTTGCGACCGCCCATGCCAATGCTACCAGTATTAGAGTTTTTCTCATATCAAGTTGGCATCATTATCTGCCGCTGGTGTGCACCCCTAATTCTCCAACCGCTCTATTTTCAAATCATCTATTTTCCACCCCTTACCTTGTCGGACGAATGTAACCATCCCTTGTTTATAATCCCATAGATACTTTAGTCCGTCTTTATTCATCTTATAAAAACAAATGGTTCCCATCATTGTATTTTTGTTAACGGCCGTAAGACTTATTAGTTCTGCTCCGTCATGAGGTTCCATATCCGATGTCCACTCATAGGCATTGGTGAAGGCACAGTTTATTTCCTCGAATTGATCTAAGTCCTCGAATTTCAAAAAGGTCTCGTATTTTATTTTGTTCAAATTGGCAAGACATAGACCATATTCCTTAACTTTTCTATCAATAAAGCTGTTCGTGAAATGATGTTTCCTTAATCCTTCCTGATACTTGGTAAAATTCAATGTCGTCATGCCATCTTTACGTCTAATAAAATTGGGGTTAAAGTGTTTGTTTACTTTGCGACCTTTAATGAGTTCCCCATACCAGGAATAAAATGTTTCAATCTTCTGCTTAATCTCAACAGAGTCCGACTTAGCGACTTTTATGTCAGACTGTCCCCACGAAGTCAGCGTTGTCCAGAAGACCATGATTGTGATTATTTTGGTAAGGGAATTCATTCTTGAATTAAAAGTATTCTAAGTTTAGCATCGGATTAGGGACACCGTGCTATCCGCTTCGGGTAAAGTTAATACGCAGCTCTTCTTCAACTCTTCCCAAATCTGTTATTTTCTTTTGACACCCCACTTCTAACTTTTGTGTTTCGACTCGCAGGACACCCTCACTACCAACAGCCGATGGTATACCTTAGCACAATCAAATTACCGATTTTTGTACCCTTTAGGTAACTGCTCGCATGATTTTTTTCAAAGGAGCTTCCCCCTCACTTCAAAATCACCACGGTAATCCCGTCTCCTCCCCGCTCTACATGCTCATCGGCCAGAGAGGCCACCATCGCGTTTTTCTTTAGATGCTCGCGAATCACCTTTCTTAACACGCCTTCTCCCTTGCCATGCAAGATCCGCAGTTCGCCATGGGCGCTTAACAGGGCATCGTCCAGAAACCGGTCGAGGATGGGAAGGATTTCGTCTACCCGCTTGCCCCGCACATCCAGTGAAGGTGAAAACTGACTGTTTCGGTGAATGACATTCAAGGCGGGAGAGGAGGACGCCATCTTTGTTTTCATCTCTCCCTTTCCTACTTTCTCCAACGCGGCCAGTTTGACGGTCGAGTGCAAATCGCCAAACTGTACCTGTGCGGTTTGCCCTTTGATGGCCACTACCCAGCCCATCACTTCCTGACCCGTCATCCGAACCCGATCGCCCTCTTTGATCGGACCTGCCAGCACAGGCAGTGGTGCAGGTTTGGTGATCTTCACTTTCTCAGTCAGGTCGCGCAATGACTCGCGCACTTTGCGGGTTTCGTCTTTTTGCGCTTTGTTTTCACGTATGTGGCGAATGGTTTTTTCAATCTCACGATTGGTATTGCGGAGCAGATTGGTCGCTTCTTCTTTGGCCTGATTTAAGATGGTTTTCTTACGCATCTCCAACTCACCTGACAGCGACTTATACCGATCCAGTTGTTCGGTGAGTTCTTTCTCCTGACGCTGCATTTCTTCTGAACGGAGTTGAAGTTGCCGTTTCTCCTCTTCTACTTTTTTTAGCAAGTGTTCCAGTCCAATCAATTCCTGTCCGATAATTTTTTCGGCTTTGGAAAGCGTTTCGTTTTGAAGACCGGTCTTCCGGGCAATCTCCAGCGCAAACGAGCTTCCAGGTTTGCCGATCTGCAATTGAAACAACGGCTCCAGATGTTCCATGTCGAACAACATGGCCCCATTGCGCAGACCGGGGGTGTTGGAAGCAAATACTTTTAAATTGTAATAATGGGTGGTGACTACTCCCCACACTTTTTTTTCTGCCAACGTAGCCAGAACCGCCTCGGCTATGCCTCCGCCAAAGTTCGGGTCGGTACCTCCGCCCAATTCATCCATCAATACCAACGATTGATCGTGGGCATGGTCGATGAAATGTCGCATGTTGCGCAAGTGCGAGCTGTAGGTGCTCAGGTCATTTTCGATAGACTGCTGATCGCCAATGTCCAGCAGGATGGATTGAAAAATGCCCATGATGGAATCCGGATGCATGGGCACCAGCAATCCGCACTGAACCATGTATTGCAGCAATCCTACGGTTTTCAGACATACGGATTTCCCTCCGGCATTGGGTCCGGAGATCACCAGAAATGATTCTTCGGCTGTGAGATCGATGGTCAGGGGAACGATGGATCGGTGATCTTTCTTTAACGAAAGATAGAGTAACGGATGCCGTGCCTGTCGCCACTCCAGTGCGGGACCAGAGGTTATCGTGGGCATGACAGCCTCTAAATCAATGGCCAGTTTTGCTTTTGCCCGGATGGCATCCATGGTGCCTAAAAAGAAAAAGGCCTGCTCTACTTCCGTCAGATGCAAACGCACATGAGTCGTCAACTCGCGAAGGATGCGGATGCTCTCTCTTCGCTCTTCGTGTTGCAAATCGCGAATTTCATTCCCGGCTTCCAGCGCTTCGGCCGGTTCCATAAACACGGTTTGCCCGGTCGCAGATTCATCGAGGATAAACCCGCGAAGTCTGCGTTTGTGTTCAGCTAATACAGGAATGGCAGGTCGTCCATCTCGGATCGTCACGGTGGCGCCTTCCGGCACCCATCCTTCTCCTACCGCCTGCCGAAACAATTGATCGACCAACCTACGTACACGGCCCTCTTCTTCTCTGAGTCGTTTACGGATGCGTTGTAAATCAGGACTGGCCTGATCTTTTAGCTTTCCTTTGTCATCAAACTTTTGAACGAGCGGATTTAAAAACGAAGCGGTTAACAACAGTGGTTGAGCGAGGGCCACCAGCACCGGCCAGGTTTCTTCCCGGTCTTTCAGAAACTTCTGCCACGCCAGGATTGTCTGAAGGGATAGGATCAATTGATGAAAGGCTTCCTCTTCCAAAAAGGAATTTTCAATCGCAGCTGTTTTTAGATGCTCGGACGGATCGATGTAATGCGATTGAGGATAGGCCTCTCCCCGCTCGATCAGTGCTTTAAACTCATCCACCTGTTTTAACGATTGCCTGATAACTTCGCGATGGGTTTGAAAGTGTATTTCGCGAATACGCTCTGCTCCCATCGGGCTCAGACAGTAAAGGATCATCCGCTGCCGGAGCTGGTCAAATCCAAGACGGGCTTCAAAATCGGCCGGGTAAATCATGGCTGGGATGATGTACTATCCTTCGGATGGTTGATGCGCTGTTCGCGAAGGCTGAGTGAATCAATGACAGCATCAAAAATGATTTCAAACTCTTTGGGGCGGTTCAGATAGTATTTGTACGACTCCAAAAGAGCACTATCGGTTTGTCCGTGTTCTGCCAGCCACTTGCGCTCAAAGGGAATAAAATACTGAATGGCAGAGTCCTGTGGAAAATTGGTGTTTCGCACCTGCGCCTCTGCCAGATACATATCAATGATCATCCGGGTCATCTCTTCGGGTGGCAAGATGCCGGCCGGGGGCTTCTCTGACCGGCATGAAACAACGAAGGTCACGCTCGCCATCCAACCCAACATGAATAATATCCGTTTCAAACCAAAGGTCATGGTAATAAAAGACCGTGAAATTACTCATAATTCAGCTATTTTTGCTGTTTAACGAAGCGAGCGGAAGTGAAAGAGCTACTCAGGAAGTTGCGCAGATACGAGATTCAGATACGCAAGGCGATCAACAGCCAGATGCAGGGCGATTTCCGATCCATCTTTAAGGGGTCTGGTCTGGAGTTTGATGACGTGCGGCCTTATCAATATGGCGATGACATCCGAACCATCGACTGGAATGTGTCCGCCAAAGGTCATGGAACGTTTGTTAAAACCTTTCGCGAGGAGAAAGAACAAACCATTTTTTTTATCCTGGATGTCAGCGCGTCACAAAACATTGGCTCGTTGGGAAAAACAAAAGCCGATATCGGAAAAGAAATCTGTGGTGTGCTGGCCTTGTCGGGAGCCAAAGAGAGCAGTCAAATTGGTCTGATCTGCTATTCGGATGAGCGTGAAAAATTTATTAAACCAGCCAAAGGGATGGGGCAGGCCTATGAAATCATTCATGCGCTGGTGCATCTGGTTCCCAGGTCTACCCGCACGAATTTAAAGAAAGCGATCGCGTTTGCGTTAAATGCCATCAGACGAAGAAGCGTGATCATCATGATCTCTGACTTTATTGATGAAAACTATACGCATGAACTGAAGTCACTGGCCCGCAGACATGATCTGGTGATCATACAGATCAACGACAAACGCGAAACCCAATTACCCAAACTGGGCATTATTCCCGTGCGGGATAACGAAACACAAAAGACCATCTGGGTGAATACATCGGTGGGTGGATTCCGTGACACCATCGCCCAACATCAACTGGAGCGAAAACAACACCTCGCAGATTTTAGTCGCAAACACCAGATTAACTTTATTACCATCGGCACCGATGAAGATTATGTGCCGCGATTGCTTAAATTATTTAAGATCAGAAATAAAACTGTGAAAAGTGCGTAGGTGGGTAGTTAGCGTGGGTATTTGCTTGGGGTCGTGGGTGATGTATGCACAACCCGCCATGGTCAAGGTATCTGGTCAGTTTGGCAAGGATACCGTCAAGGTAGGCGAACCTGTTTCATACTATTTGTCAGCCCGGTATCCGGATACGAAACAAGTGTTATTTCCGGACAGCTCCTTTAATTTTACTCCGTTTGAGATTGTTGAAAAGAGATATGTGGCAACACAAACTCATCAGCATGAAAGTTATGACAGTGTCATTTATCTCTTGCGTACATTTTCGCTGGACAGCGTTCAATCGTTGACGCTACCGGTTTTCGAACTTTTGCCCAACGACTGCACGGCTCATTATTCTTCCGTTGATCAGGTCCGGCTGAAGTTTATCGTACAGTCGTTGCCCGACTCGCTGGCGCCCCGTCAACTTCCTGTAAAGATCACAGCCGATTACTTTCCTATGAAGACAGCCATCAATTATCCGCTGATCGGGTTGATCGCCAGCGTATTAGTGATGATGGGCAGCCTCGCGCTCCTGATCTTTGGTAAGCCTCTGCTGCGGCAATGGGAGGCTAAACGGCTCGCCCGCAAACATCAACAGTTTCTGGAGCAGTTTTCGAAAGCAGAAGAAAAAAATCAACAACAGCCTGTGCCTGAACTGGCCGAAGGAGCCCTGGGCATCTGGAAAAAGTATGTGGAAACTCTTTCGGGTAAACCCTATACCCGGTTGACTACCCGCGAAGTGGTAAAAGCGGAAGGGCATGAAATCCTTCTGAAGTCATTGATGGATTTTGACAGGATGATCTATGGCGGAATTCCCATCACCTCGCCCGAACCTTTTCAGCAGCTAAAGACTTTTGCCGAGCAAGCGTATCTACAAAAAATGGATTCACTGAAAAATGGATAATATTCCCGCCTGGTCGCCTCAATGGTTTTTTCCTTCCCAATGGAATTCATTTACCTGGGAAAACCCTGCCTTTCTTTACGGACTGGCCGGTGTACCCGTGGTGTGGTTACTGCTTTGGCTTTTACCGCAGTGGTTTAGCCAGAAACTACCAGTAGCGCTGGTGAAAAGTGATTTGAAAACATCACCACTCACCTATCTGAGGTTAGTGCCACCACTTGTGTTTTCTCTGGTGATCGCGTTGGTGTTGGTAGCGTTGGCACGTCCGCAGCGGACCAATGAGCGAGCCGAGCAGTGGACGGAGGGAATTGATATCATGCTGGCGATGGACATATCTCAATCCATGCAGATCGAAGATTTTAAACCAAACCGGCTTACGGCTGCTAAAGAAGTAGCCCGTAAATTTATTGAAGGCCGCATGCAGGATCGAATAGGTATTGTTGTTTTTTCCGGTGATGCGTTTTCGCTCTCTCCCCTCTCGACCGATTATTCGTTGCTATACTCCTATCTGGATGAAATCAATTTTGAAATGATTGAAAGTCGCGGCACCGCCATTGGAAGTGCTATTGCTGTGGTGACCAACCGGATGCGCGAATCGCGTTCCAAATCCAAAGTCTGCATCTTGTTAAGTGATGGCGACAGCAATGCCGGAAACATCGACCCCATCACCGCTGCTGAACTGGCCTCTGCCTATGACATTAAGATCTATACGATCATTATTGGAAAAGAAGGATTAGTGCCTTTTGACAAAGATTTTTTCGGCCGCCCTAACATGATTGAAAATACCGTGGATGAAACCACCATGCGAAAGATTGCCGAAATTGGCAGCGGTGAATTCTTCCGGGCTACGGATAAGCAGGCATTGGAAAATGTGTTTGCCCGAATCAATCAATACGAAAAAGCAGAAATCAAAGAAACCCGTTACAAAAACACTACGGATTATTACCACATCTATTTACAATGGGCTCTGGTTCTTTTTGTACTGTGGCTCTTTCTTAAAAGTACGTTTTTAAGCAATCTGTTGCTGGATTGACTCAACTGAAATCGTACGTTACTTTTTAATCAACTCACTTTCTTTGATCACAGCAGTCCATACACTACTTTCTCCGTTTTCCATTCGGGTCCAGACCGGTGCGATGATGCCTTTATGTGCCGAGATATTATTGTAATCGCCAAAAAATTTATCCGCTGTAGGGACAAAAGGAGATTCACTGATTTTTACTTCGGTAAAATTGGAGCCTCCATCTGTTGAATAAGCCAGATAGACATCTGTTTGATGATCGTCATAGGCCCTGCGGTCATAGTAGACGATGTAGATATTGCCAGTGGTTTGATCCACCGCCATCCACGGGAGAAACTGGTGTTTGCCGGGACCATCTTTATTGATGCGCACAGGCGTGGTCCACAAGTCGCCATAATTGGTGGAGCGGCTAAACCAGATGTCCGTGTCATTTTCTCCATTGCGCTGATCTGCCCACACTAAAAACAACGTTCCCTGCATACGCGAAGGGCTGGTATCTACCATCAACACAGGCATACCATTGCAGCGGCTTAAGCCGGGGATATTCATGCTCCATCCTCCTTTGTGTTCGGTCACCACCAGGTCGTTTGTCAACCACGTTTTACCTTCATTGAACGAACGGTCAAAGTAGATATACCCACCGTTTGACCAGGCTACATACATCTTGCCATCCAGCGCAATGGCAGGCACGGCACCTTCGGCTGTATCGTCATCATCGATGCAGTTGCCGGGATTCTGATTGATCTGAACCGGCCTGGACCATTTCTTCCCACCGGATTGACTAAACAAGATATTGGATTGGCAGGCTTTGTCAGCAGATCCGTACTTATCAAACTGTGTCCAGGTGACTGCTATCTGCGATTTGCGCGGATGAACCACTGGCCAGGGTTTATCCTGATCTTTGGGAGGATTCAATCCGATGGTTTTTCCTTCATCCCATGTTTTACCTCCATCTCCGGATTTTTGAACTACGATCCGATCCAGCCACGCATCATGGCTGCGTCCTTGTCCACTGGGATCGGCCAGATGAAAATAGTAGATATTCCCCTTCGAATCGGAGACGAGGGCCGGGTCGCCAAACACTCCTAAAGGAGATTGAAGTTGCGTTTCTTGCCAGGACATACCACCATCCTGGGTATAAATGGCGCGATCGAGCACCACCCCTGCGATGATATTTTCCGGATTACGTTTGTTAATGACGATGCTGGGCTCCACCGGAGAATAACGCATTCCATCCTTGCGGACAGCGATCTGAATATTTTTGATTTGTGCTTCTGCTGAAGCAATGCTGATCAATGATAAGGCAACAACGGCTATTCTTAGCATAAATATTAGAGGTGATTTAATCTTTTTAGTTCATTTACCCATGTGACATACCCGGCTGCATTCAGGTGCAGGCCGTCATATGTGAATTTGGGATCCAGGCGTCCACTTGAGTTACTCAGGGCCGTGGAGAGATCCACATACGTGTACTTCATCCGCGGGGCGTATAAACTGAGTTGATCGTTTAAGGTTCGGATCGATGATTCCTTGTCAAATTGTTTGGGGAATTTTTCATGTGAAGGATTGATCGGTAAGATTCCCAAAACAAAAATCCGGGTTTGGGGTGAACCCAACCGAACCATCCGCACAGATGACCAGATGTTTTCCAGCACATCGCTGATCGGAAAATCTTTCGAAAAGTCATTGACTCCTATGAGAATAAAAAGTTTGGCCGGCTGTCGCATCACAATTTCATCCATCCTTCGCATCATGCCAAAAGTGTTATCTCCGGAGATTCCGCGGTTGATGACGGACGAGTCTTTCAATAACTTTTTCCAGTTACCGCCTTCGGTAATGCTATTGCCTAAAAAGATAATCTTCTCGCGGATGATCGGCTCTTTGCGAAACTGTGCCAATCGGTTCTCATAATGTTCTGGCAAATTGGGAAGGGTATCGTACCCCCGCTTTTGTCCGAGCACCACACCTGCCCAACCAAAAATCACCCACACCATCAATAGCCTTTTCATTTGCGTGTATTATCCAGGGTTGTATTTAATTTTTGATTTCCCACTTCGATGACGGAGGCGCCATATACTTTAATAGTAGACTTAATAAAGTCCTCTTCGTTCGCTTTATAAATATTTTCCACGTACTTCTGCGGGTTGCGGTCCATGTACGGAAACCAGGTGCTGTGAATCTGAATCATGATCCGATGACCTTTCTTAAAGGTATGTAATACATCTTGTAAGGCAAAGTTAACATCGGTGACCTGGTCCGGGATAAAAGGCTCAGGTTTCTCAAAACTATTGCGGAAGCGGCCGCGAAATACTTCATGTCGTACCAATTGCTGATATCCTCCCATAATAATATTGGAGGGGTTATGCTTATACGAAGGGTGATCCTGCGGATATACGTCAATGAGTTTTACGACAAAGTCGGCATCAGTGCCACTCATGGATACTTTTAGCTTAGCCGCAATTTCTCCGGCCAGCGTTATCGGGTCACTTAATGGATCAGTTTGAAAGGTGATCACGTCCGGTCGATGGGCGGCTTGTCGTTGATCATCTGTCATGAATCTTCGGGGGGTGAACACTAACCCTTCGGTTTGAGATGTATACGGCACGGGTTTAGCAGGATCGCTCACATAGTCAAAGACAGCCTCTGCCTGGGCAGGAGTGTTGACTGACAACTTACCTTTTTGGCCAAAATACAATTTTACCGGGGGGATATCTTTAGGGGGCCACTCGGCAAAACGCTTCCATTCCTTTAGGCCACAGTCAAACATCAATGCTTCCGGCAAATTTGGTTGGCGATTGTCCTTCAGGATGGCATTAAAAAATTCGCGCTCGATCTCCCGTTGGTAAAAAGTAGAAATGCTATCGCCAAAGTAAATGTGATTAACCGCCTGAAAGCCCACTTCCCGGGCCCAGTCACCATGACTCCACGGACCCATCACCAGGGTGTTAAACGCTCCTTTGCTGCTGCTCTCGATTTTCTTATAAATATTCAAAGGACCATAGAGATCTTCTGCATCGTACCAGCCTCCTACGGTCATCACACTGTGCTTCACATTGATCAGATGAGGCAAGAGGTTTCTCTTTTGCCAGAAATCATCGTAGTTGGGATGTTCGACAATCTGATTCCAGAAAAAATTATCCTTGTGATACTTCTCAGTAAAATTTTTGAGGGGCCCTTGCGACAGATTAAAGTCATACCCATCGGCCACTTTGCTTTCGCGGAAGCGAGCCATTTCGCTATTATACCAAGCTTCGGTGGTGGGTTTGTCTTTCTGATAGCCAAACACGGCAAAGGCTGCTATGTAGCTTTGAAGTAACGCTCCGTTATGATGAAAATCGTCAAAGAAAAAATCAGAGATCGGTGCTTGCGGAGAGGAGGCTTTTAAAGCCGGATGCGCATCGGGAATTCCGGCTGCGGTGTAAAATCCGGGATACGAAATCCCCCACTGCCCCACCCGACCGTTGTTGTTGGCTATGTTCTTTAGCAGCCATTCAATGGTATCCCAGGTGTCTGAGGCTTCATCAATAGCTGTTTTATTTTTGGGATTATTCCCCGGAATGTTAGGCGTCATGTTATCGAATATGCCTTCTGACATCCAGCGGCCCCGCACATCCTGATACACAAAAATGTATCCTTCGCGCATTAAAAATCTGGATGGCCCCAGATTTCGTCTGTACTTGTCTTTGCCATAGGGGGCAACACTGTAGCACGTTCGTTGCATCAGGAATGGATACTTGCGGGTTTTATCTTTAGGTACATAAACAGAGGTAAACAGTTTGACACCATCCCGCATGGGTATCTGCACTTCCAATTTTTCATAGTGCTGTTTGATGTAGGTAGAATCAGGTATTTGCGACAAAGCCGAGCCGGCCGAAAGCCAAAACAGAAGAAACATGAACCTATTCATCGGAATTATTAGTTAATTAATGGTACACAAATTTACTAAAGTGCGTCAGGTTGATGCTCTCCAAACCAGATTTTACAGCACTGAATCGATTTTCAAAACTTGCCTCTGACATGCCTGCTACGAATGTGGTGTAACATCCGTTTGTAAGAATCTGAAAATTAAGGTTATTCGACCCCAAAGACAACGATTATTTAACCAGCATCTGAAAAGCGGATATGAATCAAATGTATAGTTTTACTCTTCATGAAACCACCGTTGATCATCAGCCTTTTTCTGATCTGTCTATCGGCTTCCGGACAGCGATCCATGACCATTGCCTTTGGCTCATGCTCGCACCAAAACAATGAAGTCCAGCTTTGGGATGAGATTCTTGCTTAAAAACCTGATCTCTGGATTTGGGGGGGTGACAATATCTACGGTGATTCTCACCACCTGGCTGAACTCCAAAGCAAATATGACAAGCAAAAAAGCCGCGCCAGCTATCAGCGATTACTTAACTCCATCCCCATCACCGGTACCTGGGATGACCATGACTATGGCCAAAACGATGGTGGAAAATTTTACACCCAACGCTATGCCAGCAAAAAACTGGCGGCCACCTTTCTGGGTTTTGGCCCAGATCACGAAGTTTGGACCCATGATGGGCTGTATAACAGTCACAAACTTGGCAAGGGCAAAAGACACCTGCACATCATTAACCTGGATACGCGCTTTTTTCGCGACACGTTGCAGCGTGCCTATACCTTAGATTCGATCACCCAGGAAAGACGGTACCGCTATGTGGTCGCAGCAGGAGACATCCTGGGAGAAGGTCAATGGCAATGGCTGGACCGGCAACTGAACGAAAGCACCGCATCCATCATCTTTATCAATTCCAGTATCCAAATCATTGCCGAAGAGCATCGATATGAAAAATGGGCGAATTTTCCAGAAGCTCGCGCACGGCTATTCCAGTTATTGGCTAAACATCCTAACAAGCGGGTGATCTTGTTAAGTGGTGACCGCCACATTGCAGAAATCTCTCAAATGTCAGTTTCCGGGCTGCCTTACCCGCTTTATGACTTTACGAGCAGTGGCCTGACACACACCTGGAGTGTGGCCGAACCGGAAGCCAATCGTTATCGGATAGGTGATCTCATCGTTCAAAAGAACTTTGGACTGATCCAAGTGGAATGGACGGGAGAAAAGTGCGAGGTGACCTTCGAAGTCAGGGGAAAAGATGGATCTGTGTTTGCAACCCACCGGGTAAAAATGAATTAAGTCGATTTCATAAACAAAACTTAACATTTCTGGTTTCTGGTATGGTCGTGAACGTTTATTTTCGCGGCCTGTAAACCAAAAAAACTATGAAAAACACAAAATCATTCCTGATCGTAGCCCTTTTCGGGTTATTTGCCGTAGCCATAACGAGCTGCGAAGACAAAGCCGCTAAAGAAAAAGCTCGCATAGAAGATTCTATCCGTGTAGCTGATTCTATTGCACAGGTAGCTGCCGAAGAAAAACGCAAAAGCGATTCTATTGCCGCCCTTCCTAAGCCCATTGCTCAGTTTGTCATGGCAACTCCTAACCTGAGCACCCTTTTGGCTGCCCTTCAGGCTGGCGAGTTAGCCGATGCCTTCAATGGTTCTGATGCTTTCACATTGTTTGCTCCTACAAATGATGCTTTTGCTGCCGTTCAATCAACCGTGGATATGTTGTTGAAAGCTGAAAACAAGAGCAAACTTCAGAATGTATTGAAATATCATGCCGTAGCCGGTACGTTTAAGGCTGCTGACCTGAAAGATGGTCAGGAATTGACAACTCTTCAAGGTGAAAAACTGAAAGTTTCCATTAAGGATGGCAAAGTACTGGTAGGTGGTGCCGAAGTAACGAACCCTGATGTTGCCGTGAGCAATGGGGTAGTTCACATGACCAACAAAGTAGTTGTTCCTAAGAAAATGTAATTATTCGTTCTAACGAATAGAGGCCCCGTCATTTGCATGACGGGGCTTTTTGTTTAAGCCGGTGTCAAAGCGTTCGCATCCGAATGCTGGCGGCCTCCAGGCGTTTTTTTTAGATAATAAAAAATATTGCCATCTTCTCGCCTTAATTTCATTCGTTGCAACGAAAATATACACTTACAGTGGGGATCACCCTCGTCATTGCCAACATGGTAGGGACGGGAGTATTCACTTCACTAGGCTACCAGGTAGGGCCGCTCCCTTCGGGTTTTGCCATTTTAATGCTTTGGGCCGTGGGTGGTTTGATTGCACTCACAGGTGCATTAACGTATGCCGAGATAGCAACAACGCTGAAGCGATCAGGCGGGGAATACTTATACCTCAGCACCATCATTCATCCGGCTCTTGGCTTTGTCGCTGGTTGGATGAGCATGTTGGTGGGTTTTGCCGGTGCTATTTCTGCGGTGGCGTTGGCAATTGGTGAATATTCGTTTGCCTTGATTCCGTTTGATTCAACCATCACAGCTGTTCTGGCCATCCTCATCGTCACTACTATTCACTGGTTTGGTGTCCGCACCGGTGGGATGGCACAAACTATTTTAACAACATTGAAGATAAGCTTGATTCTCTTCTTTTGTATAGCTCCCTTTTTTGTTACCCATACATCACTATCAGGGATTAGCTTTTGGCCACAGGTCAGCGATGTCTCCCTGATAACCAGTGCCGGATTTGCTATTTCATTGGTATACGTTATTTATGCCTATACGGGATGGAACGCGGCAGCCTATATTGCCGGGAATTTAGAAAACCCGGTAAAAAATCTTCCCCGATCATTGATTGTTGGTACCCTCCTGGTGATTGTGATTTATCTGTTCCTAAACGGAATGTTTTTATACTCGGCTTCCTTTGCAGAACTGGAGGGTCAAAATGACGTGGGCAACGTAGTTGCTTTTAAGCTTTTTGGATCATCTGCCGGAGCCTTGTTTGCTGCTCTTTTTAGCATTGCGTTGTTAAGTACGCTCAGCGCCATGACCATAGCCGGACCCCGGGTATTCGAAGCTATGGGTGAGGATTATCCAGCTATGAAATCTTTTGCCCGTAAAAACCAATACGACATGCCCTATCTGGCTATTGTCGCGCAAGGGGGTTGGGCTATCTTTTTGGTTCTGGTAAGTTCTTTCAAAGAAATCATACAATACATTTCGATTAGCCTTTCCATTTTTTCAATGCTAACCGTTCTGAGCATTTTTTTGCTTCGTCAGAAATATCCGACCGGTGAAAGACCTTTTAAAGTTCCGCTTTATCCTTTGCCACCCATTATTTTTACCGTTTGCACGTGTTGGATGATTTATTATGTAACCTCAGATGACCCCTGGATCATTTTGTATTCTCTTGGCACTATGGTTCCCGGTCTGCTGGTCTATTATTTTGTTCGCCCCAAACCTGTTACCCGTTAGCTTTTATTCGTCTATGAAAAATTTTCTGGTATTCGTTGGTCTGATCTGTGTATGGAGTTGTTCACCACGATCGCAGGAGACTCCTCCTTTGGAAGATACCTTATCTGTAGAAGATTCTGTTTTTTACGTGGACTCCTCTTCCTTCCAGATTTCTGAAATACTTCCACTTCCCAAGGACACCGTGCTGGACAATATGGCCCGGTTCATAGGAGGGTTACCACAACTGGACTCAAATTCCTACACCTTGCTCCAGCAGGACAAATATTGGACAGACTATCAAAAGTCGATGGATGAAAGCTGGGCAAAAATGGATCAAAGCCGGCTGAGCAAAATCAAACAATGGCAAGACTCCGTCTTCTCCGCTACCCATGACCCTTCCTTACCACTCTTTTATCCGTTCTCCGGTCCGGATTTTCTCCATGCTTTTTATCTGTACCCACATGCCTCCGAGTATATTCTTGCTGCATTGGAGCCGGTCACTGAAATACCCCCGTTGGATACGTTGTCTGTCACTGATCGTGATAAATTTCTGGATAGCCTGGGAAACTCGCTTCGCGATATTTTTCAAAAGAGTTATTTCATCACCACACATATGAAAAAGGATTTAAAGATCATCAAAGGAGTGCTTCCTCCTTTGTACTTCTTTATGCAACGGTCAGGTTTTGAACTGGTAAGTCGAGAGTTCATCACGTTAGATAAGGAAGGCATACCGATGCCGGTGGATTTTAACAAACTTCATTGGCAAAAAACACCCGGGGTAAAGTTTGTCATCCGCCATCGTGAAAGTCAAACGGTTAAAACCGTCTATTACTTTAGCATCAGCATTTCTAACCAGGGACTAAAAGAGCGCCCTGAATTTCAGCATTTCATTCACCAACGTGTTCCGTATAACACTTTTGTAAAGTCAGCTTCCTATCTCATGCACCTGTCGACATTCGCGGACATCCGTCAATTGATTTTAGAACAAAGCGCTTCCATTTTTCAGGATGATACCGGCTTGCCTTACCGCTTTGTCAAGAACGATACAAGTTGGCACGTGAGCCTGTATGGAGAGTATACCAAACCTGTCAAGGACTTTGGAGAAGAAAAATTTCAGAAAGATCTAGATTCGGCTTACCGAAACTCTACCCGATTAAAACTACCTTTCTCATTAGGATATCACTGGGGGAGTAACAAACAAAACTACCAGCTATTAAAAAAGAAATTCTAATCAGTAATTTATCTTCCGTATATGAATTTTAGTCAATCGTGGCCATGGTATGTAGCTGGCCCTCTTATAGGGTTAACCGTGCCTCTGTTATTTTATCTGGGAAACAAACCGCTGGGTATATCCTCCAGTCTTCGGCACCTATGTGCTGCCGTACTTCCGGCACGTATTCCTTTTTTTCAATACTCCTGGAAAGCCGAAGCATGGAATTTATATTTCGTATCAGGAATTTTATTGAGTGGGGTCGTTCTTTCATTCATACCCGCTGATCCCATTCTGGTGCATGAACATCTGGTGGCTGAGTTATCGGCTTATGGCATCGTCCCGGAAGGCCAACTCTTACCATCCGAAATTTTTTCGATCGCATCGCTGGGTACACTCCGGGGTTGGATAATCTTAGTGGGAGGAGGGTTTCTGGTTGGTTTTGGTACGCGTTACGCTGGCGGTTGCACTTCCGGACATACCATCACCGGGTTAAGCACACTTCAATGGCCCTCCCTGATAGCCACCCTGGCATTTATGGTGGGCGGTATTCTAAGCGCTAATTTTTTACTTCCCTTCATCTTACGTTTTTAAATGATGGAAAAACCTCCTGTACAACCCTCTGCCTCGATGCATGAAACGCAACGCAAACCTCCTTTTGGGAGGTACATGCTTTTTATGGGAGCTGGGTTTCTTTTCGGATTTGTTCTAATCAAGTCAGAAGTTTTCTCGTGGTATCGCATTCAGGAGATGTTTCGGTTTCAATCGTTCCATATGTTTGGCGTGATTGGTTCAGCTATTTTCACAGGCATGGTTACTACCTGGACTATCCGCAGGTTGAAAGTTAAAACCCGGGAGGGAGAACCGATTGTTATTGCCAGGAAAGAGTATCACACGGGCACGTGGGCGGGAGGCTTACTGTTTGGAACAGGATGGGCGCTGACGGGAGCATGCCCGGGCCCCATCTATGCTCAGATCGGGTTAGGCTTTGGAGCCTCCGTGATTTTGTTGATCAGTGCTCTCTCAGGTACCTTGGTCTATGGCGTTTTGCGTAGCCGGTTGCCTCATTAAAAAAAAGCGTATCCTATCATTTGACTTTTCAATTCTAGTCTGAAAGTAACATGTGCTTACTTGTCTGATCGAATAGAAAAAATTTCAAGGTAGGTGATGCCCCTATAAGGATTTCTTGTTCTGGTAGCAGAAAACAATATTTAAATCGGCCAGTGATCATCAAAGACATGACCTTGCTGAAACTGAATTACCTCCATATCGGTGAGTTGACACTGTAGTAACAGAGAGGTTACTTTTTCCTGATCCAATTCCTGACCAATAATTACCAGTTCATTCAAGCGGTCGCCCCAGGTTTTGTCCCACTTTTTCATGATAAAGTTCTGATTCTCCATGTACGCCTGGCTCTTGGCCCGATCCCGCAACGATACCGAAGCCCACCATCGCCCGTATTTCTCAGCGCGTGTAGAACCTCCGGCCTGGCTCCAGAGCAAAACATCGTTAGGCCGGGAAGCCAACCAGAAGATACCTTTGCTTCGGATAAGATTGGGGGGCCATTGTTGAATGAAATTCCATAGCCGTTGGGGATGAAAAGGTCGGTAATCGCGAAACACAAAGGAACTGATACCATACTCTTCTGTCTCCGGTGTGTGTATATTGTTTAGTTCCTTGATCCATCCCGCAGATTGTTGGGCTTGTTCGTAATCAAAGCGTTTGGTGTTCAGTATCTCTTTTGGAGAAATATTACCAAAAGAAGATTCGATGATGCGTGCATCGGGATTGAGTTTTATCAAAATGCCCTTCAGTAATTTCAGTTGTTCAGCTGAAACCAAATCAGTTTTGTTGAGCACGATCACATTGGCAAATTCTATTTGTTCGGTTAACAAATTAACAATGTTACGCTGATCTTCGGCATCGTCCGTCAGGTGTCGATCCAAAAGCGTATCAGCGCTTCCAAAGTCTTTGAAAAAATTAAACGCATCCACCACCGTTACCATCGTATCAAGGCGTGTCAGCTTGGTCAGATCCAGTAACTCTTCTCCCGTAGCAAAACTAAACGTCTGTGCCACCGGTATCGGCTCGGAAATGCCCGTACTTTCAATCAACAAATAATCAAATTTATTCTGTTTGGCCAGCACTTCTACTTCGCGAATCAAATCCTCCCGAAGGGTACAGCA
>ERZ1066130.141-NODE-141-length-40487-cov-9.277528_pt1 | contig 40487 bp, 30 predicted proteins | sample MGYA00382777_ERZ1066130 | MGnify/ENA primary metagenome ERZ1066130 (study PRJEB33369, sample SAMEA5778360) | biofilm metagenome | biome: Industrial cooling water; feature: Water cooling tower basin; material: Biofilm | place: United Arab Emirates | collected...
GGCAGAATGTCGAGAGCGTCGTGCAGGAGGTGCTTCAGCGGGTGCTCTTGGTGGGTCCGGAAGGGCAGGACATCACCGAGAACGTCCTCAAGGAGCTGAAGATCGAGGCACCCAAGCCGGCGATCGCGGTGCCCGTCGTCGAGGAGGGGCCCAAGCCCGCTCCGCCCAAGTGATCGCGGGATCGCTCTTCGATCAGATTCCAAAAAAAGGGAGACTCGGACCAATAATCCGAGTCTCCTATTCTTGAAGCCTGTAGTTTCGGCGGTGCTCAGTTCACCGGGCGGGTTCGCCCGTCCGAGCCTCGAGTTCCACGGTCACCGTCATTTCCTTGCCGTCGCGGGTGAAGGTCACTTCGACCTTGTCACCCGGTTTCTGGGCACGCAGGAGCGGCGTCCAGTCCTCGACAGCCTTGATCGCCTTGCCGTTCCACTTCACCATGCGGTCGTTGTCCTTGAGCCCTGCCTTGGCCGCGGGGGTGTTCGGGAAGACCTGTCCGATCAGCACGCCCGGGACATCGTCCGCGTAGTCGGCGGGCATTACGCCGAAACGAACGCCACCACCGGGTCCGACCGGAGCCGGGTTGTCCGCCGCGGGCGCCGGGCGAGCCGGCGCGGACTCGATCGGCTTGGCAGGAGACTCGCCCGCCGGCGGCTCCGCGGCCTTGCCGAATGGGAAGGGCTCCGTCCGAGCGGCCGCGTCGAGCGCCATCCTCCCCGCAAGGTCGACGATCTTCGCCGCCCCTTCGATGTTGACCTTCTCCGCCGTGTCGATCGGGCGGTGATAGTCGTTGTGCAGCCCTGTGAAGAAGAACATGTTGGGGATCCCCACCGCGTGGAAGCTCGCCTGATCGCTCCGTCCATCAAATTGCGACGCGGTGACCTTGGGCAGGATGTTGAAGCCCGCGTTGTCGAAGAATGGCTTGGCCCAGTCCGCCAGGCCGCCCGCCGAGCCCAGCCCCGACACCTCCATGGGCGGTTCGTCGCGCAGCCGGCCCACCATGTCCAGGTTGATCATCAGGTAGTGCTTTTCCTTCGGCGCGATCATGTTCCGCGTGTAGTGCCGCGAGCCCTCAAGCCCCGACTCCTCCGCCGTGAAGCCCATGAACAGGATCGAACGCATGTTGGCGTCCGCCGGCAGTGTGGCGTAGTACTCCGCAAGCTTCTTCGCCAGCACGAGCACCCCCGACGTCCCCGATGCGTTGTCGTCCGCGCCGGGATGGATCTTCCCGGTTTCGCCCGACATCGATCCGAACTCCCCGTACCCGACGTGGTCGTAGTGGGCGCCGATCACGATGTACTCATCAGCCAGGGCGCCCTTTCCTTTGAGAATCCCCGCCACGTTCGGCGAGGTCGTGCGCTCCGTCTTCAGCTTCACGTCCAACTCGACCTTCGCTGCAGGAAGATCGATCACCACGCCTTGCTCGTCCGCCTGCCTGCGCAGGTCAGTCAGCGACCGCCCCTGCGCGTCGGCAGCCTTGACGATCGACTCCGCGGCCTCCTCCGAGACCATCACCACCGGTATCGACTGCGCCGTCCCCTGACGCGTCTCGTTGATCGTCGCGAGGCGGCCCATCCGCGGGTCCTTCGCCCCCGGCGCGTTCACCACGATGATGCCCGCGGCTCCTTTCGATGCCACCGCCGCAAGTTTGGCCGCAAGGCCCGACGCCGGCGACCACCCGCGGTCGGACCACTTGCTCGTGCCGTCTTCCTTCATCGGCTCAAATCGCAGCACCAGCGCGATCTTCCCCTTGAGGTCTGTGCCATCCGGGAAACCCTTGTACCCGTCCCGGCCCGACTCGATGCCATACCCCACGAACGCGATCGTGCCCGCCGCCGACCCGCTGCCCGAAAGCCCCAGCGCGCCGAAGTCCGTCCCACCCGCCAGCGTCTTGCCCGCCACCGTCATCGTCTGGCTCTCGACCACAAGCTGCCCCGTGCGCAGACGGGCCGGCGTCATTTCCTGCCGGTACGAGCTGAAGGGTTTGGCTTCCTGACCGGACGCTGCCTCCTCCGGGAACGCCGGAGAAAGCCCGTAACGACGGAAATAGAACTCCAGGTAATCCGCCGCGTCCGCGTTGCCGCGCGTCCCAGGCGCCCGACCCTCGAACCACGGGTCGGCCAGCGTGATCAGATGCTGCCGGTACACAACCTCGATCGCCTTGCGGGCTTCCTCGCTCGCAGGGGTGTACTTCGCATCGACCATCGCCGCGGTCGGCCTGGCCATGACCGGACCGGCCGTCAGAGAGACCATCGCCGACGAAAGTGCGAAGCCCGCCAGGGTGAGGATCAGATGAGGCAGTTTCCGAGAGCGCAGTGGGGACATGGGGACTCCTTGGATGGGGCGCCGCGGCGCCGCTGGGTTGTACGGTACACCATGCCCCGTTTCTGCATCCGGGAGCGGATTCCGCGGGAAGTCATGGGTGCCGATTTGCAGGGGGCCGCCGGGTCTCCCTACGCTTGGTCATCCTCCGGGATGGAGCCTGTCACTCCTCCCCCGGCGACCTCCATAACCCCCTGTTCCAAGGTGTGTATGACCGCCACGACGACCGCTCCTGTTCACGCCCCGGGCACCCGTCAATCGGTGGATCTGAACCCATCGGACACGTTCGTCCACCGCCACTTGGGCCCGCGCGAGCACGACCTCCAGGACATGCTCCGCACCGTGGGGTACCCGACGCTTGACGCCCTGACCGACGCGACCGTGCCGGCGGGAATCCGTCGGCAGGAGCTCATGCATCTCGAAGGGCTGCCCACCGATCGCACGCTGGGGGAGCACGAGGTGCTCGGGTTGCTCCGCACCATCGCCGACCAGAACACCATCGCCAAGTCCTACATCGGGATGGGGTACTACGACACCATCACCCCCGGCGTGATCCTCCGCAACATCCTCGAGAATCCCGGGTGGTACACGCAGTACACCCCGTACCAGGCCGAGATCGCTCAGGGGCGACTCGAGGCCTTGCTCAATTTCCAGACGATGGTCGCCGACCTGACCGGGCTCCCCCTCGCCGGCGCCTCGCTGCTCGACGAGGGGACAGCCGCGGCCGAGGCGATGGCGATGTGCTTTGCCGTCGGCGGTGATCGAAAGGTCTTCCTTGTCGCCGAGGATTGTCATCCCCAGACCATCGCCGTCTGTCGCACGCGAGCCGAGTCGATGGGCATCGAACTCCGCGTGGTGCGACCCGCCGACGGGTTGAACTTCGACGGCGTCTGCGGGCTGCTCGTGCAGTACCCCAACACCAGCGGCGAGATCGCCGACTACCGCGGTCTGACTCAGGCCGCCCACGCCGGCGGGGCTCTGGTGGTCGCCGCCACCGACCTTCTGGCGCTCACCCTGCTGACCCCTCCGGGCGAGTGGGGTGCGGACATCGCCGTGGGCTCGGCGCAGCGTTTCGGGGTGCCCATGGGATTTGGCGGGCCTCACGCTGCCTTTATCTCCACCAGCGAGCAGTACGTTCGCAAGATGCCCGGGCGCATCATCGGCGTTTCCAAGGACTCCCACGGGAACGTCGCGTATCGCATGGCGATCCAGACCCGCGAGCAGCACATTCGCCGCGAGAAGGCCACGAGCAACATCTGCACCGCGCAGGCTCTTCTGGCCATCATGGCCGGGATGTACGCTTGCTATCACGGCCCGAGCGGCCTCAAGGCCATCGCCTCGCGCGTGCACACGATGACCGCCTCGCTCGCCGCCGGGCTTGCCGCCGCGGGGCACGCTCTCTTGAACACGACGGCCTTTGACACCATCCGCGTTCGACCCCGGAACGGAGCGGCCCCCGTCCTCGCCGCCGCCGCCGCTGCCGCCATCAACCTCCGCGATTTCGGCGACGGCACCCTCGGGATCTCCCTTGACGAGGCCACCACCAAGGACGACCTCGCCGCGCTGGCCGCCCTGTTCGGTGCCAAGCCGGCCGCTCCGAACGCTGCGCTCATTCCCGCGAACTTCGCGAGGACCAGCGACTACCTCACCCATCCCGTCTTCAACACCCACCACTCGGAGCACGAGATGCTCCGGTACATCTTCAAGCTTCAGGGACGCGACCTCTCGCTCGCCCACAGCATGATCCCCCTCGGCTCGTGCACCATGAAGCTCAACGCGACGGTCGAGATGATCCCCGTCACCTGGCCCCAGTTCGGCAAGCTCCACCCCTTCGCCCCGGCCGAGCAGTGGAAGGGCTATGCCAGGATCTTCGCCGATCTCGAGAAGTGGCTCGCCGAGGTCACCGGGTTCGCCGCTGTGAGCCTCCAGCCCAACGCCGGCAGCCAGGGCGAGTACGCCGGGCTGCTCGCCATTCGCGCATACCACCAGTCCCGCGGCGAAGGGCACCGCACCATCTGTCTCATCCCCACCAGCGCCCACGGCACCAACCCCGCCTCCGCGGTGATCGCCGGGATGGAGGTCGTCCCCGTCGCCTGCGATGTCAACGGCAACATCGACATCGAAGACCTCCGAGCCCGCGCCAACGAACACCGCGCCAACCTCGGGGCGCTGATGGTCACGTATCCCAGCACCCACGGCGTCTTCGAAGAGTCCATCCGAGAGATCGCTCGCATCGTCCACGACGCCGGCGGGCAGGTCTACATGGACGGCGCGAACATGAACGCCCAGGTCGGCCTGACCAGCCCGGGTCTCATCGGCGCCGACGTCTGCCACCTCAACCTTCACAAGACCTTCTGCATCCCCCATGGCGGCGGCGGGCCCGGAATGGGCCCCATCGGTGTCGCCGCACACCTCGCCCCCTTCCTCTCGGGACACCCCGTCCTTTCCCCTTGGAATGCCCGCGCCCAAGGCAACCCGACGCACGCCGGAGCCCGGGCCACAGGACCCGTTTCCGCCGCTCCATTCGGTTCGGCGACCATCCTTCTGATCTCGTGGGTCTACATCGCCCTCATGGGCGCCGCGGGACTTCGCCGCGCCACACAGGTTGCGATCCTCAACGCCAACTACATGGCCTCCCGCCTCAAGGGGCACTACAAGGTGCTCTACACCGGCAAGAACGGCACCTGTGCGCACGAGTTCATCCTCGACTGCCGCGACTTCGAAAAGACCGCCGGCATCAAGGTCGATGACATCGCCAAGCGACTGATGGACTACGGGTTCCACGCTCCCACGATGTCCTTCCCCGTGCCCGGCACTCTCATGATCGAGCCGACCGAGAGCGAGCCCAAGGCCGAGCTCGACCGGTTCTGCGATGCGATGAACCTCATCCGCGAAGAGATCCGCGCCGTCGAGGAGGGACGCATGGACCGGGCGGATAACCCGCTCAAGCATGCCCCGCACACCATCGCCGCCGTCTGTAGCGATACGTGGAAGCACGCCTACACCCGCGAGCAGGCGGCCTACCCCGCCAAGTGGCTCCGCGACGCGAAGTTCTGGCCGTTCGTCGGCCGCGTCGACAACGCGTACGGCGACCGCAACCTCGTCTGCTCCTGCATACCGATGAGCGACTACGCCAAGTCCTGAGCGACCTCGCCTGTTCGACAGACACGAGCACACGCCAAAAACAACCGAGGCCCGGGGTTGATCCCGGGCCTCGGTGCTTTGCGTGGTTCGCGAAGCCGGCGGGCCAAAGCCCGGGGCTTCACGGTGTCGGCTTAGCGGCGACGACGAAGACCCGCGACGCCGGCCAGACCCAGCAGGGCGAAAGCGCCCGGAGCCGGAACCGGCTTGAACTGCACGTCGGTGAGCTTGTCGTTGACGAACCAGACCTGACCGACGTAGGCGCCGGTGATCCCGTTGTACTTCTCAACGCCGCCGGACGCGTGGGCGACATAGAGGTTGCCGTCGGGGCCGAAGGTGAACCCGTGCGGGCCGTAGGGGTAGTTGCCGGTGCCGTTCGGCGCGTCGCTGGCGCGGGCGAACATGCTCCAGGTGCCGCTGGCCGGGTCATACTTCCAGACACCGGAGATCGCGCCGCCCTCGTAGAGAGCAGAGGCGTAGAGGTTGCCGAAGGAGTCGGTCTCGAGCGCCTGGCACTGGAAGGGCATGGTGACGGTGCCGAAGGACATGTCCTGAGCGCCGGTCGTCTGATCGACCTTGATGACGACGTTGCTGTTCCAGCCGGAAACGTAGAGAGAGTTCCCGCGGGCCTTCATGAGCGAGTTGCCCTGCGAGCCGACGCCGGTGGTCAGCGTGCGGATCCGGGTTCCGGTGTTGATGTCGTACTCGCCGATGCCGAGGCTGTCACCGCGATAAAGCGTCGTGCCGGTCTGGGAGATCTGGACGTCGAGGGCGGTGCCGGAACCGATCTGCTTGACGAACGCGCCGGTGTTCCCGTCGATCTCCGTCAGGCCGGCGAAGCCGCCGATGAAGAAGTTGTTGTTCACGCCGCCCCAGGTCGCGCGGTAGGGGCTGATGCCCAGAGTGTCGGCGGCCATCGCGAAGTGCGAGCCGGTCCGCGGGTTGAGCACTTCGGCGCCAGCCAGCGTCACCTGATACACCTGGCTCGACCCGTCGCCGAACACATACATGTCGTTCGCGCTGCCCGTCTGAGCCTGAGCGGCCCCGACGAACGCCATAAGCCCGATGATTGTCAGAGTCTTCTTCATAGTGATCTCCTGTCTCCTCGGCGGACGGTACTGCCGCCGCCTCCACTGACCTGATGCGTCCCACGAGGGACGACATCTTCGATCCCTGCTTCCGAGCCATAGAAAGCCATGCCCATCGTCCGGCTGCGCCCGTGCCTCGCCTGGTTCGGTTTGGTTGTCTATCGCTCGATCTCGACATGGGTCGGCATTGGCCGATCGGCGCAGTATCCCCCGCGTCGAAAGGGTCGTCAAGACAAACATGTCTGAATTGCAGGCGTTCGGGGAACGTTTCTCTATACGAGCCGGGAGTCAGCACCCCTGTTCGAACGCCTCTACGAACGCGTCAAAGTCGAAGAAGTCGAGAAATCCGTCGCCCGTAAAGTCGGCGTTAGGGTTTCCGGCCTCAAACGAGGAAACGAACTCGTCGAAATCGAAGAAGTCCGAGAATCCGTCCCCGTTGAAATCGGCCGACCCGCTCGGAACCAAAGCTGCTGCAAGTACTTCCATCACCGGTCCCGATTTGAAGATCCCGATTGTCGCGGTCCGCAGGATCGGAGGCGTCGACGTCAGAACTTCGAATCGAGCCAGAGTTCCCCAGCGCACGGCGGAGGCGTTGGGATTGCTCGCCTCGTCTTCCGTTCGCCAGACGAACCGGGAGCCGACCACCGAGGGTGTCCAAGCGGTGTTGGCGTAGGGCTCCCCGCTGTGCCAGCGAGGAAGGCGCTGGTCGCTGGTCGGCGGGGTGGCGCACGCCGAAAGCGGGATCGAGAGGCTGGCGGCGGCGCGGTCGGCGTTCAGGTTCGAGAGTGCGTAGGTGTATCGCCAAAGCCCGTTGCCGAGATCGATCGCCTTGGAGGCGAGCTTGAGCCTGCCGTCGCCGGGGATATCGACCACCGCCAAGTGCACCGTCGGGTCGATCTCGGGCCACGCGTCGATCGCCGAGAGGCCGACGCGTGTGGGCCGACCGGGGATCAGTGCCAGCGGGTAGGGGGCGTTCCCGACGGAAACCTCGCGGAAGGAGGCGTTGTTGAGCGCGTTACCCGCCGCCGCGTCGTCCGCGGCGATGATGTGCATTTCGACGAAGTATCGAGCGCCCGGGTTCGCCGCGGGGTCAAGATCGGCGTTGGCGACCTGGATCCGCCGGCCGATCGGGGCTTCCGGGGCGGGATATCCCGTCAGGTTGATCGGAAAGGTGATCGCCCCGGAGAACGGGTTGACCTGGCTCTTGGGCCCAAGCCGAACGTAGTCCCCGTTGAGCGAGGCGGTGTACGCGTCCGCACAACCCACGCCCAACTGCTGATTGGGGTTCGGCGGAAACTGGCATGTGGCGCAGTAGTTGAAGCCGCTGACCGCGAACGCGTGCTTCACAAATCCCTGGCCGATCTGCTCGAATCGGCCGTCTTTGAGGCGGTAGACAGACTGCCCGAAAACCGGATGGTTCGGAGTGTCTCGGAACCAGTTGGCCGGGCTTGTCCCGAGATTGCACGAGTAGTTGCCGAGGGTGTAAGCCGTGAACCCGTCGCGGGTTCCCCACCGCATGGACTCGAAGATGTCGGCGATGACCACGTCCGGCCCCGGCCCGGCCTGGATCGAACCCGCGGCGGAGATCGCCGCCGCCAGAGCGCATGGTTTGAGGTGACGGGAGCCCACGTTCCGGAGTGTACATCGGCCTGTTACCGACGCAAGAGCAGACTGGGCACGAGGCCGAGGGTCCGGTATCCTCGCTGCATGCCGAACGGTGTGCCTGTGTGGGTCTGGACGGTTGGGCTTCTGGTCCTCTCGAATGCCTTCATGACGTTCGCGTGGTACTACCACGTGAAGCAGAAGGCCTGGACGCTGGCCGCCGCGATCCTCGTGTCCTGGCTGATCGCGCTCCCCGAGTATGTGCTGCAGGTTCCGGCGAACCGGATGGGGCACGTCGATCACGGGGGGCCCTTCACGCTGCCGCAACTCAAGATCATTCAGGAAGCGATCACCCTCGCCGTGTTCACGGTCTTTACCGTCACGGTCGCGAAGGAACGACCCACCTGGAATGACGTGGTCGCGATGTTGCTGATCTTCGCGGCGGTCGCGGTGAGCATGATGGGCCGGATGGGCCCTGCGAACGCCGCGGCGGGGGGACAGTAAGCCATGAGTCACGGACGCGGAACATGGAGCTGGGTCTGGCTTCTGGCGGGCCCGGCACTGGCGGCGCTGGTCTGGTGGATGCTGCCCGCCGAGCAGAAAGACGAAGCAGGCAAGGTCGTTTCGGGGCTCAGCGACGCCGGGCGGGCGGCGTGCGCGGTGGGAGTGCTGATGGCGGTCTGGTGGGTGACCGAGGCGGTCCCCCTGGAAGCCACGAGTCTGCTGCCTCTTGTGCTGATGCCCGCTCTGGGGATTTCGAGCGTGCAGGCGGCCGCCGCACCCTACGGCGATCCGACGATCTTCTTCTTCATGGGCGGGATGATGCTCGGTGCGGCGATGGAGCGTTGGGGCGTGCCGAGGCGTGTTGCGCTCATTGTTCTGTCGCGGTTCGCCTTCGGGCCAAGGATGCTCGTGCTGGGCGCGATGACCGCCGCCGCGCTGGTCAGCATGTGGGTCAACAACACCTCGACCACGGTCATGATGCTGCCCATCGGCATGTCGCTCGTGCGTCTGATCGAACGCGAGAAAGATCGGTCGCAGTCTCCTCAGGACAGGGCACTCGAGGGGATCGACAACTTCGGGTTCTGCATGGTCCTCGGGATCGCCTACGCGGCGACGATCGGAGGCGTGGGGACTCTGTTCGGAACAGCCCCCAACCTCGTGCTCCAGTCGACCGTCGAGCGCGTCACGGGCGAACGCCTCACATTCGCCCAGTTCTCGATGGTGGGCATCCCGCTCGTGCTGCTGTACATCCCTATGTGCTGGGGCGTGCTCGTGTGGATGTTCCCCTTTCGATTCGAGACCGGCCCGGCAGTCAAAGAACACGTCAGGCAGGAGCTTCGCGAGCTGGGATCGTGGACCTGGCCCGAGCGCTCGGTGGTGGGGGTGCTGGTGGTCGCCGGACTTCTGTGGGTCTTCACGGACGGTGTCAACGGGTGGGTGCGCTCGTGGACCGGGATCGATCGGGCTGTGAGCGAGGCGGGCGTCGCCGTCGCCGCGGCCCTCGCGCTGTTCATGATGCCGGCAAGGGACGGCCGGGGCTCGCGCGTGCTCGATTGGCCGACCGCGTCCACCATTCAATGGGGCGTGCTTGTGCTCTTTGGCGGCGGGCTTTCGCTCGCGCAGGCGCTGAGCACGACGGGCGTCAACACGGCGATCGGATCGCTCTTTGGCATGCTTGACGGGCTTCCCCTCTTCCTCATCATCCTTACCGTCGCCGCGATCGTCACCTTCGCGACCGAAGTCGCGAGCAATACCGCGATCGCCACCACGTTCCTTCCCATCGCCGCCGCCGGAGCGCAGGGGCTCGGCGTGGATCCGCTGGTGCTCATGATCCCCGTGGCGATGGCGGCGAGCCTGGCCTTCATGATGCCCATGGGAACGCCCCCCAACGCGCTGGCGTTCGCCACGGGGCGGGTCCCCATCCGTTCCATGGTCCGCGTCGGGCTTGTGCTCAACATCGTCAGCATCGTGCTGCTGACGAGCTTTCTCACGCTGGTCGGGCCGGCGCTGGTGGCGTCCTTCAGGTAGCTCCCGCGCCCCGCGGCGCAAGCCCCGCGAATTCCTCGATCGCGTCCGCCGCCCGAACCGCGGCCTTGCCCGTGAGCATCGGCGCGAGCAACTGCCTCAGGTCGTTGCGCTGCTGCTCCATCGCCTCCGGGGAAGCAATGAGCCGATCCAGTTCGCGCACGATCCTGTCCGGCCCGCCGAAGTGCGGCACCAACTCGGGGATGATGCGACGTCGAGCAAGGATGTTCGGCAGGCTGAAGTGCTTGGTCGCCAGAATCGTCTTGGCGAGCAGGAACAGGATCGGGTTGGCCTTGCGGTAGAAGACGACCATCGGCTTGGCCTGCCTCGCGACCTGCAGCGTGATCGTCCCGCTCTTGACCAGAGCGAGGTCGCACCACCGCACCACCGCGTTGGTCTGCCCGGTGATGATGCGGACGGAATCAGGCCAGCCGCCGAGCTTTGCGGCGATGTCGCGGAGCGCCCGCTCGGCCTCCGGGTGGGCCGCCGCGACCACCCCGACCAGATCCGCGTATCGCGCCTTGAGCGCCTGGTACGTCTCGAGCGTGAGCGGGAAGTGCTTGGCGAGCTCCTCGGGGCGAGACCCGGGGAACATCGCCAGACGGATCGGCCCCTGCGGGAACTGCGAGGCTTGTGCGTCCAGCGCCGGCAGGTCCAGCGGGATGTCGAAGAACGGGTGGCCGATGTACCGGGCAGGGATGCCACGCCGCTCGAAGAACTGGACCTCGAAGTCGAACAGGCAGAGAAGCAGGTCGGTGCGGTGCCGGAGCTTGCGAGCGCGCCAGCGACCCCACGCCCAGACCTGCGGCGCGACCAGGTGTACCACGCGAGCGCCGCGTCGGCGGGCGATGTCACAGATCGGGTCGTTCGCGCCAGGCGAGTCCACCGGGATGTGCACCGCCACCTGGTGCTTCTTCATCCAGCGGTCGATCCGGGCCATCACCTTCAGGTGCTCGCGGATCTTCTTGAGCCCAGGGACTCCGATCACGGCCGAGTCGATCGTCCGCTCGACTAGGATCGCGCCGGCCGCACTCATCTTCGGCCCGCCCCAGGCGTACACCGGCAGGTTCGGATGCCGACGCTTCAACTCCGCGATCACGATCGACGCGTGCTCGTCGCCGCTGGGTTCGAAGGCGGTAAACAAAAGAACCGGGCCGCCGCGGGGCGGTTCAGGGGCTGACAAGGGTTGCTCGGAATCCTCCGGCACGCGGCATTGTTGGTCGGCTCGCGGGCTCGGGAAAGGCGCGCGTTCCCGATCTCACCCGGGTTACACGTTGAAGTACTTCGCCTCGGGATGGTGAACGATGATCGCGCTGGTCGACTGCTCCGGGTCGATCTGGTGGTTTTCCGTCAGATGGCAGCCGATCCGAGCGGGATCCAGCAGTGCGAACAGCTTGTCCTGGTCGGACATATCCGGGCAGGCCGGGTATCCGAAGGAGTACCGGCTTCCGCGGTAATGCTGCGTGAAGAGGTCCTTGATCCGCGGCGAGTCGTCGTTGGCGATCCCCAGCTCCTGCCGCATCCGCTTGTGCCAGAACTCCGCAAGAGCCTCCGCCGTCTCGACCCCCATCCCGTGCAGGTACAGGTACTCCTGGTACTCGTTCGCGGCGTAGAGGGCCTTGGCCGCTTCCGAGGCCCGGGAGCCCATCGTCACGCAGTGCAGCCCCAGCACGTCGACCTCCCCGCTGTCCGCGGGGCGGAAGAAGTCCGAGATGCACAGCCGCTTCTTGTCCGGCTGCCGGGGGAACGTAAACCGCACCACCTCCCGCAGCCCGCCGGCCGAAAGCGTCTGCCCGCCCGACGGGGGAGCGTACACGATCAGGTCGTCCCCGTCGGAATTGACGGGGAAGTATCCGTAGACGACGCGAGGCTGCAGGATTCGCTCCGCCTTGCACCGCGCCTTGAGCCTCTCGAAGATCGGGAGGACCTTGTCCTCGATCATCGCGTCGTACTCCGCGTCCGACAGGGCACCCTTCTTGAATCCCCACTGCCCGCGGAACAATGCGACGGGGTTGATGAACGGATAGATGTCGTCCAGGTTCAACGAGCCGTCCTCCACCACGCGCGACCCCCAGAAGGGCGGCGTGGGAACCGGCACGCTTGTTGAAACCGCCGACCTTTCCCGCGACGTCCGGGGTTCCGCCGCTGCTCCGCCCCCGGGGGCGTTGGCCGTAGCGAGCTTGGCCGTCCGCGACGCCAGGATCGTCTCTTCCGCCTTGGAGCGCTTGCCCTGGCGTTCCTCGATCTCCGCCGCCAAGAGGTCGGTTTTCCCCGAGGTGATGAGGTCCATGATCCGAAGCCCGTCGAAGGCGTCCTTGCCGTAGTAGCACTCGCCCTTGTACTTGGGCCGCAGGTGGCCTTCGCAGTAGTGCCGTGTGAGGGCGGCCCCGCCGAGGATGAGCCTTGGGCGATCGGGGCCCTGGTTCAATTCGTCGATGTTCTCCTCCATCACGTTGACGGACTTGACCAGCAGCCCCGACAGACCCACCGCGTCGGGCTTGTGCTGGTGGTACGCGGCCATGATCTGCGCCAGCGTCTGCTTGATCCCGATGTTGACCACCGTGTAGCCGTTGTTCGTCAGGATGATGTCGACCAGGTTCTTGCCGATGTCGTGCACATCGCCCTTGACTGTCGCCAGCACGAGCGTGCCCTTGGTCGTTCCCGAGGTCCGCTCCATCAGCGGCTCGAGCTGCGCCACCGCCAGTTTCATCACCTCGGCCGACTGCAGCACGAACGGGAGCTGCATCCGCCCGGAGCCGAACAGATCGCCCACGGTCTTCATCCCGTCCAGCAGGTGGTCGTTGATGATGTCCAGAGGCTTGTAGCGGGCGAGCGCCGCGTCGAGGGTTTCCTTGAGCCCTTGCTTCTCCCCGTCGATGATGTGGGCACGCAGCCGCTCTTCGACCGTGAGGTTCTTCGTTTCCTTCTTGGCGGTCGTTGCCGTCGCGTCCTTGAAAAGGTCGATGAACGCCGCGAGGGGGTCGCCCTTCTCACGCCGGTCGTAGATCAGTTCGATGGCGGCGGCCCACTGGTCGTCGGGGATCCTGTTGCGAGGCAGGATCTTCCCCGCGTGAACGATCGCGCCCGTCAGCCCCGCCTCCCGCAGTTCATGCAGAAACGCCGAGTTCAGCACGAGGCGTGCGGCCGGGTTGAGCCCGAACGACACGTTCGAAAGCCCCACGACCGTCTGGCACTCCGGGAACGCCGCGCTGATCCGCCGGATCCCCTCGACCAGTTCGAGGCCGGACCGCCGGTCAGACTCCATGCCCGTGGAGATGGGCAGCACCAGCGGGTCGAACAGGATGTCCGCCGGGTCCATGCCGAACTTGTCCACCGCGCGCCGGAGGCCCCGCTCGGCGATGGCGAACTTTCGTTCGGCGGTGCGGGCCATCGAGGCCTGCTTGTCTTCGTCGATCGAGCCGATCACTACCGCCGCGCCGAAGGTTCGCGCGAGTGAGAGGATCTCGTCGAACTTGTGCTCGCCGTCTTCGAAGTTCGCTGAGTTGATGATGCACTTGCCCCCGGCGTGCCGCAGACCCGCCTCGATCGTGCGGATCTGCGTCGAGTCGAGCATCAGCGGGGCGTCCACCTGCCGCACCACCCGCTTGACGATCTCCGCCATGTCGCGGGCGTTGTCTCGCCCCGCATAGTCCACGTTGAGGTCCAGCACGTGCGCCCCCTCGCGGAGCTGCTCCTTGGCGAGCGACACGATCGAATCCCAGTCCTCGGCCTCGAGCAACTTCTTGAACGCCCGCGAGCCCGACGCGTTCATCCTCTCGCCCACGATCAGGAACGAGTTGTCCTGGCGGTACTCCGTGACGCCGTAAAGCGACGTCGCGCCCCGAGGCATCGCGCCTCGCGCCGCGCCCTGGCCGGGGCGGATGGGGGTCGTGGTGGTTGCTGTCGTGGTGGGGGTGGTAGTGGGGGTGCGACGCGAGAACTCTTCAACACAGCGAGAGAGCAGGCGGATGTGGTCGGGCGTGGTGCCGCAGCAACCGCCGACGATGTTCACCCCGTCCTGCTCGATGAACTTCTGCATCGCCTCCACGAAAGGCTGGGGTTGCAGCGGATACTCGGTCCGCCCCTGGTTGAGGATGGGCAGCCCGGCATTGGGCATCACCGAGAGCGACCGCCCGCTGGTCGAAGCTCTCCAGTGCTTGCCGAGCCAGTGCACGTGCTCGGACATCTCTGTCGGGCCCGTCGCACAGTTCAGCCCCAGCGAGATGATCGGGTACGACGCCAGCGCGGTGGCGGCGGCCTCGATCGACGAGCCCAGAAGCATCGTCCCCGTGCTCTCGATCGTCACGCTCGCCATGATTGGGATGTCGTTCGGCGTCTTGCCCTTCTCGGCCAGCGCGGCGAGCACCGCGTTGATCGCGCACTTCACCTGCAGCAGGTCCTGGCACGTCTCGATGATGAACAGGTCCGCCCCGCCGTCGAGCAGCCCGCGGGCACACTCGCGGTAGGAATCGAGCATCGTGGCCCAGTCCGTGTTGCCCAGCGTGATCAGTTTGGTACCGGGGCCCATCGAGCCGGCGACGAACCGCGGCTTGTCCTTCGTCGAGTGTCGGTCCGCCGCCGCTCGCCCGACCTCCGCCGCCGCCCGAGCAAGCTCGTACGTGCGTTCCGCGATCCCAAACTCGGCAAGAACCAGCTTGGACGCGCCGAAGGAATCCGTCTCCACCACGTCGGCGCCGGCCTCAAGATAACGCTCATGAATCGGCTGGATTACGTCCGGCCTGGTCTTGGCGAGAATGTCCGTGCAGTTCTCGCACCCGCAATAGTCGTGCTCGATCGAGAGGTCGACCTTGTGGATCTGCGTGCCCATGCCGCCGTCAAAGACGACCAGGCCGCGGGAGAGGCGATCAAGGAAGGGAGAGGGCATGACGGATCATAGCCTATATCCATTCTGCCGGATACACGGATAAAGGTTCCCCCGAGCCGAAATCCGCGATTCCACCGTTCTGCCCGGCCGCCCGGGAAGTGCCTCATGCTCCCGGCCTTCGGTAGCTTCCTATCGAGAAACTCGTACCCCATCGGTGCCCGTCGCGACGCATATGCCCTCCGAGCTCGGGGGCGATCTCCGCCCGATCAATACGCGTCGCGTCGCTGACAGTTTGAGCCTCGATGCCCCGGCCTTGGCATAAGCACGCTACGCCGACGGCATAGTCCGATGTTCGAAGAATGCGGCTCCGCCCGTGGGATCTATGCCTATGCCAAGCCCGCACGTCCCTGCGGCTGTGCGGGCTGCACGCTCGGGCACATCGTCACGATGGGCCGCCGCGAGGTCGCCGCGGCATCACAGTGACTGCATGTCCCCGCCGCCAACGTCGGAACACGCCGGCTCCCCGCAAGCAGCCGTGACTTCTACTTGCCTTCCACGGCCTTGACGCCCTTCTGGTACGTCGTGTACACGTATACCGGGATCTCCAGCGTGCCCAGATGCTGGCGCACCAGCGGGGCAACGACATCCCACGACATTCCGCCCACGCCCGTGCACAGCCGCGGGATCGCCAGGCTCCGAATCTTCTCACGCTCGACCCACGCGTGCAGTTCCTTCAGAGCGTGGTTGACGTTCTTCGCGTTCGCCGGCCCGGGTTTCGACCCGTGTTCGTACCCGCCCTCCTGCGTCAGCAGCGCGACCAGACGCACGGGCTTGCCCGCCGCTTCGCTTACGCCGCTCCAGTCCCAGATCGAGCCTGCCCGGGCGCGGTCCGTCTGGCAGTAGTGTCGGAAGTCCTTGTACATCGCGGGCCAACGCTCACGCAGAGCAAGCGCCAGTCCGCTGTGGAACGGGTCGTTGGGCGCCACCCCGTGGGCGATGGCATCGGCTGAAGAAAGCAGAATGTCGCCGGTTACGTCGTGGATCATCGCTCGGGCCTCCAGAGTTCAAACATCAACGGATGCGGCAGCGACCAAGGCTTCGGTCTTCACTGGATCCGCCCGCCCGCTCCGCCGGTATCCTCGCCCGCCGCGAGCGGGTGATGGAAGCCCGCGGGCTTGACCGCCAGCACCGAGCACGGCGACTCGTCCAACGCACGCTCCGCAGTGCTTCCCAGCAGGATGTCCCGGAGGTTCGTCCGGCCCCGCGTGCCAAGCACGATCAGGTCGGCGGAGACGCTCTTGGCGTACTCCACGATGCCCGAGCGGTGCCCCGAGAGGTCGGCGCACACCGCGCGAACCCGAAGCCCCTTGTGCGCTTCCGTGATCGGGCCGACAAACTCCGCCAGCCGACGAGACAGCGCGTCGCGGTATTGTTTCTCAAGTTGCACCGGGGGCAGCAACTCAGGCGTCTGGGCGTGCAGAAGACGCCAAGGCGCCGCGAAGACATGCAGCACGTGCAACTCCGCCCCGTCTCGGGCGGCAAACATCGCCGCACGGGCCAGCGCCCGCGCCGAAGTCTCCGAAAAATCCACCGCCGCCACCACGCACCGGAACGGCCCGGCTTGCGTGTCTCGAACCAGCAGCACGTCGGTCATGCTCTTGCGCACGCACGCCGTCGCCACCGTCCCAAATCCCACGTCGGGCCTCCGGTCGCCGAAGGCTCCCATGACCAGAAGGTCCGCCTTGTGCTCGCGTGCCTGCCCAAGGATGCCCGCGATGCGGTTATTGATGGAAACATGGATCGGCAGGTTCGCGGCCCCCTCGATCCTTGCGGCGAAGTCGCTCCAGGCTTTCTGCGCGTCCTTGATCAGGTTCTCCCGGATCGCTCGCTGATATGCGGATAGCGCCGACTCCAATTCGATCACCACGGTCGTGTCGATCACGTGAACCACACGCAGAGGAACAGCGGACCACGCCGCGATCCGCAACGCCTGCCGGACCGCCACCGCCGAGCACGGCGTGAAGTCGGTGCCGACAACCACGGACGTGTACGGACGGGCCGGGGTCGCTGCAGAGGTGAGGGTGTTGGCGGGGGTGGTGGTCGGTGAGTCGGACATGCGGTGCTCCTTCGCGACAGATTCATAGCGGACGCCCCCTCAAGACGCGAGAGCGGAAATTTCCGCGATCTGACGGAATCGCTCGCCCTATCAGGTGTGACGACGTCCGCTCAACGCCCCACCCTGCGGAACACGATCGGGTCCGCGAACGCCGCCGCGTTTCCCGCGTTCCTCGCGAGCAGCTCCCTCAGCGCCTTTGTCCGCACCGTGACCATCTCGACCACTCCTCCGCCGACAACGACCCGCTCGTGCCAGATCGGAGCGGCGTCGGCAAGGCCCTCGAGACGGTTCACGCGGAACGACCGCAAGGTCATCGTGTCCCCGTCTCGCTCGATCTTCATGATCTGGTGCACCGGAACCGCCAGAAAGCCGTACATCCCCACGAGTTTGTCGCGGTTGCTTCTGGCCAGGAACAGGTCGGCGAATCGAGTGGACTCGATCTGCGTGAGCGTCAGATCCAGGCTCATTGCTGCCCGGAACTCGCCCTTCTCGTGCACCGTCAGCGACACCGGATACGAGGCCGCGCCGCCATCCGTGTCCGCGGGTCGGATCATTGCTCGCACCTGCAGCGGGGCTTCGGCGGCCCACTCACCCACGATCTCCGGATCGGACACCGCGGTGCCGCCATGAAAGGCCGGCTGCAGCGTCGCCGATCCGCACCCGCTCAACGACGCCATCACAATCGCTCCGAAAGCCGTCATCACGCGACGCATCATGGTGCACCTCCGCCTGTCCACGCCACATCGCCTCCCGCTCGCCGCGGGATGGAGCGCCTCGATTCCCACCGGGCATACGCGGCCGCCTCGCGACGCAACCCCCGCAGGATCGACCGCCGGTTCATCTCGTTCCACCACCACAACTTCACCGACACAACCACCGCGATCGACCACAACGCTCCCAGCGACCACAGCACCACCGAGCGAACGTCGTCTGTCAGGATCGCACACACGGCGCAGTACACGCCAAAGGCGTAGAACACCAGGCCCTTCGCCAGAGCAACCTTGACCATCCACCCCCGCGGCCCTCGGAGCGAATCCGAGAACATTTGCCGCAGACTCCCATCCTCGTGCGTCACGCCCGATGAACCGGCTTCGCTCGTCGTGCGATCCCGATCGGCCAGTGCAAGCGCGGACGAAAGACTCATCTCACTTCTCCCTGTACAAAGCCGGGTTGCTCACGAGAATGTGATCAGCGGCTTGAGCATCCCGTCTTCCTTGGTCTGCATCTTGCGGAACGCCCGCTCGATGCCTTTGAATGCAAACCGATACGCCGTCATCCCCAGAGGATTCACCCGACCTGACTCGATCCGCCGACGCATCCCCTTGCCACGCCTTCTCTCCCCTTGTTGAGCCCCTGCTAAAGCCCCGCCGCGACCATGCGGTAGTGGTACCCGCGGATCGCCAGCTCCACCGCCTCCGGGAAGGCCTGTCGGTATCGAAGCCATGCCCGCCCCAGAAACTTCCAGTACTCCACGCGACCGCGAGATGACACGCCCAACACCCACAGCGATCGAACAAACGCCAGCATGTCGCTCATCCTCACGGGAGCGCGGTTCTTCATGGGCTTGTACGCCGCCAGAAACACCAGACAGCGTTCGTAGTACTCGCTCGGCGAGTAAAGCCCCTTCACAAGCTCGCGATACCCGGCCGTCAGCACCGACCGGTCCATCGTCGGAACAAAGTTCATCGCCGTGTCCAGGTTGTCCCCCGAACTGCGTCCCACCATCCGTCCTTCGCGAGTCAGCCTCGTATAGAGGCGCGTGCCCGGCAACGCCGTCAGCATCCCAACCATCGCCGTCGTCACGCCCGACTCCCGGATGAACCGCCTCTGCTGCTCGAAGATCCTCGGCGTGTCGCTGTCAAAGCCCACGATGAACCCCGCCATCACCTGGATCCCCGCGTTGTGAATCGTGCGCACCGCGGACACCAGGTCACGCTTGGTGTTCTGGACCTTGCTGCACTCCTTCAGGCCCGCCTCCTGGGGCGTCTCGATCCCGATGAATACGTTCTTGAACCCCGCCCGGACCATCAGTTCAAGAAGCTCGGGATCATCCACCAGGTTCATCGACGCCTCGGTCGTGAAATTGAATGGCGATCCGTGCTCCTCCCGCCACGCGATCATCGCCCGAAGCAGAGACTTGGTCTTCGCTCGGTTGCCGATGAAGTTGTCATCAACGATGAACACCCCGCCCGTCCAACCCGTCGCCCGCACAGCCTCCAACTCCGCGATCACCTGCTCCGGCGACTTGACCCGAGGCACACGCCCGTACACAGCCGTGATATCGCAGAACTCGCAGTCGAGCGGGCAACCCCGAGACGCCTGCACCGACATCGTGAGGTAGTCCTTGACACGAATCAGATCCCACCGCGGAAGAGGTGTCTTCGTCACGTCCGGACGCGCAGTCGCCTCGTACCGCGCCTTCAGCCGGCCCGACTCAAGATCCGAAACCAGTTCCGGCATCACATCCTCGGCCTCGCCGATCACGCAGCATGTCACGTCGGGGAAACGCTCCGCACCCGTGGTAAACAACGGGCCTCCAGCCACAACCGGCTTGCCCTCACGCTGCGCCCTCTCGATCACCTCCCGCGCGGATGATTCCTGCACGATCATCGCGGACACGAACACCGCGTCGGCCCATGACAGATCGGCGTCGGTGATCTCACGGATGTTCAGATCCACCAGCCGCAGATTCCACGATCTCGGCAGCATCGCCGCAACGGTCAGCAGACCCAAAGGCGGGAACGCCCCCTTTCGGCCGGCGATCCGCAGCACATTGCTGAAGCTCCAGAACGTTCCGGGAGTTCTCGGCGAGACAAGCAGGATGTTCATCCCGCGAGCCACCCGCTGCCCGGAACCCCGTGGAATCGGCCCCCCCGCGCCGGAGCTCGCTTTCCCCTCCCGCGTTCCGCCACCATCCGCCGACGTCCTCGACATGTGTACTCCCTCAGAGACACAAGGAGATCTATGCCGCAACGCGGCGCCCAAAGCCCTGCCGCCCGTGCGGCGTCCGTCGATCCTCCACCCCCCGCTGAAACGCGCACTACATCCGTCCGCGGGCGTGCGCCGTCGGCTCACGCTGTGCCTGCGAGCGCGTACGGATCTCAAGAACCGTCGGATCCGCGAGCGTGTCCTCGCTCGAGCGCTCCGACGACGCGTGTCCGTTCAGTTCCCGCTCGGCCTGCGCCCAGTCGGAATCCGCGTCACCCGGCCCGCCGTTGCGAGCCTGAAAGATCTCGTAGGCGCGGACTCGGATCCGCTCCGGCGTGATCTCGATATGCGTCTCCTCGCCCACCTTACGCCCCGCCCCCGCGGGGATCGACGTGGACGGCTCCACGCGACGCTGAATGTCCTTGTTTACGATCTCCTTCACGATGGTCTTCGAACTGCTCATGGCATCCTCCTGTGGTTATCTCTTCTCACGATCCCGGCTCTTCGCCACCTCAAAGCCCGGCGTCATTCCTCGGGACGCGGGAACCTTTTCAGAAGGTCCAACGCCGTGATCACGCCCAGCGGGTACATCTCCTCGTCCACCACGATCACACGGTGAATGTGCCGGTCCGCCATCAACGCCGCGACCTCGTGGATCGGCGTGCGGGGCCCGGCGGTCACCGCGCTCTCGGTCATGAAGTCCTGCACGCATACCAGAGGCTCGGGTATCGGAGAGTTGATCCCGAACACGTCCTCCCCACCAGCCTCGCACACCACCTCGAACAGATACGCCGGCGGGATGTCCGCCGTCCCCTCCGAACACCGTCGGATCAGGTCGGTCTTGCTCACCACACCGATCACACGGCCTCGATGGTCCACCACCGGACACCCCGATATCTCGTTCTCATCAAACAGCCTCGCCAACTGCCGGATCGTCGTCGAAGGCTCCGCGCAGACCGGGTCCGGGGTCATGATGGCTGACGCGGCGTCGTTCTTCAGTTGCCTTCTCATCGCCTGTCTCCCGTGAGTGGTTCATGGTCGCCTGGGCGACACCAACACTCCACGGGGAAAGTTCCGCCATATCGCCCCCAACGAACCCCTCCCAGTACCGCCCGGGCAGCCTCCATCACCCGTGCGAGACCACTCGCTGCGATGCTCATCCTCGGCTTGCCACCGTCCGTCGACCCGGAGTCTCACAGCCGTTCAGTGCTCGCCGCGGCCCTCGACCTCATTATCACCATCAACGCGTGGGCATCATTCAGTCCGCCCGCGACTAGTGCCTACGCGGGGGGACTCATCCTGTCAGAACTCCTCCAGTGCAAGATCCTCGCTGGACATATAGTCCGAGACGCGAGTGTGAGTCAGGCCGCTCGGCAGTCGGCCTGCAATAACGAGTGCACGCCTCCCCGGAGAACGCTCACGATGAGGACGTTCATCACGATCACTACAGCACTGACAGCCCTCGCCATGACGATTCCCGCCCAGGCACAGGGCTATGAGCCGCGAGTCGGCATCCCGCTCAGCGCCGGCGAGGCTTCCGAGGACTTCATTCACGAGCAACTCGAGCGAGAACTCACCGTCGAGATGGTGAACCGTCTCGCGCTCCACCGGACGGAGCGATCATTCACAACGCTCCGTCGGATCTACGAGGACACCAAGACGCCGCCGGATATCCGCGAAGAGGCGTGGAAGCAACTGAACTATCACATATACAACTACCGCAATGCGCCGGGGCGCATCGACGCCGCCGATCAGTGGATGCGGGAAGTCGCCCTTGATCCAAAGCGTGCCCCGCAGGAACGGGCCCGAGGTATCGCGGCGATGTTCGTCGCGTACGAGCAGCATCCGGATACAGAGTTCGGCTCGCTCTTCCCCTCTCTGCTGGAAGGCAAGCTCGGCGATGCCACGGTCAAGCGGCTCGCGCTCGGGCAGATGGAAGGGAACGTCCGAAGTCTTCCGGAGCGATATTTCGATCACAAGATTGCCGCGTTTCGCGACGTGGACAAGCGGGAGATCGCCCGACTGCGTGCGCTCGACAAGGATCTCCCGACCCCCGACATCCGTGCCCTCGAAACCAACCGAAAGCGCCGTATCGAGCATCAGCAGGCCTTGGTGAAGTATCTGCAGGGAGAGATTCGCTCCGCGCCAGACGATCGGGCGCGCGAGTGGCGAAAGCTCCAGACCCGGGCCCAGGAAGATGTGCTCGCCGATTTCCGCCGCGGCCCCCTCAAGCAGTTCGCCGTGGGCCAGCTCATTCTCTGCTACGAGTGGAGCAACAAACTCGATGAAGCCAAGGCGGCTGTCGAGGCCTACGGACAAGCCCGCGAAGCCGCCAAGAGACTCCCCACAATCGAGTTCGAGCTGACGGAGCAGCACATCGAGACCCGCGACGGCCGCGTCATTGATTCCAGAACCGAGTCCACACCCGCCTCGATCGATTTCTCCTTCTGGGGAGGATTGCTCGCCTTCGGGATGCAAGCCGACGAGATGCTCAAGGCCCAACATGCCGCTCGCGAACTCGGTGCTGCCAAGTCCGCTCTGCGAGGCGTTTCCGAAGAGGGAATGGAGCAGATCCGTCTCAGGACCGCCGAGGAACTCAGTCGGCGTGCAAAGCGGCAGCGTTGATTCCCGCCCCGCTCACCGATCCCGCCATCGTCTACCGCTTCCTCAGCCGAATCGCCCGCACGTTGACCACCGCCTCGCCGGGCTTGCTCAGAGCGCGGAGAATCGCGCGGTGTGATCCCTCCGCCAGCGTCACGCTCCCGAGTTCGACCGTCTGGTACTTCTGCCATCCACCCGTCGCCGGCACAGTGAACTCCAGGTTCCCCGACCCGCCCTCGAATTCAAGCCTCAACTTCGCCCCCGCCGCCGCATCGGCGCAGCCAAGGTCCGCCTCAACCAAGAACTCCCCGCGCTGCCCGCCCCCGATCCCGATCGGCCATGTCGCCGTCGCCGCCGGATCAAGCCAGTACCCAATGTTGTACTTCACATCCCCAACCTCGCCCACCTTTTCCACTCGAAGCGAAGGGCCTTCAAGCGTCGCGTCGTGCGGCGTCAGAGTCAGCACTCCGTCCCCGCTTGGAAACACCAGAAACGTCATTGGCTCCACATCGCCTGCCAATTCCAGCTTGACCACCGAGCACGCCTCATCGATCGGTCGGCCGGGAAGCTGTACCACCAGACGCCCGCTGTCCGTGTCAGACGGCCCGGCGGCGACCTCGCCTCCGCCCAGCAATCGCGCGCTCTTGACCTTGCCCTGCATCGGCACCATCAGCCGGCCGTCGGCAGGCCAATCAAAAACCATCAAGTACAGCACCCCGGGCTTCTGCGTCGCACGGCCCCACGGCAGCCTCGCGAACGGGCTCGCTGTCGTGCCATAGATCGCCTCCGAATGAACCTTCATCCACTGCCCCACGCCCCGCAGCGTCTTCTGCGCTTCCTCGGGCACCCGTCCCCGGGCATCGGGCCCGATGTTCAGCAGCAGATTCCCGCCCTTCGACACGATGTCGCACAAGAGCCGAACCACTGTTGTCCGGTCCTTCCAACCCGTGTCGTGCGCACTGAACCCATACGACTCGTTCAGCGTGTGGTTCACCTCCCAGTCCATCCCCGGCAGGCCCGTGGGCGGCACGTACTTTTCCGGCGTTCCATAATCGCCGTTCTTGTTCTCGAGTCCCTCGAACAACCGGTTGTTCACCACGATCCCCGGCTGCTTCTCACGCAGGTCGGCCAGCAGCTGTGCCGCGCCCCACTTTTCACCCTGTCGCTCCCGATCCGAATAGTCGAACCAGATCGTGCACAGCGGTCCGTAGTTCGTCAGCAGCTCGCCCACGTGCCCTCGCATATACCGGATGTACTCCGCGTGGTTCCTCGCACGCGTCGGCTTCGGATACGCCGGCAACGCCATCTCATACGCGTCCGGGTGCTGCCAATCCAGAAGCGAGTAGTAGAACCCCGCGCGTAGCCCCCGCGACCGCATCGAATCCGCGAACTCCTTCGCCAGATCCCGCCCAGCAGGCGAGATGTTCGTCCCGCCCGTGATGTCGTTCTTCTGCGAGTAGGGCTCGCTCGAATTGAACAGCGTGAACCCATCGTGATGCTTGGAAGTCATCACCGCATACCGCATCCCCGCGTCCTTCGCCAGGTCCGCCCAGGAATCCGTCACGCCTGGCTCGGGCGCGAACAGCGGCTTCATCTGCTTCGCATACTCGGCGCACGGCACCGCCGCCCAGTGCTGGATCCACTCCGCGTAATGCTGCGGATACACCTTTCCGTCCCACACACCCCCCGCACCGGAATAAAGCCCCCAGTGAATGAACATTCCGAATCGCGCTTCACGCCACCAGCCCATCCGCTCGTCGCGCGTCCCGGCCCACCTCGCCAGTTCAGCCGACTGCTCCGGCGGCTCCACGCCGGCGACAGACGCGCCAAACGCCGCACATCCGACCAACCACGCCGTGCCAACGAGCTTCTTCATCCGGCAGTTCCCCTTCATCTCGACGCCCACGACGACGTGAGCCATCGTTCCCCAGTCTACCGCGCACGCCACATCCCGTGCTCCCACGTCGCAACGCCGGCCACACTGCCATTCAGACCGTCAAGGCTTCACCAAGACCCATGTTCCGCGGGTTCGACCCACGAACACAGGCCGACATCTCACGACAACCCAGGCCGAGACCTTGACCCGCACACGACTCTTCAATGCCCATCCCGGCCACGCGCACCAACCCCCAGAATCCACCCTTCCAAGGCCGCCACCGCCCGATCCTCTTCCCCAAGTCCGGGATTCAGGTAACCCCCGAGCCGACCTTCCTCATCCGTCCGCTTCAACCACTCCGCCACACTCCACGCATCATGCTGGTCGGCTGTTCGTTCCACCCGCGGCCACGCCTTGCTCCACAGCGAGGGATACACCTCAGCCACCACCGAACGACCCGGCAAAGCCGTCCATCCGTCAAACGGCCAGAAATGCACACGCCCGGGCAACCGTTCGCGAAGAAACCGCAGCCATGGCAGCCCGGCGTGAGTCGACTTCGCAACCGAACCCTGCACATCAAACAGAAACACGGACTTCGCCCCGCCCGCCCGCACCTCCGTAACCCGCTTCCACTTCCGATCGCCCATCCGCTCCGCGCCCCGCCCCACACGCCCCTCGCGCACAGACTCCACCGACACCTCGTCGCCGTCTGTCGGCCAATGCAGCCGGAAGTCATCCAGAAACGCGTGCCAATCCCGCCTCAGTCGATGCCGCTCAAAGTATGTGATGGGAAACGAGAACCCGTGGTCGATCCCGACAATGGTGTGCTCATCTTCCGTTAGCCGCGCGACAAGCCACTCCGCCACGCCCCGCCGGGTCCAGTGCCTCTTCCGGCAAGCACTCGGCCGCATCTCAGTTGCCGGCCCACCTCCCTCAGACATGTACACCCGCAACCCTGCAAGCCCCGACGTCGGTGTCTTCGCCCCGGAATAGTCGATGCCGATGAAACGACCGAACAGTGGGGCGCCTTCCCCGACGGCACTCCTCCGCGTCGAAGCACCGTCTCGTGCCGCCATCAACTTCGCCGCCCGACGAACGATCGCCGTCAGATGCCCGCCCTCATACGCCGACCGAAGATGCCCCTCGCAGAGCCGCTCTTGACGAAGGTGGCTCGTCAGCAACCGAGCCAACGTGATCGGGTCAGCACACGCGATGCGAGACGGCTCCCGCGCAAGCCTCTGGCACTCCGGTTCACACGCCCACTTCGCCCAGTCAAAGTCCGGCAGCACCCATCCCAGCCGAAAGGCCGCCTCGTTGAGCGCGCTGATCGCCTTCTCCGGATCTTCGCCGCCGACAAACATCGGCAGAAGATCCGCAAGCCCACGCAAACGCTCCGCCCACCCCGGGCCCGCTGACTCCGCATCCTTCGCCACCCCACGAGCGTAGGGCTCATCCTGGAATCGCTCGCCAGCCGTCCGCACCTCTGCGGCCCATGCTCCCCGATCACCCGCCACTCCCATATCCACGATCCTCTCAAGCCGTCACACGACCTTCACGTCATGCAGTCGAAAGACGGATCGCCTGACGCACGACGACTCGGTTCGGGGCGAGTCCACTGGAGGAGGAGACCTCGCTTAGGCGTATCCGTCCCCGGGAGTCAGAGTTGAGCCGGCGCTTTACGCCGAGTCGGCGACCATCGTCTTGGCCATCGCACGTCGGATCGCTTTCTCAGTCTCGACGACCAAGAGCACCCCAGCCGCGGCAAGCAACACCCGGGCCCACGCGCTGGCGTCCAACGGACCCGTGTGGAAGAGGCGGTTGATAGCCGGAACATGCGCGAACGCGAATTGCACGGCGAGCATCGCGCCGATGCCGGCCCATAGCCACATGTTGGAGAAGAGCGGCACCGCCCACGCCGGACGGAGGAGCGCTCGGCTGGAGAACAGGTAGAAGATCTCGCCCACCACGATCACGGAGACGGCAGCGGTGCGGGCCGTGGCCTCGCTCATGCCCCGCGAAAGTTCCCAGTGAAATAGACCCATCGCACCCGTGCAGAGCAGCAGTGAGACCAGGCCGGTCCGCATGAACAGCTCGAACGTCAACAGTGGGCGGTATGGGTCGCGCGGCGGTCGGGCCATCACGCCCGGCTCCCTCGCCTCGAAGATCAGCGGCATGCCGAGCAGGATCGCCGTGATCATGTTGATGTACAACGCATGAATAGGCAGTATGGGCAACGGCCAGCCCAGCATGATCGCCGCGAGGATCACGAACGCCTCGCCCCCGTTGGTTGGAAGAGTCCAGACGATGAACTTGGTGAGGTTACTGAAGACGTTGCGCCCTTCTTCGACCGCCGCCTCGATGGTCGCGAAGTTGTCGTCCGCGAGCACCATGTCCGCGGCGTCCTTGGCCACTTCGGTGCCGCCGACGCCCATGGCCACGCCAATGTCGGCCTGACGCAGCGCGGGTGCGTCGTTCACGCCGTCGCCGGTCATGGCGACGATGTGGCCCCGTGACTGCAGGCCCTTCACCAGACGCAGTTTCTGCTCCGGCGTCATCCGTGCGAAGACCGCGGTCGTTTCGGCCTGCGCCGGGAGGTCGGCATCTGCAATGGTCGCCATCTCCGCGCCGGTGAGCACGCGCGGCGGAGTTCCTCCCTCCCCTCGCGCGTGCGGCGAAGCACCATCGATCCCGATCATCCCCGCGATCGTCGCCGCCGTCAGAGCGTGATCCCCCGTGATCATCTTGACGCGCACGCCGGCACGCTGACACGCAGCCACCGCGTCGATGGCATCGGGCCGCGGCGGGTCGAGCATGCCCTGCACGCCAAGAAACGTCAGACCCCGTACGACCATCTCATGGGTCAGATCGCTCGTGCCGGGCAAGGCGTCGGCCCGGGCGAATGCCAGCACCCGCAAGCCCCGCCCCGCCAGCACCGCCGCGGCCCCTTGCGCGGCCGCCGCGTCCAGCGGGCTCGCACAGCCGCGCATGTCCATCGCGGAATCGCACATCGCCAGCACGCGCTCGACGGACCCCTTGACGTAGACCACGCGAGGCCCCGCATCATCGCTCGGCTCGTCACCGCGCGCGTGCAGCGTGGCCATGAACTGTCGGTCGGATTCAAAGGGGATTGCATCAACTCTCGGAAAGCGAGCTGTCAACGCGTCCCGAGAGAGGTCGACGCCTCCGAGCTTGCGGGCCGCCACGACCAACGCAGCCTCGGTCGGATCACCGTGGATCTCCCATCGCCCGTCGCGAGCGACCAGCGCGGCATCGTTGCATAGCACCCCGCACGCGAGCAGTTCCAGGAGCGCTGGGTGATCTTCGGCGAACGCGGCGCCGGGCGTGCCAGCCACCCGCGCTTCGCCCGTCGGGTCGTACCCGCCGCCGGTGAACTCATACTCCATCCCGCCACACCACGCCGCCCGCACGGTCATCTGGTTCTGTGTCAGTGTCCCGGTCTTGTCGGAGCAGATCACGGTGGTGCTGCCCAGTGCCTCCACCGCGGGGAGCTTGCGAATGATCGCCCTCTTGCTCGCCATCCGGGCCACGCCCACAGCGAGCATGATCGTGACCGCGGCCGGCAGTCCCTCTGGAATCGCGCCGACCGCGAGCGCGACGGCGGCCTTGAACATCTCCTGCGGCGGGTTCCCACGCGCAATGCCCACCACGAATGCGACCGCCGCCACCGCGAGGATCACCCACAGCAACATGTGGCTGAAGGACGCGATCTTCCGCGTGAGCGGCGTGGCGATGGTCTCCGCCGACGAGATCATCTCGCTGATGCGTCCCACTTCGGTCGCGTCCGCCGTCGCTACGACCAGCCCCTCGCCAGTGCCCCGCACCACGAGCGATCCCGCATACGCCATGCACCGCCGATCTGCCAGCAGGGTTGCCTCGGGCAGTGCGGCCGGGTCTTTGGACACCGCCTTGCTCTCGCCCGTAAGCGTGGACTCGTCGATCCGCAGATCCCTGACAGCATCGTCCAGCAGTCGCAGATCGGCGGGCACCTTGTCGCCCGCCTCGAGCAGCACGACATCCCCGACGACCAGTTCCGCCGCATCGATCCGACGCCGCTCGCCCCCACGCCGCACCGTCGCCTCGATCCGCATGGACCGGGCTAGCGCGTCGATCGCCGCGACCGCCTTCTGCTCCTGCACAAAGCCGATGATGGCGTTCGCCAGCACCACGCCCAGAATCACGGCGCTGTCGGTGTACTCGCCCAGCCACAGGGTGACGGCCACGGCCACGAGCAGGATGTAGACCAGCGGCGCGTGGAACTGCAGCAGCAGCCGTATCCACCACGGCCGACCACGCCGGGCGGAAATGGTGTTGGGCCCGTGCCGCGCCAGCCGCGCCGCGGCCTCGCCGGGGGAAAGCCCGAGACGTGCATCACAGGCCAACTCTCGCACGACCAGCGTGCTGGCGACGGCGTGCCAGGCCAATGTGGGAAGTCCGTTCATCTTCTGGAGCGTAGGAATACACCTCCTACGCGCGGATAGCGGATAGTTCCGCTATGCGACCAGCGCGACGCAATCGGTAACATCGTCCATGAGTACAGCCATGAACATTCTGATTGCCTTTGATGGCTCGGCGCACGCCGACGCGGCGATCGACGACTTGTCCTTGGCCGGACTGCCCGATCACGCGAGCGTACTGGTCCTCTCGATCGTGGATGCATGGCTCCCCGAGGGTGCCCCGTCCGGCGGTAAGGCCGATGAGACGCTCCCCGCACTGAAGGACATTCGCGCCGCGGTCACGCGACGGGTGGAGGCGCAGCGAGAGATCGCAGAGAGAGGCGCGGCCAGGCTGCGGAGTGACTTCCCGAAATGGCGTGTCGTTGCCGATGCCTGCGCCGACTCCCCGGCGACGGCGATCATCCGGCGGGCCGAAGGCGAGAATGGTGGTGTGGATGGCGTCGGCGGGCCTGCGGACCTCACGGTTGTCGGTTCACGCGGGCTCAGCGCGTTCAAACGCTTGGTATTGGGGAGCGTTGCTCAGAAGGTCATGCACGGTCTGCGAGGTTCCGTTCGCATCGCGCGAGGTCGCGTCGCGGCGGACTCCAACCGCCCCACCGAGAGCAAAGGTGCGTTGTCGATCGCCAGGCCGCCTCGGATCGTCGTCGGTGTGGACGGCTCGTCGGACTCGGACGCCGCGGTTGCGGCAGTGGCCGCCCGCGACTGGCCCGTCGACACGCACGTACTCGTGGCTTGTTACGCGCAGGGGATTGCTGGTCTGGAGCACAGCAACGCCGCCTCGCTCGCGGGGCTTGGTGCCGGCGGGATCTGGTCGGGCGACGTACTGCCCGGCGGGGCAGGGGCTGGAGGACCGGTTGACTCGTGGGCTGCACGCACCGCGGCGCGGGCGGTGAGCAAGATCCGGAACCGCTGTCCGAGAGTAAGCGTCTCGTCCGTGGTGCGGCTGGCCGACCCCAGTTACGCGCTCGTAGAAGAGGCGGCGAATTGGGGCAGTGATGGGAAAGACTCGGGCTGTGGCGGTGGGGCCGACTGCATCTTCGTGGGTGCGAGGGGTGTGCGAGGGCTCGAGAGATTCCTGCTCGGAAGCGTCTCGGCGGCGGTCGCGATGAATGCGCACTGCTCTGTGGAAATCGTGCAACGCTGCTCGCCGCAGGCGACTCCGCAACCGTAATGTGCTCTCTGCGGCACGCTGGAGTCCTCTCGCATGACGCTGGTCATGGCCATCCTGCCCATCGCCATTCTCGTGGCGGCCATGACCTTGACGTGGCCTCGGCATTGGCTTCCTCTTCCGGCGCACGTCGCATTGCCGGGCATCGCGGTGCTCGCATACGCGCTGCGGTTCCTCCAGCCGGACGACGCCGCCACAGCGATCATTCACGCCGCGGTGATCGATGGCATGCTCTCGTCGCTCACACCGCTGGCGATCGTGTTCGGCGCAGTGCTGCTGTTCAAGACGATGGATAAGTCTGGCGCGATGGCAGTGCTGGCGGCGCGGCTGCGGGAAATGACGCCCGACCCCATCGCGCAGCTCATGCTCGTCGGCTGGGCCTTCTCATTTCTCATCGAGGGGCTGAGCGGGTTCGGCACGCCCGCCGCGCTGGCCGCGCCGATCCTCGTGGGCCTGGGCTTCCCGGCGCTCCGCGTCGCGGCGATGTGCCTCATCATGAACAGCGTGCCCGTGTCGTTCGGGGCCGTGGGCACGCCCACGTGGTTCGGGCTGAGCGGCGTGGACTTGGCCTCGGACGAACTGAGCGAGATCGGCTGGCGGACAGCGCTGGTGCACGCCGCGGCGGCCCCACTCATCGCCGTCCTCGCGCTGCGCGTGGTTGCGCCGTGGGCGCTGATCCGCCGGAGGCTGACGTTCGTGCTACTGATGGTCGCGGCGAGCGTCGGGCCGTACGTACTCGCGGCGCGGTACAACGTGGAGTTCCCCTCGATCGTGGGTGGGCTCGCTGGCCTGATCGGCGCAGCGGTGCTCGTGAAGTGGCGAGTCGGCCTGACTACGACGGCCGAGCCGTCAGCGATGGCTGCCGCGGCAACGAACGTCACCGCATCGCACACCGGCGCGGCACCCATGTCGCTCGCGCGCGCGATCATGCCGCTGGCGGCCACGGTCCTGCTTCTGGCTGTCACGCGGATCGACGCCCTGGGCCTCAAGGCCCTGCTCAACAATGAGAACGCGACCGCGAGCGCGACCATCCCGGGCCTGGGCCAGGCGTGGATCAACCCCGCGCTCGTCGTCGGTCTCCGCGACATTCTCGGCACCGACGCCGACTGGCGGATGCCGCTGCTCTTCGTGCCGTTCATCCTGCCGTTCGTGGTCGTCGCGCTGGCGGCGATCCCCGTGCTCAGGATGCCCCGCGCGGCCGCGTGCTCGGCGTGGGCCGAGACGTTCGCGCGGCTTACCCGCCCGGCCATTGCGCTCGCGGGCGCGCTGGTTCTGGCCAAGATGATGACCGCCGGGGGTGAGCATTGGCCCGTCACGAAGATCGGTCTTGCGCTGGCCGATGCCACCGGCCGCTCGTGGCCCTTCTTCGCGCCCCTGCTGGGCGCGGTGGGCGCGTTCTTTTCCGGCTCCAACACGGTCTCGAACCTCACCTTCGCGCCGATCCAGACCGCGATCGCGGGCACGCTGGGCCTCGACCGCGCCACGGTCCTCGCTCTGCAATCCGCGGGCGGCGCGATGGGCAACATGGTCTGCATCCACAACATCGTGGCCGTGGGCGCGGTGCTGGGGCTTTCGGAGAAGCGGACCGCGGACTGCGGCCCTGGCGAAGGAAGCGGCACTGTCGCGTCGATCCTGCGGCTGACGATCGGCCCTCTCGCGGTCTACGCGGTCATCGCGGCTGCGATGGCGTGGGTGTTCGCGGCGATGTACGCCTGAGCCACGTAATTGGCCGCGCGAGGCACGGAACTGCTCGCTCAAATCGATGGCTTCTGCTCGTCGACTCGGCTGCCTGACACGCTGGCCGTCGCCTTGTCGTCCTCGCCGTACCGCGCGCCGACGGCCTCCCACAGCACCTTGTCCTTCTCGATGTCATAAGGCTTGCCGCACTCGGGGCAGGTGCCCGAGGGCTCGAGCGTGGAGACGTCGTACGCGCAGTGCGTGCAGAGGCGTCCTTCTGACTCGAGCAACGCCTTTCGGATGGACCGCGTGCGAAAGTACCACCACGGCCAGACCACCAGGATCGGCAACAGGCCCAGCACCATGGGGCCGAAGCGATACGCGAACCCGCGCGGCACGCCCAGCGGCTTCCGCAGAACCGGCCACGCGACGGCGGCGAGCACAAGGAACGCGGACAGCCCAAACAGCCACCACAGCCCGCGCCGCATCACCGGCGGAAAGACCTGCGGCTTTGATGGCACGGGCGTCGTCATGATCGAGAGATTCTACCGAGTCACGCAGACCGGCCCTGCCGCGCTCACGTTCCTGACGATGACCACCCGCCCAAGTGTCCGTGCCGAGTTCAAGGCGGACGAGGGCGGCAAGACCGCCGTCTCCATGGCCCGCTGGGTCAACACGCGCGGCGAAAAGGGGCTGCGGTCGGAAGAGACGACCGCCACAGTCGCGGCATGAAGGGCGACGGTGGCGGCGTAGTGGTCTGCGTCGTTGGGCTACTTCTTCGCGATGAGCTGCGTCGTGACAAGGTTGGCGGCGGGGATCGCGCCGCGCTCGAAGCCGGTCGCGTTGTCGATGGTCGTCTGGGCGATGGACTCGCACGCCTCGCGGGTGAAGAAGCCCTGGTGGGCGGTGACGAGCACGTTGGGGAACGTGAGCAACCGCACGAACACGTCGTCCTGGATCACCTCGGCGGAGAGGTCCCTGAAGAAGAGATCGCCCTCCTCTTCGTAGACGTCGAGGCCAACGGAGCCCATATCGCCGCGTTTGAGCGCGGCGATGAGCGCCCGTGTGTCCACGACGGCCCCGCGGCTGGTGTTGATGAGCATGACACCCGGCTTCATCGCCGCGAGCGCCGCGGCGTTGATCAGGTGCTTGGTCGCGGGCGTGAGCGGGCAGTGGAGCGTGATGATGTCCGACTCGGCGTAGAGGTCCGCGAGCGCGACGTACTCGACGCCCATGGACTCGCACGCGGGGTTCTTGAGAGGATCAAAGGCGAGCACGCGGCAGCCGAAGCCGCGCAGGATGGCGCACGTCGCCTCGCCGATCTTGCCAGTGCCTATGACGCCGGCGGTCTTGCCGTGCATGTCAAAGCCCATGAGGCCATCGAGCGCGAAGTTCTGCTCGCGGACGCGGGCATAGGCACTGTGGAATTTCCGGTTGAGTGTGAGCATGAGCCCCACGGCGTGCTCGGCGACGGCGAAGGGGGAATAGGCTGGCACGCGAGCAACCGTGATCCCCAGACGCTCTGCCTCGGCGATATCGACGTGGTTGAAGCCCGCCGACCGCAGCGCGAGCAGCCGAGTGCCACCTGCGTGGAGCGCTCGCAGCACAGGGGCCGAGGCGTCGTCGCCCACAAAGATCGAGACGGCGTCCACGCCCCTGGCCAGGTCGGCCGTCGCAGCCGAAAGCCGCGCATCGAGGTACACGAGCTCGTGCGCGGCGTTCGCGTTCACGGCGTCGAGGAAGGGCTTCTCGTAAGGCTTGCTCGAGTAGATGGCGATGCGCATCGGGGGTCCTTCGTTGGGCCGGGGGATGTGTGCATGAAGACGTGTGGTGCCAGGGCAGATGAGCCTGCGAGGAGTCTACTTGCCTTCCCGCGCCTTTACGCCCTTCGGATACGTCGTGTAGCGTAAACCGGGATCGTCAGCAAGCCCAAGCGCTGACGGACCAGCGGAGCGACGGCATCCCACGACATCCCGCCCACACCCCTGCAGAGTCTTGGGATCGCGAGACTTTGCACGTTCTCACGCTCCGCCCACTCGCGGAGTTCCATCAAGGCATGGTTGACGTACTTCGCGTTCGCCGGCCCTGGTCGGTCTGGCAATAGTGGCGGAAGTCCCTCTACATCGCAGGCCACTTTCCGAGCAGCGCAAGCGAAGGGCCACTGTGGGACGGGTCGTTCGGTGCGACGCCGTGGGCGATGGCATCGGCGGATGAAAACAGAATGTTGCCAGTCACTTCGTGGATCATCGGTCGGAATTCCAGATACTGGGTTGAAACGGTTGTGCATGCTCGTATTCTCAACCCGACCGTCGAAGGAACTCAATCCGGCTTCACCGCAAGCACGGAACACGGTACTTCCCGGAGTACGCGCTCTGCCGTGCTTCCAAGAAGCAGATAGCGCAGGTTCGTCGTGCCCTTGGTGCCGATGGCGATCAGGTCACACGCACCCTTCTTGGCCCGCTCCACGATCGCTTGGCCGGGCTTGGGGTGCTGAACCGCAGTGAACGACGCAGATATCTTCGGCTTCTCGGCCAGGATTGGCTTCGCCCACTCCTGGATCTGCTCTCGTACGCGCTTCGCGTACCGCTCGGCGAAGTCCGGCACCGTTGCTCGATGCCAATCCGGAGGCTCAGCACCGGCCCAAGGATCGGGGAAGGCATGGATGATCTCGATGTCACAACCATCCGCGGGAGCGACGCGCAAGGCGTGGCGGAGAGCTGCCAAGGAGGTCTCGGAGAAGTCGGTCGCAACCAGGATGCGGCCGAATGCGCGGTTGGACGACGCGTGGACAGCCAGCACGGGAGCAGTCGCTTTGCGGATGGCCCCCGAGGCCACGTACCCCATGTGTCTGAACGCGTCCAGCGTGCTGTGGGCCCCGAGCACCAGAAGGTCTGGGTGCATGCGATCGCACCATTCAAGAATGGTGCCCAGGGCGTGACCCACGACGACCTCTTGTCGCACCGAGCACGAGGGAGCGCACGCCGCGACCACCGCTTGCATCCTGCCAACGGCTTGGTCCATCAACTGGCTTACGGTCGGCACCAGCGACTCGGCGTCGGCATCAAGCCAAGCCCGGTTGTACAGCAAAGGTTGCACCGTATGGAGCACGACAACCTCGGCTCCGGGACCGTGCTCTTGCGCGAGTCTGATCGCGTGTGCTAACCCAGCGTCGGCACAAGGCGAGAAGTCAACAGCGGCGAGGATGGTCTTGAGGCGGTCCACACAGGGCTCCTTTGTAAGTGCAATCGGTCAGAACTGCGGCCGCGCGCCATACAGCCGCGGCTCCTCGCCCGCGGCGAACGGGTGATGGAATCCCTGGGGCTTGACGGCGAGGACGGAACACGGGGATTCGTCGAGGACTTCTCCGCAGTGCTGCCCAGCAGGATCGCGCGGAGGTTAGTCCGGCCGCGGGTGCACAGGGAAATGAGGTCAGCAGAGACGCTCTGGGCGTACGCAACGATCCCCGATCGATGTCCGGCGTAGTCGTAGCACACGGGCCGTAGTCGCAGTTCTTTGTGTGACTCGTCGACCGCGCCGACGAAGTCGGCAATGCATCGTTCCAGGGCATCGCGGTTTTGCTTCTGGAGGTGCGCAGGGGCCATGGGCTCGGGAGCTCGACAGTGCAGTCGGTGCCACGGTGAGGCGAAGACGTGCAGCACGTGCGGTTCAGACCCGTCCTGAGCGGCGAACATCACGGCCCGAGCCAAGGCTCGTGCCGACTTCTCTGAGAAGATCACGACGGCCAACACGCGTATGAAGGGCCCCACCTGCATATTGCGCACGAGCAGCACGTCGGTCATGCTCTTGTGGTCGCATGAGGTGGCGACCGTGCCGAAGCCCACATCCGGGCCTCGGTCGCCGAAGGCTCCCGTGACGAGGAGGTCGGCCTCGTGCTCGCGGGCGTGGTTCAGGATGCCGACGAGGCGGTTGTTGATGGACACGTGAATCGGCAGCGCCTGCGCTCCTGCGATCCTGGTGGTGAACTCGCTCCATGCCTTCTGAGCGTCCATGACCAGGTTGTCGCGGATCGCCTGCTGATCGGCGGATAGTGCCGACTCCAGTTCGATCACGACCGTGATGTCGATGAAGTGGACGACGCGCAGCGGCGCGTTCGACCACGCCGCGATATGAGCCTCCTGGCCAACCGCGACCGCCGAGCACGGCGTGAAGTCGGCGCCGACGACCATGAAAGTGTACGCGCGGGCGAGTGCGGTTGCGGGGATTGGGTGAACTGCGGTCATGGGCGGATCTTGATGGCAGATTCATAGCGAACGCTAGTGAATGGCGTGATTGCGGAAAAATCCGCCATCTGGTGCGATCGGCCACACACGCAGCACTCGTGCCGTCTGCTCAGCGTCCGCGCCACGCCCGGCAGGGCATCGGGGTTCAGCGACATCGAGTCGATGCCGATCCCGGCCAGCCAGACCGCAAAGTCCGGGTAGTTGCTCGGCGCCTCGCCACAGATGCCGACCTTGGTCGCGGGGCGGCCGCTCGCATGGGCCTTCTGCACGACCATCTCGATCATGGCTTTGACGCCCGGATCCCGCTCGTCAAAGACGTGCGCGAGCTGCTCCGAATCGCGGTCCACGCCCAGCGTGAGCTGTGTAAGGTCGTTGGAGCCGATCGAAAAGCCGTCGAAGAGCTCGCTGAACTGTGTCGCGAGCACGACATTGTTGGGAATTTCGCACATCACGTACACCTGCATCTCATCCTTGCCGCGCTCCAGCCCGTGCTTGGCCATCTCGGCCAGCACCGCGCGCCCTTCGGTGAGCGTCCGGCAGAACGGGATCATGACGATGACGTTGGTCAGGCCCATCTGCTCCCGTACGCGCCGGATCGCAGCACACTCCAGCGCAAACCCCTCGCGGTAGCGATCGTCGTAGTACCGCGACGCCCCGCGCCATCCGATCATCGGGTTTTCTTCCTTGGGCTCAAAGGCCTCTCCCCCCAGCAGGCCGGCGTACTCGTTGGTCTTGAAGTCGCTGAATCGGACAATCACCGGACGGGGGAAGAACGCCGCCCCGATCTGCGCAACGCCCTCGGCCAGACGCGAGACGAAGAACTCCGTCAGGTCCGCGCCGTGACCCGCAGCCGCGGCTCGTTGTCGGATCTCCGCGCGGACCTTCGGGTCGGCCACACGCTCGGGATGCACCAGCGCCATCGGGTGTACGCCGATCCAGTTCGACACCAGGAACTCGATCCGCATCAAGCCCACCCCGGCCACCGCGCCGCCGCCCGTTGCCGGCAGGCAGCCCAGTCGGAAGGCATTCCCAGGATCGGCGAGGTTGAGCATCAGCGGCACAGGCGACACGGGCAGGCTCGCCGGGTCGAGTGACTCGTGCTCGAAAGGCACCGCGCCGTCGTAGACGTTGCCCACATCCCCCTCCGCACACGACACCGTCACGGTCTGCCCGTCCTTGATCGCCTCGGTGCCGCCGCCCGTGCCGACGACGCACGGCAGACCCATCTCACGCGACACGATCGCCGCGTGGCAGGTCCTCCCGCCGCGGTCGGTCACCACCGCTGCGGCCTTGCGGAGGACGGGCTCCCAGTCCGGATCGGTCATCTCGGCAACCAACACCTCGCCGGGCTTGAAGTGGTGCAGGTCGTCGGTGGACCGGACGACGCGGGCGATGCCTGTGCCCACACGGGCTCCGACGCTCTTGCCCGTCGCGAGCGTGCGGCCCTTGCCCTTGAGCCGGAACGTCTCAAGTGTGGTGCCCGGCGATCCCCCTCCGGCCCTCTGCGAGTGCACCGTTTCTGGCCGGGCCTGCACGATGAACAACTCCCCAGTCCGCCCGTCCTTCGCCCACTCCAGGTCCATCGGCGAGTCGGTGCCGCGCTTCGCGGAGTAGTGGTCCTCGACGAGCATCGCCCACCGGGCCAGCGTCAGTGCCTCGTCGTCGCTGAGCACGAAGCGGCGTCGATCCGCCGTGGGCACCGGCATCTCCTTGACGCTCCGTGCCGCAACCATCCCCGCGCCCGCATAGACCAGCTTCATGGTCTTGTCGCCAAGGTCCTTGCGGATCACCGACCGCTTGCCCGCCCTTGCGGTCGCCTTGTGCACCCAGAACTCGTCGGGGTTGACTCGGCCCTGCACTACCGTCTCGCCCAGCCCCCACGCACCGTCAATGACCACCACGCCGCGGTGCCCGCTCTCGGTGTCGAGGGTAAACATGGTCCCCGCGCACGCAAGATCGCTGCGGACCATCCGCTGCACGCCCACCGACAAGGCCACAGCCCGATGCGAGAAGCCGTTGTGAACGCGGTAGACGATCGCGCGATCGGTGAAGAGCGACGCCATGCACGCGCGCACCGCCGCATCCAGCGCTTCCTCACCGCGGATGTTGAGGTACGTCTCGTGCTGCCCCGCAAACGACGCCGTCGGCAAGTCCTCTGCCGTCGCCGAAGATCGGCAGGCTAAGTCGAGGCCTGGTACGCCTTCATCGGACGCATCGGCATTCCTCGAAAGCACGCGGTACGCCGTCATGATCGCGTCGCGCACGGGCGTCGGCAGCGGTGCACCGGCGATGCGGTCCCGCACCCGTTGGGAGGTCTCTGCGAGCGCCCGCGTGTCGGCAACATCAATCCTGTCCACCTGCTGGTACACCCACTCCGCAATCCCCGCTTCGCGAAGATGCAGCCGGAACGCCTCCGCCGTCACCGCGAATCCATCGGGCACGCGCACGCCCAGCGAGGCGAGTTGCCCGATCATCTCGCCCAGCGAGGCGTTCTTGCCTCCCACGGTGCCCACGTCAGAACTGGCGATCTCGCGGAACGGAATCACGAACGCCGCCGCGGAGGAAACACTGCTGGACCGACCGTGCTCAATCGTTGTCATAGTGATTCCTTCCGTCGGTCCAGTCGGATTGCTTGCGTCAGCCGTTATCCGAACGTGATCAGTGGCTTGACCATCCCGTCTTCCTTGGTTTGCATCATGTGGAACGCCCGCTCGATGTCCTTGAACGCGAATCGGTGCGTGGTCATCGCCAGCGGATCGACGCGGCCCGACTCGATCAGCCGCAGCAGACGCCCCATGCGCTCGCTCCCGCCCGGGCACAATGCCGTGCGGATGGTCTTGTCGCTCATCCCCACGCCCCAGTCCAGCCGCGGGATCGGCACGGTGTCGCCGTCCCCGTGGTAGCCGACATTCGAGATCGTGCCGCCCGGTCGCGTCGCGCTCACGCACGCGGCAAAGGTCCGCGGCGATCCGAGCGCCTCGATGGCGCTGTCCACCCCTTTGCCGCCGGTGAGCTTCTTGATCGCCTCAACGGGATCTTCCCTCGAGTAATCCACCACGACATCGCAGCCGTACTTCTTCGCGAGGGCGATACGGTTGGGCATCGACTCCACGCCGATGACCAGCCCCGCGCCGCGCAGCCGTGCGCCCACGGTGGCCATCAGCCCCACCGGGCCTTGCGCGAATACCGCGACGCTTCCGCCGATGGGGATGTTGGCGAACTCGGCCCCGATGAAGCCCGTCGAGAGCATGTCGCAGCAATACGCCGCCTGTTCATCGGTGAGACCGTCAGGGATCGGAGCCAGGTTCGCCAGTGCGTTGTTGACGTGGAAGTACTCGGCCATGTTGCCGTCCTTCACGTTGGCGAACTTCCACCCGCCCAGCATCCCGCCGCACTGGCTCGAGAACCCGCGTTGGCAATCGTCGCAGGCATAGCAGGGCGTGATGGCGTTGACGGCGACACGCTGGCCGATCCTGAACCGGCCTGCCTCGGCCACCGCCGCACCCAGCTCATGGATCACGCCCACCGCCTCGTGCCCGAGCGTGAGGTCGTGCCGGTCGCCGATCGCACCCGCAACGGTGTGCGTATCGCTGGTGCAGATCAGTGCGGCGGTTGTACGGATGATCGCGTCAAAGGGGCCCGGACGCGGGATGGGCTTCTCCGTCACGCCGACGCGGCCAATGCCACGCATCACGAAGCACTTCATGGTCGTCTCGGGCATGTACGTTCTCCGAAAGGCGTGAGAAGTTCAACGCCGCGCCAGCGTCGTGTCCAAGTTGCCCGCTCAGGACGAGCTTCCCCGAACGCTGCATGATGGCAAACCCGGCCGAATCCCTCCACGCGGAAACTTCCGCAATCCCGCATCGAAGACCCGCCGCCGTAGCCCGTCTCGGGGGCACGCCGATGGCCCGGTGCGATACGATGGCTCTCGATGCCGCAGCACGGTTCACCTCCCCCCGCCGATCCCGAGTCGCACAGCCGTGCAGTCCTTGCCGCGGCCCTTGACCCGATCATCACCATCAACGCATCGGGCGTGATCCAGTCCGCCAGCGACTCGGTGCTGCGCGTCTTCGGATGGTCACCGGCCGAACTCATCGGGCGCAACGTCAGCGTACTGATGCCCGAGCCGCATCGGTCATCCCATGACGGATACCTCGCACGCTACGCCGCGACAGGGCAAACCCGCATTCTCAACCGCCCGCGTCGGCTCGAGGCCGTCCGCCGTGATGGTTCCCGCTTCCCAATCGAGCTCTCCGTCTCCCAGGCCGACATTCCAACAATGGCAGGGCCGCTCTTTGTGGGCATCATCCGTGATCTCACTCGTCCTCGCCGATCCAGGGGCCCGCGCGGCACGAGCATCCCCGAGTCGCAGGACCTCCAAGGCCTCGTCACCGAGCAGACC
>ERZ1066130.142-NODE-142-length-40475-cov-11.282979_pt1 | contig 40475 bp, 41 predicted proteins | sample MGYA00382777_ERZ1066130 | MGnify/ENA primary metagenome ERZ1066130 (study PRJEB33369, sample SAMEA5778360) | biofilm metagenome | biome: Industrial cooling water; feature: Water cooling tower basin; material: Biofilm | place: United Arab Emirates | collected...
CGTTTCTTCAAATTCTTTTAGATTGTATGCCAGGAGGTGACTCTGTATTCTCTTTAATCTTGCGTTGGCTGCGGACGCCATATCCATTTTACCTGAATGATGAGCGTAAAAATCTATGGTTATGTGTGGGGATTGGCTTTTTCATCATGTTTTTTTTATCCGTTTATAAAAGCGAAAAGAATTACATCCTTTTTGGCACAGTCACTGTTATCATCCTAATTTTCAACATGATTGTTTTAGCGCGATTGTTTCCTCAACCCCTGGACCCAACCCGCTGGACGATTGGAAAGTATATTTTGTTAACCCTCTGGCATCTTGTATCCATTGGGATTGTCAGCACCTTAATCAACATATTTTATGTTCACGCGGAATGCACGGTTATGGAAAACATGAGCCGTGCATTCACCAATGTGGCCACCACCGGGGTTATCACCATTGCCTTGGTTTCGTTGTTTTTGCGGAATTATCAATTGCGAGAGAATCTGGCCAACGCCCTGGCGGCCAATCAGGAATTACAAAAAATAGATTCACTGAGATTGCAGAAAGAATTCCCGTCCAAAGTATCGCCTCCTGAAAAGCAGATGACCACCCTTCAAACAGAGACCTCGGAGACTTTCAGCTTCTCTCTGCCAGACTTGATTTACATTGAAGCGGATGATAATTACTCTACCATTGTTTGGCGAAATGGTCATGGAGTTGAGCGAAAGTTATTGAGGGTCAATCTTAAAAGTATTGAAAATCAGATTAATAACTCATTCACCATCCGGTGCCACCGATCTTTTATTGTGAACATTAACGCTATTTCAAACATCATCGGAAATACCAATGGCTATAAGTTAGTCATGGCTGATCTTGATGTTACCATCCCGGTTTCTCGGCCCAAGGGCAAAGAAGTGATTGACCGCATCCAACAATGGCGAAGCATGATGGAACTCTCCTGAACATCCGTTAACCACACGCATGTAACTGTTTGCCCCAGCCTTTCTCCATCGACCACAATGATTGTTCACTTCCCGACACCCTCCATTTTTATGTGTCTGATGATTACTTTTTTTCGTCTCTTCACGAAACAAAAAGCAAAATATGAAAAGCATTATCCTCACCACATTGTTCCTTGCAGGTTTCTATGCGGCAAGCCAGGCGCAGGAAGTTCCACGCACCGAGTTTTCTGTCACACTTTCCGAGCAATCAATTACCCTGAAGCCTGGAGAGGCTAAACAAGTAAGAGTTCAACTTTTGAAGTCCAGAGCATTTTCAAGGGCAAAGGCTTCTTTTGTTTTGTCTTCAGGTCTGCCTGCCGGTGTCAGTGTTGCTTTTGATCCAACGGAAGGCAAACTGGATGAAAGTACGGCCACCATTTCTGTTGGAAAAGAAGCTTTGGCAGGAACTTATTCTATCGCCTTGGGAGCGACCATGCTTGGAAAAAAGAAAGGGTCATTGATCAAAGTGGAGGTGCTGGAGGGCACCGCTATATTGACATCTCAAAAGTAAGGAGTTTGTTTAGCCAGAAGAGGCTGGCTCAACCTGAGACAACCTCTTCTGGCTTTTAGATGCTGTATTGACTATCAAATTTTTCCAGATAGTCAGCTATTCTTCTCACCACACTTCCACCGAGGGCACCATCTACTACGCGATGATCATACGAATGTGATAAGAACATTTTGTGTCGGATTGCAATCGCATCTCCGGACGGGGTTTCAATAACGGCAGGTTTCTTTTGAATAGCTCCAATGGCTAGAATTGCTACCTGAGGCTGCATGATGATTGGCGTTCCCATCACATTCCCAAACGTACCAACATTTGAAATGGTGAATGTGCCACCGGCCAACTCATCTGGTTTCAATTTATTTTCCCTGGCTCTTTTTGCCAGATCATTCACGATTTTGGATAGCCCTGTCAAGTTAAACTGATCTGCATTTTTGATTACCGGCACAATCAAGTTTCCCGAAGGAAGGGCTACGGCCATGCCTATATTAATATCTCTTTTTCGGATAATCCGATCGCCATCCACCTGTACGTTAATCAGAGGATAATCCTTGATGGCTTTGGCTACAGCCTCAATGAAAAACGGAGTAAAGGTTAGTGCTTCTCCAGTTCTTTTCTGAAAGTCATCCTTCATTTTAGTTCTCCAAAGAACGATATTGGTCACATCAGCCTCCACAAACGAAGTCACATGTGGAGAAATTCTCTTACTGTCAACCATCCGCTCGGCAATCATTTTGCGCATGCGGTCCATCTGGATAATTTCATCACCGGCAGAAATAGAGACGGGCACCAGCGGGGTGCTTGAAACGGGCTGTACACGAACTGCCACTGGTCCGGTCTTGCGGTTTTGTACGTACAAAAGGATATCTTTTTTAGTCACACGTCCTTCCAGCCCACTTCCGGTAATGGTTTCCAATTCAGCCATAGCAATGCTTTCTTGTTTGGCAATGCTTTTGACCAAAGGAGAATAAAACCGATTGCTGCTTTTATACGATTCCTGGCTATGACCATTCGAACCCAGGGAGGGGCTATGCTTAACAGATATTTCCGTTTGGATAGGCGCCACCGGTGTTTCCGGGGTGATGCCTTGAACCACAACATCGGTTGTGATAATGGCAATAACTTTGCCCACCTTAACAACCTCACCTTCTTTGGCCAATACTTCTTTTAAAGTGCCCGCATGAGTTGAAGGAACCTCTGTATCTACTTTATCCGTAGCTACTTCCAGTACGCTCTCATCCTGTTCAATTGTATCACCAGGTTTTTTAAGCCATTTCAAAACGGTGGCTTCCATGATGCTTTCGCCCATTTTGGGCATAATAAGTTCTACCTGTGCCATACAAAGAAGATTTACAGGCGCAAAGGTAACGTTTTACGGTAACGATTGAAATGGCAAGTCCGATCGGGGGATTAGTTAGTAAAACAGGGGCCTGCTTGCCTACTGTCTGGGTAAATTTTGACGGATCAGATTTAAAACAGCTGCACTGGCCAATCGGATGTTGATCATCCGGTCGGTAGACAGTTGCAACTTTCTGGTTACCGTTTGATGTTTGTCAGAATAAGCTATCCACACCAAACCTACGGGTTTTTCGGAGGTCGCTCCGCCCGGTCCGGCAATGCCGCTGGTGGCAACGCCAATGTCAGTATTGAACTTGGCCCGGACAATGTTGGCCATTTCGATAATGGTAGGTTCGCTAACGGCACCATGTTTTTCTAACACCTCCGGTTTGACACCCAACTGACGCATTTTTACCTCGTAGGCATAGGGCACCATGCTGCCGATAAAGTAATCGCTGCTGCCTGGAACACTCGTAATCAGATGTGACAAATACCCTCCGGTACAACTTTCAGCCATTGAAAGAGTCAATTTCCGTGTGCGCAGCATCTTCCCGATAACTATTTCCAGAGGTTCATCGCCATAGCCATAGATGAATTGACCGATGCGATCTTTTAATTGCCCGGCAAGGATAGTTGTTTCTTGTTGAAGAGTTGCCAACGAATCGCCCATGCCTGTCAACCTAAGCTTTACCTCCCCCAGGCTAGGCAAATACGCCAATTTGATATGTGCTGGTAATGCCTTTTCCCATGCTTGAATTTTTTCCGCCAAGAACGATTCTCCTAGTCCAATCGTGCGGATGACCATATGATGAATAACCGGAAGCTTGTACTTGGCTTTTAGTTTGGGAATAACACGTTCCGTCATCATTCGTTTCATCTCATGAGGAACTCCCGGCATCGACATAAAGACTTTGTCTCCCTTTTCGAACCACATACCAGGAGCAGTTCCAATCGGGTTGGTAATCTTCTCGCAAGCGGTAGGTAGGGCTGCCTGCATTCTGTTTAATTCCGTCAGTTCCCGTCCCCGGCTCTCAAAAAAGGCAGTAACTTCTGCCAGTGCCTCTTCATGGATCCTTATCTCACAATTAAAATACCGCGCCAGACACGGTTTGGTCAAATCATCACTGGTAGGCCCCAATCCTCCGGTAATCAGGATGACATCAGTACGCTTTTCGGCCTCCGCCAAGGCCGTCAGGATTTCAGATTCTACATCCCCCACCGTGGTCTTTCGAATCACTTTAATGCCAACGTTACTTAACTCTACACTCATCCATTGTGAATTAGTATCAACAATTTGACCAAAAAGGATTTCGTCTCCAATAGTCAGTAGCTCTGCCGAAATGAGTTTCATAGTGTGATCAAAAAGAAAGGGTGCAATATAAACCACAATTCCGAGGTGTGGTGTTGATTTTGCCAACGAATCTTTGGTACGCGTTGATCCGGTAATTAATCGGTATCTTTGCGGTTTAATACTATTTTCAATGTCATCTTTTCAAGCGTTGGGATTGTCCAGCGCCATTCTCGAAACCATTCAAGGACTCGGTTTCGAAACCCCAACGCCCGTACAGGAAAAAGCCATACCGCTTTTGCTTCAGGGTAGCCGCGACATGGTCGCACTGGCCCAAACTGGCACTGGCAAGACAGCCGCGTTTGGTTTACCTCTGGTAGAGCTCTGCGATGCTAAAGATCTATCAACTCAGGCTCTGGTGCTGGCGCCAACACGTGAATTATGTGTGCAGATTACCAGTGATTTGGAAAAATTTACCCGAAATGTAAAACCGCTGAATATTGTGGCAGTCTATGGAGGAGCCAGTATTTCAGAACAGATAAAGAAAATCAGGAGAGGGACTCAGATCATTGTTGCCACCCCAGGTCGTCTGATGGATCTGATGGAACGCAAAGTGGTAAAGATTCAAACCATCAAGTTTGTGGTGTTAGATGAGGCCGATGAAATGCTTAACATGGGTTTCAAGGAAGATATCGACCATATCCTGGCGGAAACCCCGGAAACCAAAAATGTATGGTTGTTTTCAGCAACCATGCCCCGGGAAGTAAAGGCCATCTCCAAAGCCTACATGACTGACCCGCATGAACTCCAATTGGGTCAGCAGAACCAAGGCAATGCAAATATCGAACATCAGTTTGTGGTTGTAGATGATCGTTTCCGTTACGAGGCACTCAAACGCATGGTTGATTTTAACCTGGAAATATTTGGGGTGATCTTTTGTCGCACCAAACTGGATACACAACGCATTGCCGAAAATCTGATGCGTGATGGATACAATGCGGATGCCTTGCACGGAGACCTGACCCAACAACAACGAGATAAGGTTATGGGCGCCTTTAAAAGTAAAGCATTGCAATTACTGGTAGCCACCGATGTGGCAGCCCGCGGGATTGATGTGAGTAACATTACTCATGTGATACACATGAACCTGCCCGATGAGATTGAATTTTATACGCACCGAAGCGGTCGTACGGCACGTGCGGGAAAAAAAGGTATTTCTCTGGCGATTGTATCAAAGCGGGAAGTAGGCCGCATCCGACAAATTGAAAAGGTAGCGCAGGCAAAATTTGAACGTAAAAATGTTCCAACCGGAGAAGAGGTTTGTCAAAAGCGATTGCTTCAATTGGTACAACGATTGCGAGCTGTGAATGTAGTGGAAGAAGAAATAAAGAGTTTCCTCCCGGCCGTCTACAGCGAATTGATGGAACTGAGCAAAGAGGAAATCATTAAAAGATTTACTTCGCTTGAGTTTAACCATTTGTTGGATTATTACAGAGGCGCTCCTGATCTGAACAAGTCCGATCGCGGTGAACCTTCGGCTGATCAGTGGGGTGACCGTTTTATCACAGGTGACCGACTGTTTATCAATCTGGGAAAGATGGATGGTCTGGATAAAGGAAAACTTTTGGCTCTTATTTGCGACCGAACCGGTTTGAAAGGGAAGGATATAGGTAAAATTGATGTGAAAGGAGCTTATTCTTTCTTTGAAGTAGAAAAATCGCTGACCAAAAACGTTCACGAGCATTTACATGGCTTTGAATACAAAGGGCGGATTGTTCGTGTAGAAGTTACTGGTGAGCAGCCACCTCGTGAAGACAAGGGTGGTCGTAGAAGAGATGCTCCGAGAAAGCGAGAAGGGGAAGCACGCAAAGGAAACTGGTTTGATACTAAAAAGAAAAACTGGCGTAAATAGTGTCAGGCTTCCATGGCTCATATGAGCAAAAGTGAAGTACAAGCATTAAAACAGGCGTTGTTACGCATTTGTACAGACTATGTGCAAAAACGTATTTCTCATATTCACGAGGTATTAAACCAGGCCAGCGAAGATGCTCAGACTGATCAAAAAAATTCGATGGGAGATAAATATGAGACCTCCCGCGCCATGCTTCACCTCACGCAAGAGAATGCTTCCGTTCAATTGCGCGAGGCGACCAAGCTCCAGCACCGATTAGCCAGAATTAATCCCGATTTGGATGCCTCATCAAACGCTAATGTTGGGGCCCTGGTGATGACGGAACGGCATCGTTTTTTTATTGCCATCAGCATCGGTGAAGTGATTGTATCCGATCAAACCTTTTTGATTGTTTCACCGGATTCCCCGATGGGTAAGAGTTTAATAACAAAGCGGGTGGGTGACCATTTCCAATTTCTGGGAAAGCAAGAGATCATTTTACAGATAAGGTGACAAAATTCTGACTTCCAAGTCTGGGGGATTGATGTTTTTTTTGTCCGTAACAAAATGATAGGTTTGAAGCTTTAAATCTGTGCATGGACATCCAACAATCTCTTCAGACGCTTCTTCGTGACATTCCGGATTTTCCAAAACCTGGAATTGTCTTTAAAGACATCACACCCTTATTGGCTCAGCCGGAGATGAGAAAAAAGGTAGTGAATGCGTTAACACTTCCTTACCTCCATCAATCCATTGATGCCCTGGTGGCTGTGGAGGCCAGAGGGTTTATATTTGGTTCATTGGTGGCCCAGGAATTGAATGTTCCTTTTATTCCCGTTCGCAAGGCTGGCAAATTGCCCTTTAAAAAGATTACAGAGGACTATTCTCTGGAATACGGCTCGGCTACCCTGGAGATACACGAAGATTCCATTCGAAAGGGAATGCGGGTACTTATTCATGACGATGTCCTGGCCACAGGAGGCACGGCCAAAGCAGCGGCATCGATGGTGCAACGGCTGGGAGGACAAATTGCCGGTTTTTCCTTTTTGATAAATCTTGGCTTTTTACCGGGAGAGAATCATTTAGTGAGTAATTATGGCATAAAACCTCACTATTTAATCAACGTATAACCTTTTAATGGCTTCCGTGTTTTAACATGTTAGATTGAATCCGTGAAAGATACCGTTTTAATACCCATGTTTCCGCTTTCGATTTTTCCATTACCTGGAGAACTCGTACCCCTTCATATTTTTGAACCAAGGTACAAGCAGTTGTTACAGGATGCCGAGACTAAAGACATTACTTTTGGAATTTACTTTAATCATGTACGCAATAAAGATCAAATAGGTTCCCTGGTCAAACTGGAGAGCATTATCAAGCGCTATGCTGGCGGAGAATCTGATATTATTGTCAGGTGTATTGATCTGTTCTCCATGAGTAAGTTGTACCGTACTTTTAAAGATAAAATGTATCCGGGTGGAGACGTTCAATTTATGAATACCGATATTTTTGAGCCGATCAGCCATAAACTTCTTGAATCCTACCATACCTTGGGAAGACCTGTTAAGCTGGAACTTAAGGCAAAGACTATTTCGATCTTTGACCTGGCTAACGAATTAAATCTTGATTTTGACGAGCGTTTGAAGTTTGTGGCTTGTGACAATGACAAAAAAGAGTCTTTTATTCTATCCCGACTTCGATACCAGCATCAGCTTCAGCTACAGGCGGAAAAAGCTAAAGACGTATTCCATTTGAATTAGGTTGCATCCATCTCAACAAAAGAGTGAATTAACTTTATTCACAGTTAATTAACATCAATTAACCTCATCACTTGTAACTTTTTGTCACGGACTGCCGTCATAGTACCAAAAGGTTTAGGTTATGAAAAAAATCACATTACTTCTTTCAGGTGTACTCTTTTGTACACTTGCGTTCGCAAATGGTACAGATGAGCCCACCGCAGCTTCATCTGTTGCAGTCACACGTGCCAAAGGCAGCCAACAGTTCAAATTATTTTACAAGGCTTCCCGTCCGGGAAAGGTAGAGGTCGCTATCAGTAATGACATTGGTAAAAAGATTTTTACCGAAACAATCTATGATACGGATGGATTTATCCGGCCCTATAATTTTTCAGAATTGCCGTATGGCGAGTATGAAATCTCCATTGTGGACGAAACGGGAAAGCAAGTACAAAGCGTTAAACATTCTCAGGACCGAATAGAAAAACTTATTCATGTCATGAAAATGGAGGAAGACGGTAAGTATATGCTAACGGTGGCTTCCAGGGGATCAGACTCAGTAGGTGTTCGCATTCTGGATGAAAACAATCAGATTCTGCACGACAAAAACTATGAGGTAAACGGAGAGTTTGCGCAGATTTTTAATATGAAAGTTAAAAATTTTAAAATCGAAGTGACAGATGCCAGCGGTGTGTTGAAAACACTGACATACTAATTGGTTGAGTTGGTCTTCAAAAACAGCGAACCCCTGGTTGTCCGGGGGTTTGCTGTTTTAGTAGCAGATGTTAGTACTTTTTGTACATTCGCAGGATGTCAAAAAAGTGGATTGCTTTTGTTGTTTTTTTTCTGGCACTTTTTGTTTTGTACATCAGTGGGCCGAGACCATCCAAACAGCATTGGAGTAAGGTGTTGCCGGATGTTCCGAAAAGTATCCAACAAATAGAGGAATTTGTTTCTTCTCAGGAACGCAAGCATTCTGTAAAGCCGGGTAATCATGCACGAATAGTATGGGCTGACAGCAACCATCAAAAAACTCCATACAGTGTTATCTACCTCCATGGTTTTTCAGCCAGTCAGGAAGAAGGGAATCCCGTGCACACTGATTTTGCCCGCAAATTTGGATGTAATCTTTTCCTATCGCGGTTGGCTGATCACGGAATTGACACAACAGAGCAGCTCCTTTTCTTCACGGGTGACCGACTTTGGGAATCAGCGAAAGAGGCTTTGATGATCGGTAGAACTCTGGGTGACAGCGTGATCATCATGAGCACTTCCACCGGTGGTACTGTGGCCTTAATGTTGGCGGCAGCTTATCCGGAACTTGTTCATTCACTCATCAATTTATCTCCTAATATCGCCATCAACAACCCGCTTGCTTTTTTATCCAATAATCCCTGGGGATTGCAATTGACATATCAGGTGGTGGGGAAATATAACCTGGCACAAACAGATTCCGTTAGAAAAAGATATTGGAACGATAAGTACCGGGTAGAGTCCGTTGTTCAGCTTCAGGAGCTACTAGAAGATCATATGAATCAGGATACTTTTCAAAAGATAAAATGCCCCTCGTTAACATTATACTATTATTTAGATGAAGATCATCAGGACAAACAAGTAAAGGTAAGCGCGATGCTGGCAATGCATGAGCAATTGGCAACACCCTTATCGAAGAAAAGGATTTTGCCGGTGCCTATGGCCGGGGAACATGTTCTGGGGTCTCATCTGGTTTCAAAAGACATTGAAACCGTACAGCATTATATAGATGCTTTTGCTACCGAAGTTTTGGGGTTAAAAAAGAATAATCCTACAGTTGCTTCGTTCTGAGAAGAACTTCCGCTTCTCGTAGGTCTTCCGGGGTATCTATGCCCATCGTCTCAAAATCGGTAATGGCCGTAACTATTTTATACCCATTCTCAAGCCAACGAAGTTGCTCTAATGATTCTGCTTTTTCCAGAACGGAAGGTGCCAATACCGTAATCTTTCGCAGAATATCTGTCCGATAGGCGTACATGCCGATGTGTTTATAAAAAGTGTGATGTTGGTGCCAATGCGAAGAGACATTGCGGATGTATGGTATAGGGGATCGACTAAAATAGAGGGCATGCATGCCAGAATCGATCACTACCTTCACTATATTGGGATTTGCTAGTGTATCAGCCTGCTCAATTTTTTTAATAAGTGTGGCCAGTTCCGTTTGGGGTGTTAAGGTTGTTGCCAGTAGATTGATTTGTTCAGGGGCAATAAAAGGCTCATCTCCCTGAATATTCACAACAAAATCAAAAATTTCTGATTGACTGTTTAATACTTCGCAACATCGATCAGTTCCGGAAATGTGCGTTTCAGCCGTCATCATCACATTCCCTCCAAATGATTTAACATGTGTAAAAATGGCATCGTGATCGGTGGCAACAATAACACGATTGAGTGCATGGGATTTTAATGCCTGCTGATAGACCCGTTGAATCATGGATATCCCTTCAATCAGGGCCAGGGGTTTGGCTGGAAAGCGCGTGGAGGCATAGCGCGCGGGAATGATACCCAGAATATTCATTCGGTTATGCTCAGTTTACTTTTTTGACTCGTAAGGTTACACCTTCAACACCTATTACCTCCACTTCTTCTCCTTTATCAATAAACTCACCTCGTGTAGAGGCATCATATAGTTGCTGACCTATAAAAATCTTACCACTGGGGCGGAGTACTGTTTGAGCAATTCCTTTTTGTCCCATTAAGGTAGAAATACTGTTTCCTACGGAATATCCTTCTGACTTTTCCTGTGTATCCATTAAAGCTATGTTTCGGAAGGCTTTCGTTTTGGTGAGTCTGGCTCCTCCAAAAAATAATAACAAGATACCTCCGGTAATTCCACCCAGCGTAGCAAACATGGCCGTAACGATATCTCCCAGAGGGACAAATTCGAAATTGAAAAAGTCATTATTGAGCATGATCAACACCAACGAAGTCAACGTCAAGGCAATGCCAGCGATACCTGTTACGCCAAATCCTGGAATAACAAAGACTTCTACGATGATCAGCACCAGCCCAACTAGCAGCGCGATAATCTCCCAGTATTCAGCCATGCCGCTTAAATAATAGGGTATCAGGTAAAGCAAAAGCGCAGTAATGGCGGCAAACAAAGGAAATCCTACCCCGGGTGTCTGTAACTCAAAGTAAATCCCTCCGATAATAACTAGAATCAATAAGCCGCTAATGAAAGGATTGAGAAAGATGGCAACAATTTTTTCAACAGCGCCTAATTGAAACCGATCAAGCTCATAACTTTCGATGTGGTTGCGTTCCAGTATTTCTTCAATCGAGTTTACTTTTGCCTCACAGTATCCATGCTTCAACGCTTCAGATGTAGTAAATGTAATGACGTTTCCAGCGGTGGTGATGCTGTCAATTTCAATACTTTCGTCCACCATCGCTTCGGCAATTCTGGGATCACGTCCATTTACTTCAGCGGTGGAGCGCATAATAGAGCGCATATACGATTGATATTTGTCTGGTGCAGTTTCTCCGGAACCGTCCACTACGGTAGCCGCGCCAATACTTGCTCCGGGAGACATATAAATGCTATCGCAAGCAATGGAGATGAGCGCACCAGCAGAGGCTGCATCCGAATTGATAAAGACCCATAAAGGCTTTTCAACATCCATCAACTGGTCTACAATCTCTTTGGCATCCGTTAAAACACCTCCGTAGGTATCCATATCCACAATAATGTAATCTGCCTGTACTTCCTGAGCATGTTCCAGGGCCAGCGTAACATAGCGGGTCATTCGCGGATCAATTTCTGATTTGATCTCCATGACCACGACCTTCTTTTTTTGAGTCAATCCGGGAAAAGCAGCCAGCAGCAGCAAAACCACTCCCATATATTTAATCTTGTTCATGAATACAAAAGTCTAATTTTGTATAAAAATAGCACGATTGAATTGAAAAACCGCTTGGTTTGGCGATGGCAGGCTGATGCCACGATCTGGAGTATGAGGATAGCTCCCGTAAACCCGATTTTGGTGGTTGAGGGAAGGGACGAAGTCCTTCGCGCGGTGCATTGGGTGGCTTTGGACTATGCCAAAAGGGAAAAGCTATGGTCGACCCAGCCGGATAAAAAAGAGTGGTGGCGTCACCTGGATGATGTCACAAGCAATCTGGTAGTGTTGCGCAAATTCGAATCAACCTTAAATCCGGATCAAACGTCTCAAGAATACTTATCACTGGATGCGGGCGTCCGGACTTCTGCGGGGGGTCACAACTTTGTTTCACATCCCCGGAAACTCATAACTTTGCCTGAGCGATATGAGGAAGGCTCATCAGCCTTCATGATGGTGGCTGAATTTTTAAAGCGGGAGACGGGAATTTTGGCTACCATGATGATTGAATATCTGGAAACAGGAGGAATAATTGCAGTAGCCTGTTATGAAAAAAGAACGGACGGTTTTGCTCTTCAGTTGGTGATGGTTAAACAGGGAGTCATTAAAATACAACAAGAATTGTTAATGCTGTGTAAAGGAATGGGCAGTGACGCATTTTTTGTGGCAGATGATTTGCTCTTTACTGTCAGAGAAAGAAAAGAGTTGTTAGTATATTCCATAAAAGACTAATAGACGTTATGATAAAAATATTATTCATCAGTTGGCTTGGCTTTTGGGGTGCTGAAACCACGGATTCGGACTCCCTCCGAATGGAAGTTATCGATGGAAAAACCTACGTCATTCATCAGGTAGATTCTAAAGAAACAGTGTATAGTATTTCACGTAGGTATGGAGCCACCGTTTTGGAAGTGGTGGAAGCGAATCCGGCTGCGGCTTCTGGTATCGAAGTTGGCTCCATTTTAAAAATCCCCTATCAAAAGAAGGTATCTGCTGGTTCAAAAGCCTCCCCAGTCCTTCATAAGGTGGAACCAAAGGAAACCCTTTATTCCATCGCCAAAAAATATGGCGTATCTGTTGACGAACTTAAAAAAATGAATTCACTCTCGGAGAACTCACTGGAAATAGGACAAGAATTGATCGTTCAGGGAAGCATTCAAAATAAACCGGTTGTTATCCCCAAGACAGAACTAAAAACGATAGCAGCATCACATACCGTGGGAGCCAAGGAAACTCTCTTTTCTATTGCTAAGACATATGGCATTTCAATAGACCAGTTAAAGTCATGGAATAACTTATCCGGCAATGAAGTGAAGATTGGTCAATTGCTTTATGTGGTTCAACCCACTCTTCAAACAACAACCCAGCCGGTCGCTTCGATAACAACTGAAGTTCCGGTAGGGGAGGTGAAACCGGTTGTTGCTGCGACTAAGCCCATAACAGAAGTCACTCAACGGGTGGTGGAGAACGGCTCGGGTTATAATGAAGTACGTGAATCAGGCTATGCCGAACTGATGGAGGGGACAACCGGAAATCGGAAATACCTGGCTTACCATGCAACGGCCAAGGTGGGATCTATTCTGAAGGTTAGAAACGAATCTACCAACAAGGAGGTTTTTGTTCGGGTGGCAGGCCCGCTGCCAGCGGGTGTAGCTGCCCTTACCGTTATCCAGATTTCCCAATCGGCTTTTGACCGGTTAGGTGGTACAGAGAAGAAAATCAGAGCAGAAGTAACGTACTATAAGTAGGGAGTGGAAAGGCTATCGGGGGAGGCACTTCGTGAATTTTTAGAGGCGAAAGTAACGCAATTCAACCGCCCGGGTTTCATCTTACATGACCCTGTATCAATACCGCACCGTTTTAAAAAAAAGCCGGACATTGAAATAGCAGGTTTCATAGCGGCCATTTTTGCCTGGGGTAATCGGGTCACCGTCATCAATAAATCACTGGAATTGTTGAGCATGATGGATAACATGCCACATGCGTTTGTCCGTGATCACAGTGTACATGAGGCGCGTAGGTTAAAAAGATTTGTTCACCGCACCTTTAATGGAGAGGATGTGATGTATTTTCTAAGGTTTTTTCAGTTCCATTATCAGCAACACGAAACATTGGAGTCTGCTTTCCCTGTTCATCCGGATGCTCCCCATGTGGAAGAGGCACTAATTTACTTTCGGGACTATTTTTATTCGCTGGACAAAGTTCCGGATCATGTCCGGGACAAAATTTCCACTCCGGCTAAACGGAGCGCTTGCAAACGTATCAATATGTTTTTACGCTGGATGGTGCGCAACGATCAGATGGGAGTTGATTTTGGCCTATGGAAAAAGATTAAGCCTTCCCAGCTTGTATGCCCCTGTGATGTTCATGTGGAACGTACCGCCCGAAAGCTGGGGTTGATCACTCACCCACAGTTGGGGTGGTCATCCGCCTTGGAATTGACCAACAACCTTAAAAAATTTGATCCTCAGGATCCGGTTAAATATGACTTTGCACTTTTTGGGTTAGGGGTGGAGGAGCGATTCTGAAATTTTATTCTATCGGAAACGGATGAACTCATAAGACTCGCCTGAAGAAAAAGAGGATGGGGAAGATGGTAATTCCAAACAGCCATCAGCGGCCAATAGGTTGACATAATCACCCGAGCCCGTGCCGGGTAGAGGCGAAGCATATCGATTTTCCTTAGTTTCATTAATTTTTACCGGAACAAAGTAGGTGAGTGGCGGCTTAAACTTGATTTCCTCTTTCAGAATCGCGTACGCTGGAGAAATCTTGGTGCCTAGGCTTTGGAGAATCCAAGGCTGAACATATTTGTAATAACAAACCAGGGTAGACACAGGATTCCCTGGAAGGGCAAAGACGGTTTTGCTATTCGACCGGCCAAACCACAGAGGCTTTCCTGGTTTTTGTGCGACTTCATGAAAAATTTCCTGAATACCCGCCTGCACCAAAACGGAGGGTATAAAGTCAAATTTACCTTTGGATACGCCACCGGATAAAATCAGAATATCAGCATGTTCTAATAGCCCGGGAATGGCATGAGTTAATTTTGCCTGATCATCTGGTAAATGATGATGGGTAGAAGGTATGTTTATTTGGTGTAAGGCTCCTTGAAGGGCATAACTGTTGGATTGTCTGATTTGCCAGGGTTTTGGACTGGAAGAAACCGGAATCAATTCATCACCTGTACCAACGATCACTACCCTGGGCGGGGTAAAGACAGTTACTTCCCACTTGCCCACGGATGCCAGCACAGCTATTTCTGACGATCCCAGGCGCGTTCCTGGGTGAATTAATGTATTACCAGACTGTGCATTTGTTCCCTTTGCATGGACGTTTTGACCATCCTCCAACCGATCAATCAAAATGGTTGCCTTACTGTTTACTGTGTCTATTTCCAAATCCTCATAACGAATGACACAATCAGCACCGGTAGGCAAAACCGCACCCGTCATGACTTCTACACAATTTTCATCATTGTTTAGTAAGGTGCCGGCAGTTCCGGCCGCCTGGATTCCTTGAATCAAAAAGGTACGCTTACCTTGGCGAAACGATTCACTTTGAATGGCGATGCCATCCATCGTAACCCGATCATATGGCGGAATATCCCGGTCAGCCGTGATGAGTTCTGCCAAAATATGTCCACAAGCCATGGAAAGAGGTAATGTTTGTGTGGCCGGTCGGTAAAGTTTAGATGAAATGAGTCGGGTAGCTTCTGAAACAGGAATCATCAAATGATTTACTTTTGAAGTAAACCTACAAATTAATCTAAGTATCCATGAATACGTCCCGGTCAAAAAAAATAACACATGTTGATGCTTCGGGTAATCCCCGGATGGTCAATGTTTCGGATAAAATGATTACCAAAAGGGTGGCAGAGGCCTCGGCCGAAGTCTGGTTGGGGCGTGAAATTGTTTCTCACCTGGCAGGCCAGGAGATCTTAACTAAAAAAGGGCCGGTTTTTCAGACGGCTGTGCTGGCCGGAGTCATGGGTGCTAAAAAGACAAGTGAGTTGATTCCGTTTTGTCATCCATTGGCAATCGAGGACTGCGATGTGCGCATAACATTGATTGGAGAAACGGCTCATATTTATACCAAAGTGGTTACCACGGGAAAGACGGGGGTAGAAATGGAGGCACTGACCGCTGCCAGCATAGCAGCCTTAACCGTTTTTGATATGTGCAAAGCCCTTTCGTCACAGATGGTCATCGGGGAAATTGCGCTCATATCAAAATCAGGAGGGAAAAGCGATTTTAGGCGGAAAAAGAAAATCTAGAAAATATTCTTACACACATCAGCTATATGCAGCAGACTCTTTTGTTTGACGTAACTTCAAGATTAGGAGGAATTTATTAAAATTCTTTACAAGTGATGAACGAAGTCAAAAAAGAGAATTCAATTGTAAATACTACATCAAACACATCGGAATTTTAATAGCCGAACTTTTTGAAACAGAATATGTTTATTTTACTATTCTAAAGTTGGCGTATGAAACTAATTGTAAAAAATCTGATTCCTGATCTACACATCGATCCTATCCGGAGGGATTTAGTGGTCGTTATTTCTACTGGCTTAATGATTGCTCTCGCTATTTTTACCTTGTTGGTATTGATTGCCAGTCAGGTATAGCTAAGGTCATTTGATTCAGGCATTCATGAGTTCACGAGCGCTCGCAAGGGCTCGGGTGGAAGGATTTTCTCCAGCAATCATTTTGGCTATTTCTTCAATTCTCTGCTCCGGATTCAGTAATCGTATCTTGCTGACTGTCTTTTTTGCAATCGTTTCCTTAAATACGAAATAGTGCGAATGACCTTTGGCGGCAATTTGTGGCAAGTGGGTAATGACAATTAATTGATGTTGCTGAGCCATGGTTTGCATGAGTCGGGCCATTTGGATAGCTACCTCTCCCGAAATACCATTATCAATTTCATCCAGCAAAAGCGTTGGCAACGACATTTTTTCAGCCAGAACATATTTGACGCAAAACATCAAGCGTGAAAACTCACCACCACTGGCCACTTGCTGCAGAGGTTTAGGAGCAATCCCCTTGTTTGCGCTAAACAGTAGATCGATCAAGTCTATGCCGGAAGGCCCCGGTACAACCGAAGCCATTTCGCTTTTTAAGAGAGCATCGGGCATTCCCAGATCAGAGGCCAACTCGGCTAATTTTTTGCATAGACCCGCCAGTACTTTGCTTCGTGACTGGCTAAGAAGAGTAGCTTTTTCCATCAGCAAGCGCTCGGCTTCCACTATCTGCCTTTCCAAGGAAGCTAATTCATCATCCAGATGAGTGGACTTAGTAGCTTTTTCCTCCAGTGCCCGCTGGATTTCCAAAAGTTCAGCAATGGTCTTTTTACGATGTTTTTGTTGAAGGTGATAGATCAAGCTGAGCCGATCCTGTAGTTTTTGAAGCTGATCCGGATTGACTTCAATGGCTTCGCTTTCGCGGTCTATTTCCTGGCGGATATCATTCAATTCAATTCGGATACTGTCAACCCTCTCGAAAAGTGTTTTATACGAAGGAACAAATGATGCGATGGCCTGCAGCTGACTCCGTACTTCATGGAGGGATTTGTCGATCGCAAACTCACCCTCCGAGAGTAGCGATTCGATCATTAAAAATCGGGACTTAATATCACCGGCATGTTCCAAAACAGAGACCTGTGATTCAAGTTCTTCTTGTTCCGTTTCTTTTAATCCGGCTTTGGTAAGTTCATCCAACTGAAATTTAACAAAGTCTGCTTCTTCCCGGATAGCCGTGGCTTCCGCCTGGCGTTGCTCAAATTGTTTACGAAGTTGAGAGGTAGTCTTCCATTGTTGCTGATAAACTTCTTTCACGCGTCCGTTGCCGGCAAAGGTATCAATCAACCGTAACTGAAAATCACGATCACCCAGGTTAAGTGTTTCGTGCTGCGAGTGAATGTCCATCAGCCGGCTTCCCAGTTGTTTCATGATGTCCAGTGTCACGGGTGTGTCGTTGACAAAAGCACGACTTTTCCCATTCGCACTGACTTCTCTTCGAATCATGGTCTGATCGGCATAGTCCAGTTCCACCTCCTCAAAAAACGATTGTAAATGATAATTACCGATTTCAAAGGTGGCTTCTGCTACACATTTCTCTTCCGCATTCCAGAGCACTTTACTGTCGGCACGATTACCTAACAATAGTCCGATGGCCCCCAACAGAATTGACTTTCCGGCACCTGTCTCGCCTGTAATGACATTCAGATTCCTGGAGAAATCAAGTTCCAGATGCTCAATCAACGCGTAGTTTTTAATGGTCAGATGGGTCAGCATGGGTTCCGAAAATTACAAACCCGGAAGGAGACTGCGTCAGTTAGAAATGATTTTTCGATAAATATCTCGCTTGGGGTCTACTGCACTCAGGATATCGTACGCCTCGCGTCTAACCTGAATATTCCCTTCCGAAAAAATATTAACCAATTCGTTTGATTTGGTGTCAAAGAATGAGATCACCAGAATAGAGTTAGGATTAATTCTCCAGGCTTTTTGCACCGAACGAAGTACTTCTAAAACCTGATCACGGCTTTGATCAGGAGTTTTTTCAAAGTTATCCATAGCCAGGCGATGATAGGTATACATTCCTTTTCGCATTTCAGCCATTTGGGGATTGTTTAAGGCTTCTATGAGTGAGTACCGGTTGCGGTTACTACCCAATGCCTGCCAGCCTGCCCGGCCTGCTTGTTGAGCATTGGTGACCACAATGAGGGCTTTTTGAAAATACGGATTCCCACCCATGGGACTAAATGAGTCATAATCCATCCCCAGAATTACATAAGCATAAAAAGCCAGCATGGAGGTGAGGTTGCTGATGTAAGTATTGTCATTGTATTCTAACGGGAGCGACTCTACATATTCGAAATCCCAGTCGCGATCTGCGAAATTAAGTAAGACGCTCTCATAATTGGAGTTATAAATGGGACGTGCCGCGGCTACCTGAACACTTGCCTGAAAGTTGCCAATAGAAGGCATTTCACTGATGTTGATAAAAAGGCTGCAGTTAATTTTTTCATGAGTCTGGTAGGTGTCATTGGTCCATTTGCGGGTATTGATAAAATTGGCAAAGGCTCGTTCCATATCTCTTAAAACCGTTCGGTCAGAGCTGGGTACACGGTCTCCATTGACCGTCACTTTACAATTGAGTTCCTGGCCTATGAGGGTAATGCTGAAAAAAAGAAAAAAAATAAGTAGAAGATTACGCATGTGAATAGCTGATTATAGACTCAACGATATCTACGGCTACTTCTTTTTTTGATTTCAAATTAATTTCTAAAACCCGTTGTTTCCGATCCAGAATGGTTACTTTATTGGTATCATGCCCGAATCCAGCTCCTGCATCGTTTAGTGAGTTTAGAACAATCAGGTCGAAATTTTTTCCGGTCAGTTTTTTTTCGGCATTGGCTCTCTCATTTTCGGTTTCCAGGGCAAAACCGACCACTATCTGGGTGTGTTTTTTCCGTTTTCCCAGTTCCGCTGCAATGTCAGTTGTTTTGGTGAGCTCCAGGGTAAGCTCATGATCTTTCTTTTTGATTTTTTGATCGGCTACTGTTATCGGGCGATAATCTGCCACAGCAGCGGAGAGTACAGCAATATCACTGGTAGGAAAGTACTGAACACAAGCGTCATACATTTGCTGGGCAGAGGTAACAGAAGTGACGTTTACCTGCGGGTGATGAATCGTTTGAGAAGTAGGGCCAGCAATGAGTTGAACCGTGGCACCATAATTAGCCAATGTTTCGGCTATGGCAAATCCCATTTTACCGGTAGAACTGTTTCCGATGAACCGAACCGGATCAATGGCCTCGTACGTGGGGCCAGCTGTAACCAAAGCCTGTTTTCCCTTGAGCTGTTGTTGATGCGTAAAATGTTTGGAAAGAATGGCCACAATGTCTTCGGGCTCGGCCATTCTTCCCGAACCGGTCAATCCGCTAGCTAACTCGCCATAGCCGGGATCTATTTGCCGATGGCCGAAACTTTTCAATCTGGCAATGTTGTGCAAGGTAGAAGCATGTTGAAGCATATCCAGATCCATGGCGGGAGCAAAAAACACCGGGCACCGGGCTGAAAGATATATTGCCAACAACAGATTGTCACACAAGCCGTGAGCCATCTTCCCCAAGGTGTGGGCACTGGCCGGGGCAATGACCATGACATCGGCCCAGAGTCCGAGTTCCACATGATTATTCCATTCACCGGTATTTCCTTTCACAAACTCCATCAATACCGGATTTCTGGAAAGGGTGCTTAACGTCAGGGGGGTAATAAACTGAGAAGCCGAAGCAGTCATCACAACTTTTACTTCGGCCCCTTCTTTGACTAACAAACGCACTAACACGGCTGATTTATAGGCAGCGATGCTTCCGCTTACACCTAACAGAATTTTTTTGCCGGCAAGCGTCATGTCTGTTTGATTTACTCAGCTGTCTCTACCGCATCTCCCCGTCTGCGATACATCAATTTGCCATCCAGAAACTCTTCGATGGCAGTGGATGTAGGCTTAGGCATGCGCTCGTAATAGCGTGAAATTTCAATTTGTTCACGATTTTCAAATACCTCTTCCAGATTGTCAACAGTCGTGGCAAACTCAGCCAGTTTGTTGTTTAATTCTTCTTTCAGATTGGAAGCAATCTGACGGGCACGCTTGGAAATGACAACTACCGATTCGTAGATGTTTCCGGTGGGGGCTGCAATTTTATCAACATCTCTCGTGATGATGGAGGGTTGTCCGGTGGCGTTCATGATCTATTAGTTTTTAGGTTTTAATTTATTGATTTGAGCTTGACTTAATGTATAGTAGCGTTGTGAATCCTTCAGCAGCAAACTATTGGGAAAATTGTCTAAAAGTTCCTGGTAATAGGTTAAGGTTGAAACGTACCGTTCATATTGCTTGGTCGGCAGGCTATTCTCGGCCAGAAAAAATTGCGATTGAACCTTCAAAAAAGCGGCTTCCTCCAGATACTTGGAGTCAGGGAAGTTCTTTTTGAAATTGTCAAACGCCAAAACGGCCGCCTGATAGTATCTAAGTTTCAGATATTGCTTAGCATTTTCAAATCCTTTTTTTTCCAGTTTCACCTGACTTTCGTCAATGACAGCAACCGCCTTATCTCGGAATTTACTTTCCGGGTACCGGTTGAGGAAATTCTGCATGGCAGCCATGGCATCGATGCTGTTTTGCTGGTCTAGGTTGGAATCCGGAGAGGAAGCATACAATGAATAAGCATACATAAAAACGGCTTCCTCGGCCAATGAACTGCGGCCATAGGTTTCATAAAAAATCTTAAACTGGTTAGAGGCCAGCAGATATGTTTTTTCATAGTACTGACAATAGGCCAGGTAGAATTCTACTTTTTCACCTTCGGGCAATCCACGTACGATCGGCTGTACTTGTTCAAACAAGATCGCTGCGCGGTAGTAGTCTTTTTTGGCATAGTAGTTTAGCCCGGCCTCGAACTTTACTCGCCAATCCTCACTTTTTTCAATTCTTCTGAATTTGCTGCATCCCATGAGCATTAAAAACGCCAGAGATATTGCAAAAAAGCCTCTTTTTAGAACCATTTTCTTGTTTCGTATGCCTAGTGCGGCCATTGTGCAGTACAACGAACCGATTAAGCCTGCAAATATACGGGAACGGTCAGAAATAGCAATTTTGCTCGGATTACTTGCGTACCAACATCTTGCGGGTGACAACCCCCTGATTATCGATGTAGAGGGTATAGAAATAAACACCCGTAGAAAGTTCATCCGTGGTCACTTTGACCCTGTTTTCGCCATAGACAAGATCATATTCGCCCAGCCGGGTGCCCAAAATGTTATGAACCATGAGCCGTGCTTTTACCTGATCATGGGCAAGCTTGTATTCAATAAAACCGACATCGATTATGGGGTTTGGATAGACATCATAAATACTGACATCTTTGGTCTGGAAGATAAATCGTGATTTCCGTTCTTCCACACTCACCAAAAGTGAATATTCCACCGGATCTATCCCCCGTGCCTGGGCTTCAAATCTGAGCTGTGCCTGAGCTGCTAGTATCCCCGTTTCGAGTATGTAGGCAGCATCTTTCAGTGCTTCTCCCGGTTCCAATCGTTTGGTAAATTCGCCATTAATCTGTTCCACGCAATTTTTATCCAGACAGAAGTATCCTTTTTGGGTGGAACCCAGTTCACTGGCCAGGCGGATGGTAAATACCTGTGCCTTGTCTCCCGTATTTCTAATGATTAGAGGAATCCGGACTCTTTCGGCAAATGAAGCCTGTATCGCGGTTGGCTGGCTTTCAACAAACTCCAAAGACTGGCCTCGGGAAGCCAGGACAGAAAGTGAGCATATCATGATAACAAATGCCCGAATTTTCATGAGTCAGATTAAATCAAGAGAAAGGTAAGCATTTGGCAGAAATATGCCACCGGTTATCAAAAATAAATTCGTCAGGATGTACTATTTGTCGCTATTTTTCGTTGGCGGTCTGATTTTGACCACATCCTTCCTCAAAGGACGCTCCTGGCTTCTCCACGCAAATCCACGGAGCCGTTGATCTTCCGGTTTCCACTCATTGGGTGGGATAAGTTGGGCGTCAGGTTTGATGTAAAAACTGATGTTGTTCACTTTGCCCTGCCTGAAATTGATGCGCATGTTGCTGCAGATGATCTTATTGAGGGCAGTTGTAACCGTGATGGTTTTGACCGTATCTTTTTCTGTTATTTTTTCCTCCTGCGTGGCAAAATAAATGCTCTCGCCATTGCCCTGCACAATCACGTGATCAATAACACTTTTTTCAAAGTAGGCAGTCATTTTCCGGCCTTTGATTTGGTTGTAGTTTTGAAGAGAGTCCTCCTGAATAACAAATGCGTTGACGACCAGGTATATTCGGTTGATGGCCTTATTTTTCATGAGCATTCGGATCGAATCAGCGGTCAGTTGATTTTCATTGGCCCACAAAATGGGATTTTTGTACATATGCAGGACGCTGTCAGCGGCCATGTATGCCAATGAATCGGCACTCCCCTGCAGATCCCGTTTAAAAATCCTGACGTGGTTATAAGCCAGTAGTCTCTTCTTTTTAGGATCAACGCTTTCGATGGATACCAATGTATCGGCTGATAAGAAAAGGGTGTCTCCATCATCGGCTACTTTCGCCACGTATGCGTTCCCATAAACCTTGCTGATCCCTTTTTTCCGATCATAAAAACCATCATCTCCAAAAACAGTCATGTTGTCTTCTTTAGATGTCATGGCTACACGGCCCTGAGCCCGGTAGTATTTTCGAATGTCATCCAGATAGTACTTGTCACCCTTCATTCGGTTGTTGGGAGTCTCTATTTCACCGTTGTTGAGGTTGGACGTCTTCAAGGTGGTGTTGTAGAATCCATTTTGATAGACGGCTGTTTGACCGTCTTTATCCTTTAAGACAGTGCTGTCTCTGAAGTAAATGATTTTGGTTTTGGAATTATACTGCAAGGTATCCGATGTCAGGGTGTAATCCGGATTGACCCCGACCACATCGGTTTTAAAGGAGGCCAGATTGGTTGGAAGGAAGTAATACCCTTTTTTACTGGTCAGCGTATTGGTGCTATCTACCAGTTTCCCTCCATTGAAATACCGAGCTTCATTTTTTACCCGGTCATAGTCGAGAAAATCGGTATAGAGTGTAGCTAATCCAAGTTTGGTAAACACCACATTTTTGCGCAGATAGGCAACCTTTGAATTTCCATCATAAGAAAGTCCGTTGGCGGTACAATTGACCGAGTCACCTTCGGTGATCCGAATCCGGCCAAAGGCCTCTACCCGGTTTTGGGTCTTAAAAAAATGGGCGGAATCGCAGTAAATGGTAGTCTTGTTTTGTTGCAGAACTACATTCCCCAGAAGCCTGTCAAAACGTTCCCCATTCTTCATGCTTCCAAAAAGATTGTCTGCCTTTTTGAGCTTTACTTTCTTTTGGCCAAAGGCGCCAACCGAAAGGAGAAGGGCCAGAAAGATGAATGGTAACCGCATGGATGGCTGCAAAAGTAAGATTAATCAGGTACTGTGTGAAGGGTCTTGCCTACCTTTGACCTTGTCATGATGGATTCATTTGTTTCAAATCTGCGCACCCTAAGTCCCGCTGGAAGTAAATATCTGGTGGCAGTAAGTGGCGGTATTGATTCCATGGTATTGGCCGAGTTGATGGCAGATACCCACCAAGTTTTTGGTGTGGCGCACGTAAACTTTCAACTTCGTGGAAGCGACTCAGATGTCGATGAAGATTTTGTAAAGTCATGGGCGGCCAAACGGAAGATTCCCTTTTTTAGCACCCGTGTAGAGACCAATAATTATGCCACCTCTCAAGGTTTGTCCATCCAAATGGCTGCCCGGAAAATCCGGTATGAGTGGTTTGAAAGCATTCGTTTGAACAATGGCTATGATTTTGTAGTAACTGCGCATCATATCAACGATAGTATCGAAACAGTTCTTCTCAACTGGGCAAGAGGATCGTCTCTGGAAGCTTGGATGGGAATCCCTGCCAGCCGGGGAAAAATTATTCGCCCCTTGCTTTTTGCGACTCGAACCGAGATAGAGGATTTTGCTAAAAACAGATCACTCGAATGGCGGGAAGATGCCAGTAACCAGACCGATGATTATCAACGAAACCTGATTCGTCATCAGGTTATTCCTCAACTAAAAAAAATCAACCCCGAATTAGAGAAATCCTGGGTCAAACAAGCCTCTTTTTTAATTCGTGATTTTGAGGTGATGGAAACGTCATTAACCAGTTGGCAGCGTACCTTTGTCACGGTTGAAACCAACAAAAAACGGATATCCAAAAAGGGATTAAAGGAAGTTGGAGCATCATCTTTTTTGTATCGTACCATTCATCCGGATGGCTTTAATCGCGATCAAACTGAACGTATTTTAACCGCTTCAAATGGTCAGTCTGGCAAGTACTTTTTGTCGGATTCCCATCGGCTGGTGATTGACCGGGAAGAACTTCTTGTTTCCCCAAAAGGAGAGACTCCGGAATCATTGATGATTGACCGAGCCGGGTGGTTCAATCGCGGGGGGCAACATCTAACAATCGAAAAATCAGCCTTTCAGGCGCTTGTCAATACACCATTTTCCATTCAGGTGGATTCTGATCTCGTTTCATTTCCATGGGTGTGGCGAGCCTGGAAGCCGGGAGACTACTTTATCCCCCTGGGAATGAGTGGTCGGAAAAAAATAAGCGATTTTCTGATTGATTTGAAAATACCTTTGGGAGACAAGGAAAAGGTTACGGTGATTGAGCAGAATGGTTCGGTTATTTGGGTAGTGGGTTATCGGCTGGACGACCGTTTTAAAGTGCACCCTCACACCCGAGAAGTATTTTTGCTGACGCTCAAGTAAAACTTATCATTCGCCTTCGTTTTTGAAATAGTGATACATACATTTGCGCCCGGAAAATCATTTAACTTATCTAGCATATGAAAATTACTGTGGTAGGAGCCGGAAATGTGGGAGCTACTTGTGCCGATGTATTAGCCTACAAGGAAATTGCCAATGAACTCGTATTGGTGGACATCCGTGAGGGTTTTGCCGAAGGCAAGGCATTAGACATCTGGCAGAAGGCGCCCATTGATTTATATGATACCCGAACCATCGGATCTACCAATGATTATACAAAAACGGCAGGTTCTGAGATCGTGGTCATCACTTCCGGCTTACCCCGCAAGCCTGGAATGACCCGCGATGATTTGATTGGAACCAATGCAGGAATTGTAAAATCCGTTACAGAAAATATCGTCAAACATTCGCCCAAAGCCATTATCATCGTAGTTTCCAATCCGTTGGATGTAATGACGTATCAGGCCCACATTACTTCCCAATTGCCCCGGACCAAAGTAATGGGGATGGCTGGTATTCTGGATACAGCTCGTTACCGTGCTTTTCTGGCGGAGGCTTTGGACGTTTCACCCAAAGATATTCAGGCCATGCTGCTAGGTGGCCACGGTGATACCATGGTTCCTTTGCCACGCTACACAACCGTGGGCGGAATCCCTGTGACAGAACTGATCGCCAAAGATAAATTGAATGCCATCATTGAGCGAACAAAAGTAGGTGGAGGAGAGTTGGTAAAACTGATGGGAACGTCAGCCTGGTATGCCCCTGGTTCAGCCGCTGCTCAAATGGTGGAGGCAATCGTGAAAAATCAGCGCAGAGTCTTACCGGTTTGCATGCAGTTAGATGGAGAATATGGAATTAAAAATTGCTATCTGGGTGTGCCTGTGGTTTTAGGAAAAAATGGTATTGAAAAAGTAATTGAGCTGGATCTGAATGGAGAAGAAAAAGCGCTTCTGGAAACCAGTCGTAAACATGTTCAGGAAGTGATGGATGTATTGGACAAGCTAGGGAAATAGTTTTCAACTTCAGATCCATCAGTCTATCAGGCCGTACTATCATACGGCCTGATCTATTTTCGGCCCACGTATAAAATCTCTTTTGGTTCTATCCCAAAGTAGAATGACTTTGATTTGCCTAACGTAGCTCCAAAGGTATTTGCTTCGGCCCGGAGCCCGGCACGCTCTAATCGGGCTACATAATCTTGTCCAAATTTTCTCACGTGGTCATCTTGTCCAAAGGCTTTTTCACGAGCCCGCGGATTGGTTATCGTGTTGTCTTCGTATGTCACGTCCGGTATGGGATGGAAAAAAGGCACTTGCAGAATGGCATAACCTCCGGGCTTCAACACCCGATGAATTTCTTTCATGGCTTGAATATCATCGGCTACATGTTCTAACACATGGTTGCACAGCACCACATCAAAGGTTTGCTCCTCAAACGGAATCTGATGAATATCCATTTTTACTTTAGCTAATGGAGATTCGATGTCAGCAGTAATATATTTTTCTCTATGGATTTTTTCGAATGTTTTAATAAAGCAAGACTCAGGCGCAATGTGTAAAACATGTTGCGGGCGGATAAAGAAATCGGTCTGATCCCGCAAATAAAGCCAGATGAGTCGGTGCCGCTCCAGGCTCAGGCAATTCGGGCATAAGGCGTTTGGTCGTGGATGAATTCTACCATAAGGTAAAAATTTTCGGTAGCGATGTCCACAAACAGGGCATTCCACCTGGCGGCCCATTAAAAAAAAACCTACTATTTTTAGTCCGACTCCGCTTACCCGTTGAAGGTACTTTCGTGGAACAAAGCGGATCAGCACCGAAATGATTCTTCTCATGGACCACAAAGATAGCCGTCCCATGGATTGGGACACTTCAGATCGTCTTGATTTTGTGTGGTCAGATTAAAACTTTTTCCAACAATCTCCCATCTTTATACTGTAACCCAAGGGAAATCATTAAAAACCGACCGATTCTGTGGCAGAAACTCTACTTGACATCGCTATGATGCATTCTGATACCCTCATTTTACGGGCCCGTGAGGGAGACAAGAATGCCCAGGGACGCCTGGTTCAGTTATGGTACAAGCGGATTTATAACTTCTGCTACAAGTTCTTTTTTGATCATGATCTGGCTATGGAGGCTTCGCAGAAAGCGTTTATCAGTATGCATAAACATATCGGGTCATTGCAAGACGTTGGAAGGTTTAAGTCATGGTTATATACGATTGCCGTGAATTGCTGCCGGGAAGAGGTTAGAAAGAACAAAACATATCGGTCGGTTTCATTAAGCGATTTGGAACCCGGACAAAGCCGTCATTTTGCCTGGGAGCAGTCGCACCACCGTCAGGATAATCCCGAAAGGCAATTGCGGCAGCATGAGTTATCGGAATTACTTCACCGGTGCCTGCAGGAGTTGAGTGTAGAACAAAAAGAGGTAGTGATCATGAAGGAATATGAAGGGCTAAAGTTTCGGGAGATTGCAGAGGTCTTAAACATTTCAGAGAACACGGTAAAGTCGCGAATGTATTATGGGTTGGAAGCACTGAAAGGAATTTTGGAGAAAATGAATATCACTAAAGAGAGTATTGGATATGAGCTATAAACCAGATGAAGCAGTCTTGATGGCTTACCTGTATGGCGAGCTGGGAGAAGATGAAAAGAGAAAAGTAGAAACGTACTTATTGAATCATCCGGACGAACAAGCCAGCATCCGTCAATTCCAGTCGCTGCGTCAGGTGATGAGCGCTGCACAGGATCAGGAAGTGATTGCCCCTCCCGTTTTTGTAGAAGAACAGAAATCTACTTTTTGGCAATCTGCGTACTGGCGCATGCCTATGGGAATTGCTGCCGGTGTTTTGCTGGTGTTGGTGGCCGCACGTTTGCTTCAGATAGACATCACGTATCATCAGCAAGAACTAAGAGTGGCCTTTGGGACACCTGTCAAGGTGGAAAATGAAAAAGTGCCATCAGGACTCACGGCAGATCAGGTGCAGAAAATGATTGCAGAATCGGTTAATCAAAATCAGGAGATGTTGACCTCGCATTGGAATCAACGACAAGAAAAACTGACGCAAGCGATTCAGGCGAATCTGGCTGACAATACCAAAAGAATTGATGCACTGGCTCGCATGACTTCGGATGCTTCACAAGATCAAATAAAAGCGTATGTGGCTGGATTAAAAGATGAAAATCAACGGGTGATGAAAGAGTATCTGACGTTGTCAGCGACCGAACAAAAAGCTTACATGGAAAATTTATTGGTGGATTTTTCTAAATATCTGACCGAACAACGGAATCAGGATCTGGCCTTGTTCCAAAATCGGATATTGGCAGTAGAATCAACAACCAATCAATTTAAACAAGAAACGGAGCAAATACTGACAAGTATTATCTCCAGCGGAAGAAATTTAAACAAGAACAAGACAAATGCTTATTAAACATTTAAAAGCCATGAAAATAATTGTGTGTGTAGGAATGACGATGCTGATGACCTTGAGTTCATGGGCACAGAAAATAGATGAAGTGCGGATGGAACGCGATCTTGAAATCGCTAAAAACGTATTGGGCACGGTGATTAAACAACAAGGCAACCGTACTTTTTTTACCATTGAACCAGACGCCAACTACCTACCCGGATACGGTGTGACTTTTCGTTTGCCATGCGATATGCAAATGCTATTCATCAATGGCGGGGTGGGCGATACCTGGAGCATATCCGGTCAAAACTTCCCGGAGCCACCCGGTGCGTATTATTATGAAAACGATGCCCGACCAGGCAGTTATTCTCAGAGCGTCACGACTATCAATGCGAGAGCTAAACGCGGCAGCGGGAAGATGAAAGAGGTAGATGTGGACAGCGCGCGCGTGGGTTATCAGTCAAAACTGGTAGAGTCACTCAAAGATTATATGCTGGATTATAGTGATCTGATCTCACAACTTCCATTGAACGAAAAGATCACGATAACCAATCGTCAGGAAGGCCGTTGCAACATGGGGTGGGGAGATCAAAGATCATTTTTACTGGTAGAAGCTAACAGGGCTGATATGGCACAGTTTAAACAGGGAAAATTATCGCGTGAACAGGCAGCCGCTAAAATCCGTATCGTCAACTCAGAGAAACAAGAGACGGTAGAACCTGACTTCGAATTACTTTCCAGTATTTTTAGCCGATTATACAGACCTGATTTATCAAAGACGTATTTTACCAACGAAGATGTCTACTTTGAACGTTTGAAAGACTTTGGTGTGATCTATTACTTCCAGGTTTATTCCAGCAATGAAATGGATTACGGTTTATATAATATGCCTACCGTAAATATGCGGGAGATCAAGAAGGCAGAGCGTGATAAAAAAGTGGCTGAATTGTACCCGGCTTTTGAAAAAGAGTTAAAGGAAAATGTTTTGGAATATGGACGAACACTTCGCAGTCTGAAAAGTAATGAAGTATTGGTTTTTAACGTGAAACTGACACGCTGTGAGAGTTGCGGTATCCCGGCCTCTCTGGAAGTGACCATCAAGCAAGATGTTTTGAGTGATTACTCTTCAGGCAAGTTGAGCAAAGAGGCTGCATTGGCGAAAGTAACCCTCAAGAAGGGAGAGAATCAGTAGTTTGTCAGGTGCGGTTAAGAAGCCGCACCTTTTTAATTCTTTTTCTTGTCGCTGTAACCTTTTCAATACATAACAAGTAAGTACCTCTAAGGGGATCATTGATTGTTGGTTAAACTAAAAAACCTACCATGAAGCGTATCATTATTATTGGATTGGCGGCCGTATTTTTATTGATCTTGTATCTGGCCTTTCGCAGCACAGGAAGCAGTGACAAAGCATCCGTCACGGCTACCGTCAAACAAGGCGAGTTTCGGGTGGAAATCGAAACAACCGGTGAGTTGGAGGCCAAAAACTCTGTTAAGATCATGGGACCCCAATCGCTGCGGAATTTTCAAATCTGGCAGGTGACCATTCAGGATATCATTGCCGAAGGCACCGTGGTCAAAAAAGGCGATTGGGTTGCCACCCTTGATCGTTCTGAATTTCAAAATAAGTTCACAGCTAAACAGATTGAATTGGACAAAGCCAGTTCAAAATTTAACCAAACGCAGTTGGATACCACCCTCCAGTTGCGCCAATCCCGAGATGAACTGATTAACTTAAAGTATGCAGTAGAAGAAAGCGCCATTGTTCTGGAGCAATCAAAGTTTGAGCCTCCGGCCACCATCAAACAGGCCGAAATTAACCGCGACAAAGCTAAACGTGCCTATGATCAGGCGTTGGAAAACTATAAGATCAAGAAGAAGCAAAACAATGAAAAAATGCGGGAAGTATCTGCGGAACTTCGGAAGGTACAGGAGGAGTTTCAGAGCATGACCAAAGTACTGGAATCCTTTAGTGTACTGGCACCGGAAGATGGTATGGTCATCTACGATAAGGGCTGGGATGGCAAGCCCATTAAAGCGGGCTCACAGATTCAGATGTGGGAACCAACGGTGGCGACTCTTCCGGATCTTACTAAAATGCAATCCAAAACATATGTGAATGAAGTAGATGTAAGAAAAGTGAAAGCAGGCCAAAAAGTGGATGTGGGACTGGATGCCTATCCCGATAAGAAGCTAACAGGAGCTGTTATCAAAGTGGCAAACGTTGGAGAACAACGCCCCAATTCCGATGCGAAAGTTTTTGAAGTCTTGGTCGAAATTGACAAAACCGATCCCTCTCTTCGTCCATCCATGACAACCAGCAATAAGATCATAGCACAGGTAGTAGAAAATGCTTTATATATACCACTGGAGAGTTTGCATAGCCAATATGACTCGATCACCTACGTATTTAAAAGGAATGGATTAAATACCGTTAAGCAAGAGGTGATGGTTGGTGAAACCAATGCCAACGATGCGGTGATTCTGGCGGGGTTGAAACTGGAGGATAAGATTTTTTTATCCGTTCCGAGTGATATGGAAGATCAAAAGGTGGAACTCTTGGAGCAAATGAATGGTAAACGGAAGAAGAAAGAGGAAACCACACCAGCGCCCCTGACTCAAGCCACACCCTCAATACCATAACCAGTGAAATTGCTTTCACGTTTTTTTTCGCAACGGCTGCTGGCGAACTTGTTTATTGCTATAGAAGCAGTCATAGCCAACCGGGTTCGATCGCTCTTGACCGCTTTGGGGATCATCTTTGGGGTAGCGGCAGTCATTGCCATGCTGGCGATTGGAAATGGCGCTCAGCAGGAGATTCTGAATCAGATTAAGTTGGTCGGGGTAAACAACATAGTCATCAAGCCGATCATCGAACAAAAGGAAGAGAAGCTGGACGATCAATCAGGTCAAAAGGATAAAAAGAAATTCTCGCCTGGTCTCACGATACGTGATGTTCATAGCATTCAAAAAACCATTCCCGGACTGGTGAGAATAAGTCCGGAAATCCTTTTAAATACGCATATCATTCGGAATGGAATCAGGCGTTCAGCTAAACTGGTGGGTGTGGAAACGGCCTACTTTGATATTTATGATTTCCAATTGGCGGAAGGTTTGTATTTCAGCAGCGAACAACTTCGGATGGGAGCCCCGGTATGTATCATTGGTTCGGCTATCAAGAGTCGCTTTTTTCCGACAGAAAATGCGATCGGTAAAAGTATTAAGGTCGGGCCCCATTGGTTGACCATCGTAGGCGTACTTCGTGAAAGACTGGTTTCCGAAAACAGCATCAGTAAGCTGGGGATTCGGGATTTTAATATGGATGTATATGCACCCTTGCAAAGTGTTTTGATTCGATATGAAAATCGCGACCTCATTACCTCAGAAGCCCTTCGCATGGCTGCTATGCGCAGCCGAGGTATGGTGATAATCACCAATGGAAATGGTAGCGAAGAAGACGAATTAGCGAGCAAGAACTATCATCAATTGGATCGATTGGTGATACAGGTGGAAGAAACGGCCCTTATGCAACCCACCGCTGAAATCCTTTCCCGGCTTCTGTCGCGCAAGCATTACGAAGTTGTTGACTTTGAAATTGAAATACCTGAGTTATTATTAAAGCAACAGCAGCGAACCAACAATATTTTTAATTATGTGCTGGGAGCTATTGCCGGTATTTCTTTACTGGTGGGCGGTATTGGCATTATGAATATCATGCTGGCTTCTGTGCTGGAGCGGATTAAAGAGATTGGCTTGCGTTTATCGTTAGGGGCACGGAAAAGTGATGTCGTGCAACAGTTTCTTTTTGAATCGGTGATGATTAGTGTCAGCGGTGGATTGATTGGTGTTATCTTAGGTATTGCTTTGGCTTTTGTTGTTTCAACAGTCGCGAACATACCCACCATCATTAGTTTTTCCTCTATTCTGCTGTCGTTTGGTGTGGCCGCCACCGTAGGCCTAATCTTTGGTATTGCCCCGGCTCGAAAAGCTGCCAGTCAGGATCCCATTACTTCGTTACGCTATGAATAAACTTTCACTCGCCATGGCCGGTGTATTACTAGGTTTTTTACCGGTGATGGCCCAACGTACATTTTCCATTGAAGAGGTTATTGAACGGGCATTGGCTCAATCACCTTTTGCCAAACAGGCCGAGACACGCAAGGAAAACAGATATTGGCAATACCGCAGTTTCAAAACAAACTACAATCCACAATTGCGCCTGAATGGTGGCTTACCCAGTTATAGCCAGAGTTTTATCCCTGTCCGGCAGCCGGATGGTTCCATTGTGTTTCAATCGGTCAACCAAACCAACTCAACAGCTAACTTAGGATTGGAACAACCACTCCACTGGACGGGAGGCACAATTTCGGCAAATACCAATTTTAATTATTTCAATGATCGTGAACGGGATTTTCAATCCTGGAATGGAACATTGTTAAACGTTCAACTTAACCAACCTTTGTTTGGATTCAATCAGCTTAGGTGGGATCGGCAAACCGAACCTTTGCGATATGAAGAATCGAAACGTGAATTTGTTGAGCAGATGGAGTCTATTTCACAAGAGGCCGCAGATCGTTTCTTTGGCGTATTGGAGGCACAAACCCGCCAACAGATTTCCAGTTTTAATTTGTCAAACAATGATACCATTTACAAGATTGAGCAAGGACGGTATAATATTGGTACAACCTCCCAAGACAAACTCTTACAAGTAGAGCTTCAATTGTTGCGTTCCCGGCAGGATCTGGCGCAGGCAAAATTGGATTTGGAAAATGCCAGCCTTGCTTTGCGAATTTACCTGGGACTAAGTGACAGTGATCAGATTGCATTGGAACTTCCAGAAAACATACCACAATTTTCCATTGACCTGGAAGAAGCTCTTCAATATGCTAAACAAAATCGTGCAGCCTATTTGGCCTTTGAACGAAGAAGATTGGAAGCCCAACGGGATGTAGCGCAAGCGAAGGCCAGTAGATTTCAGACATCGCTGATAGCTTCCTATGGACTGAATAACACCGCACCGAACACCAGCGAATTGTACAACGCCCCACAAAGGCAGCAGCAGGCTAATATTACCTTTAGTCTTCCGGTGATCGATTGGGGTCGTAACAAGGCTATGATGCGCACGGCTATTGCCAATAAAAAACTCAACGATTACATCATCACGCAGGAGGAAGTAAATTTTGAACAGGAAATCATCACGCAAGTCAGACAATTTGAACTGCTCCGGTTGCAGTTGGAGATTACCAGAAAATCCGATCAGGTTGCTCAGGAACGGTATAAGGTAGCTCAAAATCGATACCTGATTGGCAAAATTGATATTACCAATCTAAATATTGCGCTCACCGAAAAGGATGACGCCAAACGCGGTTATATCCAGGCCTTACGTTCGTTTTGGACGGCCTATTATAATCTTAGAAGATTGACATTATACGATTTCGCTAACAGGAAACTTCTGTACAAGTCTGAACTGTAAAACACCAACGGTCTGCTTTTTTTGAGTACTCCGATAGGGAACATCCAGTGGTTCCAACTACTTACTTTAATTCAGAGAAATCGAAGGAAGTTTCCAGAAATTTAGTGGTGAACTTACCTGACCGGAAAATAGGATTATCCATCAATTTTAAATGAAACGGGATGGTGGTTTTAACCCCTTCAATCACAAACTCGCTTAGTGCTCGCTTCATCCGGGTGATCACTTCTTCACGTGATTGACCGGTAACGATCAATTTGCCAATCATGGAATCATAATTGGGAGGTATCGTGTAGCCAGCATACACATGACTGTCAACACGCACGCCATGCCCTCCGGGTTTGTGCAAATGAAGAATCTTGCCGGGTGACGGGCGGAACCCATTAGCCGGATCTTCTGCATTGATGCGACATTCCATCGAGTATAAATTTGGGAAATAATTTTTACCGGAAATCGGCACCCCGGCTGCTACTTTGATTTGCTCTTTGATGAGGTCGTAGCTTGTTACTTCTTCAGTGATGGGATGCTCCACTTGTATCCGTGTGTTCATCTCCATGAAATAGAAATCCCCATGTTTGTCAACCAGAAATTCGATTGTACCAGCCCCTTCATAGTTAATGGCCTTAGCTCCTTTGATAGCCGCCTCACCCATGCGCTCACGAAGTTCCTGACTGACGATAGGGGAGGGGGTTTCTTCTACCAGTTTTTGATGTCTGCGTTGAATGGAACAATCGCGCTCGGATAAATGACAAACTTTCCCGTATTGATCACCGACTACCTGTATTTCGATGTGACGGGGTTCTTCCACAAATTTTTCAAGATACAGCCCGTCATTACCAAAGGCAGCACCGGCTTCCCGCTTGGCATCATCCCAGGCTTTTTTAAACTCCGATTCATCGTTGATGATGCGCATGCCCTTTCCACCACCACCGGCTGTCGCTTTGACAATCACCGGATATTTAATTTTTTTGGCGATCTCCATTCCTTCTTCGATGGAAGATAGAAGGCCGTCCGAACCAGGGATGGTGGGTACCCCGGCTTTTTTCATAGTGTCCTTGGCAGTGGATTTGTCACCCATCGCCTCAATCATCGCAGGGGTGGGTCCAATAAACTTAATGCCATACTCCTGACAGATCGCTGAAAATTCAGCCCTCTCGGATAAAAAACCATATCCCGGATGAATCGCATCGGCATTGGTAATTTCAGCAGCTGAAATAATTCTTGGAATATTCAGATAGGAATCTTTACTAGGAGCATCGCCTATGCAGACAGCCTCATCGGCAAAGCGAACATGTAAACTCTCGCGATCGGCTGTGCTGTAAACGGCTACGGTTTTAATGTCCATCTCCTTGCACGTGCGGATAACACGCAGGGCAATTTCACCACGATTGGCTATTAGTATCTTTTTAAACATACATTCAATTCAAGAGTTGAAAATTCAGATCGAAACGAACACGATCAATTTTGAAATTATTAAGTAGCGGTTGAAACTAATCAGGTTCCACCACAAAAAGAACCTGATCGTACTCCACCGGAGATGAATTTTCCACCATGGCCTTTATGATTGTTCCGGAAACTTCCGCCTCTATTTCATTAAAGAGTTTCATGGCTTCGATGATACATACGGTTTGACCTTTGGTTACTTTATCACCCACTGAAACAAATGCGGGTGAGTCAGGATTGGCAGAGCGATAGAATGTGCCGATCATAGGAGATTTTATCTCGACAGTGGTGGTAGATGCAGCAGGTTTTTCAACCTTTGGGGCGACTGGAGGCGCTACGACCGTGGTTGCAGGTGGAGGCGTAGGGATGGCAACGGGCGGTGCTACTACCGGAGCAGCGGCTTTTAAAACTTTTTGATCAGGCTCACGCTTAACATGCAATTTTAGCTCTTTGGTTTCCACATTCACTTCATTCAAGCCTGAGTGGGCAATGAAATCGATAAGATCTCTGATTTCTGTAGTTTTCATTTCAGTTGGGGTTGAAGTATCTTTTGAAAAAGTAACTGTCGGCTTTTTAGCCGACTTTTCAATCGTTTTTTTTGTGGCCATGGATTTAGTCTTTCACACGTTCTACATACTCACCGGTCTGAGCTTTTATTTTGATGTTGTCACCGGTATTGACAAATAAAGGAACTCTTATTTCAGCTCCGGTTTCAATGGTAGCTGGTTTAAGTGTACGGGTAGCTGTATCACCCTGAAGTCCGGGCTCGGTATATGTTACGTTAACCACCACATGCTGAGGAGGTTCAGCGGTGATCGGATTAGTACCATTTTCAAAGGCGATCAGCAAGGTCACACCTTCTTTAATATAGTTTACACTATCACCTAAAAGAGCCTTATCAATATACACCTGTTCGAAGGAATCATTGTCCATGACCACGAGGCTATCACCATCGGCATAGAGGTATTGATATTCTTTTGTTTCCACCCGAAGCAAATCAGCAGAATCACCGGGACGAAATCTGTTTTCAATAATCTTCCCTGTTCGCACACTGCGCATTTTTAATTGATAAAAGGCGCGCAAATTGCCAGGTGTGCGATGATGAAGTTCTTCTACCTGTACAACTTCACCGTTGTAGCGGATGTAGTTTCCTTTACTTAAATCTGAAATGGTTGCCATAGAAAAATTGAATCGAAATGTACTTAATTTTAAGGTTATCAGTGTTTTACTTTCGAGCCGTCATAGGCCCATTTAACATACATGGCGCCCCATGTAAAACCGCCTCCAAAGGCGGCCAGAATCAAATTGTCACCTTTTTTTAAATCTTTTTCATAATCCCAAAGTAACAAAGGCAACGTCCCTGCGGTAGTGTTACCATAGCGTTCGATGTTCATCATGACCTTGTTTTCGGTAATACCAACGCGGTTGGCGGTAGCATCAATAATGCGTTTATTCGCCTGATGTGGCACCAACCAGGTAATGGAATCAGCGGTCAGCTTATTTCGTTCGGCTACCTGAGCGGCCACATCGGCCATATTGGTCACAGCAAACTTGAAAACGGCCGATCCCTCCTGATAGACATAATGCTGTCGTTTATCAACACTCTCATGAGAGGCCGGTATCCGGCTTCCCCCGGCTTTCATATGCAAATAGGATTCTCCGGAACCATCGCTGCGAAGAATGTAATCCATCACTCCTTCTTCTTCCAGGGTAGGCTCCAGCAGAACGCAACCAGCCCCATCGCCAAAAATAATACAGGTGGTGCGATCAGTATAATCCAAAATAGAGGACATCTTATCACCTCCGATCACCACTACTTTTTTATAGACTCCGGATTGAATAAAGCTGGCGCCCGTAGCTACCGCATATAGAAAACCGGAGCAGGCAGCCCCCATGTCATAGCTAAAAGCATTCACCGCTCCAATAGCAGTGGCTACCACATTGGAGGTAGCTGGAAAGGTCATATCGGGAGTAATGGTAGCAAAGATGAGTAAGTCAATTTCTTTGGGGTCGGTTCCTGACTTAGCCAACATATCTTTTACAGCCTCGATGCCCATAATGGAAACACCTTTGTGTTCGCCTTTAAGAATTCTGCGTTCTTTTATTCCGGTGCGGGAGGTAATCCACTCATCGGTGGTTTCTACCATGGTTTCCAATTCTTTGTTGGTCAGAACGTAATCGGGAACGTATCCTCCCACGGCCGTTATGGCTGCCCTTAGTTTATTCATATTTTATTTTTTGGATGCGAACTAAAAACAAAACGCCCGATTGACATTCCAACCGGGCATTTCTATGCACTCTTCTAATACAGGTAAATACTACCTTTCATATTACAAAATGGCTGTTTCATAGTTTGCATGGATGCTGTTTTAAGCCAGCACTTCTTTTTCCATGACTACGTTACCCTTGAAATAGAGTTTTCCTTCGTGCCAGAAGGCGCGGTGGGGAAGATGATTCTCGCCTGTGGTGGGGCATACGGCAAACTGTTTAGGTTCAGCTTTATAATGCGTTCTTCTTTTATCCCTGCGGGTTTTGGAGGTTTTTCGTTTCGGATTTGGCATAACCTTAAATTGTTAGAGTTCTATTTTAGCTTTTTTAGTTTTTCCCATCGAGGGTCTATGTCATCCGATTCGTCCGTTGGGGACGTTTCAGAACTATAGACCAATGTTAAGTCTTCCTGAGTTGATTCATTAGCAAAACGGGGGTGGAGTCGCTTCATGGGAATATCCAACAAGATGTACTCATACATCAATTGCCCGACTTCCAGGCTGGCTTGATCACGTGTAATGATGGTTACCTCTTCGTCAACTTCTTGCGCTTCCTCTCCATATTTAAACACCATTCTTTTACGAATAGTCATGGGGAAGTCAAAAGGTTCCAGCGACCTGTCGCACATGAGCGATGCCTGACCGTTTATGTTAAAATCAACCTCAATGAACGTTTCCTTCTTGTTTAAAATCACCTGGGCATGAAAATGACCTTTGTTCAAGCTTTCCGACCCGTAGACTTCAAAAAAGGAATGACCCAATTCAAAGTCAAACGAATGTTCTGAGTAGGAAAGACCTAAGATATCGATCCGGTATGCTTTCACTCCACAGGGTTTAAAACAGGACGGCAAATGTACCAGTTTTTGCCCGAATTATGGACGTATGGCAGGCTTTTTTGGTGGTGGAATGTACGTGGAATATCAAAAATCCCTATAAATACTCTGAAAACGCAATTTTCTTTAACTCATCCGGAGGCCTGGTCGTAAAGTTTTCGACTAAAAAATCGACTATATTCTTCCGGAAACCAAGTTTAATGGCCACACTCCGGCAAAAGATAAGTTCACTTTCAAATACCTTCTGATCGGCAAAAACCAATTCCAGACACGTTACCAAGTAATTGAATTTCTGATCGTTAGAGAGAGCCCCCAACCCATCAATGGGTTCGGGATTTCGAATGAGAGCTAAAACCTGATCCTCCGGATAATTTCGGTCTTTGGCCAATTTCATGATGAAATCTCGCTCCACCTTAGCGAAGTGCTTATCAGCTTCTGCCAACTGAATCAATACATTTAATTGCTTTTTTGTAACGATGTCCATACTTCCGCCTTTTAAATACGTGATGCGATTTTCCAAAGCTACTCATTTAATGAACGGCCTTTACGCTCGCTGGACGAACCGCTAAGCCTGTCGTTAAACGATGCTATTTTTCTATTGAATGTTCCGCCCGGTGTTTAATGATATCTACCGCCAGATAGATGGCTTGCCGTAAAGAGCTTTCATCAGCCTGATTCTTACCCGCTATTGCATACGCGGTTCCATGATCTGGCGAGGTACGCACGATGGGCAATCCGGCCGTAAAATTGACACCGGTTTCAAAGTCCAGGGTTTTGAAAGCAATCAGACCCTGGTCATGATACATGGCCAGCACAGCATCATATTTTTGATATTGAGAGGCAGCAAAAAAGCCATCGGCTGGAAAAGGACCAAAAATCAACTTGCCTTTGTTTCTCAGTTCCTCAATCACCGGCTTAATAACGGTTTTTTCTTCATCTCCCAATAATCCATCATCACCGGCATGAGGATTTAATCCGAGTACTGCGATGCGAGGTTTGGACAACCCAAAGTCTTTTTTCAGGGAAAGTTCCAGCAATCGGATTTTTAGTTCAATCCGTTCGCGGGTTAACAAGGATGCCACTTCTTTTAAAGGAACATGTTCCGTCACCAATCCCACTTTCAGCAATTGCCCCGCCATAAGCATCAGGCTTTCCATGGCTTTGAATTCTTGTGTCAGGTATTCCGTGTGCCCTCGATATGGAAAATCGTCTCCATGAATCGTGTTCTTATCGATGGGTGCTGTTACCAGTGCATCGATCCATCCTTCTTTGATTTCTTCCACGCCCCTTTGCAAGGCAAGAAGGGCAGCCTTACCCGTCTGGCGTGATGGTTGACCGGGTGTGAGTTCAATCACCTCTTCCCAGCAATTGACCACATTTACGGCTTTGGGAAAGAATTGCCCCTTTTGCTTGACCTGACTGTAATTAAACTCTTCCAGGTTCATGCTTTTTCGATAAAAAGAAAGCACACGTGTTGAACCGTAGATGACTGGAGTAATAAGACTTAGAAGTCTGGCGTCACCGAGTGCTTTGATGATGACTTCCGGGCCAATGCCATTCAAATCTCCAATGGTAATTCCAATCCTTGGTTTTTCGGTAGTATGTTTAGCAGGTTGATTCATAGCGTAGCATTACACCGCCAGGTGTAAACTAAATGCGGTTCTGATATTTTGTGTTCAATATTAGCGATACTTTTGATTGAAAACAGCTACTCCGTCAAAAGATTAGCTATTCCCGTGAGAGGTTAGATTTTTTTTGATGAATGGTGAGAATGGCGATAAAGCACCTCTAGATTATTTCGGAGCTGACGTTAAGGTCGCTGTTAATTGGCTCCGGCCAGCAAGTAAAGAACGGCCATCCGCACGGCTACTCCGTTTTCTACCTGATCCAAAATGACCGAATGATGTGAATCAGCAGCATCACTGCTCAGTTCCACACCCCGGTTAATGGGTCCTGGGTGCATCAGCACGATGGGTTTTTTTAAGACATCAAGCATTTTTTTGGTGATGCCAAAGTACAGCGTATACTCTCGCAGGGAGGGGAAATATTTAATCTGTTGC
>ERZ1066130.143-NODE-143-length-40313-cov-11.908118_pt1 | contig 40313 bp, 42 predicted proteins | sample MGYA00382777_ERZ1066130 | MGnify/ENA primary metagenome ERZ1066130 (study PRJEB33369, sample SAMEA5778360) | biofilm metagenome | biome: Industrial cooling water; feature: Water cooling tower basin; material: Biofilm | place: United Arab Emirates | collected...
TTGAGCAACTGAGCAGCCAATATCCGGTTTGGATGAGCGACATTACTTCGTTGGAAGATGCTTTTGCTATGATGACCTCAGTCGGTGATTTAACTCAGACAGCAGAACCGGTACTAGAAATGATTAATGACATTCGGCAACAACTTTCTATCGTCAGATTGTTCCCTACACGTGTTCTTTACGTCATCTGGCAGAACCCGTTGATGGTCGTTGGTTCAGATACATTTATTGACAGCATGTTAAAGCAGGTAGGCCTGGTAAACGTTGTGAAGAATTCCCGATATCCTACCCTTTCAATAGCCGATCTGCCGGATCTTGATCCAGAGGTGGTATTTCTTTCTTCCGAACCTTTCCCTTTCCGGGACGAACATGTGGAAGAGTGGAAGAAATACTTGCCACCATCTAAAATTCTGCTGGTGGATGGAGAGTTATTTTCCTGGTATGGTAGCCGTATGCGATACGCCACCAGCTATTTTCAATCGCTGGCTCCGCAGCTCTAATATCAACCGATGAACTCAAACCCCACTGTTTTCATATCCTCCCAAAAACCGGGATAAGATTTATCAACGACTTGCGGTTGTTCAATGGTAAGTTCGGCCAGACATGCCCACGGGGCAAAGCCCATGGCCATCCGATGATCGTGATAGGTTTGAATGGTAATCGGCTTTTTCGGGATGTTTCCAGGGGAAAGCAGCCATCGTCCCTTTTGATCTTCTGTCAAGTGGCATCCTACCTTTGCCAATTCATTTTGAAGGGCAGCTATCCGATCCGTTTCCTTGATCCGTAAACTTTCCAGACCGGTAAAGCTTCCGTTGATTCCCTTAACCGCACAGACAGGAAGAACGGTTTGGGCCAAATCAGGGCAGTGAGTGAAGTCCCAATCAAGATGCGAATGATGGGATTGTTTGGTCAGGTGTGCTCCGTTTTTTTCGAACCGCGTGTCTACACCTAGCATTTTCATGATCTCTACAATGGCCACATCTCCTTGCCACGATTTCTGAGTGACATGCGGCAACTGGATGCTTGCCTCATCTGCCAAGGCGGTAAAACCGTACCAATAACTGGCGGCCGACCAATCAGCTTCAATGGTTAGCGTAGCAGGACGATAATCTTGGGCATCAATGCGAATTCGATTTCCTTGAAATTCGACTGATATACCAAATGTCTTCATTAATTCAACCGTCATTTGAATATACGGCACGCTGGCCACGATACCGGTCAATCGTAACTCCAGCCCTTGGGGAAGGGTGGGAGCCACCATCATCAAAGCAGAGATGTACTGGCTGCTGACATTACCGGCAATTTCCAAGGAGGCTGTTTTTTGAGAATCAAATCCGCGAATGGCGATGGGAGGGAATCCTTCTTTTTCCTGATAATCCATCTGTACACCGAGCGTGCGAAGAGCATCGACCAGTAAAGAAACTGGTCTCTCTTTCATGCGTGGGGTACCCGTCAGAATCTTTTGTTGTCGGGTCACTGAGAAATAGGCCGTTAGGAATCGCATGGTGGTGCCCGCATCCATCACATCGATGACTTTTTCCGGGCTATGAATCAAGGCTTGCATCAACCGTGTATCACGAGCCGCTGAAAGATTCAGTAATGTAGATTGATTCCCGCCAAGGGCATTACAAACTAACGCCCGGTTGCTAATGCTCTTGGACGAAGGAAGCTGATGGGTGGTTCCATGGATAGTTGATTGCCTGGTAATCCTGAGATGATCCTTCACGGGTAGATATATTGGGACAGCAAATTAGATTGAAATTTTTTGTAGTGTGATGAAACAAATTAATTTTTAATTCAGTTAAGATAGTATATGAAAACGACACGTACGGTAGCGATAGGCGTAGGATTGGCCGGAGGCGCCCTCTTGGCTGCCTGGTTATTGACAGGCAGTCGAAGACAAAAAACTGCCCGGTTGGTTGCCAAGGGAGCTGATTCGCTCAGACAAGCCCTCAAAAAAGATTCAGAGAGACAGGAAGAGTCCTACCCCCAGTACATTTAAGCTGATAGGTAGTAGTTCCACGATGACTGGATTTCTTCTGTGCTGATTTCCACATCCCATTCGGGTTTGCCAATTTCTTTAAGCAACACCGCCAGTATTCTGTTGCTCCGGTTTTTTTTGTCTTGAAAAGCATTTTTTAAAATAACATCGATTACCAGTTCGGAACCATTTTTTCCAAAGATGTCCAGAATATAAGTTGTTATTTGTGTCAGATCATCTTTGGCCAGCCATCCCTTTTGATGAGAAATAAAAGCCTCCATGATCAGGCCAATCGCGACCGCTTCCCCATGTAGTAATCGTTGATTTGTTTCCAGCGAAGCCGTTTCAATGGCGTGGCCAATCGTGTGCCCCAGATTCAATACTTTCCGCACGTCCTTTTCGGTAGGATCTTTCCGGGTAATTGCTTCTTTCAGTTGAATTGAATGTTGAATGAGGTCTTTCCAGTCAAGCTTTTCCCAGGATTGAACCTGAATTGCTTTCCATGCCTCCAAACTATCGATTAAGGCATGTTTGATCACCTCGGCAAAACCTGAACGCATTTCGGCCAGTGGTAATGTTTTAAGGAAAGCCGGTGCTACCAACGTAGCTATTGGTAGCTGGAACACACCAATATGATTTTTAAAATGATTAAAATCGATGCCCAATTTCCCCCCCACGCTGGCATCTACCTGAGCCAGTAGCGTAGTCGGGATGAGTAAAAAGTCGATGCCGCGTTTAAATGTGGCCGCACAAAACCCCGCCAGGTCACCTAATACCCCTCCGCCCAAAATAATCATCAAACCATGACGGTCAACCTGCCGGTCGGTCAGTTTCTGCCAGATCAACGTGCAGGTGGCCAGATTTTTAAATTCTTCACCCGAAGGAATTTGAACAATATGATGGGTTGGTAATACAGTGCGGATGAGCGGATAACAATGGGTGGCTGTCTGATCGTCTACTAAAACAGTAATCGATGAGTATCTTTTTTGCGAAAGAAATTGATTTAGCCAGGAGGCCGGGCTATCGGAGAGAAATACACGAGATTCAGTCATCGGAACAAATTAACTCAAATATTGTATTTGTTCATGTGAATCCTGTTTAAAAAACCCGGATGGAAACGTTTGCACCTGCTATATTCGCCCCTGAATTTTGTGGTATGGAAGTACACCCCCGTATTCGGTTTGACGATACAGCTGTAGCTTTTTCGTATAAATCTGATCGCGCCTTGCGCAAAGCCAATTTGATCTTCACATTGGTGAATCACCCCTGGATGTCGGCTGTGGCCACGTATGCCGTCAAACTTGCATTTCAGCTGCGCCTTCCGGTAAAAGGGCTGGTCAGGATAACAGCTTTTGAACATTTCTGCGGAGGTGAAACTATTGATCAAAGTGAAAAAACCATTCAGCAGTTGGCCAGATTTCAGGTCGGTACGATCCTCGATTATTCGGTCGAGGGCGAAAACTCGGAGGCCGATTTTGACCACACTTGTTCGGAAATTTTAAAAACCTTTGACAAAGCCAAGGGCAATCCGGCTATTCCTTTTTGTGTGTTTAAAGTTACTGGTTTGGGAGATATGGCCTTGTTGGAAAAAGTACAAGCCAGGGAACCGCTCAGCCCGGAAGAACAGACAGCTATGTTTCGTGTCCGTCAGCGGGTGAAACAGATCTGTGAAAAGGCCTACCAAACGGAAGTACCAGTACTGGTAGATGCGGAAGACAGTTGGATTCAAGACACCATAGATGCCATCGCGTATGAAATGATGGCACAGTTCAATCAACAAAAAGCAATCGTTTATAATACTTTCCAGATGTACCGGGCCGATATGCTTACCAACTTACGGAATGCCTTTCATGTGGCCGCCATGCATAACTATTACCTGGGTGTAAAAATGGTGCGCGGAGCCTATATGGAAAAGGAGCGGGCCAGGGCAGCTCAAAAAGGGTATCCGGACCCAATCAACCCTACCAAAGAGGCTACCGATGATCTCTTTAATAAAGGACTTGCCTTTTGCATTGACAATAAACAACGGATATCACTGGTTTGTGGATCGCACAATGAATACAGCAATCAATATCTTACAGTGCTGATGGAACGACATGGCATGCAGCCGGGGGACAAACGCGTCTATTTCTCGCAATTATTGGGCATGAGCGACAATATCTCCTTTAACCTGGCTAAAGCCGGCTATCAGGTGGCCAAGTATGTTCCATATGGGCCGGTAGAGGCTGTGATGCCTTACTTGTTGCGCAGGGCCGCTGAAAATACATCGGTGGCAGGGCAAAGTAGCCGTGAATTAACATTGATTCGGAAAGAACTGAAACGTAGACGCGGATAGGGACCAGGCTTCTTTTTAGGCTCTAATTCCGGATAACTGTCTATTTTTGCAGTCCGAAATTTAACATTCAGGCAATGCAATTAAGTGAACAGGAAATCATCCGCAGAAAAAGTATGGAGGAGTTATCCCGGTTAGGGATTAATCCGTATCCCGCAGAGCTTTTTGAAATTAATGTTTCGGCAAAAGAAATTCATGAACAGTACCCTGCCCGTGCCTATCCGCAGGTATCTATAGCCGGGCGAATCATGACACGCAGGATCATGGGGAATGCTTCCTTTGCTGAGTTGCAGGACGAAACGGGCCGGATTCAGATTTACCTCCGCAGGGATGATTTATGTCCAGGCGAAGACAAAACATTCTACAACACTGTATTCAAAAAACTACTGGATATCGGAGATATCATTGGCGTGACAGGGCATGTATTCACGACTCAAACCGGTGAAACATCGATACACGTTAACCGCCTGACCGTACTATCCAAATCCCTCCGGCCTCTTCCCATCGTTAAGGAGACAGTAGACGAGCAGGGGAACACCCATCAGCATGATGCATTTACCGATCCCGAACAAAGGTATCGGATGCGATATCTTGATCTGGTCGTGAATCCACATGTGAAAGACACGTTTATCAAACGGACACGTCTGGTGAACTCCATGCGTGAATACCTGAATGCCAAATCGTACCTCGAAGTAGAGACACCCATTCTTCAACCCTTGTATGGAGGGGCCGCTGCCAGACCTTTCAAAACGCATCACAATACGTTGGACATGACACTTTATTTGCGCATCGCCAATGAATTGTATTTGAAGCGTTTGATTGTGGGAGGATTTAATGGCGTGTATGAGTTTAGTAAAGATTTTCGCAATGAAGGGATGTCCAGGTTTCACAACCCGGAATTTACTCAGGTAGAACTTTATGTGGCCTATAAGGATTATTACTGGATGATGGATCTGGTAGAAGAAATGATTGAGAAAGTAGCCATGGATTTACATGGTACTACCGAGGTGCTGGTGGGCGATCAAAAAATCAATTTCAAGAGACCGTGGAAACGTTTCACCATGTTTGAAGCCATTCAGCATTTTACAGGTGTGGATATTTCAAGAATGAACGAACAGCAACTGAGGGAAGTTTGCAAGCAACTTCACGTCCCGGCTGATGAAACGATGGGTAAGGGTAAATTGATTGATCAGATTTTTGGTGAAAAATGCGAGCCCCATCTCATTCAACCTACGTTTATCATGGATTATCCGGTGGAGATGTCTCCATTAGCTAAAAAGCACCGCACGGTTCCGGGATTGGTGGAGCGTTTTGAGGCCATCTGCAACCGGAAGGAAATCTGCAATTCATTTTCAGAGCTGAACGATCCGGTGGACCAGCGACAACGTTTTGAAGAACAATTGGAGCTGGGCAAGCGGGGAGATGAGGAGGCGATGACGCTGGATGAAGATTTTTTGCGCGCCCTGGAATATGGGATGCCTCCCACAGCAGGGTTAGGAATAGGTATCGATCGGTTGTCCATGATCATGACCAATTCCACTTCCATTCAGGACGTACTCTTTTTCCCGCAGATGAAGCCTGAGAAAAATCAGGCAGTTAATATTGAAAAAGAATTGGAAACGCTGGGAGTTCGGGCAGAAGTCATTCCGTTGATCCAGAAAATGGGAATTCAATCAATCGCTCAGTTAAAGGAAATAAAGGCTACCAAGTTGTTCAACGATCTCGCGGGGATGCGTAAAAAACTTAAGCTGGAGATCACGAATCCTACATTAGACGAGATCGAAGGCTGGCTGAAAGGATAATGCGGTTTAACATGGAGTTGGCGCCTCTGTTATCGACTAAAGATTATCGATAAATGATCGGGTGCGATCTAATTTCAAATCACTCAGGAGGGCAGATTTAACACCAATTGAAAAGTTGTACGATTGGAACTGACCAAAGGGTGTCCAGCCTAGCGACATTTGCCAGCAATGTAATTCCCTGTTGAGCGATAACATCGTTTGTGTGAATTCATTGTTCTCAAAATCATAGCCGGAGTTAAAGGTAATTTTCCATTTTTCTGTCAACGATAAATCCCCGGAAAATCGCATGGCCTGTGTAATCCGTGCCTGGTCGCTGATTGGACGGTTGTAGTCAACATTATAGCTGATTCGTAAACTCCATGGAATAGTAAAGTCAACGTACGCGTCCGGATTTTTTAACAAATACTGCTTATCTTGTTCAGGTAAGCTTGATTTCGAAATCCGATCCCGCGTATTGTTTTCTTTGTCACGTGCCTTGGGGTTTAAATTGGTACTAAAGGCCAGACCTGCCTGCGTAATTCTCCCTAACCTTCCCTGCCCCCAGACAAGTTTATCTCTTCTGCGTTCGGTGATCACTGCCACCGGAAGATTAGTCAACTGATTTTCCCGATAGGTCAGGAGATCAAAGTATTCATAAGGGTCCAGGGTAGCATTGATGTTAATATTAATCTTGTCATTCAAAATGTTGGTGTTTGCTGCGATTCCCAGATTGGCCAGTTTAAACGAATCAGCAGCCAGGTTATAACTCGTTCCGATGGAAAGTGTGTTAAAAAGTGAAATCTTTTTCTCTACTGTGTCTTTGGCACTTTTCACTTTCATCTCCAGGTTGTTGTTCAAGCCAAAATTGATAGCGCTGCTTTTACCGGATCCGGAGGCTCCGTAGATAAAGCCTTGATGTCGGGCTCTCAGGATCGGAGCTCCGTTAGGGTCAGTAGGCTCAAAGCGCTGATAATAGTCGAATTTGGGGTCTGCGAAATCAGGCCGCATGCTGAAGCCAATCGAAGGATTGATGATATGACGAATGGCCTTGACTCGTCTGTTAGGATTTTTAATCAGATAAGTTCCATAAATACGGGTAATCAAAGAAATGCTGATAGAATAATTGGATACCCGGTTAAAACCTTTGATGGTATCCTGCACAAAAAATTCACGGTTACCCTTGTCGTCCAGACGCTCGGCCCAGTTGAGCTTATCAAAATACCAAAGCTCACTATAATCAAATGAAGGGCTGGCGGTAAAAAACTTGAATAACTTAAATGATGTACTCAGGGGGATGGAATGACGCATGCCTCGCTTTGCATTTCCAAAAAAGGTGGAAAGATTGTCAAAGGTAAAAGGAGCAATGCTATCTCTTCGTGTCACCCGCCCTAATTCATCCGTTTCTGAAATGATGTTTCCGAGATTATTCGTGATCTGGTTGGTAGCCGCCAAGGTATATCGGAGATTCAGATTTTCAAGAAGCTTACTGTTTTGTGATTTTTTAAAGGGATAAATGTTATTCATGTTAAAACTCAAATCAGGCAAAGGCAGGTCAACCTGTTTGGTGACAAGATCCTGACTGTGACGCATGTTTATACCTATGCTGAAGGGAGTCCCCGGAAAAGTTTTAGAGTACGACACATTAGAAGACATTTTGCGGGTGATGTTATCTAGCCGGACGGCATTTGGATTGGTGTTGACACCCAAAAAGTTATTTTGATTAAAGGTGGAAGTGGCTGCATTCACGGAAGCCGAAAATCGGCCTGTACCCCGGCTTTGAGGGGAGTGACTCCAGGTCAGGCTGAAATCTTTGCTTTTAAGCGGTGCTTCAATGTTGTCCCCAAAAACGTTGTTGGTAAACGAAAAATTAAACGAACCATTGTAGTGATATCTTTTGCTATACACTGAATTTAAGTAAACAGCCGATCCTCCTTTGGAATAGATATCGCCTGTCACGGAGGCTTTCACATACTCATTAATATCAAAAAAATAGCCCCCCCTTCTTAGAAAAAATCCTCTCCTTCGTTCTTCACCATAGCTGGGCACCATGATTCCGGAGGCACTCTTGCGTTGATTGGGAAACATGCCAAAAATGAAACCTATCGGTGTTGGCACATCATTAAATTCCATGTAAAATGGCCCGGTGACTAATTTATCATCAGGGATGGCCTTGGTTTTGGTGGCAATGATGCGGTAGTGAGGATGGGCAAGATTACACGTGGTATATGCATTGCCTACGCTGAAGAGCTCATTTCTATCGTTTTTATAGACCAACTTTCCATGTAAAAAGCCATCACCTTGCGTGGTAACAACCTCTGAGATACGCGCGCGTTTGGTTTTAAAATTGTACATCATATCCCGCGTCTCATACATCTCTGCCCCGTTTTTGAAAATCGGAAAACCCGCCCGGCTACCGGTAGAGTCAAGTGAACTGCGGGCGGTGATGGTGGAAGTTTCGTAGTCGATGACAATCTCATCCGCTTCCAGTTCAATCTCACCGTACTTGACTTTGGCATCACCATACAATTTTACGGTTTTGCGATCCAGGCTGGTGTTGATGGAATCCCGGGCTGAGTATAGAATAGTTGTTTCGATGTCACCCTTTTTTTTGACAGGGGCAGCAAGTGAGTCGGTACTGGTTTGGGAAGTGTCGGGAGGTGTTGTAGCAGAAGGCGGTGTTTGAATTCTTACACTATCGGACCGAACAGGTAAGGTACGGTTCGGTTGACGCAGTCTTTGCTCAACCTGCGCCTGAGCCGGAATGATCCAAAGGATAGCAAATACCAGCGTAATGCCAAACAAGAGGCCCGTAGAAGGATACTGGCTCGTTCTTTGTTTAGCTTTTACTGAAAAATTCACAACTTTGCACAAAGGTATTGCAATTCGTCCACACATCGCTACGCACTTGAGGAATATCCGAATGAAGATTTTACTGGTAGCAATAACCTTGCTAAATTTTTCAGGCATGGAACCTGCCCTCCCGGAGGTACCTCCTTTACCCCCCCGCGAATATACCGTTGATACCATTGTAATCGATGCCGGGCATGGAGGTAAAGATCCGGGGGCCGTGGGAAAAAAGGGAAAGGAGAAGGATATTGCCTTAAAGGTCGCTCTGAAACTGGGGGGCTACATTGAGAAGAATATCCCGGGGGTGAAGGTCGTCTATACTCGTAAAGATGATCGGTTTATCGAATTATATGATCGGGCCGAGATCGCCAATAAAAACAAAGCCGATCTTTTTATATCCATTCATGTGAATGCATCCACTTCTGCAGCCCCCTATGGAACAGAGACCTATGTGATGGGACTCCACAAAACCGAAGGTAACCTGGATGTAGCCAAACGAGAGAACTCGGTGATTTTGCTGGATCAAAACAATGCCGAGCGTTACGAAGGATTTGATCCCGGGAGCCCTGAATCCTATATTCTGTTCTCACTGAGCCAAAATGCGTATCTTGAGAGCAGTTTGAGTTTTGCGGATAAAATTGAAAAACAGTTTAAAAACCGAGCAGGAAGAAGAAGTTTAGGTGTTAAACAGGCAGGATTCTGGGTACTTTGGAAAACTTCGATGCCGGCTGTTTTGGTAGAAACGGGATTTATCTCAAACCCCAAAGAAGAAGAATTTCTGTTAAGCGATAACGGTCAGGATTTACTGGCATCAGGCATATACCGGGCCTTTAAAGAATACAAAGCACAACAAGAAGCCATTAATTAAATCGAATTTGTGAAGAATTATAGCAAGGAAGTCAAAGTGGGATTGTTTGCCACCATTGCCATTGTGATGCTCTACTTTGGCTTTAATTTTTTAAAGGGCAGCGATTTTCTGTCGACCACCCATAAATACTACCTTGTATTTGATAATGTAGATCAATTGGCGGTATCTAATCCGGTTTTGATTAACGGCTATGCCGTAGGAAGGGTGAGCGGAATTCGCATCATGCAGGAGCGACATAACAAAGTTCTGGTGGAAATTGACATTGATTCCAGAATCATTCTGGGGGATACCACCAAAGGAATTTTGAATAGCGATTTTTTAGGAGGTAAGTCGATTCTTCTGTCCATTGGAAGCACCGCCAAAAAAGCACTTCCAAAAGATACACTGCGGGCAGAAGTAGCTAAGGGAATTATGGATGTGTTTACGGAAACAGCCGAACCGGTGGCTGATAATCTCTCCACTACCTTGCGAAAATTTAATGCGCTGCTGGATAACCTTATCAAAATCTCACAACAGACAGATCAGATGTTTGTTAAGCTGGAACAGACACCCGGATTGGTTAATGGAACTCTGGCTACAGCCCAAAAAGAAATCAGTGAATTGTCAAGCAGTTTTAAAACTACCTCGGCCAATCTGAATAGCGCGCTTTCCGATATTAAACCCACGCTCCAGAATTTCCGGGAATTATCCGATTCGCTCAAACGACTGCAATTAGGACAAGCTGTCCGCCAGACCAATCAGTCATTAACTAAATTGAACGAAACACTCACCAGATTAAACAAAGGTGATAACACCATGAGTAAATTAATGACTGAAGATACGCTGTACGTCAATCTGAATAAACTGTTGATGAAACTGGATACCCTGGCTTATCACTTTGATACCAATCCCAAGCATTTCCTGGCTCCTTTGGGTAAGAGCAAACGCAAGATAGAGCGAGACAGAAGAAAAGAGGAGGAAGAGCGACAAGCTGCTCAAAAGAAGGGGGAGTAAGTTCCAGTAGCCTTCCGAGAGTTTTGAAGCCCATGCCTTCTTTGTATTTTCACCACACCAAATCACCAGCCAATGGCCGTCAATTCGACCCTCGAATTTAGTAAGAACGAAGATCAGCTTAAGCAACTTTGTTTTCAGCTTGCGGCTAAGGAAAAGAAAACACAGTTGGGGGGAGGTGAAAAAAAAATTGACGAACAACATCAAAAGGGAAAGCTTACAGCTCGTGAGCGCATAGCCTACCTCACCGATAAGGAAAGTTCATTTATAGAAATCGGTTTGTTGGCGGGTGATGGTATGTATAAGGAACAAGGTGGTTGTCCCTCGGGTGGGGTCATTACGGGTATTGGAACGATTCGTGGCCGTACCTGTGTCATTGTGGCGAATGACGCCACGGTAAAGGCCGGGGCCTGGTTTCCAATCACAGCCAAGAAGAATCTTCGGGCACAGGAAATTGCCATGGAAAACCGTCTGCCGATCGTTTATCTGGTAGACAGTGCCGGGGTGTTTCTACCGATGCAGGATGAAATTTTTCCGGATAAGGAGCACTTTGGACGCCAATTCCGAAACAACGCCAAGATGTCAGCCATGGGTATCGTTCAGATAGCGGCCATTATGGGAAGTTGTGTAGCCGGGGGTGCGTATTTGCCGATCATGAGTGATGAAGCCATGATTGTTGATAAGACCGGTTCAATCTTTCTGGCAGGCTCTTACCTGGTCAAAGCTGCGGTAGGTGAAGAGATTGACAATGAAACGCTGGGTGGCGCCACCACTCATTGTGAAATTTCCGGAGTGACCGACAATAAGTTCCCGGATGATCAATCTTGTCTGGAGTACATCCGATCATTGTTTGACAAAATAGGGCGTACATATCAGGCTGGGTTTGACCGGGCAGAGCCAGCCACTCCAATCGAAAAACCCGAAGAGATTTATGGCATTTTACCGACTGATCGTACCAAGCCATATGATATGCTGGAGATTATCAAGCGCCTGGTGGATCATTCGGTTTTTGATGAATACAAACCTTTATATGGAAAGACTTTGCTTTGCGGCTTTGCCCGGATAGATGGTTGGGCTGTTGGTATTGTGGCCAATCAACGCAAGGTGGTGAAAACCAAGAAAGGTGAAATGCAGATGGGGGGTGTTATTTATTCAGACGCTGCAGATAAGTCCGCCCGCTTTATTATGAACTGCAATCAACGAAAAATCCCTTTGCTGTTCATACAAGATGTCAGCGGATTTATGGTCGGGAGCAAGGCCGAACACGGAGGTATCATTAAAGATGGTGCCAAGCTGGTGAATGCGATGGCCAATTCCACGGTACCGAAATTTACATTGATTGTGGGTAACTCCTATGGGGCAGGTAATTATGCAATGTGTGGGAAAGCGTATGATCCTCGCCTGATATATGCGTGGCCCACAGCACAGATAGCTGTGATGAGTGGCGCTTCGGCAGCGAAAACTCTTTTGCAAATTAAAGTTTCATCCCTGAAAGTTCAGGGGAAGGTGCTGACTCCGGAGGAGGAGGCTATTCTTCTGAAAGAAATTACCGATCGGTATAATGAACAGTTAAGCCCATACTATGCGGCCGCGCGATTATGGGTAGATGGTGTGATTGATCCATTGCTGACCCGTCAGGTGATTTCCAAAGGAATAGAGGCGGCTAATCATGCTCCGATAGAAAAATTTTCAGTCGGAGTCATTCAAACATAGGTTGATTTCACCTGTTTTAATCACTATTCTATCCATCAAAAAAATAATTAGTGGAAGAAAAAGAACTCAAAGCGTTGATCTCCCTGCTCGATGATGAAGATGAGCAAGTGTTATCGCATGTGGAAGAAAAAATTCGCTCCATGGGAACCGCCATTATTCCGTTCTTGGAACAAGAGTGGGAAGGAAGTTTTAGCCCTTTGGCTCAGCGAAGAATTGAGGAATTGATTCACCATCTGCAGTATGAACTTGTCAAAGAGCGACTAAAGACGTGGTATGAAGGCAAAGATCATGACCTGTTGGAGGGGATGTGGATTATTGCTACGTATCAGTACCCTGACCTTGAGCTCGTGAAATTACGTCAGGAACTTGAACAGATTTATCAGGAAGCATGGCTGGAGTTTCGGGCTGATCTATATGCCTTGGATCAGGTGAAAGTGTTGAATAGTGTGTTGTTTAATAAGCTGAAGTTTGGTGCAAATACAAAGAATTTCCATTCACCTGGGAATTCGATGATTAACATTGTTCTGGAAAGCCGGAAAGGAAACCCCATTACCCTTTGTGTTATTTATCTGCTCATAGCTCAAAAACTAAAGATGCCAGTGTATGGAGTAAACTTACCTAACCTGTTTATTTTAACCTTCAAGGACGAGCAACAGCAGGTATACATCAACGCGTTTAACCGGGGATTGATTTTTACCCGGCAAGACATTGAAAACTACATTCATGAACTGCATTTGGTTCCTCAGAATTCCTTTTTTGAACCCTGTGAAGCCGTTGAAATTGTGCGGAGAGCCCTGCGGAATTTGGTCATGAGTTTTGAAAAGATGGGCGAACATGCCAAAGCAGAAGAAGTCAAGCTGTTACTGATTGAAATATCCGATGGGGGTGATTTAGGCGTTTAATAGTTGAATAAAATTAAAACGAATATGATGAAGCAAATCATTGGAATCCTGATCTGCACCACCAGCTTTTGGGCGCAAGCACAAACTCAGTTTGTGCATCCCGAAGGATTGATGAAATCAAGCGGCTATACTCATGTAGTAGTGGCTGGCAACACGGTTTATATCAGCGGTCAGGTGCCCACCAATGAAAAGGGGGAGATCATAGGAAAAGGCGATCTGCGCGCCCAGACGGTTCAGGTATATGAGAATCTCAAAAAGTGTTTGGCCTCCGTGGGACTCACGTTTTCCGATGTGGTAAAGATGAATACTTACGTGGTCAATTTTAAACCGGAGGAGTTAGCGGTAGTGCGCGAAGTACGAAGAGGTTATTTAAATCTGGAAGCTCCTCCAGCCAGTACCCTGGCGGGGGTTCAGGCGCTCTTTCACCCAGACGTACGCATTGAAATTGAAGCCATAGCGATAAAAAAGTAAGACATAAGTGAAGGGGTTGGAAGTGCGGCCCGGCCAGCGTACTTTTGTACAAAGTTAAGGGCGGAGGTGTTACCTTTTCGCATTTTTTAATGGTTCCGTAGTACAATGGATAGTATTTCAGATTCCGATTCTGAAGATGCAGGTTCGATTCCTGCCGGGACTACCAAAGCGGGTAAACTGAAGTTGTTTTGGTTTACTCGCTTTTTTATTTGCGTGAAATCAGTAGGAAATTTTCGGATACTTTCATTCAACTAGTAGCTATGATTTCCTCATAGCTTAAATCACCCCAAGCAACATCATTACCTGCTTTAGTATCATACCTACCAGGCTAGGTATGATTTTTCAACCGTTTTTTGTTGAAAATATGGCAATGAAGAATTTTGCTGGGAAATCTTTTGTACCAGCCTTTATTAAGTTAAGAGCTGTTTTGAAGAACGATAAGGGTCGAGTATTGAGTGGTGTAATGCTGGGCATCATGGTCGTATTTATTCTTTTATACATTTGCATTCCAACCCCTGGTCACCGAAACTCGCCTACCGGTTGGAAAACAGTCTACACACATGATGAAAACGGTGAGTTAGTGGACCACTCTGTCCGAAGTCGATACCCAGATTATTAGAAGCCAGCCTCAAAATGCCTTGCCACAGGTTATTCTGATTAAAGTCCCAGGTCCGATGGGAGTTTTAAAAATTGCCGTTGAAGCACCTCACATATAACCGGCAACGAAGTCTCAAAACCTTGATTTCTGGTAGTTCGCCTCTATTTTCATTCTGTTAAACCCAATCCTTTTATTTCATTCAAAACTGACCTATTTTAGGCCTGATTGATTTGACTCGTCATGCTTTTTTCTTCCCGTAGATTCCTGTTTCTGATTTTTATCGGGTGTTTCTTCTGTCAGGATAGCCTGGCGCAACCAGTTTCATTTGATATCATCCTTCGGCAGGGAACCATTTACAATGGTAGTGGCCAACCGCCTTTTATTGGTGATGTTGGCATCAGAGGTGATACCATTGCCAGTGTGGGAGATCTATCCAATTTTTTGGCTATACGCGAAGTTCCATGCCACGGCCTGGCCATCGCTCCTGGTTTTATTAATATGCTTAGTTGGGCCGATGGATCTCTATTAAAAGACGGTCGGAGCATGAGTGACATCAAACAAGGAGTTACGTTGGAAATTTTTGGGGAAGGCTGGAGTCCGGGGCCTCGTAAAAAGAGAAATTCAAGGGATACGCTTTGGACAACGCTGGGTGGCTACTTTGAAACGTTGCACAAAAGAGGGGTAAGCCCCAATTATGCTTCCTTTGTAGGAGCTACCACCGTGCGTGATTATGTGATTGGTCGGGCGAATCGCGCTCCTACAACTCAGGAACTCAAGCAGATGAAAACGCTGGTAGCCAATGCTATGAAAGAAGGGGCGATGGGGGTGGGAGCCTCCCTGATCTATGCTCCAGCCGATTATGCTTCCACGGACGAACTGATTGAATTGTGCAAAACGGCAGATGAGTATGGAGGCATGTATATCACCCATATGCGGAGCGAAAGTGATCATATCTTAAAAGCCTTAAACGAAACATTCACCATAGCAAAAGAAGCAACTATACCCACAGAAATCTATCATTTGAAAATTAACCAGCAGTGGAACTGGCCAAAAGTTGATACCGTACTTTTTAAGATTGACAGCGCACAAAGGGCAGGCTTGGTAATTACTGCTAATATGTATCCGTACACGGCCAGCGCCACCAGCCTGACGGCCAGAATTCCGACCTGGGTACAGGAGGGTGGTGCCAGTGAAATGCGCAAACAACTTCGTCATCCGGCTATTCGTCAAAGGGTATTGCAGGAATTGGCTTTAGGCATACCATCGAAAAATTCTGATCCCAAAAATGTAATGATCATTGGTTTTCGGAAAGATTCACTTAACCGTCTGTATCTGGGAAAACGACTGGATGAAATCGCGCGTCTGCATGGAAAAAATCCAGATGAAACCATGCTTGATCTTCTGATGGCCGATAAGTCAAACATCCCCGCCATTTTCTTTTTGATTTCGGAAGAAAATGTACAAAGAATGTTGCGATTGCCGTATGTTAGTCTTGGATCTGATGCAGCTTCGCTCGCGTTGACCAAACAATTTTTAGATATGGGTACGCATCCCAGGGCCTATGGTACTTTTTCCCGCTTTCTGGGACATTATGTCCGGGACCTGAAGTTAATGTCGATGGCAGAGGCAATTCGCAGGATGACAAGTCTGCCGGCATCCAATCTGAAAATCAGCAAAAGAGGGTTTTTGAAGACTGGCTATTTTGCCGATATAGTGGTGTTTGATCCAAACAACATCATAGATCTGGCCACGTATGAGAAGCCGCATCAATATGCCCGCGGGATGATCCACGTTTTCGTGAACGGGACTCAGGTACTTGATCAGGGGGAACATACCGGTGCTACTCCCGGCAGGTGTGTACGGGGCCCTGGCTATCTGAGAAAATAAATTGCTTTTGAGTTGCTCATGGGAAGCTAAAAATTTAAAGGATACAATACCCTAACGATTGTCAATCTGGTTAGGAATACTATATTTAAAGCCATGTCTTTTGCCCGGCTAACAGAAACCTATTCTTCACCTCCGAACATTTGGGATGAAATGTGTAGTGGAGGTTCCATCCGACCTCCTTACCAATCACTTGTTCAATCGCTGAAAGAAATTTCGCTTGCTGATTTGTCTAGCAAAGACGATATGGCTAAGAAATTGTTCATGAGCCAGGGAATAACATTTACCGTCTATAATAGTGGGGAAGGAATCGAAAAGATTTTTCCTTTTGATATTATTCCGCGGATCATCCATGCTTCTGAGTGGGCCCACATTGAGCGCGGAATCAAGCAGCGCATCAAAGCCCTGAATATTTTTCTGGAAGATGTTTATCACAATCAATTCATTTTGAAGGACGGAATCGTTCCTGCTGCATTAGTTTATTCGTGCCCCAATTACCTCCGAGAAATGGTTGATGTGAAGGTTCCGCATGGGATTTACACCCATATTGCCGGAGTGGATCTGATTCGCGATTCGGACGGATCGTTTTATGTGTTGGAAGATAACTTACGCACCCCCTCGGGAGTATCATACATGTTGGAGAACCGGAACATGACGTATCGCATTTTTCCGGGATTATTACCTAAAAGTAATGTCCGTTCTGTAAAGGATTATCCTGATCTGCTTTTAAAAAATTTGAAAGCGCTTTCTCCTCAGCAAAAGTCAGAGCCCCGGGTGGTTTTGTTAACTCCCGGAATTTTTAATTCAGCGTACTTTGAGCACACTACCCTCGCCCGCCTCATGGGAATTGAATTGGTGGAAGGTCGTGATCTGGTGGTTGATAATGCCAAGGTTTACATGAAAACAACGGCTGGGCTTAAACAGATTGACGTAATCTACCGGAGAGTCGATGACGAGTTTATCGATCCTTTGGTCTTTAATCCCGACAGCATTCTGGGCGTTTCAGGTATTTACTACGCTTTTCGAAAGGGAAACGTAGCGCTTGTGAATGCTCCTGGTAATGGAGTGGCCGATGACAAGGCGATTTATCCTTATGTGCCGGCCATGATTAAATATTATCTGAATGAAGAACCTATCTTAAAAACTGTTCCAACATACTCACTCGATAATCCCGACCATTTTAAATTGGTATTTGATAGCGTACATAAAATGGTGATCAAAAAGACCAATGAAAGCGGAGGTTATGGAATGCTTATGGGACATACTGCTTCGGAAAATCAAATAACGGAGTATAAACATGAAGTGATGAAAAATCCACGTCAGTTTATAGCTCAACCCATCATCAGTTTATCATCCGTGCCTTGTTATATTGATGGAAAAATGCAACCCCGCCACGTAGACTTACGACCTTTTGCTCTGTTTGGGCCCCAGGGAATTGAGGCGCCACCCGGAGGACTCACCCGCGTAGCGCTGCGCGAAGGATCTTTGGTGGTTAATTCTTCTCAGGGAGGCGGGAGTAAGGACACATGGGTATTAACTTCCTGATCAGATGTTAAGCAGAGTGGCAGATGCAGTTTTTTGGATGGCGCGCTACATGGAACGCACCGATAATCTTTTGCGTATGCTGCGGACAAACTACATAGCTTCACAAGATGAGATTCTCGACTTTCAATGGAAAAATTATGTCAAGCATACAGTCAGCGGTATTCGGGTCGATGACGTGGATTCTTATCGTGAAGCATTGTTTGTTTTGTTGTTAAGCAAAGAGAATGATTCTTCTATTTTTACCAATATTGTCCGGGCTCGTGAAAATGCCCGTTCGGTTCAAGACTATATTACGAAAGAACTCTGGCAAAACCTCAACGATTATTATCACTTAATTCGAAGCCCGGAAACCGAGCGAACCATTCGAGAGGATGATCCCGTCACAGCAATGGATTTGTTGCTTCGGGAGAGTACTTTGTTTTATGGAACAGTTGACATCACCATGTACCGCGGTGAGGGATATGCCTTTTTGAATTTAGGTAAGTATATTGAACGAACTCTTCAGATATTGGATATCCTGCAACTCAGGATACAGGATATGGGCACTTCACCCAACGAAGCGGTTCATTGGAAATACCTGTTGTATTCATTATCCGGATATGAGTTTCATACAAAAGAATACAAGAATTCATTAGCAACTTCAGATGTCATGGATCAATTGTTTTTCAACACCCGATTTCCACATTCGGTTATGTATGCTCTGTTGCAAACCGACCGGTATTTTGATCGTTTGGATGCCTTATCGTTGCCGGAAAATTTTAAGGAAATCAAATTTCTGATTGGTAAGTCCATCAGCGACTTAAAGTACCGCATGCACCCGGTGACCGAGGTAAAGTACATACAGGAGTTGATAGACGTTACCCGGACACAGGTCGTAATGTGTAGCGGCAAGTTAGCTACCCGATATTTTGGATATTCCTAAACCAGATTAAGAATGGCCTTTTTTTATATTCGTCACCTGACTCATTATTTATACACAGGTCTGGTCGTGGATTCAGCCAACCAGATCAAACTTTATCCGGTACAAGACAGTTATCAACGGGTGACAGAACATAGTATCGAAGTTTCGCATCATCCGGATATTTATACCGTGCATGATTACTTTGGCAATAAAACGGGTTTTTTTTCTCAGATAGCGCCCCATCGAGAATTGAGTATTGAAAATAGAATGGCTGTTGAAATAACACCCAAACCAATGGCGGATTTGCAATCTTCCGATATCGTTTGGAAAAAATTACTCGATGATGAGACTCAAATGGGGCATCATCCGTTTCTAAAGGCCGAACAGGCAAAATCAAAAAATGAAATTCTAGAGATTGTTCAGAAATTGGTACCGATGGATATTCATCCACTTGAATCCATTAAACGATTATCCGATTTTATCTATGATAATTTTACTTATAAGAAAGGTGTGACCACCATTGAGACCAGTGTAGATGAGCTATGGACCTTACGAGCAGGTGTCTGCCAGGATTTTGCTCATCTTTTGTTATACATGCTCAGATTGGTTAATATTCCAAGTCGGTATATCAGCGGATACATTTGTCCGGGAAGCAGTGAATGGAGAGGAGAGGGAGCTACCCATGCCTGGGCAGAGGTTTGGTTACCAGACACCGGTTGGCTGGGAATTGATCCTACCAACAAATGTCTGGCGGGTGAACGTCATGTTCGTCTGGCCCATGGCCGAAATTTTACCGACTGCACTCCCGTGAAAGGCACCTACCGTGGAGGATTGGATCACACGTTAGAGGTTACCGTTCAGTTTTCCACACAGCCGTTTACAGATACTCAACAAGTAGATCAAACGCCTACGTTTGTCAGTCAAGTACATAAAGAAGGAATGCCTCAAAATTCGTACACAACCTATCTGCAGATGCAGCAGTAATGGTGTGTTCATCCTTCTCTTAAAGATGAGATGATGATTTTACGACCGTGAGGTTGGATTGAGCAAATTCTAATGCTCTTTCTTCCATCCCGTTTTCGATCTTTCCAGTTAAAGAAAAACCCGTATGCCCACCTCGGGACGGGGTCTCCAGAAACAGAAATGGATGTTCGCTGGCTATATGTTTGGGATAACACGCGGGGGTTAGAAATGGATCGTTCACAGCATTAACAAGTAGCGTGGGGACTTGAATTTTCTCCAAATAAGGAAGACAGCTAGCCCGTTGATAAAAATCATCAGCATTTTCAAAGCCATGCAAAGGAGCTGTGTATCTGTTGTCAAATTCCCGAAAACTTTTGATCTGGTCAAATCCCCGATGGGAAACAATACCCGGAAACATGCTTTCTTTGACTTTGATTTTCTTACCTAACTTTTTTAGGAAACGATTAAGATAGAATCGTTTTCCCGGCCGATCCAGTTCCGCAGCACTGGATAATAGATCGCACGGTACAGAAAAGGCAATGCCGGCCCGAATCTGTGGCGGAAGAATGGAGGAGTTTTCACCCAGATACTTTAGTGTCATACTCCCGCCCATGCTTATCCCCACCAGGGCAATCTCGTGATACCCATGACGAATGGAATAATCGACTACGCACTTTAAATCTTCGGTCGCTCCATGATGATAAAAGCGTGGCAGGCGATTCATTTCACCGCTGCAACTGCGACAATTCCACGCCAAAGCATCCCAGCCATTTCGGGAAAAGTACCGAACCATCCCTTTACTATAATGCCTTTCGCTACTACCCTCCAGGCCATGCGTGACGATCATTAACCTTTTAGAACCTTGGCGGAGCCAATCCAGATCAACGAAATCACCATCTGATAACTCCAGTCGTTCGCGAGTGTAAACGATGTCACTGATCTTTCTAAACATACTGGGAACGATCGTTTCCAAATGTCCATTAAACAAATAGAACGGAGGACGATATGTAGACTTAACCAAGGGCAAGTGTTAGCTTAATACGTCTGACCATTCAGGTGTTTTATCGAAAACTGATCTGGCAAATGGGCAAAGGGGGAGTATCTTGATTTTGTTTTTCCGGGCATATAGCACCGCTGCCTCAACCAATTGTTTCCCGGTTCCTTGACCTCGTAATTCATCGGATACATCTGTATGATCAATGATGATCAGACTCGCACCTGCTTTTGAATAAGTCATTTCAGCTAGTCTTCTGTCAGCTTTCTCTACAAAGAATGCTCCTTTGGTTTCCGCTTCGTGTTGTTGAATGGTCATGATTTATTAGATTGATAACGCATACTTAGAAAAGTCATGATAACAAACAGTACCAATACCAGCGTCAAAGCCCATCGCAACGAAGAAACATCTGCCAGAAAGCCGATGATGGGTGGCCCAAATAAAAATCCGGAATACCCAACCGTAGTAACCATCGCGAGACCAACCCCCGGAGGGAGATCCCGTGAGTTCCCGGCAATACTGTAAGCAATGGGAACGATAGAGGATAGTCCGATGCCTATGACAAAGAAGCCAACCAGAGCCATGAGTGGAGTCGGCCACGTAATCAATAGGAGTAACCCACTGGTGGAGATAAGCCCTGAGATAATCATCAACCTCCGATCACCCATTCTGACCCTGACAGAATCTCCCAATAGCCGTCCAATCGTCATGGCCAGAGCGAAAGCTGACAAGCCAAGAGGAGCAAGTGCCGGAGACGACAAAGTAATCTTTTCCATAAAATTAGTGCTCCAGTCGGCCATGGCACCTTCACCCAACATACAACAAAAAGCAATGATGCCAATGCTCACCATGGCTGCATTGGGCAAGCGAAATGCAGGTCCTTCTTGTTTTTCCACAGGCTTATCTCTGATCAGATAATGTCGGGCAATAAAAACAATAACCAAGCTGATCAGTGCAATACTGGTAAAATGGGTTTGTAGCGATACATTTATTGTAGAGAAAACAGATCCGGCTCCGGCACCCAACATCATCCCCACGCTAAACAACGCATGAAATGAAGTCATGATCGGTTTTTGATGATATTGTTCAACCATTACGGCTTGTGAATTCATGGCTACATCAAGCATGCCCGATGAAATACCTAAGAGTAAAAAGACGATTATCAAATAGGATAGACCAGGAGCCCATGGGATCAAAGGAATCAATGCACAGTAGGTAAAGGCCCCCACAAGCGTAATCTTTCTGCTTCCATTGCGAATGATCAACCAACCCGTAAATGGCATGGCAAATAAAGCTCCCACGGAAGATGAAAGTAGCACCAGCCCAATCATTCCATTGTCAACCTGAAATTGATCCTGAATGCGAGGCAATCGGGAGAAATAATTGGCATGAACAAAGCCATTCAAAAAGAAAATGATTTTCACAGCGAAGCGGGCAGGTGACATGCAATTAATGAATCGCCTCAAAAGTAAAAAATTGCAAATGCGGAAACTGAGGATTGGCTTCCTTTTTTAGAAGTCGGAACGAAAATGCCTCCATTTCCCTGATAAAATCAGGCTCAAACAATTTCTGATGACCGCAGTCTTTGTGACGCTGTCCCCTGCGCGAACCCATGCGCTCCATAATCACGACCACGCCACCCGGTTTTAGTTTGGAGAATATGTCCTTCATGATTAATGAACGATCGCCTAGTTCATGATAAACATTCGAAAGCAAAATTCGATCAAATGCATGGGTGGGTAGTTTGGTTTCCTGATAGTTTCCCAAGATTAAACTAAAGGATCCGGAAATCGATTTCCCGCTCATTTTTTCAAAATGTTGCTTGACTCTTGGAAATTCAAAAAGGCAAACGCTGTCTATATCCTGAAGAAACCATTGTAGGCTATCCACCCATAGAGAAATTTGCACTTCAATGTAACCATTGGAGGCTCCTACGCTAGCGATTACTTCCCCCGGTTGGCATCGAAAATACTGACTACTGGTTTGGTAATTGGCTTGTGCGGCTTTCATGTCATACACGGGGAAGCCGCAAGCATATGGTTTTTCTATTTTCTGTTGACACCAACTGGTAGTAGACCAGAGGCAAATGAAAAAGAGAAGATGGTTGGATAGGGAAGGAGACAGCATAAAACTAACCCAGGCAAACAACTACTGCCCAATTGTGTTATAAAATTCTATCAAAGCGATCAGTTCTGCCTGAGTCTTACATTTATTTTTTGTTGAAATAATGTACTTTTCCATTTCGACCGATCGGTCGGATACTAAACCCAGTATGTCTTTTTTAGATTTTTTAATCTTCTCAAGCCGGTTTTTAATAAAAAGGTAGTAATTTGTTTCAGTTACAAATTTCTTTGTAACCGTAGCTGAGTTAAACATCTTCTCTTCAACAATATTTTTCATATCCAGACGCAGAAGTTTACATTTTCCGGTGACCAGAGGTTCACAAATTAACTGGCTACCTTTTTCATCGTAAAATATCTCGTAGGTATGACCTGTCGGAAACTTGATACTCTTGATGAGTCCTTTGCCAATGACCCATTCATTTTTAGAGTCTTTGGTCAAATAATGTACTTGCTGATTAACGATGTTCAATCTGATATTGATATCTTTATAAGCAAGTCCGGATGTCAGTAAAACGTCCGCCAATTGCCACGAATCATTTAGAAACGGATGTCCATCAATGTCTATAAATTTTTTTTCTAAAAAAGGCTCTCCTTTAATGTCTGTCAATGCAGAATTTTCATTCCCCAGATTAATTATTTGGGTAAATGATGGATACACGATGATCAAAAAAAACAATAAAAGGGTAAAGTTCTTCATCGCAGTTACTTAGAAATACTACTTCGCATATGCCACGCTTCTCATCTCCCGGATGACGGTTACCTTTATTTGCCCCGGATACTGCATGTCTTTTTCTATCTTTTGGGAAATGTCAAAACTAAGTTGACCGGCCCGCTCATCCGTGGCTTTCTCTGCGTCCACAATCACTCGTAACTCTCGACCCGCCTGTATGGCATAGCACTTTTCCACTCCGTCAAAACTTAGTCCTACCTGCTCCAATTCTTTAAGGCGTTTGATATATTGTTCCATCACTTCCCTGCGCGCACCAGGCCGAGCGCCACTGATGGCATCGCAGGATTGAATGATTGGAGAAAGAATGCTGGTCATCTCGATTTCATCATGGTGAGCACCAATAGCATTACAGATCACCGGATGCTCTTTATACTTCATCGCTAACTCCATCCCCACAATAGCATGCGGTTTTTCCAATTCTTCTGGCCAGACTTTGCCTATATCATGAAGGAGACCCGCGCGTTTGGCTTGTTTGACGTTCAATCCCAATTCTGCTGCCATGATGGCACAAAGGTTGGCTACTTCGCGCGAGTGTTGCAGCAAATTCTGACCGTAGGAAGAGCGAAACCTCATGCGTCCTACCATTTTAACTAACTCAGGATGCAGGCCATGAATCCCCAGATCAATGATGGTGCGCTCACCTATCTCGATGATTTCGTCTTCAATATTTTTGGAGGTTTTAGCTACGATTTCTTCGATACGTGCCGGATGGATTCGGCCATCTTGTACCAGCCGGTGGAGCGACAATCGTGCTATTTCTCTTCGCACCGGATCGAACCCTGAAATGATAATGGCTTCAGGAGTGTCGTCTACAATGATCTCTACGCCAGTGGCAGCCTCGAGTGCCCGGATATTTCTACCCTCTCTTCCAATAATTTTCCCTTTCACATCATCGCTTTCAATGTTAAAAACAGATACGCAGTTTTCAACAGCATGTTCGGTCGCGGTACGCTGAATGGTCTCCACGACAATTTTCTTAGCCTCTTTAGTGGCTGTCAGCTTAGCCTGCTCCATAATATCCTTGATATAAGAACTGGCCCTGGTTTGAGCTTCCTCTTTGAGGGATTCAATTAACTGATCGCGTGCCTGATCGGCTGTGAGCTTGGAAATGTTTTCCAACACAGCAACCTTTTGAGCATTGAATTTATCAAGCTCCTCTTTTCGTTTTTTAACTAATTCATGCTGTTGTGCGAGACTTTGACGTTCCTCATCCAGTTCGCCTTCTTTTCGTTTGATGGTTTCCAGTTCTTTGGAAAGCTGGGTTTCGCGCTGTTTGATCTTTTGTTCGTTGCTGATGATTTGATTTTTCTTTCGGTTGGCCTCCTCTTCAAATTCCTGTTTCATTTTCAGAAATTTTTCTTTGGCTTCCAGGATTCTGTTATTTTTTAAGGTTTCTGCCTGAAGTTCAGCTTCTTTTACTATTAGCTTAGCTTTTTCAGTGGCTTCCTGCTCACGTTTTTTCAGTTTGCGCTTGTAAAGGAGGGTGCCAATGAGCAGACTAAGCAGAAGAGTGGTAACACTGGCTACCGAAATGACTATGATAAGTTCGGGTGTCATGGATAAATGGGTTATATGACCAGCGCCCGGAAACTTGTCCTTTCAGAGGACAACGTAAGATTCTTAAAAGAAAAAAGGGAGTATTAGATAGCCTGAGAAACCAGTTGATTGATGTGGTTTACTTTTTCCACCACCGTTTGGTCAATTACCTGAAGATTTTCTTCATCTTTCATTTTATCCACCAGGCAATCGAATGCCACCATGGACAGCAGATCTTGTTTGTCATCTATTCCAAACTGTTCTCGGTAATGCTTTATCTTCTCGTTGATCAATTTACCGGCTGCGCGGATGCGCTCTTCATCCCTGCGTTTTACCTTCATGGGGTATTCGCGGTCGGCAATTTTGATTTTTATGGAAAGTTCGTCCATGTACCGTTTACCTGCTCAGGTATGCTATGCATTTATCGATTTCTCGAATATATTCATCCACTTTTCTCTTTAACTCCGAATTACTTCCGTCTTCCGGGTTTATATGGTCTACAATCTTAGTGATTTTAACTTGATTTTTAAAATTTATGAGTTGTTCGTCCCGGGCTTTCATCCCGCTTTTTAAATCCTGATTTTCCTGTTTTAGGCTTCGGAGTTCGTTTTTGAGGGTTTTATGCTCATTCAGCAGAACTAAAACCTTGCGCTCCAGCCCATTTAAGCTGGACTTAAGTAATTCCTGATCCATGGTTTTTACTCGTTTAAGGTTGGGGAGTTGTGTTTTATTTGCGTATCACTGCATTCATTTTTTGTTCAAAAGCAGTTATTAGTTTAACCATCGTTTGATCGATCTCCTGATCGGTCAGCGTTTTCATCGGATCTCCCAAGGTAAATCCGAGCGCATATGCTTTTTTACCTTCCGCTATTTTGTCGCCTTCATACACGTCAAACACAATTATGTCTTTTACCAATTGTTTTTCGGTTTGACGAATCAGCATTTCGATCTCAGCAAAAGTCACTTGTTTATCAATTACCAGCGAGAGATCACGTCTTACTTCCGGGAACTTGGGTACTTCTGCGACTTCGAACTTAGGGTTTGCAGCATTGAAAAGCAAATCCACGGAAAAGTCTGCGTAAAACACCTCCTGCTTGATACCCATTTGGCGAGTGATCGCTGTTCTTACCTTGCCCAGCTTCCCTATTTCTTTCTTCTGGTAGATCACTTTCTTGCCATATTCGAAAAGGGGGTCTTCCAGGGTTTCTAATTTTGTATGGAAGACGGATGATTTTTCAAGAACATGAGCAACTTGCTGAGCCAGGTCATGGTAAGTTACCGCTACGGTAGGTTGTCTCCAATTTTCTTTTTCCTGGTTCCCGGTAAGGTAAATCGCGAGCCGTTCTTCTTCCACATAACGAGTGGCTGCCTTCCCATAGACTTTACCAAATTCGAATAACTTCAGGTCCTTCTGTTTTCGGTTGATGTTATAGGCGCACACTTCCAGCCCGGTAAACAACATCGACTGACGAAGAATACCCTGCTCTTCACTCAGTTTATTCAGAATCTCTACCGGCTGTAAGGGAAAAGCAACACCTGCTTTTTGCTGATAAGCGGCATTGGTCAGGGAATTCGTGAGGGTTTCGTAAAAGCCGTTGCCGGTTAATAACTCACCAATTCTACGTCTATATTGGTTAACGTCCTTATCTGGGAAGGAAGAAAGATAACTGGTGCCAGCTATTTCTGACAGGGGGATATTATTGAAGCCGTAAATGCGAAGAATCTCCTCTACCACATCGGCTTGTTGTGTCACATCTACCCGGTAAGGTGGTACACTCACGGTAAAACTTTCCTCTTGTTTCTGAAGAATGGAGATATCCAGTCGTTCCAGAATTGAAAAAATGGTTTCGCGAGGCAGTATTTTGCCGATGAGCCGATCAACGTTTGAAAATTTTACCTCAATAACCCGGTGTGGGACTGGTTGAGGATATACATCCACCACTTCGGATGCGATTTTTCCACCGGCTAACTCTTTGATAAGCAGGGCAGCTCTTTTCAGCGCATATACTGTCATATGAGGATCGGTACCTCGTTCAAACCGGAAGGATGCATCTGTTTTTAATTGATGATGCATACTCGTTTTGCGAATATAATCTGGCGAAAAACAGGCGCTTTCCAGAAAAACTTCGGTAGTAGTAGAGGTGATACCTGACTCCATCCCGCCAAAAACACCTGCTATACACATGCCTTTCCCTGCGCCATCACAAATCATTAAATCCTGATGGCGAAGTGATCGCTCTTTTCCATCCAACGTGAGGAAGCGTGTACCCTCTGCGAGCGTTTGAACAATTATCTTTTTACCTTGTATCCGCTCCAGGTCAAAGGCATGAAGTGGCTGACCGGTTTCGTGCAACACATAATTAGTGATGTCAACAATGTTGTTGATGGGCGTAAGACCAATGGCCATTAGCCTGTTTTTTAACCAGGCAGGGGATTCTTTGACAGTAATGCCGGTCAATGAAACTCCTGAATAACGCGGGCATGCCTCAGTACTTTCAACCACTACCTCAACCGGTGCGCCATGAGTATCCGGTTGGAAGGAAGAAATAGATGGTCTCGTGAGTCCAACATTTTTAACAGCCCGAATATCGCGAGCCACTCCCATATGGGAGGCAGCGTCTGCCCGATTGGGGGTAAGTCCGATTTCAAATACATAGTCCGATTGCACTTGAAAGTATTCAGCTGCCGGAGTTCCATTGGGCAAGGTGGTATCTAAAACAAGGATACCTGCGTGACTTTCACCCAAACCAATTTCATCTTCGGCACAAATCATGCCTTCGCTGACCTCTCCCCGGATTTTTGTTGACTTAATAGTAAATGATTCCCCTCGAAAGGGATAAAGCGTTGCCCCAGGCAATGCAACCACCACTTTTTGCCCTGCGGCCACGTTGCTGGCTCCGCAAACAATGGGTAAAATCCGATTACCTACATCTACAGTAGTGAGTGATAACTTGTCAGCATTCGGATGCTTTACACAGGTTTTAACTTCACCAACGACAATATCCCGTAATCCACCTTTGACGGTTTCGAAAGATTGAATACTCTCCACTTCCAGACCCGTGCCTGTGAGGAGTTGTCCTAGTTCTTCGGGAGTTTCCTGAATCGGGACATATTCTTTTAGCCAAGCGTATGAAATTGTCATTCCATCAATTTTAGGGGCATCAAAAGTAAGGAATTCACTCCGAATGATTAATAGTTCTTTTCACCTGCGCGAATGGCCACTTTCAACATGTTTTCCCGGGGAGGGAAGGGGCACGAGAAATTGTCCACATACGCGCAATAGGGGTTATAGGCCTTGTTAAAATCGATTTCCATGGTGTTGGCGCCTTTAACTTTTTTTACTGAGAGATACCGTCCGGCTCCGTATGTTTCAACCGCACTGGTGGCATCGGCAAAAGCCAGAAAAAGAGTACCACGCTGCGGGCCCATTTGCATGACTTCCAAAATCAGAAGTTTGCAGGGTTGCTTGTCGATTTCAAACACAGCATAGGCATATTGTAAGTATGATTGTTGCAATCCATCGCTGGTGATGAGGATTACTACTTCCTTATTTTCGATCGGCTCAAGATCCGCTTTTATTCGGTATCTGCCATCCACCGGAAAATACTTCAAGGAGGTAAACTCTTTTTTTTCCAGAATAAAGGGCGAGTTTGGATCGCTTTGCATAAAGACTTGCTGTTCCTGTCTTTCCTTTTCGATTTCAGCAACATAGCTGGTTACGTCTTCTTCACCACCAGAAATCGAGTACCACACGAATCCACCCATGGCCACTATACAAACAAAGACAATTATAGAAGTAGTTTTCAATCTGTTAACGATTTAGTTAAAATCAAGTACCTCAAACATGCACGACTAAGATGCTGTTAAGCGGACAAACATTCATATCATCAAAGACTCATTTGAGTGAGTCAAAAATCTATTCTAAATCATTCCTTCATCCGCAAAACTGTAATATCTATTTCCGGCTACAATCAGATGATCCAATAATTGAATCTCGAGAAATCGGCCTGCTTCTTTTAGCCTTTTCGTAAGGTCGATATCGCTTTGGCTGGGGGCAAGATTACCCGAAGGGTGGTTATGGGCCACGATAATACCACTTGCCAATTCTTCCAAAGCTAGTTTAAAAATGATCTTAGGGTCGGCCACCGTTCCAGCCACGCCCCCTTCGCTGATCCGCTTAGCTTTGATCACGCGGCTGGCCCGATTGGTTAAAAGAATCCAGAATTCTTCGTGGGGAAGATCCATTAGCTGTGGGTATAAAAGCTGAAATGCATCTCGGGAGGCCTGTATTTTAGGCTTTTCTTCCAGCTCTGTCTCTTTTCTGCGTCTGCCCAATTCGATAGCAGCGAGAATGGTGATGGCTTTGGCTTCACCGATCCCCTTTGTTTTCATTAAATCTTTGACGGAAAGCCGGCCTAGTTCATGCAGGTTATTGTTGACTTGAAGAAGCATTTTTTTACTCACTTCCACCGCGCTCAGGTTGGCGGTTCCAGATCCAATGAGAATTGCAATCAGTTCGGCATCAGATAGGGCAGAGGTTCCTTTTAATAGAAGCTTTTCCCGGGGTCTGTCTTCGGGCGACCAACTGGTAATTTTGAGTGGTTTGGATTCGTGAACATCCATAGGTGCAGCGAGCAAGTTAGTCAGACTCTATGTAGTATCTGCTTCGTCACTTTAAAAATAAAAAACCCTCCCCCATGACCGTCATCACAAGGAAGGGAAAATTAAGATATTTGGTAAACTAAGCCAACGCGTTTACACGCTTGGTCAGTTTCGATTTCTGGTTAGCAGCTTTTTTCCAGTGAATGATATTCTTTTTGGCAAGCTTATCAAGCATAGCAGAAACCTCTTTTAGGAGGGTTTGTGCTTCGTCTTTTTTAGTAGCACCGAGCAATTTTTTCACCTGTGTGCGGGTGGATTTGTGCTGATAGCGGTTGCGCTCGCGTTTGGCTTCGTTAGCCCTGATTCTCTTCTCTGCGGATTTATGGTTTGCCATATCAATTTGTAAAAAGGACTGCAAAGGTAAACAAAGAATTCAGAAATCTGAACCTTGAATTTAGATTTTAGTAAGGCTAAGGTCTATTATCTTTATCAAACCAATGAAAAAAGGGCTTTTCTATATTCCAATGGCCATTTTTATCGGCTTTTTGAGTCAAGGATGGGGATTTTTTGGCCACCAAAAAATCAATCGTTTGGCAGTTTTTGCCCTGCCTCCGGAAATGATAGGTTTCTATAAAAAGAACATCCGGTATCTGACCGAAGCTTCCGTCAATCCTGACAGGAGGAGATATTCCGTCCCGGGAGAGGCCCCTCGGCATTTCATAGATCTGGATGATTATGGAGATAGTGCCATATATAAATTACCTCGTTTTTGGGGCCAGGCGTTGGAAAAGTATGGTGAGGACTCGCTATTGGGCAAGGGTATTTTGCCGTGGCATGTATACCGGATGTATACTCAGTTAAAAGAAGCCTTTCTGGTTCGCGACCCGCATCGGATTCTTCGTCTTTCCGCGGAACTGGGGCATTACGTCTCCGATGCACATGTTCCGTTGCACACTACTAAAAACTACAATGGACAACAAACCGGGCAGGAGGGCATTCATGGATTTTGGGAATCACGTTTACCTGAATTGTATTTGGAGCAATACGATTTTTTTGTGGGAAGAGCCAGCCACCTGGAAAATGTTCAGTTAGAAATCTGGCAAACGATCAGTCAGTCACATCTGATGGTTGACTCGGTCTTAAGGTTGGAGAAAAACCTTTCCAATCGAATGCGAGATAAGAAATACAACTTTGAGACAAAAGGCAAACAAACCGTAAAAGTCTATTCTGAAACCTACGCACGTGAGTACCATCGTCTTTTGGGAGGAATGGTGGAGCGACAACTGCGGAGGAGCATCAAAATGACCAGCGACATCTGGTATACCGCCTGGGTGGATGCCGGACAACCGGATTTACAATCGTTGATCAGCTACGAACCCTCGGAAGAGGAAATCAAAAAACGCCAGGACGAGTTAAAAGCCTGGCGAGAGCGGACGTTAAAAGTTCGAGCGCATGAAGATGAAGACTAACTAAGAAACCTGATTTTCTCCTGATAGAATCAGGAGAAAATCAGGCGATATTTTTTAAGATGACTTTTGCTGATCTTCCGCCACTGATTTCAGATTCTTCAGACCATCTTCATATTGAGGACCTAACATGCCATCCATAAACATTCCAAAGAATTTGCCCATCAAAGTTCCCGTCATACTTGCGGAGGTTACGTCACCGTAATAATGCCAGGTTACCTTTTGCCCACCTTCCGCAGGTTCGATGTCTATTTGTGCAAAAAACTCTCCTTCAAATTCACCAAACTGCATACCGGATCGCACCCGTGTAAAGGGTATACTTTCTACAATCCATTGGGAGCCGCTACCTACATCCGGATGATTACTTATCCAACTCATTCTCGCTCCAATACCTGCGTCAGGGCCCTCGTGGGTATATTGCGTTTGTGGATCTATTTTAGCCCACGGAGACCAGGCATTGAATTTCTGATAGTTATTGACATATTCGAAAATTACCGAATCAGGAGCGTTGATCACTACCGATCGTTCCAAATGAGTCTGGGGTGATTGGAGGACCGTAACTACCAACGCTACCAGAACGATGGCGAGCAGGCCCAAACCGATGTATTTCAGGATTTTCATATGTTGATGGGTTTAGTGGGTTTGAGAAGATAAAGGTAGGAGTTTTGAGATTATCGAAAACGTTTGCTTTTCAGTCTAAAATTTCAAAACTTGGCTCACCACAAACCCTAAACAACATGAGCCTGTTTACAAATCCCAACCGCATTCCTGAAAATTACGGATTAAAGATCGCAGCCGGTCTGATCGGCTACTTTGTAATCATGAAACTGGTGGGTCTGGGTAACCATGTCGAACTCCGACTTCTCAATCTGTTTATTTTGGTAGGAGGGATTTATCTCGCGCTTAAGAAATTTAAAGAAACCCATGGTCAGCACATCAACTATTTCCGGGCACTTGTCACAGGGGTAGCTACTGCGGCCGTTGCTTCCTTAGTGTTTGCCCTTTTTCTGTTTATCTATATGGTGGCTGATAAGAGCATGATGCAGTGGATCATCGAAAACGAACCGATGGGTCGATACCTCAATCCGTATATTGCAGCCTTTATTGTTCTGCTGGAAGGCGTCTTTTCCGGTTTGCTGGTGACATTTATCCTGATCAATTATGTGACAACGGACGAGGTAAGTCAGTCCTGACAGAATTTCAAAAACCGTAGTAGAACTTTACCAACTCCTTGGGAGGAATAAATCGTTCCAGATGCGTTATCAATCTATTCCATCATCCTTATTTGTGCGCAATCGCAAGCGTTTATCCTCTTTGTTAAAACCAAATTCGCTGGCGGTTTTTAACTCAAATGATGTTATGCCCACCAATGCCGATGGCACACTAGGATTTCGGCAGAATAATAATTTGTTTTATCTGAGCGGAGTCGATCAGGAGGAAAGTATTTTGGTACTAGCTCCCGATTTTCCGGACAAACGCTATCGCGAGGTATTATTTCTTCGCGAAACCAGCGAACATATTGCCATCTGGGAAGGTCATAAACTAACCAAAGAGGAAGCGAGAACACTGAGCGGCATCCAAACGGTGTTGTGGCTGTCGGAATTTCATAAGCTATTTCATCACATGATGGCCATGGGCTATGTGGAGCATGTGTATCTGGATACCAACGAACACTACCGGGCTGAAGTGGTGGTGGAAACCCGCAACGCTCGGTTCATCGACTGGTGTAAAAAAACATACCCCCTGCATGAATATGAGCGTGTGGCTCCCATCATGGCCTCTTTGCGCGCCATCAAACAACCAGAAGAAATTAAATTATTGCAAACGGCTTGTGATATAACAGAGCGGGGCTTCAGACGGGTATTGAATTTTGTGAAGCCTGGAGTTTACGAATTTGAAATCGAAGCCGAGTTTCAACACGAATTTATCCGTAACCGCTCCCGCGGATTTGCCTACACACCGATCATCGCCTCCGGAGCCAACGCCTGTGTGCTTCACTACATTACCAACAACCAAAAATGCCAGTCGGGTGATGTCTTGTTGTTGGATGTCGGAGCCGAGTACGCCAATTATAATGCGGATATGACACGGAGTATTCCCGTCAGCGGCCGATTTACCAAACGGCAAAAGGAAGTGTACCAATCGGTCCTTCATGTCATGCGATCAGCCATCAAATTATTAAAACCCGGTGTGAAGTATTTTGAATACCACCAAGAGGTACAAAAGATCATGGGAGGTGAACTCTTGAAGTTAAAACTCATAGACAAAACCGATCTTAAAAATCAAACCAAGGAGAAGCCAGCCGTAGCAAAGTATTTTATGCATGGTACAGGTCATCATTTGGGTTTGGACGTGCATGATGTTGGCAACATGTATGACAACATGAAAGAAGGTATGTTCTGGACGGTTGAGCCGGGCATTTATATCCGCGAAGAAAAACTCGGAATACGTCTTGAAAATAATGTGCTGATCCAGAAAAACAAAGTCGTAGATCTGATGAAAAACATACCCATTGAGGCAGAGGAGATTGAAGAATTAATGAACCAAAGGTAATCCGTGAAAAAGACAGTAAGCCTGATAGTACTTCTAACCTTAGCGGCATGGACGCAGGCTCATGAGTTTTGGTTACAACCGCAGAAGTACAGGTTTGCTGTGGGGGAAACAGCGGTGGTAGACTTTAAAGTAGGTGAAAATTTTACGGGCGAATACTGGGATATGAAACGGCATCAAGTAATTGAAATGAAACTCTATACTGCCGGAACACCAATCAATCTGCTGACATCTGTAAAAAAAAGTGAAGGAAGAAATCTGTCACATACATTTACCCAATCGGGCACGCACCTGTTTTTCCTTCAAAGCAACGCAGCATATATTGAGTTGGAGGGAGCACAATTTACGGACTACCTGACAGAAGATGGCCTGGATGAAATCATTGACTTACGATCTCAACGTCAGCAGACGGAATCAAAAGCGCGTGAGTTTTACACGCGGTATTCAAAACTCTTACTTCAATCGGGTAGTGATTTATCACCCGTGGTGACCCAACCGGTAGGTGCACTCCACGAAATTGTACCCCTGCAAAACCCCTATTCGCTTAAAGTCGGAGATTATCTAACCATCAAAGTGATGTATGGCGGAAAACCACGCCCACACGCCTTGGTGAAAGTTTGGACGAAACGAGACAAAACCACTTTTTTACAGAATCTCTATACAGAAAATGATGGCACCTTGAAATTTCCGATCAACGCAGCGGGGGAGTGGATGGTGAGTACCGTTAAGATGGTACCTTCCGTAAAAACCGGAGCGGATTATGAAAGTGCGTGGGCGAGTTTGGTGTTTGGATTATAATTTGCATTATGAAAACAGCTATCATTGCTTTGTTTGTCTTTAGTTTTTTTTTAGCAAACGCTCAGACAAGAGTCTTCTTTTCAAAATCCCACATGGAGACGGTTTCTGATAGTAGTTATTATTTTTCTGTAGGCTATCTGAATGATTCAGGCTTATATAACGATACAGTAAAATATTTTTTTTCTGAAAGCGGAAAACTAAAAGGAACAGAATTCTATCTCAAAGGAAATCTACATGGAGAATTTACTTTTTTTCATGAGAATGGCAAAATCTTTAAACGAGGTCATTATTATAATGGAGCCCCCAAGGGAAGGCTTGATATTTTTTACCAGAATGGAAAGCCGCATCAAGTTATTGAATTGGGTGAATTTGATAAAACCGGCTTTCAACCAATAAAGATCTTGGATTTTTTCGACTCTTTGGGAAATAAAATAGTTTCGAAAGGCGATGGATACTGCCGTGGTGTAGTTGATAGATTACCAACGATGGATCCTCAATACTCAAATCAAACAATTCCAATGCCTCAGGTAATGATTGATTTTAGTAACCGCTCGGAGAGAGGAGACCTTTCTTCTTTTTTTATGATTGGAAAAGTTCGCTCAGGAGTTAAAGATTCTGTTTGGAACGGATACGCAGATAAGATTCTTTGCTTCACGGAGCGTTATGATAAAGGCAAATTCGTACGTGGCAAAAGGTTTGTCGATAAAGGGGAATTTACTTACAATGAGATTGAAGAAAGCGCTAATCCAACAAATGGTATGACGTCATTCTATCAATTCGTAGCTAAACACATGAGATATCCGGCAGAAGCAATACAGAAGGGAATTCAGGGTAGGGTGTTTGTTATGTTAGTAATTAATAAAGATGGAAGTGTTTCTGATGTTAAAGTATTACGCGGAGTGGGGGGTGGATGTGATGAGGAGGCTGTTCGTGTCGTTTCAAAATCTCCGCCATGGCAACCGGGAAAACAACGTGGTATTTCGGTGAGGCAAAGAATGGTAATGCCCATTATCTTTAAGCTAGGATGATACAATCTTTTAACTCGTTACACGCTCCTGAACCGGTAGGTCCCTACCCACATGCACGCCAGGTAGGTGGCTTACTTTTTCTTTCGGGCGTAGGGCCTCGAAAAAAGGATTCCAAAGAAATACCGGGAGTAACATTGGATGCCAACCGGAATATCATCTCCTATGATTTTGAAATCCAATGCCGGTCGGTATTTCAGAATGTTAAATGGATACTGGAGGATAGCGGTTCGCGCTGGGAGAATCTCGTAGATGTAACGGTATTTCTCACCAATATGAAGGCCGATTTCGCCACCATGAATAGGATTTATGCCGAGTACTTTCCGGACAAAACTACCCAACCGTGCCGCACCACGGTGGAGGTCAATGCTTTACCTACCCCCATCGCCATTGAGTTAAAATGTGTGGCCATTGTAAGTCAATAAAAAAGGCCGGTCTTTTGCCGGCCTTTTTGAAGTAAGAAGAATGAACCTCTATACCGCAAAACTTTCGCCACAACCACACGTGCGTGAAGCATTGGGGTTTACAAACTGAAATCCTTTTCCATTCAAACCATCTGAAAAATCAAGAGTGGTGCCTAACAGATAGAGGAGACTTTTTTTGTCTACCAGAATTTTAACACCCTTATCTTCAAACACCTGATCGGCAGGATTGATTTTGTCATCAAACCCCAGATCATACATCAAACCGGAGCAGCCTCCGCCTTTAACGGACACTCGGATGTTATGTTGATCACCGTGCCCTTCTTCCTGGCGCAAGGAAACAATACGTTCTTTTGCTTTTTCTGTTACACTGATCATATGCTTACGAAACTGGATTTAAAACAACACTAAATACGGTAATCACATTGCGATCCCGGCCATAATACAACTTTTCCAGGGCGTCAAGAATATTGGAAGCCCGAAAGTAAGATGTATGCAATTCCCGTTCACCCTTTGCCACCCATTGAATGGTATAGGAATTCTCTTTCTCTTTATAATCGCGGACATACAACCACATTTTATTCAGGGCGTCCACCTTGTCACTGCCGGTTTCGCTATGAAACAAAAAGGATTGATTATGACGGGGATTAATCGTAATCAGATCTAATTTGGCCTTTCCATCCATCAAACTGAATTCAAAAACCAAATCGCTGGTACGCAAACCCAGATAATCTTTGATTTGCTGCTGCATACGTGCGGCCTCTACATGGGCATCGCTGGTGGTTTCGATCGTGATTTTTGGCATTTTGATTAAAAACTTTCTTTCCGCTGAAAAAGTTTCTCAACTTTCATGCAAAATTAGTTAAAATCACCCATTTGCGGATTTTTATGGAGAAACTGGAACACATTGGCATTGCCGTTAAGAACCTGGATAAAGCGAATGCCTTATTTGCCAAACTGCTGGGCAAGCCGCATTATAAAGTGGAAGAAGTGCCCGGAGAAGGCGTGCGTACTTCTTTTTTTGATATAGGGGGTGTGAAAATCGAGCTTTTAGAAGCCACCCGGGCCGATTCACCGATCGCCACATTTATTGAAAAAAGAGGAGAGGGACTTCATCACCTGGCTTTTGAAGTGACAGATGTCCATGAAAAAATAGTTCACTTAAGTGATCAGGGATTCCATCCATTAAATACAAAACCAAAGGAGGGAGCCGATAATAAACTCATCGCTTTTCTTCACCCTAAAACTTCCGGATCGGTACTGGTGGAACTTTGTCAGGACAATGTAAAGAGTAACCGGGTAGGGGATTAGTATAAGGTATTCATTTAAATTCCGATTGTCGAACTGATTCCGACAACCCACTTGACCACAAGCACAACAAATTGTTATGTCAGAAAAACGTTCCGAAATCCAACAACTGGGTGAATTTGGGTTAATCGATCGCATTGCCCAGAAGTTTTCGCGTGTTAATCCGTCATCCATCAAAACCATTGGTGACGATGCTGCCGTCATTGCCGGAAGTGACGAAGTAACGCTCGTCAGCACCGACATGCTCCTGGAAGGCATCCACTTTGACCTTTCATACATGCCATTGCAACATTTGGGCTATAAAGCTGTAGCCGTAAACGTATCGGACATTGCAGCCATGAATGGTCGTGCCAAGCAAATAGTCATGGGGCTGGCTTTGAGTAACCGCTTTTCAATAGAGGCTATTGATTTGTTTTATGAAGGAGTGAGGGCTGCCTGCGAAAATTATGGTGTGGACCTCGTAGGGGGAGATACAACCGCCTCGGCCACCGGGTTAATCATTTCTGTGACCGTATTAGGCACTGCCCCCAGGGAAAAGCTTACCTATCGCAAAGGCGCCCATGTAAACGACATCATTTGTGTGACGGGAGATTTAGGTGGAGCTTATATGGGGCTGCAAATACTGGAACGTGAAAAGCAGGTTTTTCTCACTAACCCGGATATGCAACCGGACCTTGAGAAATATGAATACATGGTGGGGAGGCAATTAAAACCAGAAGCCCGAATGGACATCGTTCATGAATTGGATGAGTTAAAGATTGTACCTACTTCTATGATTGATGTATCAGATGGTCTGGCTTCGGAATTGCTTCATCTGGCACGGCAATCGGAAGTGGGGATAAAGGTTTTTGAGGATAAAATTCCCATTGACAATACAACCTATGAAACGGCCATTGAATTCAAGTTGGACCCAATCACGGCTGCCTTAAACGGAGGCGAAGATTATGAACTTCTTTTCACCATCCGCCCCAGCGACTATGAAAAAATAAAGAATCACCCGGACATTCATTTGATTGGCCACATGCACGATCAGGCTCATCAACATGTACTGGTCAGTAAACAGGGAACGGTGGTGCCATTAAAAGCCCAAGGTTGGGATCATTTTAAGCGCTGAAAACCTAATCTTCCGGATATGGAATAAAAACAAATCGGGTGAACTCCTTATCCACTACGAAAAGGCAGGCAAATTCATCCGGATCTTTATAAGCCTGTATGAAGCTTTCTTTGTTTTCTTCAGCCACCAACTCACGTTGTACAAATTCATTCAGGAAACTGGCAAAGTAATTCCAGTCGGTTTGTAAATGAAGACGATCAAGTAACAACTGCCCGATAGGAATAGCATCTTTCGCCATGGCAAAGATGGGGTAGTCAAAACCGGCCTTGCGGATCTGATAAGAGGCTTCTTTGAGCGTATCAGAGACTTTTACAAAGTCGCGGGAAATGGTTCCCAAATACTTCCCGTTTAATTCCGGGTCGTTCACCATGTCAATCATCCCGCAAAGGTAAGTAACCGTTTTTGGATTTAATCTAGCTGGCTAGGAGGAATGGGCTATCCACTCGTTACAATAGCTTTTAAGCTCCGGAAAAAACTGTTGAAATTCGTCTCCGAACAAAGCGTAATGCGTTTTCAGATCGTCTATAGCCTGCTCCATTTTTGATTGGAAGGTTGTTCTACGAGACATCCCTGACAGCGCTCGGGCAATGCCATCCAGATGTTGATAATTCAGCAACCAGTTGCCCTTCATCATGTGCGGCATCATCTGCTTCACTTCTTCCGGCAAGATGGGCTCATACGCCAGTAATAATGCGTAAGATCGTTGTGCAAAATGATCCAGAGGTTCGTCCGAAAAGGATGACCATTGACTGGCTAAGAAATGATCATAGAAAACATCGGTAATGACTCCGGAGTAATGACGGTACGTCTCTGAAAGGCGTTTTTTACTTTGACGAACCACCGGGTGGGCGTCCGTATAGGAATCAATAGCCCGGTGAAGACCGATTCCCTTTACAATGCCTGGCTGAAAACGATGCGCGAGTTCCCGGCCTTTGACAAAATCGCCAATAAAATTGCCCACCATGTGTTCGGGCTCTTGGCCGGATAGATAGAGGTGTGCCAGAAAATTCATGCATGTAAGGTAATTGTTTTGCGGGCCATTTTTATTTCGACTGCATTTCCGATTTTTGGACAAATAAACTGTTTGACCATGGCTGCCTTACAACAATTGAAACTTTTAATTACCCTTGCCAACATTGACGGAGAGATCGGGGAAAAAGAACGTAAGTTTTTGTTGAACATAGGCACGGCCAACGGCTTTCTGGTGGCGGAAATACTGCCCATGTTTATTCAGGAACACCGGATGATCATACCCGATGATCTGACGCCCGATGAAAAATTTGAGTATATCTACTCCTTAGTACAGTTGATGAAAATAGATGAGCGACTTTATAAGGAAGAGATTAAATACTGTGGTGATGTTATTTCCAAGCTCGGGTACGCTCCAGAGTTGCTGGCGGATTTATTGATCCATGTGAAAATGTCAATGACCGATGAGGACAAAAGCAAACTTTTTCTTTTGGCAAACAGTTATTTAAAATCTTAACATACCTATCCAGTCTTGGACAGCACGAATTAATAAGCTTTCACTTGTCGAAGCGATTATCGCCTGATCATTAAAAAAACCCGTTTTCTTTCCCCCTTTTGGCTATTTTTGCTCCTTATTTGAAGCTGTAGAATACATGGGAATGGAAAATACTCGCAATTTCTGCATAATTGCACACATCGACCACGGAAAAAGTACACTGGCAGACCGGCTGCTGGAGTTTACAGGTACCCTTACTGACCGCCAAATGGAGGCTCAGGTGCTCGATAACATGGATCTGGAAAAGGAAAAAGGCATTACCATCAAGGCCCACGCCATTCAGATGAACTATAAATTAGGGGGCGTACAGTATACCCTGAATCTGATTGATACCCCCGGCCATG
>ERZ1066130.146-NODE-146-length-39049-cov-11.347720_pt1 | contig 39049 bp, 33 predicted proteins | sample MGYA00382777_ERZ1066130 | MGnify/ENA primary metagenome ERZ1066130 (study PRJEB33369, sample SAMEA5778360) | biofilm metagenome | biome: Industrial cooling water; feature: Water cooling tower basin; material: Biofilm | place: United Arab Emirates | collected...
AGTATGAAGAGAACTGATGTTTTGAATTTTGCCCGTGGTATAGTCCTCGGCCTGCAAGCCGAGGGCTTTCGCTTTGAGCCGGAGGTTAATGTCTTTGGAAACCAGTATGACTTTTCGGCCTTTTTCTTCTTTTTGAAGCAACAACGCTGAATTGAGAATTCGATGATCTGCTTTGTCTTCATTAAACACTTTGTTGGCATCTACCCGTTCAGTGCCACCCGTATCCATCAAAACTTTAAAATTCCCTTTGCCCTTTCCGTTGATCGGATTCCACTGATGAAGCATCTGGTCTTTCGCCAGCTTATCGATGAGGCGGATAAACTCGCGGGCTTCGAAATTTTTAGTGTCGTTTCCTTTTTTGAAATTATCTAATTCTTCCAGCACCGTAATCGGTATGCCTATGTCATGTTCATCAAAATTTAAGATACTATTATGTTCGTAGATGATGACGGAAGTGTCGAGTACAAAAATCTTTTTTTCTTTCTTTTCCTTTTTTGACATAACCGGGGGATTGTATAAAAAAAATCGCGAAGACACGATTCTCACATGGGTGTAAAAAGACCTGTAAGTATGAATCGTTGCTTCGCGACATTCGTAACGTTATCGAAACTTACTAAAGGAAATTGATAAAATGCAACGTTTGACCTTAATCTTTTCGTTATCAAATCACGTGTCGGTTGAAGCCTTGGCAGCTAACGTCTTGAATATAAATCTCCTTTTTCCGTAGGTGTGATGGTAAGCACATCGCCCAACACCAGTAAAATGAGTTTACGGGCTGCCTGGAAACGATTCAGTTTGGCAAGTTTTCGAAAGCCAGCCAGGGTAATCGTGCCGTGCTGTTCGAGGTATACCATCAACGCTTTTTCGGGCTCACCAAAATTAAACCGGATATCTTTGTTTAGCCGCTTTCTTCGGATAATCTCGCACATCTCTGCACTGGCTTTTACACTCATGTCTTTGTGTCGGACATAGCTTTCCTGCTCGGCAGGTGATTGTTTAAAATAATGCGGCCGTTTGTCACTGATGGGAATTTCTAATCGAACCACCACGTGTGTACCGGAAACAGCCACAGTGGTTTCTGAAAAGCGGAGAGCAGGTCGTACATATTTTATCAGGGCTTCCTGAATGACATGTATTTCTTCGCGCGGAAATTTTACCCCCGGCAAGGAGCCGTCATCGTCCACCCCAATCAGAAGCGTGCCTCCCTGTGTGTTGGCAAAAGCAATCATTTCCCGCACGATCTTTTCAGGATGAGCAGCCTTGCGCTTAAATTCCAATTTCCAACCTTCCCCTTCGGCAACTAATTTTTTAAGCGAAACAATAGAGTCGTGTGGCACGCTACAAGCTAGTAGCTGGCAAGCTAGAATACAAGAGATTAATCCAGAAGCATCCCGGATCAGCTAAAGTACTCTTTCATGCGTTCAAAGAAGCCTTTCTCATTTTCATCCGGATGAGGCTGAAAGTTGGTGCTGTTGCGTAACGATTCGAGTTTTGCTCTTTCTTCCGGGCTGAGTTTTCGGGGTGTCCACACATTCACATAAATAAGTTGATCACCGTTGCCGTAGCCATTTACATCGCGTACTCCTTTTCCTCTCAAACGAAGAATCTTACCGCTTTGTGTTCCCGGATCAATTTTGACGCGGACTTTACCTCCAATGGAGGGAACTTCCACCTGGGTACCGATGGCAGCATCGATGAAGCTGATGTGTAAGTCATAAATCAAATTGTTTCCATCGCGCTTGAGGAACTTATCTTCCTGCTCTTCGATCAGAATCAGCAGATCGCCTGGAACTCCACCCCCGGGCGCATCGTTTCCTTTGCCAGACATGGCTAATTGCATGCCTTCACTGACACCCGCAGGTATTTTTACGGTGATCATGTCTTCCTTGCTGATCAGACCTGAACTGTCTACTCCCGGAGGTCGCTTATCTAATATTTGACCGGCTCCTCCACAAGTCGGGCATGTGCTGGTGCTGACCATTTGGCCTAACATGGTGTTTACCACCTTTCTTACCTGACCTGTGCCCTGGCAGGTGCTACAAGTTTTGTAACTCACCCCGTCAGCCTGCACCAGCCGGTTTACTTTGATCTTTTTTTCAACCCCGTTGGCAATCTCGTCCAGCGAAAGTTTGAGTTTGATGCGAAGATTGGAACCCTTCCGCTGCCGGGATCGGCCACCACCGCCTCCTCCGAAAAAACTATCAAACGGACTTCCTCCCCCGAAAATATCTCCAAATTGACTGAAGATATCATCCATGTTCATATTCCCTCCATAACCTCCTCCATTGCCGGGTCGGGAATGACCAAAGCGATCGTATTGAGCTTTCTTTTCAGAATTGCTTAATACTTCATAGGCTTCGGCTGCTTCTTTAAATTTTTCTTCGGCTTCTTTATTTCCTGGATTTTTATCAGGGTGAAACTGAATGGCCACCTTGCGGTAAGCTTTTTTAATTTCTTCCGCAGATGCAGTCTTGGAAACACCTAAAATCTCGTAGTAGTCTCGTTTTGCCATTTCAAACGGTTTTGAATTTTTTTTCCTGATTGGTTTATAAGGAATGAGGTAGTTACCTAGCTGCCCACCACTACCTTGGCAAAGCGAACTACTTTGTCGTGCAGATAATAGCCTGGCTCCACTACCTCTATAATTTTTCCTTTGAGAGCTTCGGTAGGTGCCGGCATCTGGGTGATGGCTTCGTGTAAGTCTGGATTAAAGTCTCCTTCCTTGTTATCGGCCATGGGCTTGATCCCATTTTGTTCCAGTACTTTTTTGAACTTGGTCTGAATCAGAAAGAAACCCTCCAATTCCTTATCATTTTTTTCCCGAAAGGACTTTTCTGCCCGGCTCATATCATCAGCAACGGATAAAAAGTCGATCAAAAGCTTTTCGTTGGCCGTCTGGATCAATTCTAATCTCTCTTTGGCTGTCCGCCTTCTGAAATTGTCAAATTCGGCATACAGCCTCACATACTTGTCTTTTGATTCTGCCAATTCGTCCTGGAGTTTTTTGTAATCATCTGTGGGTTGTCCTTCCTTGGGAGAAGGGGGAACCTCAGTCGACTTAAATTCAGTTTTTTCCTGGTTTTCTATCCCGTTTTCCGGGTTTTGATCTGTATGAATCTGATTTTCCATGCATCTGCTCTTTACTCGCAGGCAAAGAGACAACAATTTTGCCAAAAGGCGAAAAATGCCAGAATGACAAGGATTTTGGTGTGACTAATTGTTTCTACGGGTCAGCAGGGAAGGTTTGACTAAAACCGGCTTTTCCGCCAGAGATCAATGGTTGAGTACCAGCTTTCCGCGAAGCGATTATCACGTAAGAGGACGTAGTTATATGGATCGTAGACACTGCCGTTCTTGACAAAGGTAAATCGCGTGCTCAACGCCCGGTAATACCATACTTCGTTGCCACCGTTTCGACTGACTTCATCGGGCAAACCAAAGATCATATAAATCATTCCACGGTCGGTTTTCCAGCCTTCTTTATAAGATGAAAAATAAGAATTGGCCAACTCCACTCTCCGAAAATAGTTCCGCATAAAAATTTTAGCGCGCTCTTTGTCCCGGGTGAAATCAAGAATCACTTTGTCAAACCGGACTTTGTCTTCCGCAGCACTTTGCAGTTGATTAAACTCGTCTTGTGTGGTCACAAAAACCATCGGATCTTTTAACTGCTGCAGACGGTTATAGCGTGGATAGGCCTTGTCTTTGGCCACATAGCTAAATCCTTTAGCCGAGCTGGTATCGGTCTGAAACAAATACAACCCTTCTCTGACAGGTTTAAAAATATCCTCAATTTCCAGAGTAAACACAGAATCATAAAACAGAAATTGATCGGATTTTCCGTTTTCCGCAAAGGGAGGATAAGCTGGTTTAAATTCATTTTGATAGTAGCTGACGGTTACCTTTTTATTAGACTTATTTTTTAGCCGATAACTATTGCCCAGACTAAGAAAACGCTGCGTGACGGGTCTTCCTTCGCTCTCTTCCAGCCAACCATCCACCGGATAGATGGCCTCTATGGGATAAAAATAAGTCCAGCTTTTCTGGGTGACTTTATGTTTGATTTTAAAAACGGCCAACCAAGGTTTTGTGGGAATGTCAAACGAAAAATGAAGGGAACGTTTTTCTCCGGTTTGAATGAATTGAAGGGTGTCAATGGTCAACGGAATTCCCTGGCGTTGGGTGTACGATTCCCGCTGTTCACCCAACAACTGGTATTGACTGATGGAGGAGGTGGTGCTTTTGTTTTCAAATTCAAAATAAAGGGATATCCGTCCTTCTTCGTTGACCACGCGTCCGAAGGCGCTGATTTCACTTTGAGGGTCATACCAGTAATTAAAATTTAATCCGGTGAGGGGCTGCGCCAGGGCTGTCGCAGAAAAAATCAACCAACCCAATACTAAATACAAACGCATAAACTAAGAGCGGTTATTGTTATTACTTCAACGCTGGAATCATCCAAAATTACATATTCTCGTGTGAGCAATTTGGCTAAAAAATGAAATAAGTGGCCGATCGGCATAACTACCAATAAACCCTTATTTTTGCCCGAACTCCATGTCAACAGTATATACCACAGAAATTACTTCGGATCATCTGCCTTCCGATAACCCCATCCACCAGCGGTTACTGCGCCCGTACATCATTATCGCGGAAAAGGTGACGGGTGACTTGCTGGAAGTGGGTTGTGGCGAGGGGAGAGGGATTGCGCATATGTTGCCCAGAGTACGGTCGTATAGTGCCATTGATAAAATTGCCCCGGTGATCGAGCAATTGAAAAAACAATATCCGCAAGCAGCCTTGCTCAGCGGAAACATTCCTCCGCTACGTGCCTATTCGGATAATACATTTGATTGCGTAGTCAGTTTTCAGGTCATTGAGCATATTCAGGACGATCATACTTTTTTAAAAGAAATCAATCGTGTGCTTAAGCCCGGAGGGCAGGCGTACCTGACCACCCCCAACCGACCGATGTCACTTTCCCGGAACCCCTGGCACATACGTGAATACACCGCTGGTGAGCTTACCCAACTGGCACAAAAATATTTTTCTCAGGTGGAGATGAAGGGAATCACCGGTAACGAAAAAGTGATGCGATACCATGAACAAAACCGGACTTCCGTGCAGCGATTGATGCGGTGGGATATCCTGAATCTTCAGTACCGTTTGCCGGCCTGGATGCTTCGGGCACCATATGAATTTATGAACCGGTTGAACCGGAATAGATTGAAAAAGAAGTCGGATCAACTGGTGTCAGACATCCGGCAAGAGGATTACCTGCTAACAGACCAGGCAGATACCGCGCTGGACTTGTTTTTAATGGTGCAGAAATAAGGAAGTCACCCAAAAAAAGTGACTTCCGGTGTGTAAGTAAGTTTCTAACCCTCGAACGTTTGCTACAAATCTCTTCGTGGCAGTGCTCCGCTAATCTGAAGACTTTCTATATGTTTGTTGTAGGCCTCTTCCCATTTCTGGGCTAACTCCGTTTCGCCATTTTCATACAGAATGGTCTGAAGCGCGTTTAGAATATACATATTACTTCGCAACTCATTGCTAAAGCCAGCATTTTGGTCAATCAGGTAAGTCAGCATTTCATCGGCCCGTCTGCCAACAGTTTGTGCCATTTCCAGCGCTTGCTCTTTTTGACCTAATTGAAACAACAGATCCACGGTGGTAGGAGCCGTTTGATCATAGTAGACCACCTTATCGGGCATTTTCTTGAGCGAAAACTGCAGGGCTTCATTGGCCTTCTCCAATTTTTTCTCATCAATGAGAGCCTGCACCAGGGCATTAAAGGAAGCACGATGATTCAATACAAATCCCCGATAGTCTTCATTAAAGTAAAGTTTTTCATTGTCCAACCCGCGGTAGCTGAATTTCTGGATCATATTTTCATAAGCCACATCGGTGTTGACCAGATATTCGCGACTTTGGTTCGTATTTCTGACCGGCAGAATACGGTAGGCATTACCTTCCTGGATGGCGTAAGGCCCCAAATCAAAGTTTACCTGATCCAGGGAGGTAGGGTTAAAATAGATGGGCCGCTCCCAGTTGTTGGTTGTTAAGATATCCAAAATTGCGAGATCCTTTTTTTCGAGGCCTCCCCGCACGAGGAGAAAAGCCATTTGATCCACAATCAGACTATCCATGCTGGCTGGTACCACACCTTTGGCGCGCACGGCAGCAGTGTCTACACTTAAACTCAGGATTTTACTGGGGACTACATTACGGTCTCCGTTGCGTAATTGCTGGAAGTCTTTAGCCAACAATCCGATGTACTCTTTTGCGTCAATGGCTTTGAGTTTGTAATCCGTAAACGGAAGATAATCGTTGGGCCCACCTTGTTGGTAGTTTTTTAAAGATAGCGTAAACGGGAAAGGTTCCGATTCATAGGCTTTCCGGGTCATTTGATCAATATACCAATCGGTATTGAAATAGCTTAACACCACTACCCGCACATCGGTGCGTACGCCTTCTACTTCCTGAGCATACCAAAGAGGGAACGTATCATTGTCGCCACCGGTAAAAAGAATGGCATTCGGGGCACACGAGTTGAGATAGTTTTTGGCAGAGTCAACGGAGAAAAAACGGTCCGAACGATTGTGATCATCCCATCCTTGCTGTGCCATGATGGCCGGAGCTGTGAGGCCTATCACGGTAGCTGCGATGGCAGAAGTTTTCATGTTTTTAAACATACCGTTGAGCAATTCAGCCAACCCAATCACGGCCAACCCGATCCAAAAGCAAAAAGCGTAATAAGATCCGGCATAGATATAGTCACGTTCCCGGGGTTCGGTGGGTGGCGAGTTGAGATAAATAACGATCGCTACCCCCAGCATGACAAACAATAGTCCTACAATGGCAAAACTTTTACTGTCCTTTACCAACTGAAAGAACATGCCCGCCAATCCCAACAGAAAAGGAATCATATAGAAATTATTGCGCCCTTTATTGTTGGCCAGGGTCTCCGGCAGATTTTTGTTGCTGCTCAACAAATTAAGTTCATAGGCTCCTTGCTCATCGCTTTCCCGGCCTGAAAAATTGAACATAAAATAGCGCACGTACATATGACCGATCTGATGCCGGAACATAAATCCAAGATTTTGGGCAAACGATGGAATTTCTCCTTCTTCCAATCCCATCAATCGTTGATAGGTGGCTTTATGGTCAGGATTCCAGGCACGGGGCAGAATAGTTTTATGTTCCGGAGCATACACCAACTCATACTTCCGGTCGGTAATTTCATATTTGCTTTTACCCTTGGTATAAATGGGGTCTGACAGTTTTATGTCAATGGGCGATCCTGAAGTAAAATAATTTCCGGTGAGTAAAGGCCGGCTGCCATATTGTTCGCGTTTCAGATAACGGATAAAACTCATCACGTCTTTTGGGGCATTCTCATTAATTGGAGGATCGTAATTGGAACGGATCACAATGATTGCATAGGAGGCATATCCGATTAAAATAAAAGCTGTAGACAGGACAAACGTGTTCCAGATGGGATGATTTTTTGTGTGGGTATAATAGATGGCGTACACCACTCCGGCAATCAGTAATAGAACAAAAACCAGAACCCCCGAACCAAAAAACATCCCCAAGGTGTTCACAAAGAATATCTCAAAATGCCCAGCCAGAGTCGGTAACCCAGGAATAATCAGTTCGCTGATAAACAATACCAAAGCGCCACTGATGCCGAGAGTCGCTATAATCCCCCAGAGGGTGGGTTTGTATTTTTTGAAATAGAAAACCAAGGCCAATGCCGGCATGGCCACAAGATTGAGCAAGTGTACCCCAATGGAAAGTCCCATCATGTAGGCAATCAGAATAATCCATCGATTGGCTTTGGATTCATCAGAGATCAAATCCCATTTGAGCATGGCCCATACCACAAAAGCTGTAAAGAAAGACGACATCGCATACACTTCTGCTTCTACAGCCGAAAACCAAAACGAGTCCGAGAAAGTATACGCCAGCGCTCCAACGACACCCGCCCCCATCAACACCCATGTGTGGTTCTCCAGATCCTGATCGTTTTTAAGAGTGATCATCTTACGTCCTACCAGGGTAATGGACCAAAACAAAAACAAAATGGTAAATGCGCTGGCCAGAATGCTCATAAAGTTGATCCAATACCCAACCTGCGTTACATCGCCAAGCGCCAGAAAAGAGAACATCCGCCCCATGAGCATAAATAAGGGTGCTCCGGGAGGATGAGAGACCTCCAGTTTATAGGAAACCGCGATAAACTCACCGCAATCCCAATAGCTGGCCGTTTCTTCCATGGTGAGCCAGTACGTGAGTAGTGAGATGGCAAATACAACCCAGCCTGTAATGGTATTGATTCTCTGATAGTTCATGCGATGTGTGCGATCTAAAATTAAAGGGGCGAAAATAACTAAATTAAGGCCAAAAGCCGCCCCGTTTTAGGGTAATCGTATCAGCCCTGAACGGTATTTTAGACTCTTGGGATACGCCTTTAAGCTATTTTGTACCACCCACTTACACTACGTACTTTTAACCATTCATGAGAATCATTCCTTTTTTGTCGCTGGAGGCACAGCATACCGCCATTCGGGCAGACCTGGATCAGGTTTGGAGACGCGTTTTACAGGCAAATAACTTTATTCTGGGAACAGAGGTGCAGGCGTTTGAACAAGCGTTTGCCTCATATCATCAGGTGCCCTATTCGATCGGGGTAGGAAACGGATTAGATGCAATTTATTTATGTCTTCGGGCAGGGAACATCGGACAAGGAGATGAGGTTTTGGTTCCTTCTCATACCTGCTACGCTACGTGGCTGGCGGTCATGCGGACAGGTGCTTTGCCAGTGCCGGTAGAGGTAGATGATACGTATACCATGGATCCTTCAAGGTTAGAAGAAAAGATAAGCCAGCAAACCAAGGCGGTCATACCTGTTCACTTGTATGGATATCCTTGCGATATGCCCAGGATCATGGAAATTGCCCACCGGCATTCGTTATGGGTGGTGGAGGATAATGCTCAGGCGCATGGGGCAAGTATCCAGCAACGTAAAACCGGAAGTTGGGGACATGCCAATGCAACCAGTTTTTATCCTACCAAAAATCTGGGGGCCCTGGGTGATGGTGGTGCTGTCACGACCACGTTGGAGGAGGTAAACTCTTTCCTGCGTCAGGGACGCAACTACGGAGCCATCCAAAAAGACATTCATGTAACGGAAGGCCTGAACACACGGCTGGATGAGTTGCAGGCAGCCGTTCTACGGGTAAAACTTCAGAAGTTAGATGAATGGAATGAAGAGCGTCAGAAGCTGGCTCAATTGTATCATGAGAATTTATCTGGGATCAAAGAGATTACGTTGCCACCGAAAGCCGATGCTTTTCGAAAACCGGTGTATCATTTATTTGTGATTCAGGCAAATCGAAGAGATGAATTGCAGATGTTTCTCCGCAACCAGGGCGTCAGCACATCCATTCACTATCCGGTAGCCAATCATCTTCAAAAATCCTGTGCCGTTTTGCAACTTCCGAAGGGAAGCTTACCGATTGCGGAGCGGCTGGCACAAACTGTGATCAGCCTCCCACTTTATCCAGGTTTGTCTTCCTCGGATGTTCATTACATAACAGATCAAGTCTCAGCATTTTATAAAGAATAAAAAAAGCTGTCCCATTCATATGGAAACAGCCTTTTTACTTTTTTTACGGACTCTACATATTTTTGACAATCTCCTGGCCAAATTCAGAACATTTCAAAAGAGTGGCACCTTCCATCAGACGATGGAAATCATAGGTCACCCGTTTGGAGATGATGGTTTTGTCCAGTCCTTTGTAAATAAGGTTAGCGACTTCATTCCAACCCATATATTCAAACATCATGGCACCGGAAAGAATAACCGATCCGGGATTTACTTTATCCTGACCAGCATATTTTGGCGCGGTGCCATGGGTAGCTTCGAAAATAGCGTGACCGGTGACGTAATTGATATTTCCACCAGGAGCAATGCCAATACCTCCCACAATGGCTGCTGCAGCATCAGAGATATAGTCTCCATTTAAATTCGCGGTAGCCACCACCGAGTATTCATCCGGGCGCAGTAAAATTTGCTGCAGAAACGCATCCGCAATGGCATCTTTGATAATGATTCGATGACCATCCTTTTCGATGACCTGCCAGGGACCACCATCCAGATCCACGGCACCAAACTCGCGTTTGGCCAACGCATAACTCCAATCGCGGAAGCCGCCTGACGTAAACTTCATAATGTTCCCCTTATGTACGATGGTTACGTTAGGTTTTTTATGATCGATCGCATATTGTATCGCAGCCCGGGTGAGGCGTTCAGTACCCTCCACAGAAATGGGTTTGATACCAATACCGGATGTTTCGGGGAATCTTATCTTTTTATATTGTTTGGGAAATGTCTCTTTCAGGAAGTTCATGAACTTCTTGTTTTCATCCGTTCCTTGTTGAAACTCAATACCAGCATAAATATCTTCTGTGTTTTCACGGAAGATAACCATATCTGACTTTTGAGGTTCGCGAACCGGTGACGGAACACCTTTGAACCAACGCACCGGACGAAGGCAGACATACAAATCCAGTTCCTGGCGAAGGGCTACGTTTAACGAACGAATGCCGCCTCCTACGGGTGTTGAGAGTGGGCCCTTAATTCCTATGAGATAGCTTCGAAAGATGTCCAGTGTTTCATCGGGCATCCAGTTACCGGTTTTATGAAACGCTTTTTCTCCAGCTAAAACTTCTTTCCAGTTAATTTTACGCTTGCCGCCATAGGCTTTTGCTACAGCAGCATCAAAAACCTGTTGAGAAACAGGCCAGATGTCAACACCTGTTCCGTCACCTTCAATAAAGGGGATGGTGGGGTTGTCAGGAACATTCAGTTTTCCTTGACTGATACTGATTTTTTGATCACTCATGTGGTAATAAATTTATACGGGTTTGGACAAAATAGTCTGGAAAGTTAATCAATTGCCAGGAAACCTCTATTGCCATCCTTAACAAGGACTTAAGTTAAAGGCAGATGTAGAGCTCCTCTCAGAAATTCCTTCAGAATCTATTTTTGAAATGAACTCTAGTATTTTTCATCCTGATTCGGAAAATCTTTCTTTTTGACATCTTCGATGTAATGGCCCACAGCTCCCGTAATCATGGCATGTAAATCGGCATATCGTCTTAAGAACCGCGGTTTAAACTCTTTGGTGATGCCGAGCATATCCTGCATCACCAAAACCTGTCCGTCCACATCGGCACCTGCTCCGATACCAATGACGGGAATGGTCAAGGCTGCGGAAACTTTTTGTGCAAGTTCAGCCGGAATTTTCTCCAGCACCAGACCAAAACAGCCACACTCCTGAAGCATCAAAGCGTCCTCCATTAGTTTGTTCGCTTCTATCTCTTCTTTCGCCCGAACAGTGTAGGTGCCAAACTTATAGATTGATTGAGGCGTTAATCCCAGGTGTCCCATCACAGGGACCCCGGCACTTAGAATCCGAAGAACCGAATCCTTTACCTCACTTCCGCCTTCCAGTTTCACGGCATGAGCACCTGATTCTTTCATGATGCGGATGGAAGACCGAAGCGCCTCGCCCGAACTTCCCTGATAGTAGCCAAAGGGAATGTCTACGATCACCAAGGCCCGCCTGACAGCCCTTACAACAGAGCTGGCATGATAGATCATCTGATCAAGTGTAATAGGTAAGGTGGTTTCATTTCCTGCCATTACGTTACTGGCCGAATCACCCACCAGAATTACATCCATCCCGGCACCATCAATGATTTTAGCCATGCTATAATCATAAGCTGTCAGCATCGCAATTTTTTCACCCCGATTCTTCATCTCCTGAAGTTGATGCGTGGTGATCTTTTTTACTTCTTGCTTTTTATAAACAGACATGTGATGTAGGAATGAAATTACTTTAGATAAACGGCTGCCTGTTTTCCTAAGACAACTTCTACGTGATCCTTGAGAGTAGTCGATAACTCAAAACCGGTAAAGGTAGGCTGAATGGGGTATTGTGAATGGCTGCGATTAATTAAAACTGCCACCTGAAGTTTTTTCATTTCGATTTTTAAGAAAGGGTGTAGGCTATAGGCCAAGGTTCGCCCGGTATTCAAAACATCATCCACCAGCACCACGCATTTTTTTCTTAGTTTTTTTAAATCTCCACTGACCTGAATCTCCGGCTGGGAGGTGGCAGATTTATCTACCGTCAGTTTCACTAATTGAACTGACAGGGTTCCCACATTTTCCAGTTCCTTTTTTAACAGTTCGGCCAGGTGGTATCCCTGTCCTTCAACTCCTGCCAGCACCAACTCTTTTTCTGAAAAATTATTTTCCAGCATCTCATAGGCTATGCGTTTGATCTTTTGATGCACTTGCGGAGCCGTGAGTACTAATGTTTTGGAAGGAAGCGTCATGATGGAATAGGTACAACCTTGCTGTCTTTAAAAGTAGATAGAATCACAGTGGAATGGAGATTGTCCACAACCTCAATATTGGATACTTTTTCAAGCATGAGCTTTTGATAGGCGGGAATATCGGTGCAGACAATCTTTAGAATAAAATCCGCCTGACCCGTTACATGATGACATTCCACCACCTCTTCAATTTTACGGATGGCACTGATAAATTTTTCAATGTTATCCTTATTGTGCCCTTTCAGCGAAGCCGTCACAAACGTGCAAACGCCTACACCCACACTGGCCATATCAATAACGGCATGGTAACTTTTAATAACCCCGGCATTTTCCAGTTTCTTTACCCGCTCCAGCGTAGGAGCCGGTGACAATCCAATTTCAGTTGCCAATTGAGCATTGGTAATGTTGGAGTTCGTTTGCAGAATCTCCAGGATTTTGCGGTCGGTAGCGTCTAATTTTACGGGTTTCACGCGTAGTATGATTTCGTTAGAGGATCAGTTACAAGAAAAATTAATTCAACCTGACCATAGTCAGGTATTTGAACGAGTAAAAATAACCGAAATTCCGGTATAAAAATCAGCGTTGAATACTAATCCGCCTGGTAATCTGCTGTTTCCGGTCGCTCCATTGTAAAAAGTAAATTCCGGGGGAAAGTCCGGCAACATCTATTTTAAGACGGTTTAGCCCCTCCTCAGAGGTTAATGAGAGGAGAGTGGATGTTTGCCCTTGGGTATTATACAACTGAATCTGAATCGGCTCTCCAGCCAAAGAGATCCAATCCACAAAAACATACTCTGCTGCCGGACTCGGATAGGGATCGAAAAACCGGGAAGTACTTTCCAGATTTACACAAACCCGATTGTTGAAAAGGTTCACATCTCCCGCCAATTGTAACTCGGCACAAATGAAATCTGATCCAGGGATCAATTCGCTCATCAGCGTGGTGGTTACCTCATCTGAAGGAAATAGTATAGCAGGTACTACTTCCCTTACCTGACTTCCACCAGCCAGACTTATTAGTACGAAAGGATTGGATAAAGGAATATTCCCATGGTTGCGTATGGTTACTTCCAACCGTCTGGTCAAAGGGGAGTTCCCCGGTACCAGTCTGGCATGCAGGGCTGCGGCATCCGGCTGGGGCAGCACAGCAAATACAGACTGGGTAGCTGTGGAGGCACATCCATTATCATCGATGGCTGTCAACTCCACCGGAAAAGTTCCAGATTCTGAAAAAGTAAATAAAGGAGATTCTTGTGTAGTGGTGCTGTTGGCGAGGTCATTGAAGCGCCAAACGTAGGAGGTCGCTTGTTGAGAAGTGTTCGTGAACGTGACAACCAACGGAGGTGGCCCAATGGTGGGGCTTGCCTGAAAAGAGGCAGCCGGTCCTGAGGTTACTGAAACAACTTTGCTAAACGAATATTGACACCCCGATTGCCGGGTGACATTCATACTGACATTATAATTTCCTGTGCTGGCATAGGTGTGCGTCACGGGTGAACCACTTCCAATACCAGAGTCGCCAAACGTCCAGGACCATGCGGTAGCTGGATCGGTTCCTCCCGGATTTGATTCCTGAAAAAGGGTAGAACGATTGACACAATTATTGGATACCGTGAAGTCAAGTAACGGGAGTACGGGGACAACTATTGTTTGGGTTCGGGTTCCCATACATTGATTGGAGGCGGTAGCCCTCAATTGAACAGAATACATTCCCGGCACATTAAACGTGTGCACAGGATTTTTGACCGAATAAAAACTTGATCCGATGGTCCATTGCCAGGCGGTGGCAGTGGGAGAGGTATTGTCTGTAAAGGTCGTGAGTTGATTGACACAGGCGGGTGTAGATGAGAAATCAACCGTGGGGGAAGGCAGAATAGCAATATTTTTTTGTACGGAAGATGTACACCCAAAATTAGTGATGGTGGTCAGCTGAACAGTATAATTTCCAGCTTGTGTATAGGTATACAGTGGTTGAGATCCTGTTCCGGTTCCGTTGGCCGCATCCCCGAATTGCCAGAGCCAGCTGGTGATATTGCTATCGGAGAGGGGCGGGGTAGCATCGCGAAATTGAGAAGGTGAACCGCTGCACGAAAAGGGTGGGAGGTCAAGCGTAAAGTTGGTTTGTGGTATGGAGCGAATGGTTACGGAAGATGTTTTTGTAGTGACGCAACCATTGGCGCTGGATGCGCTCAACGTTGTGAGATAAGTGCCCGGCAAAGAATATACATGCACCGGATGAACATCTGAGGAGAAATTTCCATCACCAAAATTCCATGAATAGGAATCAGCGCTTCCACTGGTGGTGTTAGTAAACATGGTTTGAGCGTCTTCGCAAATTCCCGAAAAGGAAAAATTAGCATTGGGACCTGATTGCAAGGAGGCTATCGTCTGTTGGAAGTTGCTGGTACAACCAGGCACGGAGGCGATCAGATTAATGTTCTGGCTGGCTGTGGTAGCAAAGGCAATCGATAAATTTTGACTGGACGAGATAGTCATGCCATTGACTTCCCACTGCCAGGCAGGTGTAAAGGCAGCATCAAAACCGGAGGTGTTCGTAAACAAATAAGTTTCATTGGTACAGAAAGGGCTGGCTGTCGGAAGAGTAAAGCTGGCCACCGGTGGCGCAACAATGCTGATTGTTTTTTTTAACTGGTTAAAGCAGTTATTACTTGCCTGAATTTGCAGGACGGGCTCATAGGTTCCGGTACTGGCATACGTGTGAAGGGGTTGAACGGCAGAACTGGAGTTTCCATCGCCAAAGTTCCACACGGAAGAAATCAGGGTTTGGTTGCTGGAAGATGAAAATGTAATCGGGTGAGGTTGACAGATTCCATCCAGATTAAAATCAATGGTGGGCGCTGGTTTATTTTCCACCAGAATACTCATGTGCTTTTCGCTGGCGCTGGCACCCGCCCGGCTCACAAGCGAAATTCCATAGTTTCCACTTCCCGTGTATGAAACAGCCGGACTGGCATTGGTGGAGGAAGGGATGCTTACAGGAACGTTGGCTTCTGGAAAACTGATACGAAAAACAGTGTTGGCAGCCCAGCTAACCGCGAATCCAAACCAGCGCGATTCTTGTTTTTGGAACTTTATCTTGAGCGTGTTGGAAAGGGTGGATAATCGTCCCAGATCACTGATCACAGTTGGCGTTTGGTTAAGATCATTCCCCAGATTAATTCGAAATAAATTTCCCTGGTCAGTAGATACAAAAGCCACGTGATTTCCATTGTCGGGCAATACATCCACTCCAAAAGGAGAAACGCCCGATAGAGACGTTCCGCTGATATTGGCAACCGATGGACTGCTTAATGGATCATTGCCGTAACTTAACCTGAGTAGCTGGTTGCCACCCGAATAGGAAACCGTATATCCAAACCAATGGCCTTGTGAAAATATCAACTTGATATCACCGATCACTTGCGTACCACCGTTGACCGGATGCAGTGATTTATCTGCCACTCCCGGAATGGAGCGAATGGTATTTAACCTCGCCACACCCACCAGAGAAGGCGATCCAATGGAGTAGGCAATATACCAATGCGATCCATCATAGGTTAGATCAAGTCCGCTATCACTTCCACCGCCACCTGGAATGACAGTCGTGGTTGTGGGCGTGTTTGTGAGGGAGTTTCCGAAGTCAAAACGGGTAACCACCTGATTAACTCCCGAAACAAAGGCAAACCATTCGTTTTCAGCAAAAACAATTTCAATATCATTGGGAGCAATGGAGCCTGTAATTCCACTCAGTTCAGTAGCCACCGGAGTGTTGCTCAAACTGTTTCCAAAGTCCAACCGGATGAGTGTGTTGTTTCCCCGGCTGGCAATAAAACCAAACCATTGATTGCCATCAAATGCCGTCTCTACTCCATACGGGATATTACCTCCCAGATTTCCCAAAGATTGTGCGGTGGGTGTTAACAACAGATCTCCCTGATTGAAATCCCAAAAGTAAGACGTTGCACCAGTGGATTGATTAGTAAGTTGGATCGATTGATTCAGACATGCGACAGATGGAGCAACAAAGTCTGAAACAGGTTGGCCCATCACTCTCCAGGCTGTAGCAAAAAGAAGAACGAGGAGAATACCTACCGTCCTCACCCGTTTTTGGGCAGCACTGAAAAATTTTATTGGAATATTCGTACGTATTCTTCTAAACATCATTGGTTAACAACGAAATATGCATCCATGATCAGATCGTATTGAGTCTTGAGTTGATAGGAAGTATTTTGTATGCTGAATTTTTCCCGGACATGTACTCTTCCATGAGCCGCAAAGGTAACTCTCAACGGTTGATCATCTATCAGTTTCTGCATGGCTTCGGCCATAGTCTTAATATCGCCCACAGGCACAAGGAAACCGGTTTGCCCGTCCACAATTATTTCTGCGGGTCCACCGCAGCGTGTGGCAATGATCGGGCATCCAAAATATTGAGCTTCCAGGCAAGTAATAGAAAATGACTCAGATTCCGAAAAATTGATAGCAAAAGCAGCTTTTTTATACTCGGATTCTACATCGTTTGAGAAATCTGACCATTCAATCTGAGGCTCAATTTTATAATGCCGAATGGCGGCCACGAGCTCCTCTTTAAACTTTTTGTTTTTTTCCATCCCCATGTCTCCGCCAACAAATCTCAGTTTCCATTGAGGATGCAGGTGGGCTATTTTTGCAAAGGCCTCTATGGCAAAGTTTTGACCTTTTCCACGGATAACATTGGACAGGTAAAGGATTGTGTTTCCAGTCGGTAAAGCTTTTTCAAGTTTTTCTGTTACAGGTAATTCATTATAAATCATCTTTACCTTATCGTGGGCTGGCAACTGTTTTCTCAAGTGATCGGAAACGCAGATGATGGCATGCGCATTTTTAATGTGTAGACGAAGCCAATAACCAAAGAGCCACGCGGGAAATTTTTCAGGTAGAAATCGAATGTGGTTGAGGTAGGGGATTTTTATCCCCATAAAAATCAGGATAACTGGTAATAAGTTATATAAGTCATTGTTATGGATAATACGTACTTGTTCTTTTCGAATAATTTTCCGCAAACGAAAAGCATTCCAGAGGAGCATAGGAAAATAGATCAGAACTGAGAGAGGTCTTCGGCTCAATTCTTTCAGGGGTAACTCATGGACATGAAATCCTCTACTTTCTACTTCGACACGTGCGTGTGAATGCCGGGGGAGAACAAAAACAAATTGGTAATACTCGTTTAAATCTTCTGATGTCCGAAGAATGGACTTTAGTGCCCCCGTTATGTGGGTACTATTTTCGATAATGAGAACGACCGGTTTCTTCATATCAGAGATTTCATCAAGTGAGCGATTTCACGATGAGTCTGGCTAATGGTAAAGGCTTGTACACGAATAGGTCCGATGTCCCGATACGTATTCAACAATGAGGGCTGCTTGTGAACCTCTTCAATGAAGCGAGAACTCTCCTGAATGGATGAAGGATGATTTAACAGAGGTAAGAGCATACCAAATTCAACAACCCCAGGAGAAAGGGTACGACCGGTTGCACCTGAGGTAAGAATCTCTCGAGGCCCGGTAGGACAATCGGTAGCCATGGCTGGTAGCCCACATGCCAGGGCTTCGCACAGCGCCAATGGAAATCCTTCCCAGCCACTGGTCATTAAGTACAAGCCTGCATGCCTGAGAAAGGCGTACGGATTTTGGTGATAGCCAAGAAAAAAAAGCTGATCATCTGGGTTCCACTGGTGACTTCCCCACCGTTCATAAGTGCGGAGCTTTAGCTCTGAACATTTTTTTAATAAGTGTGCCCGTTCTTCTCCATCACCTATGATTACCCATTTGATGGATGAATGTTGTTTAAGCAATGCGGCCAGTTGAATAAAGGCGGTAAGATTTTTCTGAAGAGCTAAACGACAGTGCGTAATAATCACAAAATGGTCCTGGCAAAGCTTGATAAAATCGCTGTCCACAGGCTCGGTGGATAGTCTTTTTATTCGATCCAGGTCAAACCCGTTATAAATGGTCAGTAGCTTTTCGCGTGTAGCTGGGTAATATTCCTTCAATTCGTGTTGGAGGGCCTGGCTAACACAAACAATTTTATTCGCTTTTTTATAAAGCCAGGTCATCAACACCTGTTTGCGAAACCAGCCTAAAGCGCCATGGATATTGGCATCATGCTGTTTTGTACCATGAATCCATAATACAATTTTATCCGTTTGCCTGGAAAGGATGTTGACGTAGTCAGCCCCTTCTAAATGACTGATGGATATATGTGGCTGAATTTTTTTTTTAAGTGCCCGAAGTCCCCCAACCCGTTTCAGAAAATAATAGACTTTGGTTAGAAGATTATTGCCGGCAGGGATTTGCAAACTATGCACGGGAAAAGGCCATTGCTCTGAAAGAGCCCCGTCCCAGTTGAATACACAGCCATGAACGGAATAGCTCTCCGACAGAAATTCCAGATGCTGACGAAACACGTTTTGTGCGCCTCCCGGATTCAGGTTGGGGATGATGAGTAAAACTGTCTTTTTGTTGCCGTCCATCAACTCGTAAAGATAGACTCACAATATTGTTTTACCAGACGTGGCTCCAAATAAAAACCTCCGTGTCCAGACTTTTTACCTGCCATACCTTGAAGCGCCTGATATTGAAAGCCAAATAAATGTGCAAGCATAATGTAGTGAAAGGGCAGATATTCGTGTGCGTGAAACAGCTCCAGTATCCGTAGTGGCTGATCTTTCCGGAAGATGACATTGGTGATACCTGCCCCATGGACAGCTACAACATCGGTAGCAGATTGAAATAACTTTACCTGCTGATCGAGTGTAAGACTGGCGGCATCTACTTTGATAAATTTGTATGGACGGAGCGTGTTGAACACCTCATCTTCGTTTTCCAGAAAACGATGACTGCCCGAGGTACGTATCAGGAATATTCGCACGGGTGGCTGCGGAATGGAGGTGCCCACCAATACATGTGCTGACCGGACGAAATACGTATACGTGTGTGTGTAAGGCTTGCAAAAGGTAGCCCGGTTCGCTTTTATCCATTCACTTCCTTGTACGTGCCACCGCAGACGTGTAAGTCCGGCTAGTGACAGGAATTGTTGAAAATACTTTTTAGCCCATAGGCGATCGCTCACGACCAGTGTTGTTTGTTCATCAAACCGACCATGATCTTGTAACAAATAGATTTTTGGCAGGATATCGTTATAGAAATGAAAATAATTTTCTTCTCCCGTGTCGCGCAGCGAAATAACATGATCTAATCTTACTACTCTTCTGTTAGAAAAAATCGATTCTGCCACCGAAGGTTTATGAACGTAAGGGGCATAACCAAAGCCTAACGATAAATAGATTAACTGACGTTTTCCGATCATTCCCCAACCGGTTTTGCCCTCTATAAATAGTTGGTCGGATTGAATATCAATGATGTATTGATTTTGGGTCCATTCAGGATTTGTCCATCGGGAGAAACCCTTACGTATCGACTCTGGAAAGGGGCTCAAATCAATAGATAATTCCAGAAAGGGATTTTTCTGTTCATATAGAATTACTTCATGCGGAGCAGGATCGTAGCTGGAAAAGAAAAGACGATCCCATGTTTTGGCTTTTACGTTGTTAACTATTAGAAATAGTTTTTTCAGCCATAGAATCGGGAATATCTTTTTCAGCAACTGTTTCATCTTTACATACCTGTCAGGGTTCGACCGATGAATTTTAGGTGTTGGGAGAGCGTTGGGGAATATCCCTTCAGCACTCGCTGCTGATACCAGGCCCAAAGATTGGGGACTCCCAAATGTCTGTTGTGGTATCGGCATTCAAAGACCCGCTTGGATAGCTCATAATCGAGCGCATCCGGATCGAATGCGTGGGTTTCCTGATTTTGCATTTTCAAATACATCAACCATTCCATGGTTTTGTCAACTTCTTCCTGTGTGGAGACTTTCACCACGTTGGCCGCCTGGTCATGCTGTTCAAAAGCGGAAGAAGCGGGAACTCCCAACTCCTGCATGATAAAATTCTGACGAATGGCAAAAGAGTTAATCTTTCGTTTTTGTTCTGCTTCGCTTTTGAGCGAAGGAGGAAACGTGCGGTAATGAAGCAGTACTTCGGGAAGATTGGCAAAACGAAAACGGTTCACCAAACGACACCAGAGTTCGTACTCTTCGCTGTATTGCTGAAGTTCTTCGCGGTAAAAGTTTTCAGGACTGTCAAAAACGTTTTTTCGAATCATGACCGTGGGGTGACCAAAACAAACGTTGAATAGAAGTTGAGCCTTACAGGCATCATGACTAAGCGGGAACCGGTGAATGAAGTTTCCGAAGCCTATACTTTTCATGGCTGTTCCCACGATGGACACTTCTGGTCTCGTCTCCAGAAAGTTAACTTGCTTTTCGATGCGGGTGGGTAAGGCAATATCATCGGCATCCATGCGAGCAATGTAATTGCCTTTCGCTATTCGGATGGCCTGATTAACAGAGGCGGCCAATCCTCTATTGATAGGGTTTCTGATGATATGTATCCGGGAATCATGAATTTGTTTGAGTAGTTCACAGGTGCCATCGGTACTGGCATCATCGATCACGAGTAGCTCCAGAGACGGGTAGGTTTGATGGCAAATACTCTCAATACATCCAACAATGTACTTTTCTGCGTTAAACGCTGGGATCACGACACTGACCAATGGATTCATGAATACATCCCTTTATTTTTGGCCATCAACAATTCCCGATCCCAACATACGTCAAAGCCTGTCACCGCAAGAGTTTCCGCGATTTCTTTTTGCTCACGCGGATGATGCGTCTCCAGAATGATGACTGCTATTCGTTTTTCCAGAACCTCTAAAAAATCCGAATCTTTGAATAAGAGGACTTCCGTTCCTTCAATATCCATTTTGAGTAAGTCGATGCGCTGTAAGTTCTTTGACTCCAGGAGGCTTCTGATCGAAATCCCGTGAATGGTTCCTGCGGGGTCTTCTTTTACCTGAAAACTCCAGGCCAGCAAATCGTTGGTTTTGGTTATGGATAATTTCTGATTGCGGGTCCAAATGCCTCCAGAGATCGCATCCGCCAGCAGAAGATTATTTTGTTGAAATTGAAAAGTTAATTGCTGAAAATTTTCCGGGTCAGGTTCGATGGCAACGATTCGGGCCTCGGGCCACCTGGATTGACACAGGAGTGAAAAAAGACCAACATTAGCTCCGAGATCCATAATGCACGGCTTGGATGGAAGAACAAGATCATTCAACAGATGATATTCCCCTTTAAAAAAAACCTGTAGATACACCAACACGTCACTGCTATTAAACCGAAGGCTGATGCGTTGCCGTTGATGAGGAGCTATCACTGTCACACTATCACCTGTCTTTAAAATTTGATAATTCAGAGGGAGGGTAAGTCTTAACAAGTAAACCCAATTACCTAAGATGGCAGGAACTGGCAGCCTCAGGATGCGTCTGATCAAATAGCTAAAAACGACTAACCAGAAAGAGATTGGAGTTTTTAGCCAAAACATAATTTAACCTTTGATCTTAAGGTGAAGTTGATCATACAAAGGTAATGCATGGCTAATATTAAAATGTTGGGTGACGGTGGTAAATAAATTTTCACCCATGTTCTTCCAGTGGGGTTTGTCTTGCCAGTGCTGAAGCAGATATTCAGCCGCCTGAGCAACAGATTCTTCACGACTAACCAAAACGCCATTTTCACCGTGATGGACATAAGAATTAAAATCACCAACCCCCCGACAGACGATTACGGGAGTCCGGGTCAATGCCGCTTCCTTCACAGTCGTGCAACTGGCCTCTGTAACGGATAAATGAACATAAATATCACTGGCGGCCAGATAATCCAGTACATTATGGGTAAAACCAATAAAAACAATCCGGTCTTTCATTCCCAGAGCATTTGCCTGATGTTTTAGCTTTTCCTCTTCGGGTCCCTGACCTAGCAGCAGAAGTTTGACATCTATTCCCTGACGGAAAAGCTGATGAGTTAAATCGATGACCTGATCCATGCGTTTTAATGGTGAAAGTCTACCGACACAGATCAGCAGCAATTGAGCAGGGTAGTCATGACGTATGCGGAATACCGATTCCGGCTCTGGAAGTGTGTAGAGTTGAAAGTTGAATGAAAGTGGGATGACCTGAATTTTTTCAGGATTGATTTTCTCTACGTTCACCATGTAGTCTTTGGCATTCTCCGAAACAGCCACGATGTGCCTGGCTCCCTGATAAATTAAGCGACTGGTGCGCTGGGCTTTTGGGCTGGCTTCAAAAACCAAGGCGTCAGCATGATGTCGGGTCACTACCACTTTAGCTCGCATAAAATACTGAGCGAGAACCGCGATCAGATTACAGGGATCTAGATGAGAATGAATGATATCAATGTTGTTTTGACGGCAGTAGCGGATGAGCGCCCATACTTCTGTCATGACGTGAATGGGAAACCATCGGGGTGTTGGCGTGCGGGACTGAGCCGTGAAACCATTCGCTTGAAAGAAATCATGTAAGATGGAGTGAGGGGACTGGGTCAAAAGAAAAATCCGGTTCCCTTCGCTGGCAAATGCAAGGGCCTGGCTTTCGATATCGCGAGAGCGTTTATTCGCTACGGTATAGAACAGAATATTCACGTACGGATCATAGTTTATAAGCGTTCCTTCAAATATTCATATCGCCCTGGTCATCACGGGTAGGCAGGCCTCCATGGGATGTTTCATCAGGAGTTCTTCTTTTGTTTCAAAAAATTTTTCAACCAAGTCCAGCCTTCCATCACACTGTGTTCACGTACCAAAAGCAAAACACTTAGCATCGCCAGCAGCCCACAAGTGGTTAAAGTCATCAGGTTCAACAGGGTGTAATCAAACAGGCGGGATGTCCAATAACCGCATATCCCGCAAACGGCCAACGATACAAAAATCCATCGCTGATCTCCAAACCATTTTTTAGCGGGCAGTTTGATGACGTGGGACAATACCAACAGTTTGGGGATAAAGGTAACGATGGATGATCCTATTTTTGCATACACAATGCCTGTCAAACCGTATTGTAAACCAATAACGATGCTGATGATCAAAATCAGTTTTTCGGCAACATTAATTCGCAGAAGCAAATCGGTTCTGCCTTGAGAGGTGATAACACTGTCATTGAAATTATTATAAGACGAAATAGCAGCACTGATGGCCAGAAAAGATGCGAAGGGAGCCATTTCAACCCAGGCAGATCCGAATAAAAAAAGAATTACCTGATCGGATGCGACAGCCGTTAAAACCAGTATGGGCATTAAGCAAAGAGATAAATATTTAACAGCCCGGAGATAATTTTGATTTAAAGCCTCCGGGTGAGGTTGCAAGGCGGCAAAAACGGCAAAAAATGTTTTATTGAAAACATTTCCAATAGAGTTAACCGGTAGTTGCACCAGAGCAGACGCACGACCATAATATCCCAGTTCCGTTTTACCAAAAAATTTTCCGATCAGTAACATGTCCAGATTTTGCGAGAAGAAATCAAGCGTTTGGCTGGGTAAAAAATTGCGGGAAAAGCGGGCAATTTTTCTAACCGCGCTTTTGGAGAAGCTTATCGATGGAGACCAATGACATAAATATAAATTGATGCATACATACACCAGATGATTGATGATGGCTTGTGCGACTAAACTCCAGACGCCCCAACCATAGAAGGCCATCGCGATGCTGGTTCCGTAAGAAATGGTGGCAGCTACTAATTGCGAAAAAACAAGTTCCTTAAAAGCCAACCTTTTGCTTAGTAAGCCCAGCGGTACGGAACTACAGCCATAGATTAAAAAGATAAAACTGAAGATGCGGGTAACGGTCGCTAGCTCTGGCTGCCGGTAAAATGCTGCGATGTAGTCTGCACCAAAGAAGAAGATGGTGCCGACCACCACACCCAACATTAGATTAAGCCAAAAGATAGATGAGAAGTCCGTTGGTTCAAGATCCTGATTTTGTACGATGGCATGTGCCAACCCCAATCCTACCACCAGACTGGCCAGACTGGACAACACGGTAAGCATCCCAAATAAACCAAACTCAGCCGGGCTAAGTATCCGACTTAAAGCTACTGTGCCACCCAGGGTAACTACATACATCCCGATTTGCCCAATCAGATTCCATTGGAGTCCGGCAATCGTTTTTTCTTTTAGGGGCTGGAGAGAACTCACGGTTTCTTGTATTAAAAACGCGAACCTAAATTCCAAAGGGTAGGGGAATTAACTAATCGAAACCGATTTTGAAGTTTCGCTCGCTTTCTTCGTCTCCATTTTAGCAACAGTGGTACCGGGAATATTTTTTTAGACTCTAAAAACTTAACCAGGTTATTGAAAGGTTTGTTATGCTCATACCCGATATCGCTTTTAAAGAAACCGCTTTCAATGGGTAACGGTAAGACGCAACGCAAACCGGCTATGGCTCCTTCCCGATGATACACTGCCCAGCTATCGGGAGAATATCGAATGGGGTAAATAAGCTTAACGAGTCGTTGAGCGCAGGCTAAGGATAGGATGTACGCAGCGGTCGTGATGGGCCGCCATATTTCAATAGGTCGATAGATTCCGGTGCGATCATCCATCGCTATTTTTTCAGAAATAGTAAAATCAACGATTTCCTTACTTTGATAGTAAAGCAACAAGGGTTCGTCTTTTGGCAACGAGCCATCCTCAAACTTCTCTTCCACCCATTGGAGCACGCGGGGTACCCTGGGAGAAAGCCACACATCATCTTCCAGGATCAAAGCATAGGGGATTTGCTCGGCAATCATTTTTTGATAGACGTGGTAGTGACTGAGCGAGCAACCAATCATGCCGGGGGTGAGCAACTCTGACCATTTCCTCACCACCTCCATGTTGCACATTTCCTCCAGTTGGGTGGGTGTTAGTTTTCGACCATCTACGGCAGGAAAAAACTCATGCGGTAAGCCCAGTTTGTCCAACTGTGCTTTCATGAAAATCTTTCGATCAGTGGATTGCTCCAGATTGACAACCAATATCTTCACAATAAATCCTGATTAACGATCACAATGTTTTCACCTGAAATTTTTCGTTGATAGCGAATACTTTGCAGCGCATGGGAGAAAATCTTTTCTACTCCGGGGCGTAAGTTTTCATGTAGCTCAACAATAATCATTCGGGTTCGTTTGATCCAATATTCGTAGTTGTGCTGAAATACCTCAAATTCAGCTCCTTCAATATCTATTTTCAAAAGATCAATGATCTCGATACCGTTGTTTAGCATAAAGGAAGTCAGATCCATCGCAGGGACCAGTGAGTCAGATGCTTTCACGGATTGACCAACTTGTTTGCTCCACGCTTCTGCTTCGGTATTGGTAAAAGCGAGTGAAGTACACTGATCCCATAAAGCCAGTCGAAACGTCTTCCATTGCGGATGCTGTTGGGCATGCCGGGATAGCATCTGAAAATTATCCGGATCGGGCTCTAACGAATAAATCATTGCCTGGGGAAATTGATGTGAAAAGTAAAGAGACGCCAACCCGATATTGGCTCCGGCATCTACAATGATCCTGGGTGAAAAAGGCATCGCTATATCATATTCTCCATTCATAAAAATCTGCCGGAATACCGAAAAATCTGAATTCCCCGGTCGCAGGTAGACAGGAACAGGCAATAGACTTGTGGGTAGAGTGTAGATATCATGCGATCTTTTCAACACAAGATAGTGCCGGAGAATAGAAAGGGTAGCCAATAGCCCGTTTCTTTTTATGGAATACCAGATGCTCCTGAGAATATCGCGCGTAAGAATCATGACCAATTCAATTGGACAATAACTTATTTACCCCATATACATAACTATCCCGGACCGGATCGCCACTCTGCTGAAAGGTGAGTCTGAAATTTGGTTCCAGGAAAGAAATTACTTCTTCTTTAGTTTTAAAAAATTCCGATTCGCCACCATGATAGCGGAAGTCATGGCAGGAGATGGCAATGTTTCTGATTTTTCGGATGGATTGTTTCATCCCACGAACCAAAAATCGTTCGGCACCTTCAATGTTTACTTTCAGTAAATCGACACGATCAATGGCTTGTTCTTCTATAAAATCATCAATGCTTACGCTCGGAATCTCAAAGGTGTTATTGGTGGTTTTCGTTTGAATCGAGTTGGACACTCCATAGCCTCCATCATCTTCAATGAATACCACTCCTTTACTTTCAGAAATAGCTAATAAAAACAGATTTGTATTCCCGAAATTATTTTGTTTCACCACGTCACTCAAGATGTCATAGGTTCTGGGATTTGCTTCCAGGGCATATACTTTGCCACCCGTACCCACACAGGCCGCCAGCGGAATAACTTCTTCTCCTACACCCGCCCCCACGTCAATGACCGTATCATTCGGATTGGGTAAATATTGAAAACAAGAATAGCGTTGGAGGGTATCCAGGTAGTATTTTTGGGAGCTGAACCAGGAAGCTTCTTTGGTAATAAAGAACGAACCACCAATCCGGTATTCCCACAATCGGCTCATGGGGTTAAATCTGACTGATTGAATTTTTTCTCCTTTGAGACGGTAGGCGATGAAAACCGCTGTGGCTGCCAGCCAGCGCCATCCATCACGATCCAAATGCCGAATAATTCCAGAGATTCCCATAAGGTAAAGACCACAAATATCGCTTAATTACGCTGGGATAAATTTGATATTTAGAAAAATAAAAGTCCTTATTTGAAAACGAAAATACTTTTTCTGGTTCCCTACCCCCACGGCTGGTCCCCTTCCCAGAGGTTTCGGCTGGAGCAATATCTTCCGGCATTGAATTCCACGCAGTATGAATGGACGATGGAGAGTTTTTGGAGCCTTCGGTCGTGGCAAGGCCTATTTATCAAAGGTAAAACGGTCCATAAGATTTTAAGTATGCTCCGGGGATACACCCGTAGGTTTTTTGTCCTTTTTTCTATCTCTTCATACAAATTTGTGTTCATTCATCGGGAGGCTGCTCCGCTAGGGCCGCCCGTCATTGAGTGGATCATCCGTCATATTTTTCGAAAGAAAATCATTTATGATTTTGACGATGCCATCTGGTTAAAAGATAATCCTCAGGAGTCAGTGTTATTTGAATGGTTGAAATGGCGTTCCAAAGTACAATCGATCTGCCGTTGGAGTTTTGCCATTAGTGCAGGGAATGAATATCTGTGTGAATATGCCAGACGTTTCAACAGCCATGTTTTTTATAACCCCACCACGATCGATACCGAGCATCTTCACAATCCGGCCCTCTTTGCCCGAAACGTAGACCCCACCCGGATTACCATCGGCTGGACAGGCTCACACTCCACCTTGAAGTACCTGAAGCAAGTGGAACCCGTTTTACATCGACTGATGCTTCGGTTTGATTCGTTAACGTTTGTCTGCGTAGCGGATCGTCCACCTGAGATTGAAATTCCGCGGATGCAGTTTGTTCCGTGGAGCAAAGAAACAGAGATACAAGCCTTGGTAAATATAGATATTGGCATCATGCCTTTGCCGGATGATGAATGGGCCAACGGAAAATGCGGGTTTAAAGCACTCCAGTATATGGCGCTTCAAAAGGCTACGGTGGCTTCACCGGTGGGAGTGAACACCTCCATCATTCAACCGGGGGTAAATGGCTTTCTGGCAAGCACCGAAGCCGATTGGGAAAACTACCTCACCCTGCTAATCACCAATAAAATGTTGCGCGAACAAATGGGCCAGAGAGGGCGCCAACGGGTCGAAGAAAGTTATTCGGTAGTGTCCAATACTCCTTTGTTTCTCTCGCTTTTTGAGATAAAGTAAATCAGGGCCAAGCCCAGCAGGTAAAAGGGTAACACCGGTATTTTGTAACGGGTCAGCGTTCCAAAATTGTAAGTGGACACTCCAACACCAAAGGCAAACGTCAGACTAAAGATCAGGCAAAAAAGAACATGAGCATTTGAGAAAGCAGATAAAAAGGATCGCGGACTTCGAAACAACAGAAAAACTGTGAACCCGAAAAAAAACAAACTCTCGATGGCGGAGAGCAGCATCAGCGGATTCTTTACTTCCCACAAATAAGGCCGGAATAAAGTCACATTGATGCCGGCAGGAGCCAACTTTAGCATCCCCAGAAAAGTGCCATCCAATTCGCCCAGCGAATAACCACTGCCGGCATCGCGCCCGGAATAGTACCGGATGTCGTAAGCAGTCATTCGGGCGGTGCGAGCCAGGTTATCAACGGAGTAGCGACTGCTGTTTTCTCCGATCACCGTAATCCCAAAGTAGATAGAGACCAGCGCCAATCCTGTAAACACCGGTACCAGAATAATTTTCAGCATGTTTGACCGGATAGCAAAAAAATACTTGGAATACACCCAGAACAATACGGCAGGAACAAAACACATGAGGATGTATAGCTTGATCTGGAAGATAAGATAAATGCTCACGACCAGGATGAGCAGGGGCAGAAACCTGGTTTTTTTTAAAATAAAAATCTGGTGAATGGCATACGTAAGGAATCCTAACGAGCCCAATGTAATGGTGTCTTTCAGAATCCCTGACCCCCAGAAGATGACGGAAGGAACAAACAAAGTAGCCGCAGCGATCCATCGATGAATGGACGGAAATTCGCGGTAAAAAGTAACAAACAGTGCCCACGACCCCGCAAAACTGAATAACGAGAAAAGCACAGCTGTAGCAGCGTAGCTTGACCAGGTAAACAGATCAAAGAAGGCAGCAATCCTTACCACAAAATAGGAGTGGGGATCGTAATAAAACATTATTCTTGAGTGATAGCTTAGCAAATCGGGATCACTTCCGGGAGTATTAAAAAGCAATCGGAGTCCCTTGGTAAAATCATCGGTAAAGGCCTCCCAGATGATGCGGCTGCCATAGGTATGGTAGTTGAATGTATCTCCTCCCGAATAGTAGAACTGGTAGATTAATCCCAAGGCCAATGCACCCATTACTTTTAAGGCGAGGGCCGGATAAAAATACCTGCGGGTGATGGAGTCCGTCACAAACGATCGCACCATAAAAGCTGCTACGCATACAATAATCAGCAGCAAGGGAGTTACTATAAAATCGTGTAGTTCCAATCGATAAAGTTACTTTTGATAGAGAGTTCCAGTCGGGTTATTAGTCACCTTTTTCTAAGTTCTTTAGTCGTTTTTTGGCGTCTTTAAAGGCTTCATCTTTTCGACCAGCCTTTTTCTTCGCAAGCGAAAAATAAGCCCGGGCTGCCTTTTTATCACCTTGCTTTTCACAGATTTCACCCAAGGCAATCAACGAAAATAGGTAATACCCAGATTCTGTGGCGCCAATTTCTTCCGCATAGGTGATGGCCAGTTCATAATATTTACGAGCCTCGGCATAATTTCTACGCACTTCGTTCACTTGTCCTAGAAAAAAGGAAGCATATCGGCCGCTGGTAGCTTCATACCCTACATGAGCACTATCGATTCGTTCCAAAATTCTTTTCGATTGTTTCTCTACTTCCGTGAGGACTCCTTTGGCGTAGAGCATGCGCGCATAGTACCGATGAAAATAAGGATTGTCGGGATACGTTTCATAGAGATATTTCGAGATTTCATACGCGCGGTTCTGGTCATTTTCATAACTATTCAGAATGCGCATGAGCCATACCATAGCCTCGGTTCGGGTGTAAAAGGCGTTGTAGGATACTTCCTTTAATTGTTGGAGTCCGAGTTGTTTATCGCCTTTGCGAAAAAACCAGAGGATTGGCTTAAGGGCGGGATAGTTTTCTGGCACCCAAACAGAGAAATAATTGTATAGCGCATCTCCAAACAGCAATTCCGGGCTGAGGTAGTTTAGCTCTTTACATTCTTCCATATAGTTTAAAGCCGTTTTTCCGGCTGATGCCGCCTTTCTCCAGGCTTTCCGCTCTTCATCTGAATACAAACGCCCTTTAAATCCGTAGGCGGCTGCCAAAAAAAAGGATGATTCCAGTTTGTATTCAGGGTACTTTTTCCGGAGCACTTCGGAGATGGAAATGGTGCTATCCATGTATGCCAAAAACCGTTCATCATGCGACTGGTCGCGTGTATTGGGCATAATCTTCCACCACTCGCTTAACCCCAGCAAAAAGTAAGGCAACGGATGCCACCGGTACTTTTCCTTAAAATACCGAAACTGGCGCTCGGCCTGCTCAAACTTAAAATTGTACATGTCGTTAAGGGCTTGTGTGGCCTCTAACTGTACGTTGATGTCAGCAATCAAAATCAAGGTGGTGTCTTTTCGGGTTTGAGCTTTCCCCGTCAGACACACCGCCAGACTTACCACGAAAACGCAATTTCTAAGCATTGGATTTAAACCCAAATAAACAAAATCCTACCTTGGCAGCCGAATGAATGAACCCAAACAGTCTTCTATTTTTGAAACCAGTCGGCCACTTGCCTTTGTATTGCTCTGCATGGTTTCTTTTTTGCTCTTATTCGTTAAAAAAAACTTTATTGAATATGAGACAGCAGCGTTTGAATTCTTACAGGACCGACCAGAGGGAGTCATCCTCCGGCTGCTGAGCACGTTACAGTTTGTTTCTATTCCACTCATTTATGCCGTTAAATTCACGGTCATCGGCTTTGTTCTTTGGATGGGGTGTTTTCTTTTTGGCTTTCGGATCTCTTATCTCCAGTGTTGGGGGATCGTGATGATCTCTGAGTTTGTCTTTATCGGCCCGGAATTAATAAAGATTGTATGGTTTCTGACCGTTCGGACAGATCCGAGTCTTTCTGACATTAGCGCCTTCTACCCCCTCTCGCTGATTAATCTGGTGGGCGATTATTCCGTTTTAGACCCGCGCTATGCCTATCCGCTGCGATCCCTCAATGTCTTTGAAATGATTTATATACTAGTCATGGTCAATGGCGTTCACTTTTTTGCTAAACGCGAGAAAAAAAATGCCTGGCGGATTGTAACGTGTAGTTATGTTCTCGTGTTCGGGCTATGGCTGATTTTTTACATGATTGTTTACAAGTAAGTATTCGTGGTAAAAACTATTTTCAGGATTCCTCACCTTTTTTCTACCTTTCCAACCTGTTAAGCTAACTACCTGAATTCCCGAAACCTGATCATGAAAGGCAGTACCTGGCTTACAAAAGCCATCTTTCTCTGTTTAGTAATAGTCCTCAGTCACCAGGTGGGTGCGCAGCCAGGGGTGACCATCTCCCGCAAGTCGCTCACAGCCGTAGAAGTCTACCAATTATTGGATCAGTACAGAAATTATGAATCCATCACGTTTCAGGAGTGTGCGATTACGTATGGCGAACGCGAGGATGACTATCGCTTTGCCATGGATGACTATACGGATTTCGAAAGCTCCAATGGATATCAGAGTTATATTCCCAAGCCAATCATTAATGCCGAAGTAAATTTTAGGGAATGCTCCTTTAATGCAGCCGATAACCGGGCGGTGGAGTTTTCCAATATTTATTTTAAAGGACAATTAACCCTTGACAACAGTACCGGCTATGGACTTCAATTCAGTCGTTGTGTTTTTTGGGATGGGATTGTTACCACCGATGTGAAGTTTCGCTACCTGGAATTGATCAATTGTCAGTTTTATCACTCCTTTGGATTCAACGATGATGAGATAACTCAGTTGAAGCTGACCCAATGCGAATTTGTCCGAAATGATAATTCAGTGGCCTTTGGGTTGAACTTCGTCAACCGTAATCAATTTTACGACTTTCTCATTTATAAGTGCGAGTTTCTGGATCAATCAAAAGCCTCTCAGCAGGTAGCCAGTGATAGTTTGATCCATCAAAATAACCTTTTGTCTCTAAAAACTTTTGATGCAGATCATTTTCATGTGTCGCACTCAATCTTTGATTGTTCCATTGTGTTTGGTGATTTTGCCATCGAAAAATCGTTTGTTTTTAAGAGTAATCGCTATTATCAAAAGGTGGCTTTTGAACAGGCACCCAACATCCCCACCGAAAATTCTGTTTTTTCATTTGCCGACCTGGTCACCGTTTCGCCCAAACGAAGGACAACCCCCGATTCGCTGGGTATTAAAATCGGAATCATCAAAGAACTTCCCAATGAAATGTTTCTATTTTACCGCTATGACAGCGATTGGGAGTACGGTAAAGATCAGGTGCGCCCCTGGATAGATACAACCCCTGAAAAACAAATCATACCAGTTTACAGTAAACTGCTTTCAGTGTTCAATGCCTCCTCCGACATTGAATCGTATAATCTGTGCTTTCGTCAGATGAAGCGTATTGAAAAGACAGCTTCCAAAGTCCGGTGGGAAACCCAACAAAAGTTTATTGACTGGTTTCGGTGGAAAATGGACATTTTCCTGGAGAAATTCAGTGCCTACGGAACGGACCCTGTGCTATCACTTTTCAACTCTTTTTTGGTGATCTGTGCTTTTGCGCTGATCTATATTGTGTTTCCGAGTGAGGAGGATAATCTTCGTTTCCATAATATTCAGACAGCCGTTTATCGTTATGTCGCTCATTTTGCTGAACAGCAAAAACAATTTTTAACTACCGATGAACTTTATCAGAGAGATCTGGAGGCTGGTAAGGCAATGAAAGAACAACTTCGTATCAACATTGAGAAACTTCCTCCGGTGGTTTCTTTTCTGGGGATGCCCTTTTACTATGTCTCGTACTTTTTTGCCTTTATCAGACATCGTCTCCGCAGCATGGTGCGCTTTAACATCTATCAGGACTGGACCGATCTGAACGCGATGGGACGCTTTAAAACCTCTGTGGTGGTGAGTATTAATTTTGTCGGTTTCTTATTGTGGGGATTGATTATGCGTCTGATCAATGGATTCACGTTGAGTCTGAATGCGTTTGTTACCCTGGGGTATGGGGAAATTGAAGCCAAAGGTATTGCCCGGTATTTTTGTGTGATTGAAGGATTGGTCGGATGGTTTTTGTTAAGTGTATTCAGTGTTTCACTCATAAGCCAGATTCTCCAATGAAGCTATCGTTGCTGATGGTGGTGTGTCTTTCAGGATTGTTTTGGTCTTGTCGACAGGAGAAGGAAGCGGAGGAACAATTGCTGTGGGAATATTATCGTGGCTTTACTTATCCACCGGAATTGTTTGATAGTCTTAGTTCGCTGGCGCAAGAAGAACCTACGCGCAGATTTTTCGAAGGTATGCGTTGCTTTGAAAAGTATGACCAACTGGACAGTGTCTCTTGTTATGACAGCGCCCGTATGATTTTTGATGGACTGATGGCGGACTATCCGGATAGCTACCTGGGATATCTGGGGAAGGGGATTTTAATGACCGAGCGTGGCCGCAAGGAACGAAGCCGGAACCATCCACAGGATCAACTGTGGATTGACAGTGCGGAGCAGTTTTATAAAACGGCTTCTCTAAAAGAGCCTGGCCATGGAGCCATTTATTACTACCGTGGCCGTAATCAATACAACCGAAATCTAGACACCATTAACTTGTTAGCCATTGCTTATCTGGATACAGCGGTTCAGCTCAGAGAAAACTTCTTCAAGGCCACTGAGCGGTCAGCGGAGTTTTTATCACACTATCTGGATCTTTCGGAGAAACTTGGGGGTGACAGCCGAACCCGGTTTCAGTCAGCCTTTCCTAATGTGGAAGAGCGGATCAAATACTATTTTAGCAGAAGCCTGTCCATTGACTCCTCCTGGTATCAAACTTATCAGGGCATTGCCAAAGCCATCCATGTGTATTCAGCGCGCGAGCGAATCGACTATCTCAATAAGGGTATTTCCATCGCCCGAAGCAAACGCTCACGCGATTCCATCGATTTAATGCTAAGCCTGCTCCATATTTATCACCGCGATCTCCAGGATTACGAACGGGCGCGCACTTCTTTTACACTCCTGAGAGGGGAAGATAAAGAGGCTCAAAAAATAATATCATGGGCAGCGTTTTACCTGAACGAGGAAGCCTCGGAAACCCGGGCCGGACTAAGTACCCTAAAAGCCATGGATGCAACTGAAGGATTGTATCAGTTGTACCACTATCATCGGCTTAGCGGATCATATGATTCGGCCGCGTACTACCTCCGCGAGGTGATGAAGGAAGACCCTTCTCAACAAATCAAATATCAATTGGAACAGGTTAAGTTAACCTTGCATCGTGGACAAAAAGCTCAGGCCGTTCAGCAACTCAAGCAACTTCTGCAGGAAGGCGAAAAGCAATGGGGTGATGACAAGTTTAGCTATGATGAATACAATAAAGCCTTCTATTTGCTGAGGTATTTTGAGGGATATCCGTAAAGGATTAATCGACCCCTGACAATTATGCGAGCATCTTCACCACCGTAAGTGCGGCCTCTTCCCCTTTGTTTCCGTATTTCCCACCGGCCCGGTCTTCCGCTTGTTGTTTGGTTAGCGTGGTCAGCACACCAAATGCCACCGGCTTGTTGGTTTTAAGTGTCACTTTCATGATGCCGTAAGCAACGGCCTGACAGATATAATCAAAATGAGCGGTTTCGCCCTGGATCACACATCCTAAACAGATCACTGCATCAATTTCTTTTTTTTCGGCATACTGTTGCGCTTTCAGGGGCAATTCAAAACTACCCGGTACCGAGGCTTTGATAATGTTGGATTTTTTGGCTCCCAGTTGAAGGAGCGTATCCAAAGCACTCTGGTAAAGGGCTCCTGTAATTTCCTCATTCCATTCGGCCACGACAATGACAAACTTCTTTTTGTGAATGTCTGCTTTTTCTTTTCCTGTCAAAGAGCTAAGTGTACCGGCCATAGTATGATGAGATGGGTTATTTCCGGTCACCAAGTTCGACAAGACTATGAACGAAACCAAACGATATAACCGGGACTGACAATAAATTATGATACAGTTTGCAACCGGTCGTTACGGAAATCATCAACCGAAGGAAAAAAGAAAGGGTAGCCACGGCTACCCTTTCTTTAAATAAATCTTCCTTATGGATTATGAGTTCGACTCTAATCTCGCTTTTTCTTTCTTAGCGTTAGCCGCTTCACTTGAATCCCAGAATTTCTCTACAATGGTTCGATACGCATCCAATGCTTTATCCTTTTTATCCAGTTTTTCGTAGGCTACGGCAGCCTTCATCAGGTACATGGGCGTAAATTCCTTCGTTGGCTTATAGTTAGCAGCTTTGGAATAATAGCTGGCAGCTTGATCAAATTTATCCTGTTCCATGTAGGCATCTCCAATGAGACTGTAGGCGCGGGCTTGCACCAGCAAATCACTCGCACTGAAATCTTCCAAATGGAAAACAGCCAACGGAAACTTGCCTTGTTTCAAATAGATGGCACCCGTATAGAAATTTGCCAGGTTGGCGGCATCAGTCATGCTGTAGTCGTCAATGATCTGCAAAAAGCCGAGGTTGTTGCCATCGCCATTCAAAGCCAGATTTAAACTGTCTGACTCAAAATACCGGATGGCCTGAAACATCTCTTTTTGACCTTCGTCATTGCGCTGACCTTTCCAGTAGTTAAAACCAAAATATCCACCTACCGCTAAAATCAGGAACGCGACAATGCCCAACACAATCTTGGGGTTTTCTTCCGCCCAATGCTCAACCCCCACCAATTTATCCTGAAGCACTTCCGCGCTTTCCACAGCGGATGCTTTTTCTTCTTTCTTCTTTGCCATAAAAAATGAGCCCCGTAATTCGGGGCTGCAAAATTAATCAATCAAGGCTATTAAACAAAGCCGGAACGAACCGCTAGTCCAGCACAAACGGGTAGTTGGGTTCCGCATAGATATCTGTCAGGGCTTCACTGGCATCCGGATAGTTGGATTCTTCGGCAAATCGTACGCTTTCTTCTACCTGCGCATTTACCTTTTCTTCGATGGCCTGCAACTCGGCTGCGGTGGCAAGCTTCTTTTCCAGGATTGTTTGCCTTACCTGTTCCACCGGATCGCGGTGCTTATACTCCTCCACTTCTTCTTTGGTGCGATATTTTTGAGGATCACTCATGGAATGGCCTTTATAGCGATAGGTTCTGAATTCCAGCAGGGTAGGTCCTTCCCCGGCCCGGGCACGCTCGGCTGCGCGTGTCACAGCTTCATGCACTGCTTCTACGTTCATGCCGTCTACCGGTTCGCTGGGCATATCATAGGACTCGCCAAGGGTATATAGTTCGGTTACATTTGAACTTCGATGGACGGCTGTGCCCATCGCATATCCATTATTTTCGATCACAAATATGACCGGCAATTTCCAGAGCATGGCTAGGTTTAGCGCTTCGTGAAATGCCCCCTGCCGCACGGCACCGTCACCCATATAGCACATGCAGAGATTCTTGGTGCCATTATACTTTTCTGCGAAAGCAATACCGGCTCCAAGCGGAACCTGGCCCCCTACGATGCCATGTCCTCCCAAAAAATTACGCTCCTTGTCAAAAATGTGCATGGAACCTCCTTTGCCTTTGGTGGTACCTGTTTCCTTACCATATAACTCGGCCATGACAGCATTCGGAGAAGTGCCCAGTGCTAAGGGGTGGCCATGATCGCGATAAGCGGTGATCCATTTATCATCTTTGGTTAAAGCCGATACAGCCCCTGCGGCACAGGCCTCCTGACCAATGTACAGGTGGCAGAAACCCCTTATTTTCTGCATTCCGTATAGCTGCCCCGCTTTTTCTTCAAACCTGCGCATGAGATACATGCTCTCAAACCAATACATATAGGTTTCTTTCGGGTAGCTGCCTTTAGCGGCTTTTGATTTGGCTTGGGTGCTGGTGGCCATATTGCTAATTTTACAGATTAAGAGTTGCGAAAATACGGTAGGATCATACAATCGCCAAACGGCTGTTTGTATTTCAAAATCTTTAAATTTTAAGGTGGCGCGTGTATCTGTCAGGGCTTTATCTGTTTAACTTCAAAAATTACGAGGAAGCTTCGTTCGCATTTAGCCCGGAGATCAACTGTCTGGTGGGGTTGAATGGCAGCGGTAAAACCAATCTGCTGGATGCCATCCATTATTTGTCCATGACACGCAGTTTTCTAAATCCGGCCGACCATCAGAATATCCGTACGCTTCAAAAAAACTTTATCGTGAAGGGCGATTTTGACCGGGCAGGGAGTAAACGATCTGTGGTGGCGTCCTATCAGACGGGCGCGAAGAAAAGTATTCTGGAAGACGGTATTGAATGTAAAAAATTTTCAGATCACATCGGGAAATATCCGTTGGTTTTGGTAACCCCACAGGATATTGAACTGATCTGGGGCGGCTCGGAAAAGCGCAGATCTTTTTTCGATAGTCTGCTTTCGCAAATGGACAAAAAGTACCTGGAGCATTTGATACGCTACCACCACTTTTTAAAACAACGGAATGGAGCGTTACGGATTTTTCAGGAACGGCAATTAGTGGATGAAGAATTACTGGCACGTTATAATGACGAGCTTGTGACAGCCGGTGAATACATCACTGACGTGCGAAGGGACTTGCTGAAAAACTATACGGAGAAGTTTCAGGCCCACTATCGGCAGTTGATTCATACGGCTTTTGAAAACGTCACCATTGTGTATGAGTCCAAGAGCCATGACTCTCTGGCAGAAGCCCTTCGAAAGTCTTTACAAAAAGATCTTGCGTTGGGGCGCACAACCGTGGGCATTCACCGCGATGATTTTCAATTTATGTTAGACGGGGAGGCAGTCAAAAGATTTGGATCGCAAGGCCAGCAGAAATCCTTTTTAATCGGGCTGAAACTGGCGGAATTTGATAGTCTCACACAGGCTTTAGGGGTTAAACCTATTCTTTTGCTGGATGACATTTTTGATAAACTGGATGACGAACGCATTGAGAAACTGCTAAGCCTGATCGCCAATGATCATTTTGGACAACTTTTTATCACCGATGCGCGGCCCGAACGTACTGAGCAATTGCTTTCCTCCGCCCGGCTTTCGGCCAATGTTATCCGTATGGCATCCCGGATTTCGTGAGCCGACCAGTTTTGGCTAGATTTGAAAAGATTGTCTCGATCCTTCATTCCGGGCACAGAGGCTGATTTGACCAGGTTAATTTTTTAGATATGTCCAGAAGTTTTGATGATAGCAACAGTAAACACGTGGGAGACGCCATCCGGCAGTTGCTGAAAACCTATCATCTGGACAGTAAGTTTGATGCTGCAGCCGTGGTCGCCTCCTGGGAACGCCTGTTTGGCAAACCGGTGGCCCGGCATACGCGGAGAATTTTTTTAAAGAACAAGGTCCTCTTTGTAGAATTGGATTCTCCGGGCATGAAAAACGATCTGAGCTTGCATAAAAAGCAGATGCTCCAGGCTATTCATCAGGAATTTGGAGCTGATTCCGTGGCAGAAATTGTTTTCATGTAACTGACTTATCCGCGGAATTATCACAGAATCCGTTTGTCTAAACCGAAAAACCGTATAATTTTGCGCTCCTGTTTTTTGGATTTATTCAAAAAGCGGGAAAAAGCCCTGAAAGCGGGCTTTTTTAATCGTTCTTCAATTTATTTTGGATACCACAGGGGGAGATACTCAAGCGGCCAACGAGGACAGACTGTAAATCTGTTGACTTATGTCTTCACAGGTTCGAATCCTGTTCTCCCCACAGAGTCTTCCCTGATTTATATCAAGGAAGATTTTAGTTAAGTCAACACAAAAAAATCCTTCTCGTCACAGGTGTGACAGAAAAAAGGATATAAGCGGGAGTAGCTCAGTTGGTAGAGCGATAGCCTTCCAAGCTATAGGTCGCGGGTTCGAGCCTCGTCTCCCGCTCG
>ERZ1066130.151-NODE-151-length-37813-cov-11.928254_pt1 | contig 37813 bp, 36 predicted proteins | sample MGYA00382777_ERZ1066130 | MGnify/ENA primary metagenome ERZ1066130 (study PRJEB33369, sample SAMEA5778360) | biofilm metagenome | biome: Industrial cooling water; feature: Water cooling tower basin; material: Biofilm | place: United Arab Emirates | collected...
GAAGTATCTAGTTGTATCACTTAGTGGTACTATAGAATTAATCTGTTGGTTTGTCTGCGCAGTCATTGCGTTCATTATCACCAATCCAACTGTCGCAATGCAACTGACACAAATCGATCTTGGTGGAAGCGTCTTGTTTGATTGAGAGTTTAGACCTTTTTCGGTCAAGCTATCTTCTGTCTCAAAAACAAAGGTCTTTCCGTGCATATCCGGAATTTTGATGAAGGGAATTTCCCCATTGAAATACTCAGATATTTTTTTTGATGGTGTTTTCCCACAAATGATAGTTCCAAGCGCTCCTAACCTAACGGACTCCCAACTCTCCTCTGCCTCTTCCACAAACCACTGCCTGAAAAGCGTTTCGGCTAGTTGCTCCAGGGTTTTGTTTTGGCGGTGGAGTAAATCCATTTTATCATCCAGGCCGCTGAGGACTTCGGCAATGGCGGTTTGTTCACTAAATGAAGGCAGTAAAACACCAATGCTCTTTATTTCTTCGAAGTTAATATTTGGCTGAGCCGATTGACCAGACATATTATTCACCAGTTCAACTATGCTCTTTTGTCTAAGGTAATAGCTAATAAATTTAGGCAAAGCCAGTCCCTTTTTAAGTCGAATTATCGCTAGTGCTTGGTTGGTATTTGCGGGTAACATGTCTTCAGTCACCATTCCATTCTTTCCAAGAAAGATACCTGCCATTGAAAATAAGATATCATCCACCTGAAGTTGTGAGCGTTTTAATTTTTGGTGAGTCTCCTTAGAAATAAAAACAAATGTTGACTTGTCTATCCTTCCATCATGACCTACGGCTTCCGATTTTATAAAATTTACTCCATTATCTATAAAACCCCCTCCAATCGTGGTTGGTGTTGTACCCTTTGTTACAATCTCTGTCAATTCGCCAAGTCTATATTCTTTCCACTCACTCATTCCTTTTCTTCATTTGGGCAGCAGGTTGCTGCCTAACTGCGTATATATTTGCATCAAATTATAGTTCCCGGAGGCCCCTGAAGCAATTCAAGCCTCCGGGTTTTTTTGTTACCTAAGATACTCTCTCCATAGTGCCTGCATTCACAGCTGCGAGATTCTTTGATATTCTTTCATTTAAGTCACCTTCTTCGGCAATCTGCTTTTCTAACTCTGCTTTTAGCGACTCAAACCTTTCATTGAAATTAAATTCATCCTCATCATCGGGCAAACCCACATAACGGCCCGGAGTAATGACATAGTCAAGCGCTTTCACTTCATCCACTTTCACACCTTTGCAGAAGCCTGGCACATCTGAGTACCCACCCCCGACCCCTCCGGAGGAGGGGAGATTACCCACCCCTGGCCCCTCCGGTGGAGGGGAAGAAAGCCAAGAGTGGTAGGCATCGGCCACTTTGTTGATGTCGTCATCAGTTAGGTCGCGGTTTCTGCGGTTCACCAAATAGCCCAGGTTGCGGGCATCAATAAAGAGTATCTCGCCCTTGCGTTGCGTTTTGTTTCTCCGCAAGAACCACAGGCAAGCGGGTATCTGTGTGTTGAGAAACAACTTGGTGGGCAGGTTTACCACACACTCCAACAAGTCGTTGTCAATTATGGCTTTGCGTATTTCATACTCGCCCCCGCTCTTGGTGGTGAGCGAGCCCTTGCTGAGTACAAAGCCGGCCAGTCCGTTCGGTGCCAGGTGATAGAGGAAGTGCTGTATCCACGCGTAGTTGGCATTGCCTGCCGGGGGTGTACCGTATACCCAGCGTGCATCGGTTCGTAATATGTCACCGCTCCAATCGCTGTCGTTAAACGGTGGGTTGGCAATGATGTAATCGGCTTTCAGGTCTTTGTGAGCATCATTTAAAAAACTGCCTTCGTTGTTCCATTTTACATTGCTGCTGTCAATGCCACGGATGGCGAGGTTCATCTTGGCCAGTCGCCATGTGGTTTGGTTACTTTCTTGTCCGTAAATAGAAATATAGTCTGACCCACCCCCGGCCCCTCCAAGGAGGGGAGGTTTGCCTGGTCTTTTTTTTCGGTAGTAGTCCTGATGGTGTTTAATAAACTTCTCACTCTGCACAAACATGCCACCGCTGCCGCAGCAAGGGTCAAATACTCTGCCTTCGTAGGGTTCGAGCATTTCAACCAGAAGTTTCACTACGCTTTCGGGTGTATAGAACTGTCCGCCTTTCTTTCCTTCGGCTAAGGCGAACTCGCCCAAGAAGTATTCGAACACGCGGCCTAATAAATCTTTGCTTTGTGCTTCTTTGGTTCCGAGTGTGGCGGTGCTGACCATGTCTACCAGTCCGCCCACTGTTGCCTTGTCGAGTTTCTCTTGCGCAAATACTTTGGGCAACACGCCTTTCAGCGAAGGGTTGTCTTTTTCAATGGCGTCCATGGCATCGTCAATGTCTTTGCCAATGGAGGGCAACTTGGCGCGGCCTTGCAGCCATGTCCAACGGGCAGATGGTGGCACGTAAAAGACTTTCTCGGCTACATATTCATTTTTGTCTTCGGGGTCGGCACCCTGGTAGTCGCCCTTGCCTTCTTTCAGTTTGTTGTATAGTTCTTCAAAAGCATCGGAGATGTATTTGAGGAAGATTAGTCCGAGTGCCACGTGCTTGTATTCGGCAGCGTCCATGTTTTTACGGAGTTTATCCGCTGCCTTCCAGAGCTTTTTCTCTAAGGGTTCTTCAACTTCAATCTTCGCTTTTTTGGCCATGGGGGGTATTCTATCGGAGCAATAGTTAAAAATAGTCAAAATATTATTTAGCTGCTCTTTTATCGACTGTTTTGGCTCTTGCCATTGCTTTGGTGTCGCGGTGGCATGTGCGGCAATGGTAAGTGCTCCCGAAAGCACTCGGGACGTAGGCGAGCATTCTTTTTAGGTTGCCGTGCGGTGGGAATTGTTAGACGAGACTTTGTTCGTCAGCCGATTCCAATCCCGGTTTTATTTTTCTTTTTTAAAGTCTCACGTTGTCTAAGGAAACGATTAGTTGTCCGCGTGAAGAAGCTTGATAGGTGGGATTGTCGAACGTTATTTTGTCGTCCTGGAGAATTTGTCGGGTCACACGGGCATTGTTGCTAACGCTATCTTTAAGATCCAGGATTAAGAATGGATTCAATCAATTCGGCAGATGCCCGTTCAGCGGATAGAAGAGCTCCATTGATGGTTCCGGCATTTCCCGAAACATCCGTGGCTTCTCCCGCAAAAAACACTTTGCCCGCAATCGGAGTGCCTAAATCAGCCCGACTTTGTAAGCTCCCATTTACCAAAGGATAAGAAAACCCTCCTTTTACATATTCATCTTTGGTCCAGTCAAAGATAAAAGAGATGATCTTATTCGTACTTAAATCTCTTCTGACAAACTCAGTCGCTTGATTGTTATAGATGGCATCAAGTTCTGCCAATAACAATGGAATGGCATTTTCCTGGCCTAACAAAGAGATGGCTTCAGCTTTAGGACCTGTCACGGTGCCTGTTAACGTCCGGAAGAACTGACTTCTTCCCACACCTGAATTAAAATACTGAGGTACAAGGTCGCCTCCTGAAATCAATCCGGTAGAATCTCCCCAGAAATTCTTTTTAAAGTCTAATACTACCCGCACACATGCGTCCATTCCAATTTGACTAAAAGCGCCCGCATTAGTTCCCGGTAATGCCGGAGAAAAAGAAATGCCTCCTGCCTTTAAAACAGCCAGAGGAACAGTTACTACCACTTTCTCGAATTCCGTTTGAGTTCCGCTTTTATCGGTCAGTACCACCCGATCACCTGAATAATTAATGGACGTAATGGGCGTGTTTAGTATCACTTTGTCTTTCACATCGCTGAAGCGGGACACCAACACATCCTGCATGGGATTGGTGCTGATGATAACGCGTTGGTTGTTATGGGTGATAGCCGCCAGACTTTCGGCCATTCCCTTCGCCCCCACTCTGGAAGAAGTAGATCCGAAGGAATTAGCTGCCCATGCATTCAGCAGATTAGCCGCCCGGGGACTGACACCGGCCGCCTGTTCAATCGAAACCGCGCCCCCTGTATACGTTGGCAATCCGTCTACAAAATTTTTCACAGCTGCAAAATCGGCATCGGTTCCCCAGTCGGTGGCACTCTTTACTTCGTCTCCCAGAATGTATACATCTGAATTTGTATTAAGCACCAATTCAGGGACATTGAGATTTTTCACGATCTCATTCCAGATCGAATCTGTTCCATAGATAAATTCTGCTCCTGTTTCTACCGGGAAATCGGCAATGGACTCAATTGGATTACCATTGCTGTCACGTTGATTACGCAGCGATCGAATGCGTCCACCCAACTGACCAGATGCCTCAAAGATAACAACATTGATTCCTTTGGATCGGAGGATATCCGCGGTATACAAACCGGCCGCTCCGGCACCAATGATAGCTACGGTACCATCAAACGGCACTTCCGGGCCCGGATCATCTTTGGTGCATGAAAACATCACCGAGGGCAATGCTAACCCTGCCGTAAGACCAAAACCCAACTGTTTAAGAAGTTCCCTTCGCTTCATATCCCGGAAAGATAATTGATCCTATGGATTTGAAGAAACAGAGTAGGGTAACCAGGGTATATATCGGTTGTAAAAAGGCTATTTTTAGAAAATTTTGATCTATGATGTCTTCTGAACGGGTGCAGTCGACCCTTAAAACAGTTTGCGTAACGGGCCCTGAATGTACCGGCAAATCGGATTTATCCGCATTCCTCGCATCTCACTACAAGACCGCCTGGGTAGCCGAATATGCCCGAGCTTATTTGAATAAGCTTAACCGACCGTATGAGCAGCATGACCTGGTCAAAATAGCGCATGGCCAAACCAGGCTTCAACAAGAATGGGAAATAGATGCCCATCGTGTCCTTATCTGCGATACCAATTTATTGACGATCAAAATCTGGAGTGAATTTAAATACGGGACCTGCGACAAAGAAATCGTACATTCCATGGCGCAAACCAAAGTTGATTTGTACCTGCTTTGTTTCATTGATCTTCCCTGGGAAAACGATCCTCAACGCGAGCACCCGGATAAACGTCAGCACTTCTGGCAAATTTATCGCAACGAAGTTCAAAAAACCGGAGTGCCTTTTGTAGAAATCAGCGGATCGCGGGAGGAGAGAAGAAAGATATCCATCGAAGCAATTGATTCGTTGTTAAAAAATCCTTCCTGACCATTTAGAATATGGAAGATGCTTACGCAGCGTTACGTCTGCGAGAATTTCGATTATTTCTTAGTGCCCGTGTGTGCATAACGGTTGCCATTCAAATGCAATCCGTCATTGTCGGGTGGCAGGTGTATGAAATCACGCACGATGAGTTGGCCCTCGGGCTGATTGGTCTGGCGGAAGCCATTCCTTACATCATTGTTTCCTTATATGCGGGTCATGTGGCAGACGTGGTGGAACGAAAAAAAATTATGGTGACCACCATGGCCCTGCTGGCTTTGTGCTCGGCAGCACTATTCTCCTTCACCCTCGTTCCAGAGTTCTTTCTCTCCTGGAAAGCGCTGCCGATTTATGGCATCATCTTTATTACCGGCATTGCCCGTGGATTTTTATCTCCTGCCATTTTTGCTTTTATGCCACAGATTGTGCCTGCCGGGCAGTTCAAAAATGCAATTACCTGGAACAGCACTTTTTGGGAAGCATCTGCTATCCTTGGTCCCGCATTGGGCGGATTGATCTACACCTTTTTTGATGCTACCATCGCCTACGGTGTGAATACCACACTGCTTCTGACGGGCATTACGTTAGCTTTTTTTATCAAAGGTCGCCCTGTGCCTCCGGCCACTGAAGAGCTAGGGATTGTTGAAAAAATCCGGGCCGGTTTAACATTTGTTTTTTCAAACAAATTGATCTTAAGCGCCATTACACTGGATTTGTTTGCTGTTCTCTTTGGTGGAGCCGTTGCGCTCTTACCTTTTTTTGCCGACCAGGTTTTGCATGTTGACGCCTGGGGATTGGGGCTGTTGCGTTGTGCGCCTTCGGTAGGGGCCGTGCTCATGGCTGTGTACATCGCCCACCATCCCATCCGGCAAAACATGGGAAAAACCTTGCTTTGGGCTGTTGCTGGTTTTGGGATATCCATGATCGTATTTGCGTTATCTCAAAATTTCTGGCTCTCCATTTCCATCCTGATCATCAGCGGGGGATTTGATTGCGTAAGCGTGATCATCCGCAGTACGCTCTTGCAAACGCTCACACCAGAAAATATGAAGGGGCGCGTATCGGCCGTGAACAATATTTTTATTGGTTCTTCCAATGAGATTGGTATGTTTGAATCAGGAGTAGCCGCTAAACTCATGGGGGTGGTTCCTTCCGTTATTTTTGGAGGTTGTATGACCTTGGGTGTTGTGTCTGCTACGGCCTGGGTATCAAAATCGCTCCGGAAACTTCAGCATCTAGGGCACTGATCCATTTGTTTTTGCATCATATCAACTAATAACGCTCACACATGAAATCTTTTTGCCTGATCCTTTTGCTCTTCGTGGGGTTAAATCCCATCCTGGCTCAACACGTACTAAAAATCAATGGCTTGCACGAGGCGGTGGAGGTAATTCGCGATCGCTACGGCATTAATCATATCTATGCCAAAAATGAACATGACTTATTTTTCGCCCAGGGATATTGTGCTGCCAAAGACCGGTTATTTCAATTTGAAGTTTGGCGCAGGCAAGCCACCGGCACCGTTGCTGAAATCCTTGGTCCTCGCGAAGTAACCCGCGACATCGGTGCCCGTTTGTTTTCATTCAGAGGCAATCTAACGCAGGAACTCAATCATTATCATCCACACGGAGCTGCGATCGTGAGCGCTTTTACCAATGGTATTAATGCTTACATCCATGAAGTTCTCCAAAATCCAAAAGAACTTCCGTTGGAATTTACCCTGCTAAATATTCGACCCGGCTTCTGGACTCCAGAGGTAGTGATCTCCAGACACCAGGGTCTGCTTGGAAACATTGGTGAAGAAATCAGCAATGCCCGACTCGTAGCAACCATCGGGGCTGCCAAATTAAAAGAACTGGATGTATTTGAACCGGGTGATCCCCGACTTGAATTGGATTCTGTCATCCGAAAAGAACGTCTGTTCGATCCGGTGTTGGAACTATATGATGCCTTTCGCAAACCAATCACTTTCACCCCCGATGATCTGGTTGCCTCTGCTTATAAAAATACCCTGAATTACGCTTCCCTTGCGCAAGCTGATGAAATCCATCACAAAGAATTGCTTTCCATAGATCGGCAGGTGATTGGCAGTAACAACTGGATTGTAAGCGGAACACATACCCAAAGTGGATTTCCCATCCTGGCGAATGATCCTCATCGGGCGCTGTCTGCCCCTTCTCTGCGATACATGGTTCATTTACATGCGCCCGGCTGGAATGTTGTGGGTGGTGGTGAACCTACCATTCCCGGAGTTTCCATCGGGCATAACGAGTATGGAGCCTGGGGTCTGACTATTTTTTCAATTGATGCAGAAGATCTTTATGTATATGAATTGAATCCTGCCCAACCTTTGCAATATAAATACCATGGCCAATGGGAGTCCATGCGTATCATAGCCGATACCATTCATGTGAAAGGTGCTCCTGATGTAATCGTCCAGCATAAGTATACACGCCATGGTCCGGTAACTTTTATGGATCCCAGGAATAACATCGCCTATGCCCTGCGTGGCGGATGGATGGAAGTTGGCGGAGCTCCCTATCTGGCCAGCCTGAGAATAGATCAGGCTAAATCATGGGGAGAATTCAGAGACGCGTGTCGGTATAGCCATATTCCAGGAGAAAATATGATTTGGGCTGACAAACAAGGAAACATTGGTTGGCAAGCCGTTGGTATTGCCCCCATTCGAACTAATTGGGATGGATTGGTGCCTGTGCCGGGTGATGGCAGATACGAGTGGGGCGGATATCTTCCCGTTTTATCTCTACCCCATGTTTTAAATCCAGAAAAAGGATTTTGGGCCACAGCCAATGAAAACCTCATTCCTCCACACTATGAACACCGTCATGCCGTGGGCTGGAGCTGGGCTGATTCCTTTCGCGCTGATCGGGTAAACGAAGTTTTGGCAACAGGGACGAAACATTCATTGGCAGATATGATGCGTCTTCAGCATGATTATCTCTCCATTCCTGCCCGAACCATCATTCCTCTTTTAAATGACCTCAACAGCACAGACTCCAGAACGGAGACAGCAAGACAGTTACTGACCCACTGGAATTTTATTCTTGATAAAAACTCCATAGAAGCCACCTTGTATGTAGCGTGGGAAAAACAATTAAATAAAAATATGACACGCCTCCTGGTGCCCGAGGAAGCTTTGAAATATCTGAATTCCATACCTACCTCTAAAATGATTGATGGATTAATCACCATCCGCCCGGAATTTGGAACTGATGGTGTGGCGGGCCGAAATCAATTTCTTCTTACCTCCTTGCAACAAGCGGTAGCTGAACTTACTCAAAAGTGGGGGTCTGATATGAAAAAATGGACCTATGGTCGTACCCACTACGCCTTGATCAAACATCCGCTTAGTAATGTGGTGAATGAATCCACCCGGAAAAAACTGGAAGTTGGCCCGCTTCCGCGCGGAGGTTATAGTTTTACTCCGGGCATGACTACCCACAATGAAAATCAAAATGCCGGAGCTACTTTTCGGCTGGTCGTTGATTTAAAAGATTGGGACCATTGCATGTTTACAAATGCCCCCGGACAGAGTGGAGACGTAAAAAGTCCCTTCTATCGGAATTTATTTCCCCTCTGGGCCGGTGATCAACATTTTCCTGTGTATTTCACCCGCGAAAAAATCGAGGAAATGTCATTTGAAAAAATCACCCTCAGCCCCGTAAAATAACTATTGCATCATGGGTGATTTTGATCCACGCTCGCCTATGGCAATTCTGCCAGCGATACCCTTGTTGTATCTTTTTTGTAACGCCTGCCCGGAATGTTCGTTTACCAAAAAAGTATGAAGCGCATCATCTATTCCTGTCTTTCATTATGGCTGCTGCAAAGTTGCGGGCCTTACATTCCCATACAAGAGCCTGCGTACAGTGCTAATCGGGCATCTGCGGTAGAAACGCCTGAGGTGTTATTATCCGTACAACATTTGCATAATCAATTCAATCACTTTGTTTTTGATATGGAAATCACCAATCAGGGCTCTTTGAATGTTCCCATCCAGCCGCATCATAACGTCAGCTACTATGCTTCTTCCCGACCTTTTCCCAAACATGATCGCCAACACGACATTCATGCACAATCGATGAGCCATTCTCTGATTCTGAGCAAACGGCTGTATGCCCGCGCCCCTGATTTTGTGGTTCAAATGGTGGATCAAAAACTGAAAAATCGTGCCACCGCACAAGCAGTATTTGCCCTGGTGGGAGTAGGCCTGGTGGTATATGATGCGGTTAAAGATTCAGAAGACAATCGAAAAGAAACCTGGACATATGCTGACTCCAGAAAGGCCGCTTCCCGCGAGGCTGCCATTGCCGGGGCGTTTATTGCTTCCGATGTGGCCGGTGCATCGGCCGATCAGGCAGCAGAAGATGCCCATTTCTTACCTCACGAGGTTTTTCCAGACATTACATTGACTCCGAGAGCACAGCAACGCGGCAAAATTTTTCTACCCATTGAAAACAACTACCGGTTTTTAAGACTGGTGGTCTCACTGCCACAGGGTGATTACGTCTTTGATTTCAAACGTCAGGGCACTCAAAAGTAAATTACCGTATGTTTGCCAAGTGAAAGCCTCTGCCTTATTTCATACCCTGCTCACGAATGAAGTCCAGTCCTTTGGCATCGTGAAAAAGATAGAAGCTGGAAGCACGCTCGTCAACGAAAACAGTTACATTCAATACATCCCCATTGTGCTGACCGGGGTCATCCGGGTGACACGCACGGAGGAAGATGGGCGAGAACTGCTGTTATATTATATTCAACCTGGTGAAAGTTGTATCATGTCGTTTTTAGGCGGCATTCATCAGGATACCAGTAAAGTTAATGCAGTAGCTGAAGAAGATTCTGACATTCTTCTGATACCCGTGCAGCAGGCGGGAGAGTGGATCAAACGGTTTCCAGAATGGACAGATTTCATTTTTAAGCTATATCACAAGCGTTTTGAAGAGTTGCTCTCCGTGGTCAATGCTGTGGCTTTTCAACAATTAGACGATCGTATTTTGCACTTGCTTCGCCAAAAAGCATCTCTCTTTCAAAGTAAGGAAATCAAAATCACGCATCAGCAACTGGCGGATGAAGTAGGATCCATCCGCGAAGTTGTTTCCCGGATTCTCAAAAATTTTGAGATCAAGGGTATTCTTAAACTTTCCCGAAATAAAATTATCCTTCTGTGACACAGGTCACCTTTCGGGGTTGGTAGGCTTGCTATCTTTGATCTATCAAAACCAATAAGACTATGACAAAAAATATGGGTTCTGCCGATCGGATCATCCGGGTGTTGATTGCGATCGCTTTTGTGACACTTTACCTGACCGGTGTGATCAGCGGTATCTGGGGAATCGTGCTGATCGTATTATCGATTGTTTTTGTCGGCACCAGCCTGATCAGTTTTTGCCCGCTTTATCTGCCTTTGGGATTGAGTACGCTTCGTAAAAATCTGGCCAGTAAAAAATAAACATATGATCGACCTGATTAAAAAACTTTTTCACTCTGATCCTCCGGTAAATTATTCTCAATTGGTTAAAGAAGGAGCGTTGATTGTTGACGTCCGTTCCAAGGGTGAATATGCCGGAGGTCATATCCGGGGATCCGTAAATATTCCTGTAGATCAGTTATCACAGCAGTTGAATCGGTTGCCTAAAGATAAGGTCATTATTACCTGTTGTGCTTCCGGCATGCGGAGTGCCACCGCCCGCGGTATGCTGCAATCCAAAGGTTATCCGAAGGTCCATAACGGAGGAGGTTGGCATAGCTTGCAAAGCAAGTTGTCGTAAAGCCTGATGAACTTACGGAACGTTAAACAGGTTATAGGTATGGATAGTAGAATCTGACTCATGGCAAAAGCTTCATTCGCAGACTTAATTCAACCTGAAAAACCAACGCTGGTTGATTTTTCAGCGGAGTGGTGTGGCCCCTGCAAAATGATGGCCCCGATTTTACAGGATTTGAAAGGGAAGATTGGTGATCGGGCATCGATCATTAAGATTGATATCGATCGCAATCCGGCTCTGGCTACCTCCTACCAAGTAAATAGTGTACCTACATTAATTCTTTTTAAAAATGGCCAGCCAGTCTGGCGTCAATCCGGTGTGGTTCCTACGGAACGTCTGAAGCAGGTGATTGAGCAACATAGCTGATCCCAGGGATTTATTCATCCTTCAAAACATCTACCGGGTTTGTCATGGAAGCCTTAATAGAATGGTAGGAAGTTATCATTAATGCAATGAGAAGTACCACCAGTCCGGTCAAGACAAAAAGCAGAGGAGACAGTTTTACGCGATAGGCAAAATCCTGAAGCCAGTTCTGCATAGCAAAATAAGCCAACGGGGCACTGATGATAAATGAAATGATGATCAATCGGGTATAGCCGGTGGAAATCAATACCCAGATATTCCACACCGAAGCCCCAGCGACTTTGCGGATACCAATTTCTTTGGTGCGTTGTTCCAACATATAAATGATCATGCCTAACAATCCTAAAGAAGCAATTAGGATAGCCAACGAGGCCATGATGGCCAATGCTGTGCCAAATTGCTGTTGCGACTGGAAGGTCTGTGCAAACGACTGATCGACAAATGAGTATTCTAGCGGGGAATCTACCGCTTGTGCCTTCCAGAGCGCCCCTAGCGAAGCGATTGATTTTTCCCATTCATTTCCATCTTGAGAAGTCATTTTTAGGACAATAAATTGCTTTTGACCGGCACCTGGAAGACTTTCATTTTTAATATGAAAGATGGCCATGGGTTCAATCGGATTGGACAGCGACCAGTAATTAAAGTCCTTCACCACACCAACAATTTCAAAACTCAGGCTCCTGTCAGGCGTCAATATTTTTTTCCCGGTCACGGTTTCATCGGGGTTCCAGCCAAGTTTCCGAATCATCGCCTCGTTTACAATCACCCGGTTTTTGTCCTCCGGGAAAGAAGTGGAGAAATTGCGTCCGGCCAACAATTGAATATTGAGCGTTGGGAGATACTGTTCATCAGCAGAGGTATAATTTAGTGAAAAGGTTTCTTCGATCCCTTCGGCAGTGAATTTATCTCCTCCCCATAAATTAGGAGGCAAAGAAGTACACCAGGAAGCACTGACTACGCCAGATACATTGGCCGAAGCATGGGTTAACTGTTCAGCCCCTTTCGCGAATTCCACATGTTCCAACACCAACAGATTATCCTTGGTAAATCCCAGATCTTTGGTTGACACAAATTGTAGTTGTTGATAAACAACCACCGTGCATACCAGCAAAATGATGGACACGCTGAATTGAAAAACAACCAGAGATTTTCGAAACAGCTGGCCTTCACGACCGGCTTTTAGCTTTCCTTTCATGGCTTCTACTGGATGAAAAGCGCTTAAAAATAGGGCGGGGTACACGGATGAAATACCTGCCATCAACAGCACCAGTCCTGCCATGACAAGGGCGCGTGATGGATGTTCAATGAATTGCAAGGCCAGTTGTTTACCGGTGAGCAAGTTAAACGCAGGCATAAAAATCTGCGCCAAGGCTAACCCAAGTCCAAGCGCCAAAAGACAGAATAGAAGTGCCTCCAGAAAATAATTGAATCCCAAATCGCGCTTCCCTAAACCCAGAATTTTTCGGATGCTGGCTTCCTTTATTCTGCGGGTGAATTGGGCTGTACTCAGGTTCATAAAATTCACACAGGAAAGTAAAATGATAAACACGCCCGCAGTGGCCAGAGAATAAATCACTTTTCGATTGCCTGAGTCATTCAGGCGATTGTACACCACTGACTCCGGTAGGTGGATAGAGGTCATGGGCTGCAGAAAAATCTCCCATTTCTTTCCCGATTGAATATACGCTTCATACGAGGTATTCATGGTCCGCTGCAGTGTTTCTTCGGCATACTTACGCGGGATAATCTCCAGTTTTTGGCGGGTATTCTCAAGGTCTGTATGCTCGCGTAGCCTGACAAATGTTTCGAGTTGCGTCCATATCCAACTCCAATGCAATCGTTCCACAGCCGGCACGCTGGTCATCGACATCAACACATCATAGGTTATGTAAGAGTTATCGGGTGGGTCGGCCGTGACTCCCGTTACCTCAAAGGTTTGTTGGTGATCTGCCCGACCTACGCGCATGAGTTTTCCCAGAGGATTATCGTCCCCAAAATATTTTCTGGCCGTGCTAGCTGTCAGAACAAGCGAGTTGGCTTGCCGCAAGGCACGACTGGCTTCTCCTCTGATCAGAGGAAAGTTGAACATCTGAAAAAAGTTGGTGTCCGCGGCCAGCGTTTTCTCTTCTTCAAAAGAAATGACCTCACCGGACGGATGCGAATACGAAAGCACCTGGCTACCCGGAGTGTGAATGCTGGTCAATAGTTCTACTTCTGGTAATTCCGCCCGTACAGCGGTGGCTACTCCCGGGCCTGTGGAGGCAAATTGATTTTGGTCATTTTCGCCCCAGATAAAAGTTTGATTTACGCGGTAGATTCGATCTGCTGCCGGATGAAAGCGGTCATAGCTCAACTCATGTTCAATATACAAGTAGATTAACAAAGCGCTGGATATGCTAACCGTGAGTCCAAGAAGGTTCACCATGGAAAAGAATCTCTGACGTCTGAGATTACGAATGAAGAGCAGCAGATAATTCTTCCACATAAGCAGGTAATTTTTGCAACATATGTCCAAAGATGTACCAACCCTCAAAACCGTATATGGAGGCTTAAAAACCTCTTTCGGTAGTACGGGCTGTCCGGTATTAGATGGGCTACCGTCCGCTGGCGGTCAGACGAGTCGTTTGATAAACGGACAGGAGCATGTTTAATCCAGGCCACGTTGTATTTTTCATTTCGTACCTTACTCCCATGAATAAGCGTACCTTCCTGAAAAGCTCTCTGGCATGGGCGGCCGCGGGGCTGATGCCCTTTGATGCCCTGGCGCATTGGGTTCAAAAATATGAGCATGAGTCTGCACAAACACTTGCTTCCAACGAAGAATTCTGGGAAGGTGTGCGTCAGGAATACCGTCTCAAACCTGATTACATTAATCTGGAAAACGGGTATTACAATTTTATTCCACAAAAAACGCTGGAACGATACGTTGAACATGTGCGTGAAGTCAACTATCAGGGGTCCTATTATATGCGCACGGTACAAACAGAAAACAAACGGAAAATAGCTGCACAACTGGCTGCCTTGGCAGGTTGCTTACCCGAAGAACTGATCATCACCCGAAACACGACTGAATCGCTGGACACGATCATCAGCGGTTTCGACTGGAAAGCTGGTGATGAAGCGGTGATGGCGCAACAGGATTATGGAGCCATGCTGGATATGTTTAAACAGGTGGCCAAAAGACATGGAGTGGTAAACAGAGTGATTTCCCTACCGAACCTGCCAGACAGTGATGACGAAATAGTAAACCTCTACGCACAAGCGATTACCTCGAACACGCGGCTGTTGATGGTTTGTCACATGGTCAACATCACCGGACAAATTTTGCCAGTACGAAAAATCTGCGACATGGCCCACCGCAAAGGAGTGCAAGTGCTGGTGGATGGGGCTCATGCCTTTGCTCACATTCAATATAAAATTGCCGAATTGAACTGTGACTATTATGGAACCAGTCTCCACAAGTGGTTAAGCGTTCCCTTAGGAGCTGGCTTTTTGTATGTTCGGAAGGAGCATGTTAATCGTATCTGGCCGTTATTGGCCGATCAGGAAAATGAAACGACCCTCGCGCGATTGAATCACACCGGAACGCACCCGGTTCACACCGATCTGACCATTGCCGATGCCATCGATTTTTATCAAACATTGGGCCCGGCTCGTAAAGAAGAACGACTTCGCTATCTTCAAACCTATTGGAGCAGCCGGGTGCGTTCATTGCCACGCATTCAACTAAACACCCCGGCCGAAACTACCCGTGCCTGTGGCATTGCCAATGTGGGAGTTGAAGGAATAAAACCCTCCGTACTGGCAGAAACATTATTGAAGCAGTATAAAATTTTTACCGTAGCCATTGACGGAGCTGGTGTGCACGGTTGTCGCATTACACCCAATGTGTATACCTCCACCCAAGAGCTAGACGTGTTTGTTTCTGCGCTAAAAGAAATCAGCAGCCACTAAGAGACATCGTACCTGAAACAAAATACCATATCTTTTGAAAGAATACGTTGTTGAAGCAAATATGACTACTGAAATCTTACTTCGCTATCTACACTTTGTTTTTGTTTTCATCATTGTAGGCACCTTGGTGGCTGAAAATATTTTGGTCACTAAAGAAATGAAACGGCATGAACTTGATCAGTTATCAAAAATTGACGGCCTCTATGGATTAGCGGCTCTGGGCCTTCTGGCGGTGGGCCTTACCCTATGGCTTAACAGCATTGGCAAGCCGGCCATATTCTATAGTAAAAACTGGATTTTCCACGTTAAGCTATCCTTGTTTGTGGCATTAGGTTTATTGTCTATTTATCCAACCATTTATTTTTTGAAAAAGCGAAGGGGCGAACCGCAAGATGTTGTCACGACACCGGCTGTTATTTTCTGGTTACTCCGTCTGGAATTGGTACTATTACTGATCATTCCATTTCTGGCAGGACTGATGGCGAAAGGTATTGGCTATTCCGGATAAACCTACCGGACTGATTTAATCATTTCTGCCGCTTTTTCCGCAATCATGATGACCGGGGCATTGGTGTTGCCGCTGGAGATTTGCGGCATGATAGAAGCATCGGCTACCCGTAAGTTATAAAAACCTTTCACCAGTAATTCAGGCGTCACCACAGCCGCTTCATCCACCCCCATCTTACAAGTGCCTACCGGATGATATACACACTCAGCTGTTTGAGCAATATGATGTAACCAGTCATCATCGCTTTGGTGTTGTTTTGGCAGATGCGTTTGTATTCGAAGTGGAGCAAAAGCATCTGTTTGCATGATCTCCCAGGCTTTTCGCCCTCCGGCTATGATTATTTTCTTATCCTCATCTTCCGTCAGATACCGGGGATCAATACCAGGTGCATCTCCCGGGTTGTTTGATTTCAACGTAACCAAGCCCCGGCTTTGGGGTCTTACCTGCGTTGGTAAAATTGTAAATCCATCCTCCTTGGGAAAGGTGGTCATATCATACATGTCCACCACCCGATCACCTCCACCGTTGGTGGGTGTAAATTGGAGTTGAATATCCGGTTGCATGAGTGCGGGATCAGACTTTAAAAAAGCAACTGCTTCCAATGGTCCGATGGATAGTGGCCCTGATCTGGTAAAAAGATACCGAAACAACTCCATCGCTTGCCGATGCAAAGGCAGGTAGTAATTATTGGATCGAACAGTCGCCAGGCTGCTCACCGGATAAAACAAATGATCCTGCAGATTCAGCCCCACTCCCGGCAAATCATTCTTGAGGGCGATGCCATATTTGGCCAAGGTATCTTTTGGCCCCACGCCCGACAACATCAGCAGTTTAGGTGACTCAAATGCTCCCGCGGTTAAAATAATTTCTTTTTTGACCCTCGCTACCAGCGTGCTGCTTTGGCCGGTGGCAAACTCTATTCCGGTAGCCCGTTCACCTTGAAATAAAATTTGCTTAACCACAGCTCCCGTAATGACCCTCAGGTTGGGTCGCTTCCTGGCGGGTGCCAGAAATGCGCGCGCAGTACTCCATCGAATACCTTTTTTCATGGTGTATTGAAACCAGCCAGCCCCTTCTTGTTGTTCGCCATTCACATCGGGGTTGTGAGGGATACCTGCTTGCCCGCAAGCGTGAATAAAGGCTTCACCTAACGGTGTATGGTACCAATAGGCTTGTGTGACATTCAGCGGGCCCCCCTGGCCATGGTAATCGTTTACAAACTGCTCATTATGTTCCGACTTTTTAAAAAATGGCAACACATCTTCATAACTCCATCCATGATTCCCCAAAGCTTGCCAATGGTCATAGTCATTTCGATGACCCCGGATATAGGCCATCGCATTGGTCGAACTACTCCCGCCCAATACTTTTCCACGAGGTTGATAAATTTTACGATTTGCCAAAGCCGGTTGGGGTTCTGTGTAGTAACAATTCCAATCGACTTTACTATGATGTAAGTGAAGATACGCCTGAGGGATGTGAATCTTCGGATCACTATCCTTCCCTCCGGCTTCCACCAGCAGAACCGTTTTGCCCGCATCCTCGCTCAATCGGTTGGCGAGTACACATCCTGCCGAGCCGGCCCCAATGATGATATAGTCATAGTTCATTCCGGCAATTTAAGAGGATTCTACACACGCGTCAGGTAGTAAACCAGCGTACCAATTTACCTAACCAGGTCTTCGGTGCTGGTCGGGTTTCTGTGTAGGTGGAAGTTTTATCAGACTCCTTCATCGAATAACGTGACGGTTTATTGGGTTGTTTGCTCCTTACCTTGCTTTGGTAACGCAAAGCCCGTAGTTCCTTTCGTTCTTCTGCTTCCTTTCTTCTTCGTTCGATTTCTGCCTTTGCATCCAGATCACGCTGCTCGGCTACCGTCAACTTGCGCTCGGTTCGGCTGAACCTTTGTTCTTTGGGTTGGGGTCTTCCCTCCTTTTTTCTTGGTCTTACTTCCCGTTTTTCGGTTGATTCAGCTGTTTCTTTTTCGGTTGCCGGTTTCTCCTTTTTCTTGGGTTCCGGCAATTCAATTTTACCTAACACTTTTAAGCCTTGTAATTCTATTTTAGGAGCTTTTATAACCTCTGGTTTTTCTTCTTGAGAGGATCCCAATCCTTCTTTTGACTCTTCCACCGGAGGTTGAAATAATTCTGTTGCTGTCTCTGTTATTTCAACTTGTTTTGACTCTTCTTTTTCAGGTTCGTCTTCCAAAATCTCTACTCCGGCAAATAAGGCATCCGCCTTAAAATGGGCCAGTACGGCCCGCACCTGAGACTCCTCCAAACGGGTATGATTTCCGGGTTGTACGATCTTAAATTCTGCTTCAACGAAGGTTATGATTTGGGCGGGTTTTACAGAAAGCTTACGCGCCAATGGGCCAATTCTCATAGATATTTTACTCGTTGCTACAAATATACAAGAGACCAGCGGAAAAAAGCATGACTGTCATCCTGGTCTGGTTTTAGCTCGGAAGTGCTACCTTCGTTTTTCATAACGCCTATTTGAATGAAGCATTTATTCACCTTGCTATTACTTTGCTGTAGCACCCTGATGGCCTGTTCACAGGACTCCTTGCCTTATCGCCACGTGCCCGAGGCGCCTGACAAATTTAGCGCAGGAGCGGTGGCCGCACGGATTATTGATGGGTTAGGTTTCCGATTTTATTGGGCTACTGAAGGCCTTCGGGAAAGTGACCTGAGCTATAAACCATCCAAAGATGCCCGTACCAGTGAGGAAACGATTGCCCACATCTATGAGATGTCAATCATGATCGCAAACTCAGCTACCGGAATCGCTAATAAACGTGGTCAGGATAAGAAACTGCCATTTGTAGAGATGCGAAAACAGGTCTTAGAGAACCTAAAAAAAGCCAGTGATCAACTTCGGATAGCTTCCGATCACGACATGGAAAATAAAAAGATCATTTTTGAACGTAACAACAAGGTAACGGAGTTCCCGTTTTGGAATCAATTAAATGGCCCAATGGCCGACTGTCTTTGGCACACCGGACAACTTGTATCATTTCGAAGAGCCTCTGGAAATGCCATGCGCAGCGATATAAATTTCTTTTCGGGCACTGCTCCTGAATAATTTATTCCGGTCGTTGTCGCCATTTTTTCTTCTCCCCTGCTCGCTTTTTGTTTTCCAGTCGTTTGAGGCGAACGGTTTTGGATGGTTTCGTGGCTTTACGGACTTTTTTTCTCTCAAATGCCTTTTTCAGCAGGTGATCCAGCTTTACCAAAACGGCCTCCTTGTTTTGAAGCTGAGTCCGATGATCCTGACTGGTTACAACCAGCTCGCCTTGTTTGGTAATCTTGGTTTCCCACTTTTCCAGAAGAAGTAATTTTTGTGAGTCGGTCAGTACTACTGAGTGAAGGACATTAAAATGCACAACCACTTTGGTATTGGTCTTGTTTACATGTTGTCCTCCGGGCCCGCTGCTGCGAGCGGTGGAAAACTTAAGCTCTGACAAAAGATCCTGAGCCGTTACCATCACTTATAAAATTCCTTCCACCATAATCATCCGGGTAATGGAAGCTGCCTGGCGGATAGCCTTTGCGGGAGCATAGATTTCTGAATTCCACCACGCTTTCGCCTGAGCCATGGATGGAAATTCCACCACCACCACGCGACCTGGCTGCCAATCTCCTTCCAATGTTTCCGTGTGACCTCCTCTGACTATAAATTTTCCCCCAAATGGTTGTAACGAAGCCGGAGTCAGCTTTTTATAATCTTCATATCGTTGAGCATCCGTGACATGTACCTCTACAATCATGTAAGCAGCCATAATTTTTCTTTGATTGATGATTAACTAAACCATCCAGGAAAAGTCCAAACCATCCAGCCGTAAAGCGCAAATCTTACCACCCTACTGCTACAGATCAACAGAAAGGTTTTGAAGTCGAGATGCGCTGATCCGGCCAGCATGCAGGTTGCCGAAAAGGGTAATGGCGTAACCGCCCCTACAAAAACCAGATACCCTCCATATTTTCTCAGTTGCTTTTCATATTGCTTCAGGTACTTTTCGCGGATGCGGATTTGATAAAAGTTCGTTTTCGAAAACGTTCGCCCGATGTAATATCCCAATATCCCTGCGCCATAGGAAATCACAGTTAGTATCGAAAGATTAATGATAAAGCCGGAGACATCAATATCATCCAGAATCCAGATCATCATAAACAATTCCGGAGGCAAAATGCCAAAGACTATTTCTGATAGCGTATATGTGCCGTATAAAATTCCGGGGTTCGCCCGGATATCATCAATATGCGATTTGAAATTCTCCTGAATATATCCTTCCAAAACAATGAATAACGTAATGATGACGGCAAACCATATCAGCCCACGCACCAGGTTCTTAATAAGAAAACTTGACTTGGTTTCTTCGGGTTCTTGCATAGGTTAGTTGATTATGGGCATCCGCTTAAATGGTTTGGATGGATCAAAAAGTTTTCGGTAGGTAGCGTGTCTTTTGACCACTACTGCATTAATTTGCTCTACCACTCGAATCATTTTTGGATTAAAATCACCAATCCAGTTCATTTCATATTCTACGTATGGAAATGACCTTGATCCCTGGGCCAGTTGACGGAAACTTTCGATGATGGCACCATCCACTCCTTTCCCCTGATGACCCGGTACGATACCAAACAAGATACCAAAAGCTTTTTTATTGGTCTGCCTCCATGTGTGCCACACAAATTTTAGTTTCCCCAACCAATTCATGTTTCCATTCACATGTTTAAACACCTGATTGACTTCCGGCAACGAAAGAAAAAAGGCAACCGGTTCCTGATCGTAATGTCCAAACCATAAGAGCCGGTCGTCCATGATGGGCTTCATCTGTTTGACCAGATGTTTTGCTTGCGCCAGGGTCAATTCAGGAATCTCTCCCCGCTTGGCCCATGCCCGGTTGTATACATATTGAATTTTCTCCGGAAGTTCACTCCATTTTGCTTTGGGCAAATAAGAAAAAGAATACCTCGGATTCTGAGCCACCAGATTGGCCTTTTCATACAAACGATCATCCAATGGGCCTGCGATCGGCCGGCCAAAGGTGAACTGATAGAAATATACCTGAAACCCAAAGGATTCAAAAAATTTCTGATAATAAGGAAAATTATAATTGCACTGATAATTGGGTTCACGTTCAAATCCTTCCAGCAGCAATCCCCACCAGCGGTCGCGGTTCCCAAAATTAATCGGTCCATCCATAGCCTCCATGCCCTGTTGTTGCAGCCAGGTTTGGCAGGCTTCCATCAACATGAATGCTACCTGTTGGTCATCCACACAATCAAAAAAACCCATCCCTCCGGTAGGTTGATCATTCCCTTTATGAGTGGTTTTGTCATAAACAAAAGCGGCCACGCGTCCAACGGTTTCGCCTGTGGTATTTTGAACGATCCAGCGAATACATCTACCATGCTGAAAGGCTTTGTTCTTTTTCGGATCAAATACAGCTTCAATATCTGCATCTAAAGGTCGGATCCAGCGGGGCTCGTTTTTGAACAGCCGGATCGGCAATTCCAAAAAGGCACGGATATCCGCCTGGGTTTTAACTTCTTTTAGCAACATAGACCCATAAAATTAAAAGAAGTTAGGGGGATTGTATGCGGTTGGGCAAGGTTATTCTGAAGGTGGTCCCCTTATTCATTTCGCTTTCTACCTGCATGTGCCCCCCCAGTTTGTCAATAGCATTTTTAACGATGTACAGGCCAATCCCACTGCCTTCTGACTGGCCGCTGGCGCGGTAAAACATTTCAAAAATCCGGGTCAGGCTCTTTGGGTCAATTCCGATGCCGTTATCACTGAACTCCATAAACGCCTCGCGATGATCCACGGAAATGTGAATGCGGATTTTGGGATTTGAGATGGTAAATCTGCGGTATTTGATGGCGTTAGAAATAAGATTGCGCATGATTTCCGCGACCCGCCAGGGATCATTGTAAAAAGCATGATCATCAATCGAGAGGGTTGTTTCGATCTCCTGAGCTCCCTTGAGATAATTCAAATCAACAAATATCTGCTCAATCATTTTTCGGAAGTCTATTCTTTCGTTGGTCACTTCCATCTTCAGATTTTTGCTATGGCTCAGAATATCACTGATAAAATGATCCAGTTGATCAACTTTCTGACCAATTAGTTTTAGATATTCTTCCGGGCTATCTGTATTCCCCGGCATGGCTGCCAGGTTGGTCAGTCCGCGGATCGAAGACAGGGGAGCTCGTAAGTCATGCGAAACTTTATAGACAAAATTATCGAGTTCGGTATTCCTGATTTTCAATTCTTCCTCCACCCGTTTGCGTTCGGTAATGTCTACATAGGTCCCGAAAATTCCAATGGCTTCATTTTCCATTTGAACCGGAACGCCATAAATAATGACGTTTACCCGAGTTTTGTTTTTATGTAATCGGAAGGTTTCAAACCGGACGACATTTTTACTGGAGATCAAGGTGTCCAGGTCGTTGCCTTCATTTGTCAGGTGTTCCGGCACGATAAAGTCGTTTAAACTTCGATTGAGTAGCTCTTCGCGGGTAAATCCAAACAGGTTTTCAAAGGCATCGTTCACTTTCACCACATTTCCTCGATTATCCAGCATAATGATGGCCATCGGTGAGCCGGCAAAAAGCTGCGTGAAGAATATTTCCTGAAGCCGTATTTCCCGTTCGGCTCGTTTTTCTTCTGATCTGTCCCGGACAACGATCTGTATGGCTGCTTGCCCCTCATAGATAACCGGTAGCGCATGCACTTCCACCACCGCAATTGTCCCGTCCAGGCGAATCAACTTTTCTTCTGCTGGTGCTACCTGCTCTCCGGCTGCTACTTTTTTGATTCGCTCCATTACCCTGGAATGGTAGTCAGGATGAACCAGGTCAAGAATTTCTCTTCCTTCCAGTTGAGATTTATTCATAGCCCCCATGATTTGACACGCATGCGGATTGACAAACAAAAGTTTCCCTTCCCGATGAACGGCCACTCCCAAGGGCATTTGATCCAATAAGGCTTTATAGCGCTGGTCACTTTCCGATTGTGTCTGTTCGGCTCTTTTTCGATCCGTAACATCAAGCATCAACCCATGCCATATTTGTTTAGTTTCCTCCGTTGATGAAAGACTGGCGGCCACCTGCAACCAAATGATATTGTTTCCAGCCCACACACGCCCTTCCCAATGAAACTCTTTTCCTGCCTCCAGGCTTTGCTGATATGTTTTTTGAAAAGAGGGGACATCTTCGGGAAGAATAAATGATTCAATAGGGTCTTCATCCATCAGCAGTTTATCACGACTAATCCCAAGGATTTCATCCGCCCGGGGACTCACGTAGGTAAAAACTCCTCTACCGGTGTGTGGAAGGTGATATTCAAACAGCACACCGGGCATTCGATCCAGAATCGATAATGACGAAGTTAAATTTTTATCCTTTGGCATGCTCATACAAACATAACCGCTAAAAGTAATGGATTCACGATTGCTGAAAAGGTCTGGCGTAAGATGAATGTAGGTTTTTGATTGTTTAACGCGCAGTACGGTGGTTTTTGACCTGTGTAAGGTCCCAATCGATGACCAGTCCCTGACCAATTTTGACTGCCGCTGAGCGGCCATAAAGCAGCTCTACAAGGTAAAGCGCGGCATCGTAGGATTTTGCGCCCCCAGCGGAAGTAATCACTTTCCGGTCATGAACAAAACTGACATTTTCATATACTTTCAAGGTGGGGAACTGTTGCCTGAATCGATCGATATCGGCTGGAAACGTAGTACAGTCGACTCCATTAAGCACGCCTGCCTGAGCCAGCACAAATGCACCATCGCATAGCGACATCACATAAAGGGCTGATTGCGATTGCTTTTTCACAAATGAAATCATTTGTTCGTTTTTCAAGTCATCACCCATGCTGTTTCGGGCGCTCGGGACGATCAACACATCGATGGGAGGTATCGTATCAGCCAACGAATAATTGGGAATGATTTGAAGTCCTTCAAAAGAAGTAATGGTATCACGGTTGGGGCCGATCACAGAAACGTCCATTCCATGCTCTGTGTGAAAGAGGGTATGTTGAAACACGTCCATGGGGGCAATCAATTCAGTGTTGTAAACACCATCAACCACTAAAAAGCCAGCGTGAAGCTTTCGCGTTGGCATGACCGGTGGGCCCACCGCTCCGGTATAGGTGTCTTTATCCGGCCCGCAGGAGACGGCCCACCCTAAAAAAATTGTAAAGAGAAATTTCATAGATGAGAAAGAAAAGAAATAATTCGAAAGGAAACAAAATGATCGGCTCCCTGACCTTGACAAGGATTGTCCTTCTCATCCCTACAAGATAAAAACACAAAAGACCAACTTCCGCTAAGAAGTTGGTCTTTATTCATGATTTGAAGAATGGCACTAGGCCGACTTAAGAGCTTCGGCACCGGCCACAATCTCAAGAATTTCCTTGGTAATGGCCGCCTGACGAGTCCGGTTGTAGGTGAGTTTTAATTCTTTCAACAACTCTCCGGCATTCTCGGTGGCCTTATCCATCGCAGTCATCCGGGCCCCATTTTCAGAGGCATTACTGTCCAGTACCGCCTTATATAATTGTACTTTGAGCGATTTAGGGATCAATCCGGTCAATATCTCTTCCTGACCGGGCTGATACAGATAATCTACATTGGTTTTGGTTTCCTGTTTACCTGGCAGGATCGGCAAAAACTGTTCGATACGCAAAATCTGAGTCGCTACATTTTTAAATTCGTTGTATACGATCTCGATCTTATCATATTCCTGTGCCTGAAATCCTTCCATCAAAAAATCCGCAATGACGGAGGTTCGGGCAAATGTCAGTTCTGAAAAAAGGTTCCAATGGTCACCAACCATTTTTCCCTTTCGTTTTCCAAAAAATTCAAATGCTTTCTTACCAATCGGAAGGATGGTGACATTCCCTTTCTTTTGCTGATCGGCATATTTTTCCAATAACAGCCGTGTCGTAGCCTTTAAGATACTGCTATTAAAGGAGCCGCACAGTCCCCGATCAGAACTGACCACCACGATCAATATCTTTTTCTCCTCCCGTACCTGACTATACCATGCCTGACCATCCGTTTCGGCACCCGAAAGATTCGCCAAAAGATCTGATAGTTTTTGTGAAAACGGACGCATCTGTGTAATGCGCTCCTGCGATCTGCGCAACTTCGCTGCCGCTACCATTTTCATGGCTTTGGTAATCTGTTGCGTAGAAATTACTGACGTGATCCGGCTCTTTACTTCTTTTAAACTTGCCATACGCTGCTGGTAAAACCAAGTCGATCATGATCGACTTGTTGTCACATTAAACTTTAGTATTTCGCTGCCAATTCCAATGCCACCTGTTTTACGATGGCCGTGTCTGCATCTTCAAACTTGCCTGCCCGGAAATTATCCAGAACAGCCTTGTGTTGCAGGCGCAAGAAACTCAGGAACTCCTTTTCAAACTCCTTTACTTTACTCACCGGTACATTATCAATGTACCCTTTGGTAGACGCTAAAATAATCGCCACTTGCTCTTCTACGGACACCGGAGCATACTGGGGTTGCTTTAAGATTTCTGTATTTCTGCGACCGCGTTCAATGGTCAATTTGGTAGCGGCATCCAGATCTGAACCAAACTTGGAGAAGGCCTCCAGTTCGCGGAACTGAGCCTGATCCAACTTTAATGTTCCCGCTACTTTCTTCATCGATTTGATCTGAGCGGCACCCCCTACGCGGGAAACCGAAATACCCACGTTGATCGCAGGACGAATACCTGAGTTAAAGAGGTTGGTTTCCAAAAATATCTGACCATCCGTAATGGAAATTACATTGGTCGGGATGTAGGCAGAAACGTCATTGGCCTGGGTTTCAATAATGGGCAAGGCCGTTAATGAACCTCCCCCTTTCACCAAATGCTTGATGGAGGGTGGAAGATCATTCATATTTCGCGCGATGGAATCATTATTGATGACCTTGGCTGCACGCTCCAACAGGCGTGAGTGAAGATAGAATACATCTCCAGGGTATGCCTCACGTCCCGGAGGTCTGCGCAGTAACAATGACACCTCCCGATAGGCAACCGCTTGCTTGGACAAATCATCATAGATTACCAGAGCAGGTCTTCCGGTATCACGGAAAAATTCACCGATAGCCGCACCGGTAAACGGAGCAAAAAACTGCATGGGGGCAGGATCTGAGGCCGAGGCTGATACAATCACAGTATATGGAAGGGCGCCTGCTTTTTCCAGTGTAGCGGCTACGGAAGCTACGGTAGAGGCTTTCTGACCGATGGCTACATAGATACAATACACCGGCTCTCCCTTTTCGTAAAATTCTTTTTGGTTGATAATTGTGTCTATCGCTACAGCTGTCTTTCCTGTTTGGCGATCGCCAATAATCAATTCGCGTTGACCCCGACCTATCGGAATCATGGCGTCAATCGCTTTGATACCTGTTTGCAAGGGCTCATTTACCGGCTGACGAAAAATAACCCCGGGGGCTTTCCGTTCCAATGGCATTTCATACAGATCACCGGTTAAAGGTCCTTTACCATCAATTGGCACCGCCAACGTGTTTACCACACGCCCCAGCACTCCATCGCCCACTTTTACGGAGGCAATTTGCCCGGTTCGTTTTACCGTGGCTCCTTCTTTGATGTCTTTGGCATCTCCCAACAATACGGCCCCTACGTTATCCTCTTCTAGGTTTAGTACCAATGCGCGCAGTCCGTTTTCAAACTGGATTAATTCACCGGCTTGCGCCTGCGTGAGTCCATAAATGCGGGCCACCCCATCTCCAATGGTGAGTACGGTTCCCACTTCTTCGAGTTCGGCCTTGGTGCGTGACTGTGATAATTGTTCGCGGAGGATTGCTGATATCTCTTCGGGTCTGATTTCTGCCATAAAATATTAGTTCAAAAATTTCTGGTTATAACTATTAAAACTCCTTTACATAGGGATTTTCCTTAAACTTCAGGCGCATGGCTGCCAATTGGCTTGCAATAGACGCATCAATTTGTTTGTCATTGACCTGAAGAAGAAATCCACCGATTAAATCTTTATCTACTTTTTCTTTCAGCTCCACCTCTTTGCGGGTACTGATTTTTTTCACGAGGGCTTCTATTTCAGCCCGAAGCTTAGCATCCAACGGAACGGGAGTGGTGATGGTGGCTTTGCCGATCCCTTTAAATTCGTTGTAGGCGTTATGAAACTCATTGGCAATAGCCGGCAACAAAGGCTCCCGGTTTTTACGGGTGAGAATATCCATAATGGCCATGGTGAGCGGATGAACCTTACCTTTAAATACTTTTTCGAGGATATCCCGCTTTTTGTCATGTTTAATCACCGGGCTTCGCAACATGATCAAAAATTCACGATTAGTATCACAGGCTTTGTCGATTAACAACATATCCTGATGCACTTGATCGAGGGCATTCTGGCTTTCGGCCAATCCCAAAAGGGAACGTACATAACGCGAAGCTACACGAATATCGGCCATGTTAATTCAGCTTGGATTCCTTGATATAGGTTTGCACCAACTCCTTTTGAGCCTGATCGTCTGACAGGTTTTTGCGCACCAGTTTTTCCGCTATCTGCAATGAGAATAAAGCCACTTGCTCTTTCACATCACGGATCGCTGCTGCTTTTTCTGTGTTGATGACGGCCTTGGCATCTTCAATCATTTTATCAGCTGCTTTTTTAGCATCAGTCTGTGCCTGATCCTGGAGGCGGCTGGCGGCTTCGCGGGCGGAGCGTAAAATTTTGTCGCGTTCTTCACGGGCTTCTTTCAAAAGCTTTTCGTTATCAGCCTTCAGGGAAGCCATCTCGATCTTTGCTTTCTCCGCAGAATCCAATGCGCTTTGAATGGATTGCTCGCGTTCTTTCAGCGAAGCTATAATCGGTTTCCAGGCCAGTCGCGAAAGCAACAAAACCAACAGAATAAAGATAATGGCCTGCCAAATGATGAGACCTGTACCGGGGGTAAGAAGTTCCATATTATTTTTCGGTTCTTTCGAATTTCACGAATTAAATAAGTGAAAGAATGGCCCCGGCCAAATGCCGGGGCGAATTCTCTTTTGGGTTTAGCCTTTGAACGATATCAACAGGCAAATAACAAGCGCAAACAGCGCGGCTACTTCAATAAGGGCTGCGATAATCAACATGGCTCCCTGAATTTTGCCAGAAGCCTCTGGTTGACGCGCCATCCCTTCCATAGCCGAGCCACCAATGCGGCCGATACCGATACCAGCGCCAATTGCAGCCAGACCTGCACCAATGCCAGCGCCCATGATCGCATAGCTGATGTCCAATAAAAGTGCTAACATAAATGTAAGTAGTTAAGTGAAACAAAACCCCGGCCTGACCAAGATCAGTACGGGGGTATCTTTAATGGTGGTCGTGTTCTTCTGTGGCCATGCCGATATACAGCGCGGTAAACAGCGTAAACACATAGGCCTGAATACCGGCCACCAACAATTCAATCAAATTAATAAACAAGACAATCAAGCTCGAAACCGCTCCTACCGCAATACTCTGGAAAATGAATGCTAAACTTATCAGGCTCAACAAGACAATGTGTCCGGCTGTGATGGCCACAAATAAACGAACCGTGAGCGAAATGGGCTTTGTAAATATCCCAACCACTTCTACCAATAAAATGATCGGGCGTAACACCACGGGAACACCGGGTGTCCAGAAAATATGTCCCCAATAACTCGCATTACCACTAAAATTAGTAATCAAAAAAGTGAATATGGCTAGAACAGCCGTCACCGCTATGTTGCCCGTTAAGTTCCCGGCTCCGGGTAACAGGCCTAAAAGGTTTCCAAAAAGGATAAAGAAAAACAGGGTGAGTAAATAAGGTAAATACTTTTCATAATGATGACCGATATTTGGTTTCACCACTTCGTCTCTCACAAAAACGATAATAGGTTCAAAAAATGACTGCATACCCGAGGGAGCCTTTCCAGTGTTTTTCTTGTATGCGCGCGCCACGGAGATTAAAACTATCAGGAGCAACCCGGCATTGATGAACAACATCGCAACATTCTTCGTGATCGAGAGATCGAACACAGACTTTCCTGAATCCGCCAGATAAATGTGGTTGTGCTCGAGCTTATACCCATCATACTCGACTACATTATGGTGTTCATCATAGAAGCGGTGGGAAGAGAAAATATCTAGGCCGCGTTCGGAAGAGTAAACGATGACCGGCAAATAAAGAGTACCATAATGTCCATCCCAAAAGTGCCAAACGTAATCGTCCAGAACGTGATGAATGATCACCTTATTTGCATCAAACCCCTCTTCCGTTTTTGTGCTGTCACTTTCGCTCGCAAAAGCTGCCGGCATACCGCTAAAAAAAGCTATCACCAGAAGGGTAAAAATCGCGGTTTTTGCGGTCAAAAAGGGCTTTTTCATCTGGGCTCGGCAGGGGTCTTATAAATCGACTGCAAAAGTATTGATTCTTGGTTGCCAAAAAAATGTTTTGGGAAAAAAAGCCCTGTCGGGGGATTGACCAAAGGTCAGCGCGCGTTCCTGCGCCAGTGCCAGGCTGTACCCAAATTCAATTGAAAAAACCAGTAGTTGAACCTGTCAGCCGGAGCGTTGCTAATGGCGGTGAAGGCCGACTCCCACGCATAGGCGCCCTCGGGTGAAAAGCGATAACCAACTTTCAGCGATTCAAAAACAGAATTGGCCTTCGTCACATCTTGAAGGTCGATGCCGAGGCCTAAAATGACCCCTGCCGAAAAATGGCCGAGTTGTACGGTGTTGCCTGTCGCCAACAGTCCGGCCAGTGGGGCTGGCGCAGTGGGCCTGGACAGATAAAGTGAGGCATCGGTGCCAGACAAAGCCACGTACGGGTAGAGTGTAAATCCGGGCTTGCGGTATACATAAAATCCGGTGTACAAGTTGGTGGTAATGGCGAGCCGCACGATTCGAGAGCCGGTATCTTCACGCTGCCGGGTCTGATAGGACGCCAGCAGGTCAACGCCCAGAATAAATCGGTTCCATCGGTATTGCCCACCTAAGCCCCAGTTAAAATGCCCCCGGGGCAGCCGCGGGTAACCGTTTTGTATCAGCGTGCCGGTGAGTGAGCTGGTGGCACCGGTGGCAAAGGAAGGAGCGATGGCGTAAAGCGCGAACGTGCGGTTATTGGGTCTTTCCTGGAGACTATCATCCTGTCCCAAGCAAAGGGATACTACCATTAGAAATGGTATAATGAATAAATAGGTATTGCCCATCATCATGGAGCAAAGTAAATCTAATATCCATCAAATTCTCACTTTAAAAAGTTTAGATCGATGGTCGAACTGCAACTAACTTTCTCCGGAGCGGCTACGCAATAATATTATTACCTCCACGGCTGTGGCAAGTGCATAGGTGGTTAAAAACACCACCGCGTACATGACCGCTTTTTCGGGATTGTTCATGAGTACGACAATTAACAGCCCAAGCGATACCATCAATTTCACAGCAATCGCCCCCAGATAGAAATGAACAAACAGGTCAGGGTTAGACTTCCGCACTTTTCGCAGCAGCCGCACCAGAATAACGGTGAGTACCGTGAGCGATAAAACAATAATCAGCGGCTCTTTCAGGCTCATTCCTCTTTGGTCAGAGTACGGTATAACTGAAACATGGAACCACCCAGCCCTAAAAAAGTTAACACAAGTAAAAAAATGGGGAATTTCAACTCCAATTGGCCATCTATCCAATGACCCAGCCAGGTACACAAACCAATCGTCACCAACAATTGGAGGCCCAGCCCGCTATATTTGATATACTGATTAGATGGCTTTGGCTCCTTCGGTCCGGTAGGCGCTGCCATTTTCTCCGAGTTTAATATCTTTGATAGCAGCCCCCATTTTGCACGTTCCATTGAAAACGGCTCCCGGCTCCACAACCAACTTTCCGGTCATGATATCTCCATGAATAACAGCCGTGGATTTTAAGACCAACAGTTCACTGATTTCCAACCGGCCGCGCACCTGCCCTTCAATATCCGCATTTTGCGCCATGATGTTGCCTTCAATGTGAGAACTGTTTCCCAAGGCAATCTTTGACTTGGATTTGATATTCCCGATGATCTTTCCTTCGATCCGGATATTGCCGTACGTTTCGATATTCCCTTCCAGCACCGTGCCTTTTCCGATCACGTTACTGGAACTGCTGATCTCTTCGGCTGCGCGCTTTTGTTCTTTCGTTGTTAGCATGAGTGTTTGGTTTAAAACGTTACAAATTCTTCAGGATTGAGCGAACTGCCGTTGTACCACAATTCAAAGTGAAGGTGTGGACCATTGGTCATCTCGCCACTGTTGCCAACTATAGCGAGGATATCTCCAGCGTTGACAAAACTACCAACTTTTTTCAGAAGTTCGGCATTGTGCTTATAGACAGAAATCAGATTGCCACGGTGCTGGACGGCTATGACATGGCCTGAGTCTTGCGTCCACGAAGCCATGATCACCGTGCCATCCGCAATGCTCTTCACCGGTTCATTTGTTTTCGCTACGATGTCCACACCGTAGTGACCTTTTTTAACATCATACTTGTCTGACACTAATCCGACCAGGGGAGGAAAGAAAACCATCTCCTGCAATTCCCGGAATTTACCACTGGTGAAGTTAACCATGGCTGCGCCTCCGGACCGTTCGAATTCCTGACGGAACAACGAGTCATTCGCTCCTACTTTCAGACTTCCGATTTGCCGGACCCCTCGATCATTCACCAGAACAGAGGCCGGGTCTTGAAATTGCGAAGACGTATCGCCACTTAAAATGCGCTGAACATTCCGGATGTATAACTCCTTTCGCTGCACCTCTCCGGCCAGAGAGTCAACCCGTAAGGCAAGCTCAAACAATTTCCGATCCTGCTCCATCTGGGCATGTTTGGGATCAAACCATTTGGCAAGCAAGGTCTTGGACAGAAAGAGGCTAAAGCCAAACAAGACTACAAAAATAGCCACCGACACCACCAGCAGTTTCGCATAGGTAAAACCCACCGTTGTTTTCTCCGCCAGGTTCTCTTCATTGCGTATGACTAACTGGTAACGCGTGGTTAAACGATCGGAAAGTGTCTTTTTTGGTCTCAATTTTTTGGGTAAAGAGGGGTAAAATTAGATATTTAGCCGGACTATAATATTGAATTTCTGATTTTTACGTTTTTACACGTGATTAAACGTCTTCTGTTGCCCCGGTATTGTTACACTTTTTTGCCCGTAGGGATTGTCTTAGGGGCTGTTCTGCTGCTGACGCAAGGTTGTTCATCTGAGCAAAATACCGTGGCCGGTAGTGTGTATCACAACATGGCGGCTCATTACAACGGCTATTTTTATGCCCGAGAAAAAAACAGAGAAGTTAATAGTCTGATCTGGAAAAACTGGGACGATGACCCAAGTATCATTCTTCGTCTGTTTCCCAAGCTGGATACAGTGAGCGCCAAAGCCTATGCCAAAGATACGGAGGAGGTTATCAAGATGGCATCGATCTCCATCCAGCGCCACCCCAACAGTCATTGGGTGGATGATAACTATGTACAAGTGGGCATCGCACGATTGCATGCCTGTGATTATCCCAATGCCATTCAAACATTCAAGTTTGTCAATACGAAGGGAACCACTCCTTCCATCCGGCATGAGGCTTTGATTTACCTCTTGCGCACATTTACCGAGCAGGGCGATTTCGCAAAAGCAGAAGAGACCTTCCGGTTTTTGGAAAAAGAGAGCCTGAGTAAAGATCATCAGAAGCGACTGTTTATTGAAAAGGCTTATTACTATCAATTGCAGACCGACTATGATAACATGGTCCGGAATTTATCAGCAGCCGACTCACTTCTCACCCGGCATGATCGAAAAGCCAGGATCTATTTCATCATCGGTCAGGTATATCAGCAGCTCGGCTTTCAGGCGGAAGCTTACAATTTTTATAAAAAATGCCTGAGCGCCCGTCCCGATTACGAAATTGATTTTTATGCGCGTCTCAACCTGGCGCAGGTAACCAGCCTGACAGACAAAAAGGACGTACGAACGGCCCGCAAACAGTTTGACAAACTTTTGAATGATTCCAAAAACACAGAATTCCGGGATAAAATTTTCTATGAGCTGGGGGAATTTGAACGTAAACAAGGAAACCTGCCACAGGCGATCACAGACTATCAGCTAGCCGCTCACGCGGGAACAAACAAACGGGTTCAGGGATTTTCCTATTTGCGTCTTGGTCAAATTTATTTTGACTCTCTCAAAAAATACAGCCTGGCCAAATTGTACTACGACAGTACGGTGGGCGTACTGCCCAAAGAAACAGAGGGCTATGCCTTTATTAAAAAACGACAAGAGATTCTCGGTGACTTCGCCAAATACACCGAGACGATTACGATGAATGACAGTTTACTTTTTCTCTCTCAGTTTGATTCGCTCACCATTCGCAATCGCCTGGATTCTGCAATCGCCAAAGCCACCCCTCCCAAAGTTAAAACCAAACGGAAACGAACATTTACACCAGCCACTTCCTCCGGATCGGGCATAAATAACAACCCCTTCGCCACCAGCAATCAAACAGAGTCAACAGTCGAGTGGTACTTCGGAAATGCGGCTGCAGTTTCCTTAGGACAGTCAGAGTTTCAGCGTATCTGGGGTACACGGGTGCTGACGGATGACTGGAGGCGTTCCAACAGAGCTTTACCAACCGGCAATCAGGAACAGACTGAAAAACCGGCCGAGGTTGTAGTAGCGAATGAAAAGAAAGACAATCCCTCCGTTGATAAAGTAGGTCAGATAATTTTAAAGGTGCCGCGAAGTGAGGCTCAACGGGCAGAACTGCTCCAGGCTATTGAAGAAGCCTATTTCAAGTTGGGTGATCTTCATTACTTTCAATTATCCGAAAAAGAAAATGCCGCCCTTTATTACAAAAAAATATTAGAGCGTTTTCCAACATCGTCCCTTGAACCCGAAGTACTCTACAAACTTTATTTGATTTACAAGGACACGGATGACGATATGGCCAAACAATATGCCAGCCGGTTAGCGGAGGCACATCCTTCCTCTACGTATGCCCGCATATTGGCCAATCCTGATTACCTGAAAGAAGCCAGCGAGGCAGCCGAAAAACAAAAGATCATTTACAAAGATGCCTATGCCGCCTATCAGGCCAATAACCTCCGCATAGCCCAGGATAAGTTGGCGCTTGCGAATCAAATAGGAGAAACCGCGTTTACCCCTCAACTGGATTTGCTCAAAGTTTTGATGGTTGGAAGAACGGAGGATGCCACCCGCTATCAATTTGAGTTGGGCGAGTTTGTTAAAAAGTATCCGGATCACGAACTACGAGGCTATGCGGATAAACTACTGGCTTCTTCACGTGATTTATTGCAGCGGATGGATAAAGCCAAGGGTATTCAGTTTGTCAAATCATTTGATGAGCCTCATTATTTTGTGACCGTGTATGACTCCAAAGAAAAACTGACCAACGATGTGGTGAATGCGTTGGAACGGTACAATGCCCGACAGTTCACCGCCCTGAAGCTGACCACCAGCAATCTGGTGGTCAATGAGGAAAAGACCCTGACGATGGTTCTGGAATTCAAGAATCGGGAAGCCGCCCTGGATTATTTCGATAAGTTTGTTGCCCTGAGCGCCCAGTGGAAGCCCTTTAGCAGCTATAAATTCTATAACTTTGTCATTACAAAAGATAATTTCCAGATCTTCTACCGAAACCGGGCGCTAGATGAGTACCTCTCCTTCTTTGATCGAAACTATCAAAAACAAAGTCAATAGGTTTTTGAGTATCCGCAAGGCCTGGATACCTAAAGCAATCAAGTATGTATGGATTGCTTTTCTTTGCTTACTGCTGGGCTTCCCTTTTTATATTTTCACAGTCAGTATCAATTTGTTTGGCGCTTATGGCGAAATGCCCAGCCTTGCTGAGGTGGAAAATCCGGAAAACGATTTGTCGTCTGAAATTATTTCGGCTGATGGGGCTACGTTGGGTCGCTACTATCGCAATAGCATAAGCCAGATACATTATGAAGATCTTTCGGAAGATCTTATCAACACCTTGATCATTTCGGAAGATCATCGGTTTTATAACCACTCAGGCCTGGATTTTCCTGCTTACATCCGCGTATTCTATGGGTTGATGACATTCAACCCGCAAGGCGGGGGCAGTACTATTACCCAACAGTTGGCCAAGAATCTCTACACGATGAATCCGGATCGGAGTCTCGATGGCTGGCTTAGTAATCTGGGTAAAGTCCCAAGACGCGTCATTCAAAAAACCAAAGAATGGATCATCTCGATCAACCTGGAACGAAATTTTACCAAAGAAGAAATCATAGCCATGTATTTAAACACGGCAACATTTAGCAGTAATACCTTTGGAATTAAAGTAGCCGCTGAAACTTATTTTAATAAACAACCCGATAGTCTTAACCTGCAGGAGTCTGCCGTACTGGTAGGTATGTTGCAAGCTGCTACCTATTTTGATCCTGAGCGCAATCCTGAAAACTCTTTGCGCAAACGCAATGAAGTTTTGGCAAAGCTCTATCGCCACGGATACAAACTGGCATCACGCGAGCAGTTTGATTCCATCAAGTCCCTGCCAATCGAGCTGGATTATAATGTGCAAAACCAAAACCAGGGATTGGCCCCTTACTTCCGCACAGTGATGGGCAATTACCTACGTAACTTTTGTAATAACAGGGGCATTGATCTGTATAACTCCGGATTAAAAATCTACACCACTATTGATAGTCGTATGCAGGTATATGCGGAACAGGCGATGAATGAGCATATGCGAAATCTCCAAAAACAATTTTTTGAAGAGTGGAAAAAACGCGGTCGTAATCCGTGGTCGGATGATAACGGTGCGGAGATGAAGGATTTCCTTCGTAAACGTATCCGGCAAACCGATGCCTATAAGTTCTATGCTGAGCGATATGGTGAAAATTCAGATTCCCTTAACATCATGTTGAATCTGAAAAAACCCATGACCGTATTTACGTGGGAAGGTGAACGCGATTCCTTGTTTAGTTGCATGGATTCCTTGGCTTATTATAAAAAATTTTTACAAGCTGGGTTTATGGCCATGGATCCGCTGACCGGTCATATCAAAGCATGGGTGGGAGGCACCGATCACAAATATTTTAAGTTTGATCACGTGCGACAAGCTAAGCGTCAACCGGGTTCTACTTTTAAACCATTTGTGTACGGATTGGCCATTGAAGAAGGCTATTCCCCATGTCAGCAGTTCAGAGACATCTCACCACAATTTGATATTCCAAACCAGCCTCCCTGGTATCCTTTGAATTCGGAGGGAAACCGTGGAACCGGAAAAACGATGACCATCCGGCAGGCAATGGCGCAATCTGTTAACTCGATTACTGCTCAAGTGATGCAGCAGTTGGGGGCCGAAAACGTAGCCGAGTTTGCCTATCGCATGGGCATTCAAAGCAAAATTGACCCGGTGCCTTCGCTTTGCCTGGGCACCAGTGAAATGAATCTCTTTGAAATGGTGGGAGCCTATAGCACCTATGTTAATAACGGCATCTTTACAGAGCCCATTTTTATCACTCGCATTGAAGATAAAAACGGCAATGTGATTGAAAACTTTATACCCAAAACCAAACAAGCCATCAACGAGCAAACAGCTTACAAGATGATTTATATGCTCCGGGGCGGCACAGAGGAAGAGCGAGGATCCGCGTTGGGCTTGCCTCGCGAAGTACGGGTAGATAATGAGGTGGGCGGAAAAACAGGCACCACCAATGATGCCTCCGATGGCTGGTTTATTGGTGTTACACACAACCTGGTAGGAGGCGCGTGGGTAGGAGGTGATGAACGTGCCGTTCGTTTTCCTTCATGGCCCTTTGGACAAGGGAGTCGATCCGCTTTGCCCATCTTTGGAAAATTTCTGGCCAAGGTGTATGCCGATCCGAAAATTGGCGTGACCAAGGGTCAGTTTCGCAGACCTAGTTCCGGAGTCGATATCTCGTTTGACTGCGGCCGGGTGGAGAACCTTCCAGACTCTGTTGACCTGCAAAACGAAGACTCGTGGGAGATTGATCATTGATCCTCACAAGCGAGTGTTTTCCGAAAAATAATTCAGCTCATTACAATCGAAGAAATACACTTTTCTTTCCTGTATTTTTGAGGCGTGACTCATACCCTCAAAGATCAGGTGTCTGCTTTGCCCGATGAGCCGGGTGTCTACCGGTTTTACAATAGTGAAGATACACTCATCTATGTAGGCAAAGCCAAAAGCCTCCGAAAGCGGGTGGGCAGTTATTTCAATAAACAAAGCCAATACAGCCGAAAAACAGAAAAACTGGTTTCGGAAATTGTGCGTCTGGAATTTACCATCACCAACTCTGAGTTTGACTCGCTGCTGCTGGAAAATAATCTGATCAAACAAAATCAACCCAAGTACAACATTCTCCTAAAAGACGATAAGACGTTTCCTTATCTGTGCATTTTAAAAGAACGTTTTCCGCGCATCATCTCCACCCGCAAATACATCCCCAAACAGGGAGAATATTTTGGGCCCTATTCTAACGTGGTGTCTATGAAAAGCGTGCTGGAACTGGTGCGTCAATTGTACTCCATCCGTACGTGCTCTTTGGTCCTGTCAGAAGAAAATGTAACGCAAAAAAAATTTAAGGTGTGTCTGGAGTATCACATTGGCAATTGCAAAGGGCCGTGCGAAGGGTTACAGTCAGAGATTGCTTATCTGGAAGATATTGCGCAGGCCCGAAATATCCTGAAGGGAGATCTAAGTGTGGTGGAAGAAGTTTTTTTAAGTCGGATGAATGCTGCCTCCGAAGCCCTGGAGTTTGAAAAAGCTGCCCACTTCAAGCACAAGCTCGAATTGCTGGAAAAATTCCAAAGCAAATCGCTGGTGGTGAACCGCAAGCTTACCGACATTGATGTGATTACCATTACCAGCACCGATCAGCATGCGTACCTGAACTACCTGATGATCAAGGAAGGCTCCATCATTTTTTCTAAAAATGTGGAACTCAAAAAGAAATTGGAAGAAACGGATGAGGAGTTGGCCAGTCTGGTCCTGGT
>ERZ1066130.152-NODE-152-length-37210-cov-9.715785_pt1 | contig 37210 bp, 33 predicted proteins | sample MGYA00382777_ERZ1066130 | MGnify/ENA primary metagenome ERZ1066130 (study PRJEB33369, sample SAMEA5778360) | biofilm metagenome | biome: Industrial cooling water; feature: Water cooling tower basin; material: Biofilm | place: United Arab Emirates | collected...
GTCAGATGTGTATAAGAGACAGGGCTTGTACTGGTCCGCTGTCGGCGTCGAGCGAGCCTTCCCCCGTGCGGAGGGGGACGACTCGAACATGAAGAACTATGACTTCCTGAACACCGACCGCGTGGTTGTGCAGTCGCTGCAGGAGCTCTACCGGACGGGCACGATCTACCTCGACTACCTCAGCATGGAGTTCTTCGAAGACGGGTACTACCTCGCGACGGTCGAGCCTTCGTTCGTGGACACGTACGGCGAGGTCGCCGAGGAAGTTCGGCAGCGAAGCCAGTTCGATCAGCGATGGGCCCGCGGGTTCTCGTTCTACTCGGCCGGGCTTGAGAACTTCCTCAGGGACGCGATCCGTTACTTCTACCGGCGCGGGCAGCGGGATCTTGCCGAGAAGTACCGCCAGCGCCTGCTGACCGCGGACTGGCAGAACCTCAACGATCCGAGCCGGAATACCAAGCAGGACCTGGCGATGCCGCTCGACGACTGGATCCGCAAGGAACTCGTCGATCGGCAGACCAGCCCCAGCGTGGCGATCTCCGAGATCGGCGCGGCGGTCGAGGGCGCGGTGATGGCGCTCCGCAACGGCGACGGCGAGCTCTTCGACCGGCAGGTCCGGTACGCGAAGGACTTCTTCGACTACTTCCGCCGCGAGCAGGTCCGGTTCACTTCAGTGAACCCCAACGACGCTCGCATGAACATTCTTGGCGATGACTTCAACCTGCTCGTCGGCAGCCGCTTCGCGCTCATGATTCAGAATCTGCCCCTCGAGGACGCCCGCGCGGCGTATGTCACCGCGCCCGTCGGGCTGCGCCAGTACGCCTTCGACATTCTCAGCGAGCTCTACAAGGAAGAACTGACGCAGGGCACGGCGGACGGCGGTGAGTCGTTTGCGCAGGTCTTCCCGGAACCCCCCGGCATGCCGGAGTTCCGCCGGCGGATGGACGCCCTCCGGCAGGCCCAGGAAGGTCGGCCCAAGCCCGCTCTCGAGCTGAAGTAATGCCGACGGGGTTCCGCTAGTCTGTGGCGATGAACCTCGCCTTCGTTGTCGTGCTGTCAGCCGGGATCGCCGGGGCTCAACCCGAGCCGGTCGTCACGCCGCCCTCGCCCACCGCGCCCGCTGCCGCCCCATCAAGTCCCCCGGCTCCGACACGGGCCGAGGTGGTTTCCCGCGGGTGCGAGGTTCTGCTTCGCCTGCAGCAGGAGACGCCGGGCGAGTGGGCGTACGAAGGGGTGTACCGAGTCAGAGGGCAGATTCCGATCGGTTATCGGATCGGCGGGACAGCGATCGTGATCGAGGCGTTGTGCCGGGCGCCAGGCTACGAGTCTGACGCCGCGCGACAAGCCGCCGTCCGCGCCGGGCTGTCGTTGCTGATTGAACAGCGAACTCACCCGCTGATGTCGCACACGGAGTACGACGGGGGGTACGACGTTCGCGCGTGGGCGTACATCTACGCGCTGCAGACGCTGAGCCTGGTGGATCGGGCGGGTCAGCTGCCTCCCGACCTGGTATCGGCCGCTCGCGAGGCTCGCGCGTGGTACCTGCAAGCCTTGCTCGCGACGGAGATCCCGTCCGCGGGCGGGTGGAACTACGCAAGACCCGCCGGACGCGCGACGGTGGCCCCGCCATCGCCTTTCATGACCGCGGTCGCGGTGGACGCGTTGCTCGAGGCTCGTGCGGTTGGCGAGGTCGTGGATGACGCGGTGGTGCAGAGGGCTCTGGGCGTGCTGGAGCGGTCGCGCGGGCCGGCGGGCAACGTGGTCTACGCGTTGGCCGAGGGTCGCGGCTCGTCGCCCTCGGATCGCACCCCGGGCGCTGTGGGACGGATGTGCGCTGTCGAGTCGGCACTGCTTCGGGCGGGCCGAGGCAGTGTGCGTGATGCGCGCGGGGCCGTTGACGCATTCCTGGTGCACTGGAAGTGGCTCGACGATCGCCGCGCGAAAACAGGCACGCACACGGGCCCGTACGCGGTCGCTCCGTACTACTTCATGTTCGCCCACCACGCCGCAGCTCGGGCGATCGAACTTCTGCCGCAGGGAGAGCGCGACGAGTACCGCCGTCGACTTTTCGAGCGTCTGATGAGCGTTCGCGCGGAGGACGGGTCATGGAACGACCGTGTCTTCCCCCGTTCCGCGGCCTACGGGACGGCGCTCGCCATTCTCTGTCTGACGCAGCCCAGCACGTCTCCCGGCGGCACGCTCCCGGTTCAGCCCTCGCCGCCCGGGCGCTGATGCTTCCTCGCCAGATCGAGAAACTCCACGCCGCGGCGAAGGTGGGGAATGACGATCGAGCCCCCCACCATCAGGGCGACGTCGAAGGACTCCCAGAGTTCTTCATCCGTACAGCCGGCATGGACGCACTGATCGATGTGATAGGCGATGCAGTCGTCGCAGCGCAGCACCATGCTCGCCACGAGCCCGAGAAGCTCCTTCGTTTTTGCGGAGAGGGCCCCTGCCTCATAGGTCTTCCCGTCGAGGGAGAAGAAGCGCTTCGTAACCAGGGTTCCCCCGGCCGGGGCAGTCTGCCCGCCGCCGTGCTCGCCGCGGCAGGACGCGGCCGACCGTTCCGCTTCATCGCCAAGGATGCGCGCGTTCATCCGCGCGCGGTAAGACCGGAAGGCTTCGTATCGATCCATGCTTCACCTCTCTCCGCATGCACCGGAGAATCATGTCTTTGGCGCGTCGAACAGCGTTACGCCCGTGTTCTCGACCACCCACCGCACCGTGGCATCAAACAGAGCGTCGAGATCGGCGATCGTCGGCCGCCACTGCGGGCCCCGGTTCCCGCGCCAGCGGCCTACCAACTCTTCGGTGATCGCCCGACGCCTGGCTTTGTCCAGCACATCACCCCGACGCACCATCGCGTGCGCGACGGTCATCTCTACCCACCGAACCGCAGCCTGCTCGTGCGCCGGATGTGCTACTCGCGACTTCTCCACAGCCCATCCTATCCCCCGAACGCCCGAACCCTGCTGTGGCACCATCGCTGTTCATGGCTCAAGGCCGGATCGGTGGCGGCGCACCCATCCCGGGCCCAAGGACCACGGCGTTGAGGAACAGACGCGAAGTGCCGCGAGCAACTCCTCGGAACAGGGGGTTGCCCGAGAACAGAATGAGTTGACCATCGCCGACCCGTTCGCGCGTGCAGTATGCGGCGTGGGCAAGTCGATCGGCGGCCTCGGGCCACAGAAGACCGGACATGCGCACGCGCAGCTCCTGCCCGGGCGGAGCGAGCCTCCACCCTGTGCGCGGCGGCTTCTTCTCTTCTTCCTTCTCCTTTGCGTCCGTGGACTCGGTCGGCTTGGTCGGGGGAGGAGTGGGTGGGGCGGGTGGGGCGGGTGGGGCGGGGGAAAAGGCGCCGAGACGGACGGCGGCAATCCCGGGCTTTGCGGGAAGGAGAATGGGATCGTCGCCGACAAGAACCGGAAGGGCAGTCGAGGCATCAAGTGGGGCGGTGAGCCATTGGCGGTCGTCCGCGCGGGCTGCGAGCAGTGCACCCTGGGGCATGAAGAGTGCACGCCACTGATCGCGTCGGGCGGCTTCCTCGTCTGAGAGCTTCTCTGTATCGGGAAGCAGCCAGGGATAGTCGAGGGTGTCGGGGGGCGTATGCGACCAGACGAGGTCGGCGTTGACGGCGGCGTTCTGCCCAAGATAGTCGCGGATGATCGCGGCGCGGGTGGGCTCGGGATCGGAGAGGGTCGCGTCGAGGGTACGAACGTTGGGCGAGATCCCCTCGGTATCGCGAGCGAGGATGGCGGCTGAGGAGCCCAGGGCGATCAGCGTGCCGCCCGCCTGGGTCCAAGCGCGGAGATCGGCGATGGAGGACGTCCACTGCCGCGGCTGTCCGTCGGGGATGATGAGGACGTTGTACCGCCTGAGGTCCGCCCCTGAGAGGTCAGCGGTATCGAGATAGGACGCGCGGAGACCCAGTTCATGATCGAGTGCGAACCAGACCTCGCCGGCCGAGTATGGACTGAAGGGCTCGCGGGTGAGAACCGCGACGCGAGGAGTTTCGAGGAGGGTGAAGTGGTCGCCACCGAGGTCGGGCAGATCGCCGGGGCCCATGCCGCCGGGGATGGTGATGGGCACAAGGCCGACGGCCTGAGAAACCTCGCTCGCTCGGGCGAGCAGCTCGGCGGGGGGATGCGAAGGGTTGTCGTTGCGGGTCAGGAGAATGGAGCCGCGGGAGAGCGGTACGCCGGCGAGCACGGTGGGCTTGTCGCACGCGCGGATCTTGAGCCCGGCATCCATGAGTCGGACGGCCACGGCGAGACTGCGGTCGTCGCGGCCGTCGAAGGCGAGGGCGACGGGGGTCGTCCGGGGAGCGTTCGCGTCCGCGGCGGGCGGGGCGGTTGGCGCAAGGAGGGACGCGAGGTCGAGGGGCGAGGCGGCATCGGGAAGCGAGCCGCGAACTTCCGCGACGTCGATGCCCATGAGCATGGCAACGTTCCAGCCCGTGATGTCGTAGAGGCGGCTTCTTCCGAAGCGGAGAAGTTCACGCCGCTCTTCGGTCAAGAAGTCCGCGGGCATGCGAGGATCGGTCTCGAAGAGGGCGGCTGCAAGGCGGCCCAGCGGCTGGTTGGCGGAGACGAGGATCGTTCCGGCGGGAAAGGACCGGTCGGTGAACTCACGGCCGAGGGCGTCGCGACCTGACGCCTTGAAGGCCTCGCGGGCACGATGGGCTTCCAACCGCTGGGTGTCGAGGAGCTCGGCCAGGGCGTGCGTCCTCGCGTGGTTTCCGTCGGGGAGGGTGAGCGCGAAAAAGCGACTGACGACAGAGGCTTGACCCACCTCTGCGCCGCCGCCCGCGAGTACCTTGCGGCGGTCGGCGAGGAAGTCGCGGAGGATCTGGCGGTCATTGGCGGCGGCTGTGCGAAGGTTGGCGAGAGAAGCGACGAGCTGCTTGTGAACGGCCTCGCGGTAGGGCTCGATGGTTCCTTCTGGGCGCCGGACGCCGTCGGAAATGATCTTGGCCTGCTCGTAGAGATTGTCGATGGCGCCTCGGAGTGCGGCCCAGGATCCGGAGTACCCCGGGTACCACTCTTCGTTCCATTCGCCGGTGTAATAGCGCCAGCCGAAGGCGTCGAAGGCTTTGCCCTGATCGTCGCCGAAGACGGCGGACCACTTCTTGACGTGGTCGCCGATGTTGGGATTGATGGGTGCTCTCGGGGGCATGAAGAGGAAGGTGTCGAGGGCGCCCTGCTCGTGGCTTTCGACGAAGTAGTGCGGGTTCCAGTCGGCAAACGCGCGAACACGCCCCTTGCTTTCGGGCTGGGTCGCGAAGATCCAATCTCGGTTCAGGTCGAAGAGGTAGTGGTTCATGCGCCCCCCGGGCCAGGGCTGGGCGTGGAAGATGGACTGGTTATCGACGTTGGGCTGGCGTGTCCGGGCTTGTTCAACGCTGTCGATGCAGCGTTGGCGACCGTCGGGATTCATGAGTGGATCGAGGATGATCACGGTGCGGTCGAGCAGCCCGATGACCGAGGGGTCGGTGCAGGCGGCGAGGTGCCACGCGAGGGCGAGGGCGGCGTCGGTGCCGGACATCTCGTCGCCGTGGATCGTGTAAGCGAGAACGATGATCAGGGGGAGAGACTCGGCGATCGCGTCGGCCTCGGGAGCAGGGATGGCTCTTGGATCGGCAAGGCGGGCTGCATCTCTGCGAATCTGGTCCAGTCGGGCGATGTTGTCGGGGCTGCTGATGGCGAGGTAGGACAAAGGCCGCCCTTGGTGGCTTGTGGCGTAGTCGAACATCCTGACGCGCGGGGCCGAGGCGGGGCTTTCGGCGAGTGCTTGGAGGATGGCTCTGACCTGGGCGGGGGAAGCGGGCTTTTGCCCCACAGGGAACCCGAGGACCGAGTCAGGCGTGGGAACAGCGGGGTTGTGGGCGGCATTGGGAAAGAACGGGACGTCGTAGCTGAGCCCGGCGAGCTCGGCGCGGGGCGGAGGCTGAACGATGACGGGAGAACCGGGCTGGGCCTGAGCGAGGGCGGCAAGGAGGACAGGGCCCACAATGCGGGCGGGGCGGGAGAGCGTTTGGGGGTCGAGCATGGAGCGGCTCCTGTGGACCGGTAGAATCGGCGGCATCATACCTCGCGTGGAGAACCGCATGACCTCTGGGACTGTGTTCGATGTTCGTACCGACGCCCTGTTCGCAACGCTCCGGGCGGAGCGCGTCTGGAAGACGCTTCAGATGCTCGAGGGGCCGATGGGCCCGGTGGTCAAGATCCGCGGGCGAGGGGATTGCCTGTGCTTCTGCAGCAACAACTACCTCGGGCTGGCGAACCACCCGGAGGTGATTGAAGAGGGGATCCGCGGGCTCCGGGAGTATGGGGCGGGCACGGCGAGCGTGCGGTTCATCTGCGGGACGTTCACGCCTCACGAGGAGCTGGAGGACGCGATCGCGAAGATGATGGGGACGCAGGCGTCGTACACGTTTGTCTCAGCATGGACAGCAAACGAGGCTGTTTTCCCGACGCTTTGCGAGGCGGGCGACACGATCATCTCGGACGAGCTGAATCACGCGTGCATCATCGACAGCATCAGGCTTGCGACGGTGATCAAGAAGGGCGTGCACAAGAGCGTCTACAAGAACAACACGCTGACGGGGGCGAACAGCCTGGAGCAGCGGCTCAAGGAAGCGTCCACGAACACCGACGGAGGGGGGAAGCGAGGTCAGATCTGGGTCGTGACGGACGGCGTCTTCAGCATGGAAGGATCGATCGCGGATCTACCGACGATGAGGCGGATGTGCGACGCGTACGGGGCAATCCTCGTGGTTGACGACAGCCACGGGCACGGTGTGATGGGCAAGACCGGACGCGGCACGCACGAGCACTGGGGGATGATGGGCGGCGGGACCTCCGGACGCGTGGACATCTTCACGGGGACGCTCGGCAAGGCGCTCGGCGGCGGGGCGGGCGGGTTCGTGGCGGGCGATCGGCGGGTCATCGAGTTGCTGATTCAACGTGGGCGGCCCACGCTGTTCTCCAACGCGCTGCCGGTGACGGTGGCATGCTCGGCAAAGAAGGCGATCGAGATCATGCTGCGCGAGCCCGAGCGGGTTCAAAGGCTCAAGGACAACGTGGCGTACGCGAGGCAGAAGATCAAGGCGGCGGGCTTTGACGTCCTCGAGTCCCCCACCGCGATCTGCCCGGTGATCGTCGGCGAAACGGCCAAGGCGATCGCGATGAGTCAACGTCTGCTGGAGTTGGGCGTGTTCGTGATCGGATTCGGCTACCCCGTGGTGCCCGAGGGGCACGCTCGGCTGCGGTGCCAGATTTCGGCGGCGCACACGCGGGAGCACATCGACACGCTTGTGGACGCGCTCAAGAAGCTCTGAGCCCCGTCATCGGCGGGGATTGCGGGGGGACCCCGTACGAAGACTCTTGGGCGGATGAGCGGGGAACGGGCCCTGCGGGGCGGTCGGTGCGCCCGGGGCCTTTCCGGAGGGCGGAGGCTCGACGGGTGACGGAGGCGTCTCGTCAGGGGGCCGATCGGCTGATTCCCCGCCCGCAGAGGCGGCTCCTTGGGCAGCCTGTGACGAAGAAGCCTCGGCCGGCGGGGTGCCCTGCTCGGCGAGGGAAACAGCGCCCTGCGGAGCGGGCGGGGGAGAAGGCGGGGTCGTGGGCGGGGGCGGGCGGTCGGCAAGACGGGCGAAAACGATGCGTCCCGAGCCTGTGGGGATCGAAGAGGTCACGGTCGCGCGAACATCGGCGCCGATGCGATCGGCGGCATGATCGACCACGACCATGGTGCCCTCGTCGAGGAAGCCGACGGCCTGACCAGGCTGCTCGCCGGGGCGCTGGAGGAGGATCTGAATCGTCTCGCCGGGAAGGGCTGGCGAACGGAGAGCGGCGGCGACGTCATTCAGGCGGAGCACCGCCACCTTCTGAATATCGGCGACCTTGGCCAGCCCGGTGTCGGTGGTCACGATCATCGCGGGCATCGTCCGCGCGAGCTCGATGAGCATCTGGTCGGCGGCCATGCCGGGGAGGATCGGGTCCTCGATGCGCAGGTCGATCGCGGCGGAAGCCTGGAGCTTTTCGATCATCGAGAGCCCTCGGCGTCCCTTGGCTCGCTTGCTGCGATCGGAGCTGTCGGCGAGCGTCTGGAGCTCGTTGACGATGAAACGAGGGACGACCACGGGCTGGGAGATGATGCCGGTCTGAACGAGGTCGTAGATCCGTCCGTCGATGAGCACGGAGGAGTCGAGGAGCATGGGTCTCGGGCCGCGGATCTGCTTGACGAACTCGACGTAGGGGACGACGAGGCGGAAATCGTCCTGGGTCTGGAGGACGGTGACGATGACGAGGTACGCCAGACCGATGCCGATGAGAACCTTGACGAGGGCGACGAGCCCCGAGTCCGTGATCTGGTAGCTCTGGACGACCAGATCGATAACAGCTCCCAGGGCAAGGGAGGCGATCATCGCGCCAAGCAGCCCGAGGAAGATCGAGAAGAGCGTGGAGACCTTCTTGCGGGGCGTAAAGACGTCGACCGCGATGACGACAGCGGCGATGGCGAAGGTGACCGCCAGCACGAGGGGCCAGGCCTGGGCTCGCGCAGCCTGGCCTGGGTCCGGGTTTTTCTGGTCGATGCTGAGAATGTTGAGCAGGGTGACGGTGAAAAAGGTCACTACGAACGCCAACCGGACGATCCGCAGGAGGACTGTCCGGCTCCTTTCGTCCTGTTCGGCGGCGTTGATCGGTGGGCGTTCGTCGGTCACACGAGGAGTGTACACGACGAGCACTGGGGGCAGGCTGGGCGGCCTATCATCGGGCGAGTCCCCCCGATCGACGGCCGGGCCCGTCGCACGGAAGGCCCGTGAACCTGGTCAGGGCTTGACCGCAGCAGCCATAAGCGGCGTCGTCCGGGTCGTCGGCAACCTGGCCGTCGATCGCGGGGATTCACTCCACTCGACAGATCGCATGCGCTGAACCCCGGCTTGACATACGGGCGGGGGGGGTGGTATTCTGTTCATCAGGAAAGACTGAACGGAGGTCGCGCATGAGCATGTTTCTCTGCGCCATCGCGGTGTGTGCATTGGGTGCCGAGCCCGCCTTGCAATCGCTGATTGATGGGGGTCCGCCGCCGCTGCCGAAGGGCGTGCGCGTGGTGTGGGAGGTCGAGCAGCACGCGGGTCTGACGAGTTCCGAACTCGCGGCGATGCGTCAGCGGATCGCACGCAAGCCTGATCATCCGGAGCGTCAGGCTGTCGAGGCCGCGGAGCGGATCCTCTCGAAGGGACCGGATCGTTTGCGTCGCGAGGCGTGGATCGATGGGTCTGGGCGATTTCGGCTCTCAGAGACGCGGGCGGAGGGGAACTGGGAAGACGTTGTAGTGGCGGACGGGGTGGTGTGGGCGCTCTCGGCGGACACGCTCAACATCGTGGATGGTACGCGAGAGCCACCGCCCGGCAGGAACTTCCGCCCGGCCCGTGATGAAGCGCAACGCAATCTGGGCGGATTCGTGCTTGGTGGGCTTTCGATGATCATCGGAGCTCCGAAGATCACGGTGCAATCGTTTGTACGTTCGGGGAGCGAATGGAACGCCACGGCCTTGCTCGCCGACAACATCGGCGAGTTCTCGTTCCGCGGCGGGGATCGCGACGGGCACTTGCTGGTCACTGAGGGACGGGTGAGGCGTCTCGATCCGGCGCCTTCCGAGGTGGGATTTCGGATTCTCGCCTCGCAGCCTTGGCTCGACTCTCCCCTTGGTCCGGTCTTTCGTTTGGTTGAGAACTACAGCCCATCCGGCGCTCTGCGTTCCCGCAGCCTACTGATCGAGGTCGAGGCGTGGTCCGGAGATCCGGCGTTCTTCGAGATTCCCAATCGCTCGGGTTCGCATGACGCGGTGCGCGGCGATCTCAACATCCTGAGTGTTGCGGATTTTCGCGATGATCCGGAGGGCCGGTTCTGGCGACGTGAATCGGCAGGGGAAGCGTTCGACAAAGGTCCGCCGCCTCCCAACGACCCGTCACGGGCTTTGATGACGCTCGATCGCGCGGGGTATCTGATCCTGATCGGTGCGGGAGCGTTTGTCGTGGCCCTGTGGCTGCGGAGACGTGCGGCGTAGGTAGGCAGAACTAGTCAACACTGAGTAGAACTGGGCAGGCAACATAGGAGAGACACATGAGCATGAGCGAACGCCTCAGATTCTCACCTTCAGCGGCGATGTTTCTGGCTGCGGCCTCGGCTTCCGCAGCGTGCTGGACGACGGCGTTCACCGACTGCTGCAGCCTTGCGGGAGTCGTCCTGAACACCACACGCAAGTGTGGACTGTTTCAGGATCAGGATTGCCCGGACAAGATCGTAAGCAACGTTGCCAATCTTTCACACGCGGTCAGCGCGGGAACCGGACAAACCACACGGACAGAAGCTGGCTCGTTTGTGTGCAAGTACAAGGTCGGCACATGCTCCGGGAGCTTTGGCAACAACCTCTGCAAGTACAACGAGGAGCAGACGATTACGTGCACCACATCGGGGGCAACGGGAGACGCGTGCAGCAACACACCGCAGTGAGGGCGATGTTCGGCTCATGCTCGCAGCGAAGGTTCTGTTGATGGTTCGCTTACGAACATTTCTGGCACACTTTGGCATGGTCGTTCTGCTCGTGGCGGGAGTGAGCCCGGCTTTCTCGTTCGGTTCATTCGTCGCGTCGCTGGGCTCGTGGTCGATCATCCCGGAGGCCGCGGTCGGGTTGGTCGCCATGCACGTCGTGGGCGGCGAGCTGGTGCTCGGCGGGTTGTGGTTCGTGGGGGTGCGTCGGCGGGCCGTGGCGTGGATCGCGGCGTGCATGATCGGCGTGTTCACGGCCGCGTATCTGTACCAGTTCCTGATCGACGGACCTCCAAGGTGCGAATGCCTGGGCAAGCTGTTGGCGTTCCGGATGGAGTCGAAGCAGGTGCCGTGGATCATCGTCCGCAATACGATGCTGGCGGCGTGCTTGGTCGCGGCGATCCGTCACGCGGGCGGACCTGCGGCGTCATCGCTCGCTGCGGGGGTGCCTGCCCGGGCACAAACCGGCAATCCGAAGGGCTTCACGCTGATCGAGCTCCTCATGGTGATCGCGGTGCTCGCGGTCGTGGCGGGGCTGCTCCTGACATCGCTCGGTTCAATCCGCGCGACGGCGGTGGGCATGTCGTCGCTTTCGCTGCTTCGCCAGCACGTCGCGGTCTTTCAGTCCTACGGCATCGATCACAAGGACGGCATGCCGAGGTTCATCGAGACGGACGGCACGCACGCGATGAGAGGCTCGTACGGCTTGTACTTCAAGGGTGAGAAGCTCCAGTACTTCGCCCAATCAACCTTCTGGCCCTGCGCGATGGAGCAGCAGTATTACAACGGCATCGCGTACACGGCGGACATGTTCATCCCTCCGTGGACCAGAAATCTTGAACTCGGGGTTGGAAAGGGGCACCCGTACCTGTACGCGGCAACGTCGGTCTCTCGCCCTGAGTTCTGGGTGCCCTCCGAGCGGACCGGGCCTGAGCAATGGCGAACGGTTCGATTTGCGGAGGTGTCGTTCCCGAGTCAGAAGGTGATCCTGTCGGCGGTCGACGAGCGCGTGGCGATTCACTCGGCGGAATCAGACTCTAGTGAGTCGGCGCACCTCGGCTGGATCGACGGGTCGGCGTCGATCATTCCGAGACGCGACATGGAGCCCGGGTATCCGGGGGGTGAAGGTCGCTTCGAGGGGGCATGGTCCATCTTCGCGGACTGGCCGGCAGGTTCGCACACCATCCAGGGCGTTCGCGGGCGTGATGTACGGGTGCGGGCGCGATAACCGGCCATACGGGATCGAGGGTCCGTTTGGCCGGCCGATCCGGTGCATTCGGCGGGCGATAGAATCGCCGTATGACGTACACGGTGCTCGCGCGGCGGTATCGCTCACAGGACTTTGACGAGGTGGTCGGTCAGGAGGCGGTGGCTCGCACGCTCCGCAACGCGATCGAGGCGGGGCGCGTGGCGCATGCCTACTTGTTCTGCGGCACTCGCGGGGTGGGGAAAACCTCGATGGCGAGAATCTTCGCCAAGGCGCTCAACGGGGGGAGCCCGGAGGTCGACGCCGCGATCATGCAGGGCAAGGACACCGACGTCATCGAGATCGACGCGGCGAGCAACACCGGGGTGGACAGCGTGCGGGAGCTGATCGCCAACGCGGCGTATCGCCCGCTCCGGGGGAAGCACAAGGTCTACATCATCGACGAAGTGCACATGCTCTCGACCAGCGCATTCAACGCGCTGCTCAAGACGATGGAGGAGCCCCCGGAGCACGTGAAGTTCATTCTCTGCACGACGGACCCGCAGAAGGTTCCGCCGACGATCCAGAGTCGGTGCCAGAGGTTTGATTTCCGCGCGATCCCGACATCCCGGATTGCGGAACACCTCAAGCATGTCGTTCAGAAGGAGAAGCTGTCGGCGGAGCCCGAACTGCTCTTTCAGATTGCCAAGCTCGGCAACGGATCGATGCGAGATAGCCTCTCGCTGCTCGACCGGGTGATGGCGACCGGGGAGAAAAAACTGACCGCGCGGCTGCTGGAGGAACTCGTCGGCCTGCCGCCGCACGAGATCGTTGGAGCGGTGCTGGATGCTGTGGCCGACGGTAATGCGAAGGCCGCCCTCGAGCACACCGACGATCTCATCTCCCGGGGAATCTCTGTCGAGCAGGTGATCGAGGCGCTCTCCGAACGTCTCAGGGACTTGATGCTGATCGCGGCGTGCGGCGGCGACACCCGGCTCATCGAGCTCTCGGACGAAGCTCGCTCGTCGGAGCAGACGCGTGCGTCGAAGTTCGACGCGGCAGGGCTTGTCCACATGATCGCTCTCTGTGATTCGGTGCTTCGATCCGCCAGGAGCAGCGCGGCACCGAGAACCCTGCTGGACGCACTCATCGTGCGGCTTGCGATGACGGAGAAGCTCGCGGACGTCACGGCGTTGGCCCTGCCCGCCGGAGAAGCCTCAAAAAAACGGTGAAGCCGGAGGGGACCGCGCCGAGTCCTCCGGTATCCAACGTGGCGCCGCCTGTTCGTCCGCCCGACGCGGCGGCGCGATCTCCTGCCGATCTGTCCGAGCCTCCCGCGGCGCTCTGGGCCCGCGTCAGGTCCGCGGCGGCCGGGGGCAGCAAGTTCGTGGCGGCTCTGATCGAGGAACTGAGTCTCCACCGCGTTGAAGGAAGCCGGGTGTTTGTCGTTGGGCGGCGGGAGATGATCCAGGCCGCGAGCGTGAAGCTGGCCGACGTCGAGTTGCTGCTCGCTCGCGCGTGGGGCACCCGGGTCACCGTCGTGCTCACCCCGATCGACGCCGATCAGGTCGCTGGCGGGAACGTCGTGACGGGCGATGGAGTGTCGCGTGCGGGCCGGGAAGCCGGACCCCGCGAAGCCGCCTCCGATGATCGTCCGGCGATGCAGGACCATCCGTTGGTCCGTCGGGCGATCGAGCAACTTGGCGCTCGGCTGATCACGGTTCAACCCAGAACGAGACAAGAGCCATAGTGTGTGCGGAAGCCCCGGCAAGGTGCCCGGGCGCGAAAGGACGAAGGATGTTCGACAAACTGAAGGCGATGGGCGCGTTGGCGGGCCTGATGGGCAAACGAGAGGCGCTGCGCGAAGCCGCGGAGCGAGTGAAGACCAAGAGTGCGGCGGCTCGGCTCGTGGGCTCGGCCGGCGGCGGTGCGGTTCGCGTGACGGTCTCCGGGGCGCTCAAGGTGATTTCGGTCGAGATCGCTCCCGCCCTCGCGGCCGGAATCGCCGCTGACGACAAAACCAGAATCCTCGCGGGCAATCTCATCACCGAAGCGGTCAACGACGGCCTCTCGCAGGCACAGGCGCACCTCAAGGACGCAATCGACGCGGAAGCCCGCGCGTTGGGGCTGCCCGAACTTCCGGGGCTTGATCAGTTGGTGGGCTGATGCCATGGCTGCGGTTCGCGTGCAACCCCTGAATTGCGCGAACATCGCAATCCGCCTGCGCCGATCCTCGATCGTCTGGAGCACTCTGGACGACGCCCGTTGGGCCGACATGACGCGGTCAAATCCGCGCCTGCACGACGGCCCCATGGCCTTCGCGCTTGATTGGAACGACTCGGAGATTGTGGGCGAAGTGTCCGGATATCGCCGACTGATGCTCCGAAAGGAACGACAGGACAGAGCGTTGGCGATCGGCGTGACGGGAATGCTCACCCGGCGAAACGGTGCGGAGATCCTCATGGGCCGACGGTCCGAGTCGGTTCGCATCTACGGGGGGCTGTGGGAAACCGCACCGCGGGGGGGCCTCGATGCTGCGCCCCCGACAGGCGATGGAGAGATCTGCCTCGGACTGCACGATCTGGCGTCTCGCGCGGCGGATGAGGCTCGCGAAGAGGTCGGGCTCTCGATTGATCCGTCGTCGCTTCGAGCTGTCGCCCTGGTGATCGACGAAGGGGCGGGGAGTCTCGATGTTGTGCTGTCGGGCGAGATCGAGACAGTCGCGTCCGAACCGGCGTCGTGGGAGTACTCGGCGATCGGCTGGGCGGCGAGGGGAAATCTAGGGGCGATCGGCCCGCTCTCTCCGCCGACGGCGGCGCTGGCGGAGTGGCTTTCCCTCAGCTCTTCATGTTGACGTACTGAAGCGGAACGGGCAAAGCGGCGGCGGTCAGCAGCTTGATGACCTCCTGCAGGTCATCGATCTGCTTGCCCGTCACGCGGACTTCCTCTCCCTGGATCGACGCCTGCACCTTCAGCTTGCTGTCCTTGACAAGCTTGACGATCTGCTTGGCGATGTCCTGCTCGAGGCCCTCGCGGATCTTGACGTCTCGCTTCATCTTGCCGGCGGCGCCGGTTTCGGGTTCACCCCAATCGAAGCTCTTGAGCGCGAGCCCCCGCTTGACGGCGGCCGACTCGAACATCTCACGGATCGCATTCTGCTTCGTGGTGTCCTCGGTGAAGACGTGCAGCTTCTTCTCCTTGCGGTCGACGGTGATCTCGGCAGTGCAGCCGCGAAAGTCGAACCGGGTGGCGATCGCTTTCTTCGTGTTGTTGATGGCGTTGTCCAACTCGGCCCAGTTGAGCCTCGACACGACGTCGAAAGAGGGCATGATGGTCTCCGATACGAAAGCGATCCCGCGGGCCTTCGCGCACGGGATCGGAACATCACTTGAGTGTGCTCTCGGCCTTCTCAGCCGAGCCCATGAACGCGCCGAGCGCGGTTTCGACCTGCTTCTTCACGTCTTCCCAACCTTCGGTCGAGTTCTTCAGCGAATCGAACTTCGCCATGAGATCGCCGAAGGCCTTGGTCGCGCCCTCCACGAGCGGCGTCGCCGCGGCCTTCTTCACCGGGTCCTTCACGCCTTCCGCGAGCGTCTTGAGCGAGTCGAGCTTGCTCTTGGCGGCGTCGATCTGCGGCTGCAGGCCCGACACGGCGGCATCCCGCAGCTCAACGAGCTTGCTCTTGGCGGCATCGACCATCTCGCCGCCCTTCTGCTTGGCCGCGTCGATCATCTGACCCGCGGATTCGCCGACCTTGGACGCCGCGTCCTGAGTCTTCTGGGCGGCATTCTGCGCCGCCTTCTTCGCATCTTCCTTGTTGCAACCCGCGAAGCCCGAAACTGCAACCGACAGACACCCGACAACGATCAGACGATTCATGATGGTCCCTTCCGAGAGAGTGCCGACATCCCGACACGGGCTGGCACGTCCGCCTTCATCGTAGGATCCTCGCCCGCCGTTCCGCCTCCCGCTCCACCAGCATTCCCTCGTGGTACGCCCGCACCAGAGCGTCCAGATCGCTGACCAGGCGGAGAGTCCTCCTCCCGGCATCGGTCGTCCGGGTCAACCGGGGCTCCGAGTACGCGCGGATCGTCTGAAGCGTCGGCACGATGTCAGCCCCCGTGGAGATCACCTGCTCGACCCCCCCGAAGGGCGCATGCTCCGCGAGTTCGATGCACTCGGGACGGAGGATCAGCGTGTACCCACGATCGCCGTACGCCTCGCTGAAAGCGCCATCGATGGTGACGGCGTTCCCGCCCTTCTTGACCGGATGCTCGCCCTTCTCGATCTTCACGGGCACGTGGCCATTGACGATCAGGACGTCTTCCGAGAGGCCGAACAACGCCCCGATCCGCTTGATGAACGCGGCATCGTTCATCAGGTCAAAGTATGGGTTCTTGTGTTCCTTGTGGGCGGCCTTGTCGGCGACGAAATAAGTCTCGAAGGTCGCCAGCTTGTCCTTGCCGAACAGAGGCGAGAGCGGGCCGCCCCACAGATACCAGATCCAGTCGGCGTCGGAGTCCAGACCGACCCACCGCTTGCGCACCGCACGCCGGACCACGGACTCGAGCGTGTCCATCAGCTCTCGGCCGGAGACATCTCGGCCGTCGACTCGGAGCGATCTCGGTGTGCCGCGTTCATCCACCGGAACGCAGGCGTGGAAGAAGAGGACCTCCTCGCGGGACGTCCACATTCCGCCATGATTGACCATCCAGTCCACATGCTGACGCAGCTTCATGGAGCGGACAAAGCTCTCCCGCAGACGGTCCACGCACGCTTGCTCTTCGGGCGAGTAGGCGTAGGGGTCCTTGGGGTCGATGGTTGGCAGGCGGCTGTCGAGCATCGGGTGCTCCACGCCGTCGATCGTCACCACACCGCGCGCCAGATCGATGCGGTGAAGAAGTCGGCGATGATCCAGACTCCACTCGGGGTGGTTCTGGATCATCCGCCCCTCGGCCTTGAACTGCATGATCGCGATGGCTTTCTGCATGCGGGCGACCATGAGAGACTCACGAAATCCTTCGCCTTTGGGCGTGAATCGCTCCGCCGGATCGTCGGCGTACACCTGCCGCACCAACCGCTCCAGCGGCGCCATCATCACGCCGTACCCCTCCTCGAGCTGGCTCAGTCGCCGGTAGCGGGCGCTGAATCGCAAGCACGTGAGCATCGACGCCTCATGGCCGAGATTGGCTCCGATCCAGAGCATGTCATGGTTGCCCCAGATGAAGTTGCACTTGGGTTGCCTCATGAGGATGTACACCACCCTGTCCATGCGGGGTCCACGATCGCCGACATCCCCGAGCACGAGCAGTTCCTCGCACGAGAGGTTTCGGATGAGCCTCGCGGCCGCGCGAACCGCGCCCCAGTCTCGATCGTGCTGTGCGAGCGTCAGCAGCATCGCGCGGATGTAATCCGGGCGCTCCGCTGTGCCGAGCTCGATGAACAGCTCGCGGTAAGCGGGCGGCAGCAGCGACTCGAAATGCTCTCGCCGGTGCGTCTTTCGCAGGTGCCGAATGATCTCAAACTGCCGAGAGAGTGTCGTGAAGATCCACTGGTGCCGTCTCCCGCTTGCCACGATCTCGTGGCTCATCCGGTTGATCGCTTCCCGTGGGTAGTACAGCACCGCGAGAAACTGTCTTCGTTCTTCCCCGGTCAGCCTCTCACCCAGGATCTGGTCGGTCAGGCGCCTCAACGCGCCCGAGGCGTTGTTGATCACGTGCCGCAGCTTCGCGTCCTCGCCGTGAATATCCGAGATCACATGGATCAGCCCGCGCGGCAGATCGAGCGTCGCGGCCAGGGCTGAGGCCTCGGCGATCGCCGCCTCCGCGGTCGGATAGATGTTCGACAGGGCTCTGAGATGGGCCTGACGTTCCTCGGACAACGTGGACTTCATCGCGATCCTCCCGAGTGGTTCGAACGGAAAAACCGTTCGCGCCCCCCGATCCTAGATCACGAGGACGTCAACGGGCCGCTCCGCGTACGAAGGTCCCGAGAATTCCGAGAGAAGCGCGCACACGCGAGCCACGATCGCCCGACGTGAGAATCAAGTCGCGCTCCACCAACGCCGCTCACACTCGAGAAACGACTCGTGCCACGTCCGCACGGACCTTCGCCATGGTAGCGAAGGCGTCGTCGGCCGCGCGGTATCCCGCCGTCGCGACGACGCACGACGTGTATCCCTGATCGCGAAGCCCGAGCTTGGCGTCATAGACCGCCGGATCGAAGCCCTCCATGGGGCACGCATCGACGCGAGCCACGGCGCACGCGGCCAGGAACACACCCAGCGCGATGTACACCTGGCTTCGCGTCCAGATCTCCATCGAGCCGCCCGGCACCGCCGCGGGGTTTGCGATCGAGCCGAGCATCATCCGGCGGTAATCGTCGAGCACAGCCCGAGGAACGCCCCGAACCTCCACAATCCGATCGATGTACGACTCAACGTCCTGAGGCGTCACCTCGAGCTTGCGGCACAGCACGACCATGTGCGAGGCATCCGTGATCTGCGGCTGGTTCCACGAAGCCTTCCGAAGCTCCGCCCGAATCGCGGGAGACTCCACGACCACGAACTTCCACGGCTGAAGCCCGTACGACGAGGGGCTCAGCACGAGCGATCGCTCAAGGCTTGCCCACACATCCGCCGGGATCTTTCGGGTCGCGTCGAACTTCTTGGTGGCGTAACGCCACTGGAGTGCGGAAAGAACTTCGGCCGGTCCGGTCGTCATGGCTGGTCCCCTCTTCAACACGCGCTCGGGCGTGCGATGGTCCATGACTATATCGATGAGAATCGATACGTCCAACCCACCCCACCCCCCCTACCGTTGGTCGATGGGCGATCAGCCGGGCGGCATGTTCTCGTGGTTTCGCCGGCTCTTGGGACGGGAGGGTCCTCGCCCCCGGCCCGATGATCTGGCCGAGAAGATCACGCCGACCCCAGATCCTCAACCGGAGCACACGCCGACCCCTTCGCCGGAGGCTGTCCCGGACGCCACCCCCGTATCCGCCGCGGATGTCGTCCCCGCCATGATCCCCGACCCCACGCTCCCCGAGCCCGAGGAAGAAGAACTGCCGGACTGGGCCGGGTTCTTCACGTCCGCGGACAATCTGAAGGCGTTCGAGCGACTCGTCGTCGAGGAACTGAGCCGTCGCGGCGATGAGTACCGCTACTCGGACGGCGTCGTTCACGCTCAGGTCGCGGGCGAGGACCAGTCTTGGGGCATGTCCAACCTCGGACAGATCTGCGCCGCAGCACCCCGGCAGGAATGGCCCCGGATCATCACGCTCCACTTTGACGCGATGACCCGCGCCGCCGAACAGCGTTCGCAGATCGAAACGCTGCTGAAGGACTACACCACGGCCAAGCGGAAGCTGTTCCCGCGTCTCTGGGAACCCGAGCAACTCGGTCCCGCGGCCGAGAACGCCATCATCCGCCACGACATTCCCTCTCTGGCGACCGTTCTCTGCGCAGACCTCCCCGACGTCGTGCAGACTGTTCCGCCCGATCTGCTCGCCCGATGGGGCGTGGGCGAGGATCAGGCCTTCGCCCGCGCGATGGACAATCTCGATCAGATCTCCACGCGAGGCCTCACCCCGATCCGCCTTGGTGACGATGTCGAACTGCTCGCCCTCGAGGACATGAGCTTCTTCACCGCCTCCGTCGCCCTGCGGATCGACGACTTCCACCGGCTCCGCGCTCCGCTGGGCGTGATGGTCGCCCTGCCCACCAGACATCTTCTGCTGGCCCTGCCGCTTCATTCCGCGTCCGATGTTCACCACCTTCAGCACCTGATCTCCGTGGCCTTGCACGCCGAGGCACGCGGCCCCGGTTCGCTCTCCAAGCGGGTGTGGTGGCGGTACGAGGGTGTCTGGCGCGAAGTGCCTTATCTGATCGACGGGAACAAGCTCTCGGTCTATCCCCCGCAGGAGTTGGCGAGACTCCTCGGCGGAGAGCCCGATTCCGAGTTTCCCAACGACCCGGACAACGACGATTCCAGGTAGCCCCCAGTCCTCGCAGCATCCAGAGCGGCCCGTCGCCACGGGCTCGCCGCGGCATGTGGTACCATGCTGGCACCATCCCCTAGGAGGATCATCATGCTCACAACCGCACTTCTGGCCGCCCCCCTCGCTCTTGCCCTCGTGACCGGAGAACCTTCCGGGCTTTCCAAAGCAGAGGTCGCCGCGGGATGGCGACTCTTCTCCGGCCCAGACGCGCCCAACCTCTGGCGCGGGTACAAGCAGAACTCGTTCCCCGGCAAGGGCTGGAAGGCCGCCGATTCCTCCCTCACCATCTCCAAGGGCGGCGGCGGGGGCGACATCATCACCAACGACATGTTCACCGACCTCGACATGTCCTTCGAGTTCCGCCTCGGCGAGAAAGCCAACTCCGGGATCATGTTCAGAGTCGCCGAAACCGACGGCCCGACCTACATGACCGGCCCCGAGTATCAGCTCCTCGAGGACGCCACCTTCGGCGTCAAGCCCACCGACGGGCACTCCTGCGCCGCGCTGTACGACCTCTACACGCCGGCCGAGGGAAAAACCATGAAGCCCGCGGGCGAGTGGAACTCCGGCCGTCTCTACCTCCGCAACGGCAGGCTCGAACACTGGCTCAACGGCACCAAGGTCGTTGACGTCAGGATCTTCGACGACGTCGGCAATCCGACCAAGGAGTGGGCCGACAAGATCGCTTCCAGCAAGTTCAAGGACTGGAAGGGATTCGGAGTCCAACGGACCGGGCACATCGCGATTCAGGATCACGGCGACACCGAGCTCGCCCTCCGCAATGTCCTCATCCGAGACCTCGCACGCCCCATGGCCAACGAACGCTCTCTATTCAACGGCCAGGACATGAGCGGATGGCAGGCTGTCCTCCCCGGCGGCGGCAGCATGGATGACGTCTGGTCTGTAAAGGACGGCGTCATCATCTGCAAGGGACAGCCCATCGGATACATCCGTACCACCGAGAAGTTCACCAACTTCGTGCTGAAACTCCAGTGGCGGTTCGACCCCGCCAAGGGCGCTGGCAATTCCGGGGTCCTGCTCCGCATGGTCGGCGAAGACAAGGTTTGGCCCAAGAGCGTCGAAGCCCAGCTCCAGTCCGGCTCCGCGGGTGACTTCTGGAACATCGATAACTTTGTCATGACCCCCGCCAAGGAGCGGACCAACGGACGCAATACCAAGCGGGACCCCATCGCAATGAAGGGCGCGGGCGGCTCCGTCGAACGCCCGCTCGGCGAGTGGAACGAGTACGAGATCATCTGCGACCGCGGGCTTGTCGTCCTCAAGGTCAACGGCGTCGAAGTGAATCGCGCGACCGATGTCGAAGTCGTCCCCGGATTCATCTGCCTCCAGAGCGAAGGCGCCGAGATTCACTTCCGCGACATCCGGATCGCACCGCTCGATTAATCCCTCGGTCGCGTCAACGCGGCCCGCTTCTGCCATCCCCGGCATTCTGCAAGGCCCACGCGTGCTTGGCGCGTGGGCCTCTTTCGTTCAGGCGAAGTCGCTCGGCGCGTAGGACGTGATCTCCTTGATCGTGTTGTCAGGGTTCATGATCAGAACACCCGGGCGATGCCGCCGGTACTCCTCGTCGGTCATCATCGCGTAGTGCATCACGATCACGTCATCGCCCACTTCGAAGAGATGCGCGGCCGCTCCGTTCAACTCGATGCGGCGAGACCCCTCCGGTGCCTCGAAGACATACGTCTCAAGCCGATTACCCGTGCGGCAATTCGCGACGGTCACCTGGTCGCTCGCGCGAAGCCCGAGCGCCTTGAGCAGTGTCCGATCGATGGTGATCGAACCCACGTACGTCGGAAACGCCCCGGTCACTCGGGCGAAATGGATCTTGCTGTGCAAAACGGTCCGCAGCACGAGCTTTCTCCTTAGCGGGCTGCCTGCATCGCCTCGTGCATCGCCTTCCCCATGTCGGCGGGCGACATCGCGACCGTCACTCCGGCGGCCTGCAGAGCGCGGATCTTCGCGTCCGCCGTGTCGTCCGCTCCGCCGATGATCGCGCCAGCGTGACCCATACGCCGGCCGGGAGGCGCCGTCCGCCCCGCGATGAACGCCGCAACCGGCTTCTTTAGCCGACCCGACTTGCGCGCCTCAGCCACCCACTTGGCAGCCTCGATCTCGTCCGTGCCGCCGATCTCACCGATCATCAGGATCCCGTGCGTCTCCGGGTCTTCCGCGAAAAGCTCCAGACAGTCAATGTGATTCAATCCACGCACCGGATCCCCGCCGATCCCAACGCACGTCGACTGCGCATACCCCAACTGGCTCGTCTGCCACACCGCCTCGTATGTCAGAGTTCCGGAGCGAGAGACGATCCCTATCGATCGTCCGATCTTCGACTCGGAAATGTGAGTGTTGATGTACCCGGGCATGATCCCGATCTTGCACCCCGCGCTCGTGTAGGGCTTCCCCGGCTCGCCCGTCATGGATTCCTTGTTCGTTCGCGGGCCCGGGGTGATCACGCCGGGACAGTTCGGCCCCACAAGAATGAACCGCCGACGCGAAGCAGGAACATCCGCACCGCCGTTGAGTTCATCCAGAATCGCCCTCGCGCGGATCATGTCTTGCACCGGAGTCCCCTCCGTGATGCAGCAAATCACCCGCACGCCGGCGTACGCAGCCTCGATGATCGCGTCGGCCGCCCCGGCGGGTGGCACGAAAATCATCGTCGCCTCCGCGCCCGTCGCCTTCACCGCCGCCGCAACCGTATCGAAGATCGGCAGCCCGTTGGGGTCCTTCGTGCCGCCCTTCCCGGGCGTCACCCCCCCCACCATCGCCGTGCCGTACAGGAAGCACCCCTTCGTGTGCACCGCCCCGAACGAGCCGGTAATGCCCTGACAGATCACCTTCGTCTTCGCGTTGACCAGGATCGCCATAAGGGACGATGGTAGTAGCCCAAGCCCCGCGATTCCCGCGGCCGCCCGCCGACCCTTCCCGCCCCATTCAATGGGCCGGCCGCACATCTCTGGCGGCCGACCCCCAGTTCATTTCGCCCGCGTGTACTCGATCTGGAAGGCCACAAACTCCTTCCCGTACAGAACCTCATACGCGGTAAACGTGAACGAATCCGCCGACTTGAACTCGGTCACCCACTTGACCGTCTTGCCCATCTCCCCCGTCATCGGCTCGTTCATCTCGCCGAACATCGTGATCATCTTCTCGTCGGGAGACAGGGCCCCGGACATCGTCAGGATCCCCGTCCCCGTCGAATCCACCCAGCTTCCCACGAAGAGCTTGCGGATGTTGTCATACCCCGTGATCCCCAGGCCCTGGAACTCCGTGCCCATCATGTTCCCGGAGTAATCCTGCTTCGAGTATCGCCCGCCCAGGATCGACGAGATCGTGGCCTTCCCCGTGCTCGTCATCGGCTCCTGATCCGGCCCGCCCATGTACGCCTTCATCGTCGTGGTCCACTCCCCGTTCATCCGCTTGAGCAGTTCGTGGTTCTTTCCCGGGGTCATCGCCTTCGTCCAGGCCTCCATCATCGCCTGCTCGTTCCCGGCACCCGGCGGGTCCTTCTTCGCCTCGGGCTGAACAGCCCACGCGGCAACTCCACACCCCGCAGCCAACACCACGAATCCCAGCACGCTGTTCGATCTCTTCGTCATTGGTGACCTCCTGAGTGATCCGCATCCTAGCAAATTCCATACAACGGTGATCTTCGTGGGGAAGACTGTGGATAAACACCACAATCGGGGTCTTTGGGTCCATTCCTCTGTCGAGTACGCTGCGGACGACGGCGGGCTCGCCGTGGGCAGGACGCCGGACCCCATGAACGCACAGACGCAGGTCACACAACTTCTCGAGAGCGCGGCCAAGGGCGACCGTGTCGCTACCGATTCCCTCTTTCCGTTGGTCTACGACGAGCTCCGGAGGCTGGCCGGCGGGCTCATGGCGGGGGAGAAGGGGAAAGGTCCCTACACGCTTCAACCGACCGCGCTGGTTCACGAGGCCTATGTCAAGCTGGTCGGCCCCGGTGCGATCGGCTGGGGAGGGCGCGCCCAGTTCTTCGCCGCCGCCGCCAAGGCCATGCGCTGGATCTTGATCGACCGGGCGCGCCGGGTCAGCACGTCGAGGGAGAAAGGCGCCCGAGAGTTGAGCGAGTCGTTGATCCCCGCCTTCGCGAGCCAGACTCCCCAGGAGGCGGCCGCGGAACAGATGCTCTCCCTCGATGCGGCGATGGAGCGTCTTAAGGCCCGCGACGAGCGTCAGCACGAGGTCGTGATGCTCCGCTTCTTCGCCGGACTCACGGTCGAACAGACCGCCGAGATCATGGAACTCAGCCCCGCGACGATCAAGAGCGAATGGTCCTACGCCCGCGCGTGGCTTCTCCGCGAACTCGACCCGGAGCGGACCAAGTGAGCCCGCCCTCGTCCGAATGGTGGAATGAACCGACGCGGGACGCACGGATCAGGGCGCTCTTCGAGGCCGTCATCAACTCGCCGCCCGACTCCCGCGAGTCCCTGCTCATCGAGAGTTCGTCCCGAGACCCCGACGTCGCAAGGGAAGTCCGCTCGCTCGCGAGCTATCACGAACGCTCGAGCGGGCTCGTGGATGAAGGGATCGGGTCCGCGGCGGCGCTGCTTGAACTGACGCATGAGTCTCAGCCGGCCCTCAGTATTCCTGGCTTTACGATCTCCCGGGAGATCGGCCGAGGCGGGATGGGCGTGGTCTACCTCGCCGAGCAGCACTTCCCCAAACGCAACGTCGCGCTGAAGGTCGTCCGACCCGAACTCGTCGGCCCGACACTCATCAAACGCTTCGCGCACGAAGCCGAGATCCTCGCCGCCGTTCAGCATCCAGGCATCGCGAGGTTGTACGAAGCCGGATTTGCCGACGCGGCGCGGCGCATGCCCTTCATCGCGATGGAGCTCGTCGAGGGCCGAACAATCACCGTCTGGGCCAAGTCCGCCACGATGCGCGAGCGTCTGCTCATGATGGCCCGCGTCTGCGAGGCGGTCGATGCCGCCCATCGACGGGGCGTGATCCATCGCGACCTCAAGCCCGGGAACATTCTCATCACCGATGACAACGACCCCAAGGTGCTTGACTTCGGCATCGCACGCCTTGCCGGACAGACCCAAGCCCACACGCTGCAAACCGCGGCCGGTCAGATCGTCGGCACCATCGGGTACATGAGCCCGGAACAGCTCTCGGGCGACACCACCAAGGTCGACACGCGAAGCGACGTCTACGCCCTGGGCGTCGTCCTGTTCGAGGTGCTCACGGGCGAGCTCCCGATCCGCACCGAAGGCTTGCCAGTCGCCGCCGCGGCTCTGGCTGTCCGCGAGCGCGAGCCGCGGCGGCTCCGATCGATCAGGCCCGATCTCGGATCAGAGCTGGAAGCCATCGCGGCCAGATCACTCGAGACCGAGCCCGCACGCCGCTACGCCTCGGCGTCCGAGCTGGCGGCCGACCTGCGTCGATACCTCGCCGACGAACCCGTAATGGCTCGCCCGCTGACCGCGATGTACATGCTGCGCAAGTTCGCGCGACGGAACAGACCGGCCGTCGTGGGCGCCGCGCTGCTGCTCGCGTCCATTCTCGCCGGGCTCGCCGGAGTCGCCTGGCAGGCCCGCGAGGCTCGCCACCGGGCCGCGGACGCCGAGCGGACGCTCGATTTCATGTCCGGCGTGATGCAGGTCGCAACCCCAGAGGTCGCCCGTGGCCGAGACCTCACCATGCGGGACATGGTCGAACGGGCGGAACAACTCCTCGCCGACGCCGCGGATCTCTCGCCGATCGTCCGCTCAAACATTCACAACATGCTCGGACAGATCTACAACAGCCTCTACGAGAACGAAGCCTCGCTCCGCCATCACGAGGCCGCCCACGCTCTACGGCTCCAGGAACTCGGTCCCGATGCTCGCCCCACGCTCCACTCCCGCCTGCTCACCCTCTGGCCACTCGTCGCGGTCGGAAAGCGTGAAGAAGCATGGAGCCGTGCTCAAGAACTCCAGGACCGCGCGCTTCGTCTCCTCGGCCCCGATGACGAACTCACCGTCGACCTCTCCTCCTCCCTCGCGATGGCCGCCTCGACCGAGCTGGGTCTAGCGAAGGAGCAGGTGCTTGAGTACCAGCGAACTGCCGTCGAACGCCTCTCACAGCACTACGGCCCGCAGAGCGAACAAGCCGACCGCGAGCGTATGAACCACGCGGTCACCCTCATGAACTTCGGTGACCTGGACGCAGGAATCCCGAAGCTCCGTGATTGTCTCGCCTGGCGTCTCGAACATCTCGGGAAGGACCACCCAAGCGTGCTTGTCGCGAGGCAGAACCTCGCCAGTGCGCTTTCAAATCAGGAGAAGTTCGACGAGGCCCTGAGCATCATGGCCGAGGCCGTCGCCGGATCCGAGAGAATCTTGGGAGTGGGCCACCGAACGACCGTCAGGAGACGCACCGACCTCGTCAGCACCTTCCTGCGAGCTGGTCGGCTCAACGACGCCCTACCCCTCGGCCAACGCGCCGTCGAGATCGCCACGACGTCCCTCGGCCCAACCGACGCCCAGACCCTCACCACCCGCGGGCAGTGGATCACCATGCTCATTCACTCCGGATCTTCGGAGGAGGCCCGGCGGCAGATCGAGATCCTGTTCGACGACACTCTCGCCTCCCACGGCAAGACCTCGACCGAGCACCTGCAGGTCGCGACCCTGTGGTTTGACTGGTGCGAGACACGCCGCGACGCCGCCGGAATGATGCGATGGGCGGAGTATCTCAAGGACTCGCCCTGGGCCGAGGCCGCGATGCAGCAGGCACGCGCAGCGAGCGACCGCTTCAAGGCGGATTCGCCCGCGACTCCTCCATCCCACTGACTGTCAGGCCCGGCCTCTCAACCCGGCGCAAAGTGCGGCAACCGCCTAACACCCCGCCTCGAACGCCTCGATGAACGCGTCGAAATCGAAGAAGTCGACGAACCCGTCGCCATCCATGTCCGCCGTGCGACCCGCAGGGCACACGCCCGACTCGAAGCAGGTCACAAAGTCATCGAAGTCGAAGAAGTCCAGGAAGCCATCGGCGTTGAAATCAGCCGGACACACGAACGCCACGAAGCGCTGCGAGTCGTTCAGATTGACCCATCCGATGTTCTCGCCCCACGCAAACCCCAGAAGCCTCAGCGATGAACGATCGTACCGGGCGTGCAATCCCTGACCCGCGAGCGCGGCGAAGGTATCGAAGTTGATCCACCCCACGTTCTCGCCCCAAGCCAGACCGCTCAACCGGCCGTCGGACGCGATGTTCACGCCGAAGTCCGCGCCCGTCGCGTTCCCGTAGGCAATGCCGTTGGCGGGTGTGCCATCCCCGAGATTGATGTACCCGATGTTCTCGCACCAGACGAAACCGGACAGAATATCCGGGTAGAGCAGCGCACCCTGCGACCCCGCCGGCGATCCGGCGTCACGCCAGTTCATAAAGCCGACGTTCTCTCCCCAAGACCACTTGTTCGCCGAGTCCACGCCGAACGGATTCGCCAGCGCGCCCGGCGCGATGAGACTGACGATGCTTGCAAGACGGCCGATCATGAAATTCCCCTTTCGAAAGCCGAGTATGCGACGCCGGCAACCAGGCGGTTCAGTTCGAGAAGTTCGCGTTGGGATCAGTCGAGCCCGGGCTCGTGCCCCCCGTGTTTCCGCTGAAAGCCCCCGTGCTGACCGACTGTACCACCAGGCATCGGTTGCCGGACGCGATATCCCAGTTCAGCGTGGAGTTCCCGCCCGCGACGTTGCTCACGATGAAGTTGAACGATGCAGTCGCTCGGTAGCCAACGTCGTTCTGATTCGAGGAATTCTCCTCGACGCGGTTGCGGGAGCCGACCATGAGAATCCCCGCACCCTCAATCGTCTGCCCGTTGGACGAGAGCGCGTTTGCCCGAACGATGCAGTTGCTGTGAACGCTAATCCCGTTTCCTCCGCTGAAAGTCACCGTGTTCCCCTCCACGATCCCTGACGTACTCACCACGATCCCGTCGCCGCCGCTGTGGCGCACCACACACCCCACCACGCGAGCACCGTTGAGCACACTGATGCCCGCTCCGGTGTTGGAACTGCTGGTGCAGCCGATGATCGCCACGCCATCCCCCTGGCCGTTGAACCCGGCTCCGCTGTTCAAGGACGCGTTTGTTCCCTCGACCGTGCAGAAACTGGACAATCGCACGCCATCTCCTTGATTCACCTCGCTCACGCAGTTGAGCACGATGCACGAGGATGAAGTGTGAATGCCCGCACCGCCATTTTGTGCGGCGCGGCAGTGCTCCACAGTCGAGGAGTTCGGAACCCGAATGCCCGTACTGCTGTTCTCGATCGCGACGACCCCCTCCACACGCCACCAACGCGAATTGCTCAGCGAGAACGTGATGCCCGATCCACTCCCCACGCCGCGCACTGTGCCGTTGCGAATCGTGACATTCCGCCTCACACCGTCGCCGTAGATCCCGCCGATCGACGCCGCGTTCCCCTGGATCGCAAAGCCGCGCAGATCGATCGTGACGTTGTCCGCCGCAACCTCGATGCAGTACTTGCCAGCCTCGCCCACCATGTTCCCCACCAGGTAGTACGACCCAGACTGTGTGATCCGATACACGCTGTCAACATCCCCCGGCGTGTTGATCGCGTTGATCGCAATTGATGGTTCCACGTCCGAAAGCGTCTTGTACGTCCCGGTCACGGGCCCCGCCGGCGGCGTCAAAGGACCCGCGATCAGCCAAGTCGCCGAACCCGCCAGCGCCACAAGACCCAGAAGCGCACTCTTCCGCACGTTCATCATCTACTTCTCCCTTCGCATCTCCAGTGCGACACAACTCGTGCGGACGGCTAGTGCCACCTCCTCAACAACCCTCTAGAATCCAATCGGAATCAATACCCTTATATCAGGGAATCGAAGGGGCTCGGCATGCGCGCGATCGTCACCGGTCAGATCGGGATGGAAAAGAAGCCCTACCTCGACGCCGTGTCGCGGTTCGCAGGCCAGCAGGGCGAGACACTCTCCCTGTACCACGTCGGCGACATGATGTACGCGGAAGGCACCGATGTCCGCGCCGGCAGGATCCTCGACCTGCCCATCTCACGCCTCAACTCCCTCCGCCGGGCCGCCTTCAAGGACATCATCGCCGAGAGCACCACCGCCGGACCCAAGGGCGGGCTTCAGCCCAACATCATCGTCAACACCCACGCCACCTTCCGCTGGCGGCACGGCCTCTTCGCCGCCTTCGACTACGACCAGATCGCCAAGCTCCAGCCCGACGTCTTCATCTGCCTCGTCGACAACATCGAGGTCGTTCACCATCGCCTCCACCGCGAGCACGACATCGACGCCACCCTCAAGGACTGCATGGTCTGGCGCGAAGAGGAGATCCTCGCCACCGAACTGCTCAGCAAGTCCATCCCGGGCTCTCAGTTCTACATCATGGCCCGCGGACGCCACCACCTCACCACCCGCACCATGTTCCGCCTCGTCTGCCGCCCGCAGATGAAAAAGGTCTACCCCTCCTTCCCCATGAGCCACGTCATGGACATGCCCGACGTGCTCGCCGAGATCGACCGCTTCCGGGCCGCACTCGCCGATCACTTCATCACCTTTGATCCGGGCGACGTTGACGAAAAACTCCTCCTCGACCGCGGCATCGCCGCCGCACGAGAGGGCAAGGAGTACCTCGACGTCACACCGCACACCTTCGGCGGTTCCAAAGCGGGCACAGAGCCCATCCGCGTCCGCGTTCGTGAGATTCTCGACATCGCCGGCGACGTCGACGGGCAGATCTACATGCGCGACTTCAAGCTCGTCGACCAGTCCGATATGATCGTCTCCTACATCCCCGAACTCCCCGGCGGAATCCCAGGTCTTTCCAGCGGCGTCGAACGCGAACTGCATCACGCCTTCGAGCACACCAAGGAAGTCTTCGTCGTCTGGAAGCCCAAGAAGGCTCCCTCCCCCTTCATCACCGAGACCGCCACCAAGATCTTCGCTTCCGTGGACGAAGCCCTCACGTACTTCGAGCAGAACGGCTATTTCGCCGAGAAAAACCTCTTCGGGCACTGATCCCGAGCATGCAACGCGAGCCCCTGCCGGCTCGTCTTCCCGGCTTCCCGGAGATGAGTGATCGCCGCGAACGCCCGCAGAAGTCGGCACGTCTATAGGCCATGGATCGCCGACGGAAGTAAGCAGTTCGAAAGCTGCAAGGGACACTCAAGTCCCTTATCTACAATTCGATCAGCCGACTTGCGCTGTTGGATCAGACCCAGCCATCCGTTTTTATATGCGGGCTCGCACCGTGACTTTCTTGTCCACCCTCCTAAGGCAAACTCCATTCGATCCGATGACTCGCACGCGGATTGGTCCGCCCGGGAGTCTGTCACATGCGCTTCAACATCGGTGCAAAGTTGGGAATCGGGTTCGGCGTCGTTCTCGTGCTCATGAGCGGCTTCGGCGTGTACGTCAACAACACGTCCAGCACGACCGCTCAATCCGTTCGGGAGCTCCGGGAAATCGGTGAATCAAGCCGGCGCGTCCGCGAAATTTCTGATGCCATCGCCAGGACGCGGATCGTGATGCGCGATTTCCTGCTCAATCCATCCCCCGAACGCCGCGCCGCTCTCACCGAACTGGCCTCCTCCACCACGAAGTTGATCGAAGAGGCCGCCAATCTCAGCACGTCTGATCAGCAGCGAGAACTCATCAGCACCCTCAAGAGCGACTACTCCGCCTACGCCACCGCCACCGGAGAGATGTTCGGTGTCATCGAGAGGGCGCTCCAAGTCCAGCGCGAAACGCTCAACGTCGCCGGCGGAGAGGCGTCCGCACGGCTCGCGCAGATGAACGCCAACATCCCCGCGGCCGACGCGATCCTCATCTCGGACGCCAAAGCCGGCGTCTTCCAGGCCCGACTCTTCGCGAATCGCTACCTCGACGATTCCACCCCCGAGAACCTCAAGGCCGCTCAGGACGCCGTGACCGCGCTTGACGACACCCTCGCCGCGGCGGCCTCCCGCGCAGCCGACGCAAACACCCGCGCTGTTCTCGATCAGGCGTCCGTTTCCGCCAAGCGTTACGCCGAGGCGTTCTCGCAGATCGTCTCCCTGAGCGACGAGCAGATGCAGGTCCGCTCGGCCAAGCTTGATCCTGCCGCCAAGCGGATGGATATGACGGACGATAAGGTCCAGGAACTGCTTGCCAAGAACGCCCACGAGATGGAAGACGCCACCGAGCAGCGTGCATCCCAGGCCGTCTTCGTCGGGTGGATCGTTCTTGGCGTTTCGCTGGCGCTCGGCATCACCGTCGCGTTCTGGCTCTCTCGCTTGATCACCGGCTCGCTCCGCCCCGTCGCCGCTCGGGCCAACGAGATCGCCGCCAACGACCTGACGGGCTCGCCGCTTTCCGTCCGCTCGAACGACGAGCTCGGCGATCTCACCACGTCGATGAACACCATGAGCGAATCGCTCCGCCGCATGATCGCGGAACTGACGAACTCCGCACAAGAAGTCGCCGCCGCGAGCACCCAGATCGCCGCCAGCAGCGAGGAGATCTCCGCCGGGCTCAACCAGCAGCAGTCCCAGGTCACCCAGATCAGCTCCGCGGCGGAGGAGATGTCCGCGGCCGCGGCGGACATCGCCCGCAAGGCCGCCGACGCCAACACCGAGGCCGACGCTGCAGGCAACGCGGCCGAATCCGGCGCCTCGACCGTCGAGGGCACCGTCGCGGGAATGCGCCGCATCGCCGACGCCGTCAACGCCACCGGCACGAGCGTGCACGAGCTTGGCAAGCGCGGCGAGCAGATCGGTCAGATCATCAACGTCATCTCCGACATCGCCGACCAGACCAACCTCCTCGCCCTCAACGCCGCGATCGAGGCCGCCCGGGCGGGCGAGCACGGCCGCGGGTTCGCCGTCGTCGCCGACGAAGTCCGCAAACTCGCCGAACGGACCGTCAAGGCCACCGAGGAAGTCTCCTCCTCGATCAAGGCGATCCAGGATGAGACCACGCAGGCCGTCAGCCGCATGCAGGCCTGCACCGGCGAGGTCGACTCGGGCGTCAACGCCGCCAACGAGGCCGGCCAGAGCCTGCGTGGGATCGTCTCCAAGGCTCAGGCCGTCGGCGCGGGCATCCGCTCCATCGCCGCCGCCGCCGAAGAGCAGTCCGCCGCCACCGAACAGGTCACGCGGAGCGTCGAGTCGATCGTCAGCATGAGCCAGCAGGCCGCCGCGGGCGCCTCGCAGGCCGCCGGCGCCGCATCACAGCTCTCCCTCAAGGCCGAGGGGCTCCGCGAGATGGTCGCCCGCTTCAAGATCGATGCCGCGGGCAAGTTCCCGTCCAAATCCCGCTGATCGAACCGAGCAAAAACACACACCCCCGGGGGCCGACCCTCGGGGGTGTTTCGCTTTGCTCCGTCCTCTTCAGTGCCCGCCGTGGTGGTGACCGCTCGCCCGCGTGGCCTCGATCGCGTGCAACGCCTTCTCGGGCGTCAGCCACTCGTGAAGCCTCTCGTCGAACAACGCCACCGGCGCCGAATCACACGAACCCAGGCACTCCACCTCGACCAGCGTGAACTGCCCGTCCGGCGTTGTCTCACCCACCTCGATCCCCAGCTTCTCACGGATCGTGTCCGTGATCTTCTGGTAGTTCATGCACTCACACGCGATCGACCGGCATACCGCGATCAGGTGCTTTCCCTTCGGCTTGAGCCAGTACTCCTCGTAGAAGCTCGCCGTGTCGTACACCTCGGAAGGCTTGAGACCCAGCAACTCCGCGATCTCCTGCATGGCCTGCGCCGGTATCCACCCGTACTCGTGCTGAATCTCGTGCAGGCAGGGCAACAGCGCACCCATCCGGTTCTCATACCTCGGCAGGATCGTCCCCTTGATCCGCTCCTGCATCGCGGCCGTCAGATAGGGCTCCGCTCGCCGATCAACCTTCATCGTGCCCGAGGGCTTCGTGATCCACGCCATAGGCGGAAGGGTAGCCGCCCAGCCCGTCAGGGTTCCATCGGGGCGACCTGAATCGGAGCCCCTGGGACATCCCCCACCTGCGAGACCCGCAACCTGGTCATCCCCGGCCCCACCGACACCTTCTGCGGGCTGTTGGGGTCCCCCGGCACCGTCAGCCTCACGAACACAATCTCCCCCTCCGACAGGTCAAACCCCTGCACCGCCGAACGCTGCCCCGGCTCAAACCGACGCCGAGCAACCACCTTCTGCTCGTCCGGAGCTCCCATACGAACAAGTTCGGCCGACATCCTTCGGTTCGTGTCGTTCCGGATGTCCACCGTGTGCGACGCCGCACACCCGCCCAACGACAGCACACCAAGGAAGCCCGCCATCGCCGCCAGACGCTTCATGCCCGTCTCCTGCCCCGCACCCGCCCCAGTGTATCCCCATGACGCCCAACCTACGCTTCCCTGACTTCGCACCTCCCCGCGGATTTCGCCGCACCCCGCGCCGCGGGCCGCCTTCGGGAAGCACCGAATGACCCCACCCCGCCCCTCGGCTCTCTCCCGCACCGCCCGATCCACCCTGCTCGCTCTCGGCCTCGGACTGTCCATCGCGCTCTCGCTCGGCGGCTGCATCATCGACGACCGTGCTCTCCGCGACGACCGCCGAACCGCCGAAGACCTCGACTCTCGCGTCATCCGACGCGGCGATACAAACGCCCAGCCCGCCGACGGCCGCTCGCAGATCACCCTGCGCGAGATCGACAGCCGAACCAACGCCTTCGCCGACCGCTGGGCAAGCCTCATCCAGGACGCCACCGACGAGCTTCTCAAACAACCCCTCACCGCAGAACAGCGACTCTCCGCCCAATCGCTCCGCGTCCAATCCGCCATCTCCGTCTACGACATCGCCGTCAATCCCGACGTCATCGCCGGCCTCCTCGACATGGTCGTTCTCGCCAGCCTCGAAGAACGCGTCTGGGTCGGCGAAGGCGAGGCCGAACGCCTCTTCGGCACGTCCGCCAAACCGCTCATCGAAGCCCTCCGATCCCTCCGCGCCGACATCTGGCTCCTCGCGATCAACGCCATGACCGGCGAACAGGTCGACGCTCTGGGTGAGATCATCGACGACTGGCGCACCAGAAACCCCAGCGTCAAGTCCGTCGCGTTCGTGCGCTTCTCCGAGTTCGCTGCCAACAGCGCCGATCGTCTCGCCGGAGAAATCAAGTCCTCCGGCTTCCTCGCACCCCTCGACGAAGCCACCCGCGCCATCGAAGAAGTCCGCCAGCTCGGCGAACGCGGAATCTGGCTCGGCACCCGCGCCCCCATCATCGTCTCCTGGCAGCTCGATGCTGCCGCCGATCAAATCCTCCTCAAGCCCGACGTTCAGAAGGCGATCGAAGCATCATCCACCCTCGCCGCCTCCGCCGATCGCCTGAGCCAGAGCGCCGCACAACTCCCCGACCAGATCAAGGCCGAACGCGAAGCGTTCTTCGCCCAGCTCGACGCACGCGAACAGACGCTTTCGTCGTCGCTCCGCGAACTGCGATCCTCCATCACCGAAGGCCAGCGACTGCTCGACCAGACCCAACTCGTGATCAAGGACGCCGATTCGCTGGTGATCAGTGCGGGCCGCCTCACCGCCGCCGTCAACGACGCAATCCGCGCCGCCGACATGCTCGCCGCCCGTTTCGACAAGCCCGGCGCCCAGCCCGGCAAGCCCTTCGACATCGCGGAATACACCCGCGCCGCTGAGCAGCTCACCGCCGCCGTCAAGGAGGCCAACGCGCTCCTCAACGCCACCAACTCGCTCATGACGTCTCAGGTCTGGACCACACGCCTTGACGAGATCGACCGGCTCGGCGCACGCCAACTCGAGGCAGCCTCGCTCCAGGCCGCCTCCATCACCAACACCGCATTCGTCCGCCTGCTCATCCTGCTCGGCGTCTTCTTCGCCGGGTCCGCCGGCCTGCTCGTGCTCTGGTGGCGCCTCGCCGCCCGAAAGCCCTAGCGGTCGAGCTCCGCCGCCACCACGTTGATCGACCCGAGAATCGCCACGATGTCGCTCAGCATGTGGCCCTCCGTCATCTTGGCCATCACCTGATAGTTGATGAAGCACGGCGGCCTCGTCCTCGCACGCCAAGGCCTCGGGGTCCCGTCGCTCACGATGTAGTACCCGAGCTCCCCGTTCGCCGTCTCCACCGCGTCGTAGCACTCCGCCACCGGCGGCTTCCAACCACGGTTCGTCATGATCAGTTCAAAGTGCTGGATCAGCCCCTCGATCGACCCGTACACGTCCTTCTTGTTCGGCTTCACCACCTTGCTGTCCGCGAACGCGTCCACAGGCCCCTGCGGGATCCGATCGATCAGCTGCTCGATGATCGACAGCGACTGCCGGATCTCCTCGCACCGAACAAGGTACCGCGAGTACGCGTCGCCCTCGTCGCACACCGGCACGCTGAACTTCACCGCCTCCGCGCCGTTCCCGTCCCAGTTGTCCGCGTAGCACAGGTACGGCGAATCCTTCCGAAGGTCGCGACGAACGCCGCTCCCACGCGCCATCGGCCCGCTCAGGCTCCACGCCACCGCCTCGTCCTTCCCGATCACCCCGATCCCACGCGTCCGGTCCGTGAAGATCCTGTTCCGATTCAACAGCCCTTCAAGATCCCCCAAGGCCGTCGGCACCTCCTTGTGGATCAACGCCTTGACCATCCGCTTGAACACGTCGTCGCCGTTCGCCGCGCACGGCAGGTCCTGCATCAGCCCGCCCACACGCGTCCAGTCCGGGTGGAACCGCTGCCCGCTCACATAGTCCACCAGGTCGTAGATCTTCTCGCGAACGTTGAACGCGTAGATGAACCCCGTGAACGCGTTCAGGTCCAGACCCGCCGCACCCACGCACAGCAGGTGGTTCTGAATCCGCGCCACCTCCGACATGATCGTCCGGAGCACTTTGCACCGCGGCGTGATGTCCACCCCGAACAGCCGCTCCACCGCCTGGTGCCACGCAATGTCGTTCGCGATCGGCGACAGATAGTCCATCCGCGACGCGATCGTCACGTACTGGTTGTAATCGAGCGCCTCGCCCAGCTTCTCGAACCCCGAGTGCAGATACCCAATATGCGGCGTGCACCGCGCGATCCGCTCCCCGTCCAACTCCAACACCAGCCGAAGCGTCGTGTGCGTCGCCGGATGCTGAGGCCCAAAGTTCAGCACCCACCGGTCACCGGTGTCCACGTGCTCCTTCAAATACCCCACCGACTCCGAATCGCGCCCCGCCCCGGATTCGACCTCCCCACCACTCCCAGCACCCCAAACACCCCCCAATCGCCAGCCCCGGCAAACCCGAACCACCGTGTATACTCCCAACATGAAGGGATCCGATCCCAACAGCCTCCCCGCCGAGGTGCCGACGGGTGTCCCGTGCATCACCTGCGGCTACGCCCTCGATGGGCTTCCCGCTCACCCAAACACCCTGTGCCCAGAATGCGGCACACCCATCGAGCGAAGCCTGCGCGATCGCCCGCTCGTGCTGGCGGACCTTTGCTCGTTGCTCCAACGCCAAATCGCACGCCGGCTCGCAATCGCCGTGGCCTTCGGCTTCGCGACCTCGATCACCAGCACCGTCCTCATCTTCGCCCCGACTCTCCTCGAACTCCGCGTGATCTCTTTGCTCCTCTTCCTGGCGTGGTTCATCCTTGCGGTTCAAGCGACGACAAAGACCATGATGTGCTTCCCGCAACTTCGCAAGCAAGCCGACCTCCTCCGGTACGGGTTTGTACTGGTTCCCATCTGCGGCTCGATCTACGCGGCCTCGCTTGCCGCGATGATTCACTTTGGATTGCTTTCGTCCTCCAACAAGGTCAGCGCGCTCCTGCTCATGCTGCTCATCTCCATCGCGGGAGTGATCTTGTTCGTTGTTTATCTCTTCGCGTTGTTTCGCCTCATCGCAGCACTGCGGCCGCTCTCTGAGACGTTCGGAATGCCCCGTCTCGGCACATCGCTCACCCTCGCTCCGCCTGTCCTCTGGGTGATCGCCACGGTGTTTGTCGCCCCGCTTGTGATGCTCGCCATTTCCCTCGTCCTCGCCCTTCTCGCCCGCCGCGCGCACAAAGCCGCCCGAGAAGCCCCGCTGGCTCCTCGGGCGGCGTGATCGTCCACAGCCGCAACTCGCTCAGAACAGGAACCGGAAACCCACCCCGACGCCAAAGTCGAGTTCGGGCCTTTCGTCCAGCTCGTTCCACAACGGCAACTGCGCCATCACCTCAAACCCGAACGTCCGGCCCTCGTACATGAGCCCCGGCGCCCACCGCAACTCCACGTCGCCGTTCGTCTCGTACATCCCGTTCACCTCCGCCGTCACATACCACGCGCCGACGCTCTCGCTCGTGTACCGATCCGGGTAGATCCGGTAGAGGTACGCCGTATTGAACTTCAGCACGTCGTCCGGCCCGCCCCCTCCCAGGTTGGTCTCTCTGGTCCCACCCGTATTGAACTGGTAGATCAGATCCTGGTTGAAGCCGTGCCTGCCGAAGA
>ERZ1066130.153-NODE-153-length-37057-cov-10.774931_pt1 | contig 37057 bp, 28 predicted proteins | sample MGYA00382777_ERZ1066130 | MGnify/ENA primary metagenome ERZ1066130 (study PRJEB33369, sample SAMEA5778360) | biofilm metagenome | biome: Industrial cooling water; feature: Water cooling tower basin; material: Biofilm | place: United Arab Emirates | collected...
CAGCGCGGGCGACCCCGCCTCCCTCACGACCTTCCAGGGCTCCGGCCCCGAAGTCGGCGAGGGGGATGTCCTTGCCGGCGTGCTCGCGCCGCCCGCTTTCCTCGCCCAAGCAGGCTTCGGCCCCGAGCAGGTCAAGCAGGTTCAACAGATCCTCACCGACGCGAGCGTCGCGGTCTCCGACACGAAGAAGCTCGTTTCCGGCAATTCCGAACGCATCGGCAACGCCATCAACACCGCCGCCGATGCGGTCGATGATTTCGCCACCCGGCTTCCGGCCTGGTCGAAGAACCTCGAGGAGATTCTCGCGACGATCACCAAAGGCGCCGAACGCCTCGATCCCATCCTCTCCAAGGTCGAGGGTGGCATCGACCGCGCCACGAAGGTCGTCGAATCCGTCCAGGCCACCATCGACCGCAACCAGGAGCACATCGACAACACGTTCCGTTCGGTCGACCAGCTCGCCTCGGGGCTCGCGGGCGACACGCTCGGGTTCGTTCTTGAGACCGCGAGGAAGGCCCCGGAGATCGCCGAAGACCTCCGCGCGGTCAGTCAGGACGCGAAGAAGATCACGTCCACTCTCGCCGCCGAACTGCCGAACATCCGGCGCACTCTCGTGAGCAGCAGGCAGGCCGCCGACAGCCTTCGTCTCGGGATCGACGAGATCGTCGCTCAGCCTTGGCGGATCCTGCAGCGTCCGACCACGAAAGAACTGCGCGAACAGCTGGTCTACGACTCCGCCCGGGCGTATGCCCAGGCCGTCGGAGATCTTCGTTCCATGGCCGAGAGCCTCGAATCCGTCACGGCGACCGATCGTCAGGTTGATCCCGATCAGATCCGTGCGATGGTGGAGTCGCTCCGCGAGTCCCTGCTCAACGCCCGTCGGGCTCAGGATTCGCTCGAGGATCAGCTCCTCGAACTGCTGGTCTCCACCGGAGCGGGTTCCGTCAAGACGCCGCCCTCGCAGCGCCCCTGAGCCACCTGAGCCCCATCATGACCCCCGGGCACGCCCCTTCTCCGTCGCCCCGCAAGCACGGGGCGGTTCGCGCGCTCGCCCAAGGGGCGACCACCCTCGTCCTCCTCGCGTCCCTTTCGCTTGCGCTCTACTACAGCGGTCGGTCGAAGCCGGAGCGAAGCACCCCGCCCGCGCCCCAAATCCCCACGCTTCCCGAAGTGATCGAAGGCCGAGGGGTAGGCGTTTTCTTCCTGCGCGAGGCCGCCGATGCGATCGACCAACGCCGCCAATCGGACCCGGACCCCACCGCCGACTTCCTCTGGCAGCGCACCCCGCCCACGGGGACACGACGCGCCGTGCTCCTCGTACACGGGCTCGATGAGCCCGGCGGCATCTGGGACCAACTGGCCCCCGCCCTTGCCGAGGCCGGGTTTCGTGTGGCGAGATTTGAGTATCCCAACGATCAATCAATCGCACGTTCTGCGAGCATGCTCGAGATCGCTCTCCGCCAGCTCGCCGCGATCGGTGTTGTCGAGGTCGATCTGGTCGGCCACTCCATGGGCGGGCTCATCAGTTACGACGCGGTGACTCGTGAGCAGGCCGAGCAAGAAGGCTTTCCGCTGCGCGTCCGGCGGCTGATCACGATCGGAACGCCGTACGCCGGCTCCGCGTGGGCAAGACACCGATGGATCGCCGAATGGCGAGAAAGGGCCACACGGTTCCCTGATCACGCGGGTGATTCCCAGGGCGAGTCACTTCCCACGGAGATCAAAGGGGCCGCCGGCACAGACCTGCTTCCCGATTCGGACTACCTCCGCGAGCTCGCGGCCCGACCCCGGCCTCGTGACCTCGCTCACACGGCCATCATCGGGCGAGTCTTCACGTCCAACGGCTCGCTCGGGCCCGTATCCGCCCTGATCGTTCCCGCCAACGACATGCTGGGCGACGGCGTCGTCTCCGTCGGTTCCGCCAAGGCCTTCCGCCTTGCCGACACCGTCGAACTCAACGCCTCGCACCGCGGCATGCTCCGCACACTCGTGCCCGGAGTCGACTCCATGCCTCCCGCGATCCCGGTCGTTCTTGATCGCCTCCGCCAATAAACAAGGGCCGCCCGAGAAGGACGGCCCTTGGTCTTGATGATGCTCGCTGCCGCGTTCAGCAGCCCGTTTCGAAGGCGTCGGAGAAGCCGGCGAAGTCGAAGAAGTCGATGAACCCGTCGCCGTCGAAGTCGGCCCGCGGATTGCCCGCGTCGAAGGCGTCGATGTAATCCGCGTAGTCAAAGAAGTCCAGGAAGCCGTCGCAGTTGAAGTCGGCCGGGCACAGCGTCACCGTCACGGTGTTGCTCGTCACGCTCGAGCAGCCGTTGGAGATCACCACGCGCCACTGACCCGCCTGCCCCGGCGCGACCGGGTTGAAGACGAGCGGGTTCACGTTGGTGTTGGGCACCTCGACGTTGTTGCGGAACCAGCGGTAGGTGATGGGGCCGGTGCCCGACACGCCCACGGAGAGCGAGATGCTCCCGCCCGGGCAGGTCGCGACGTCGACCGGCTGCTGTGTGATCGCCACAGGGAAGGTCGGGGTGTACGTCGAGAAGTAGGAGGAGGGCAGCCCGCCGGCCAGCAGGAAGTTCCCGCCCGCGAAGAGCTTGTTCTGGAACGACTCGAGGGCAAACACCGGCCCGTCGGTTCCGTTGTTCACGTTGCGCCACGCCGTGCCGTCCCACGCGGCCAGGTTCTGCCCGCCCGCGCCGCCGACCACGATGCGGCCGGCGATGCTCTTGATCGAGTACACGTCGAACCCGGGGCCGTTGCCCACGCGCTCCCAGCGGCCGGTGTTCGGGTTGAGCCTGGCGAACTTGGCGATCGCCGGGTTGGCGTTCTGGATGTTGGTGAAGTCGCCGCCGGCGTAGAGCACGCCGTCGATCACCGCCGTCGTGTACACGATCGCGGGGGGCGGGGGATTGCCCGGCGGGGGCTGCCAGGTCGTCTGCGTCGGGCTGATCGCCGACCAGCGCTCCGTGTCATAGTTCCAGCGAGCGATCGGGCCCGTCTGGATCCCGCCCGCCAGCGTGAACGCACCGCCGGCAAGGAGATCATTCCCGAGCGTGCCGAGCGTGAGCACGGAGTTGTCCACGCCGAACGTGACCGCGTCGTAGTTGCCGAACCCGTCGTACTGCGCCACGTTCCCGTAGTTGATCAGCGCGCCGCCGATGAACAGTCGCCCGCGATAGCTCGTCGCGGCGTACACCGGGCCGTCCACGAAGCCGCGGGGCTGCCACGAGGCTCCGTTCCACGCGGCGATGTTCCCGAGCGAGGTCCCGCCCGAGAAGTTGAACTCACCGACCGCCACCAGCGTGTTGTCGTGCGGCGTCAGGTCGTACACGCGGGGCAACGACAGCGACCCGCCCAGCAACTGCAGACCCGCGCCGACGGGGGCCCATGTCGAGCCGTTGTAGCTCGCCACGCCCGTCGCCTGCACGATGTCGTCGGTGCGACCGAAGTTGCCAGCCGCGATCAACTGCCCGTTGTAGACCTCCATCGTGCTCACGGGATTGTCGAAGCCCTTGCCCATCCGACGCCACGCCGAACCATCGAACCAGGAGATGCCCTTCATGCGCGCGCCGTTCGTGAACGGCACGACGCCCAGGTTGCCCATCGCCGCGACCTGCCCGCGGAAGCTGGTCAGACCCGTCACCGGGCCGAGGATCCCGTCGCCCGCCGTCCCGAAGTACCGTGTGCCGTTCCAGCGCACGATGTTCCGGCACGTCGCCGGCAGCGACACGCCCGCCACCGAGAAGTCGCCGCCGACGATCAGTTCGGACCCGACCTGCGCCATCGCGTAGACCTGCGAGGTGTCGAAGGGCTTGAACACGCCCCCGTTGACGCCGGCGGGAACGCCGCCCGTCGTCCGGGCGAAGCTCGCGCCGAAGTTGTCCCACACGCCGCCGCCGTACAACTGGTTCCCGTACACGAACATCGTGTACACCGCGGGGGTGTAGGGGAAGGGCGCCGTCAGAGGCTGCCCGCCGAGAATCGACTGCCACACGCCGGCCTGCGCGTTCCAGCGGGCCCAGTGCTCGCAGTCGATCGGCTCACCCTGCATGTCCACGCCCGACCACACGAAGCGACCGCCCGCGTACAGCACGTTGTTGTACACCGCGAGGGCGTACACCACGCTCGTCACCGGGTCGCCCGTCATCGGGTCCGGCTCCTGGAAGCCCGGGCCCACGGGACGCCAGCTCGCCCCGTCCCACCGCGCCACGCTGTCGCACGTCCGACCCGACGCCTGCCGGAAGAACCCGGAGATGAACAACTGCCCGTTGAAGATCGCCGTCGAGAACACCGGGCCGTTCGTGCCCGTGTGGTAAGGCGTCCAAGCTCCGGTCAGCCCGTCCAGCTTCGCGATGTTCGCCGCCGCGATCCCGCCCGCGCGGGCGAACTCGCCGCCCACGATCAACTCCGTGCCCACCGGCCGCGTCGTCCACGCCGCGCCGAACGCGCCCGCGTTGGTCGTCACGCCACCGCTCACGTTCCGCCAGATCCCGAAGGGGTTCTGGGCGTTGAACAGCGGCTCCCACGACGCCAGGCTGTTCACGATCGTCGTGTTCGCCAGCTTGTACCGCCCAGAGGCGTACAGAAGCTCGGGCGTCGCGCCAGCCCCGTCCGGGTCCCACGCCGTCAGCCAGCCGCTCCCCGTGTTGCTGATCCCCGGTACACCTACCCCGGTCCACGTTCCGTCGCATTGCGCCATCGCGCTTCCCGCCGTGGCGAGCAGGCCCACCACGCCCACCGCACCCAAGCTCAACACACCCATTTTCTTTTGCTGCATCTTCGCTCTCCACGCGGCCTGTACGTTCTCTCTCAACAGACACACCCGCTTAACCCCCTGTTTAGGAAGTCTCGCGGTTTGCCCGGTCCCTCTCTCCCGCGCGCACAATCCGCGCCGCTCGGGCTCGAGGCTCTCGCATCTACGACACCATTCGTGCCACCGGTTCCGTCTCTAAGGTACATGCACTTCCGGTTGAGTCAATCCAACCCTCACACTCTCACCACGATTCCTCACCTTCCGCACACTTACCGGCACCCCGCAGCCCCTCTCGCTCCGGGCCGGCACGCACACCCACCCCGCCTGCAGGCCACCCCTGAAGCGAGTCTCCACGCGAGGTCGCCTTCGTCGCCGCCATCCTCCCCGACAGATTCGGCCTCTGTTATGATCCTCTCATGGCCCAGCGACGCCACCACTACGAGCACGCCTTCGAGTGGTATCTCCGTGCTCGCCGTGTCCCGTACGTCGCGGTCGACGAGGCCCGCAAGGCTCTCATCCCCGAGGGGCAGGGGCTCAAGGTTCGCGTCTGCTCCCCGCAGTCAGCGGACTCTCACGACGCCGCCCTCAAGAGCTTCGACTTCGTCATCTATGGCCAGGGCTCGAACCTGCTCGTCGAAGTCAAGGGCCGACGCATCCCACGTCGAAGCCTCGCCGCCGCCAACCGACGCGGCCGCCTGGAATCCTGGGTCACCCTTGAGGACATCCACTCGATGGCCGCCTGGGGTCAGCTCTTCGGCCCGGACTTCACTCCCACCTTCCTCTTCGTCTACTGGTGCGACGATCAGCCCCCCGACGCGCTCTTCGAGGAGACGTTCGAGCATCGCGGCAAGTGGTACGCGTTGCGTGCCATCACCCTCGATGACTATCGATCCGCGATGCGTGTCCGCAGCCTCCGCTGGGGAACCGTCCACCTTTCCGCCCAGTCCTTCGACCGGCTCAGCCGCCCCTTCGCCCCGCCCATCGCCGCCGGCATGCTCGCCGAACCGCCACCCGGCCCGCCCGTCTTCGAGCCTTTGTAGAGCGTGCGACGAATGTGACCGCCACGAACGAACCGCGGGCCCGTTGATTGGGTTCAACGGGCCCGCGTCGTGTTTCGTCATCTCACCGGATCGATCGAGGCGTTACCGACCCTCGGCCAGGATCGCCGCCTGTGCCGCAGCCAGACGCGCGATGGGCACGCGGAAGGGCGAGCACGACACGTAGTCGAGCCCGGCCTTGTGGAAGAAGTGGACGCTCTTGGGGTCGCCGCCGTGCTCGCCGCAGACGCCGACCTTCAGGTCGCCCTTGACCTTCCGCCCGTTGCTGGTCGCCAGCTCGACCAGCTGGCCCACGCCGGTCTGGTCGATCGACTGGAACGGATCCACGGGCAGAATGTCCTTCCCGAGGTAGTCCGGGAGGAAGCCGTTGATGTCGTCGCGGCTGAAGCCGAAGGTCATCTGCGTCAGGTCATTGGTGCCGAAGGAGAAGAAGTCCGCGCTCTGCGCGATCTCAGAGGCCGTCAACGCCGCCCGGGGCACCTCGATCATCGTTCCGATCTTGATGTCCAGACGGGGCTTGTAGTCTTCGTCGGCCTTGACCTTGGCGATCGTCTGCTCGGTGAGCTCGCGAAGGAACGAGAGTTCCTTCTTCGTCCCCACCAGCGGGATCATGATCTCGGGCATCGCCTTGATGTTGCTCCGAAGGCACTCGATCGTCGCCTCCACGATCGCCCGGACCTGCATCTCCAGGATCTCGGGGTACGTGATGCAAAGCCGGCAACCGCGGTGACCCAGCATCGGGTTCGCCTCGTGCAGCATGCTCACGCGCTGCTTGACCTTCTCGAGGCTCACGCCCATCGTCTTGGCCAGTTCCGCCTGCTGCTTCTCGTCGTGGGGCACGAACTCGTGCAGCGGGGGGTCGATCAGGCGGATCGTCACCGGCAGGCCCTTCATCGCCTTGAAGATCCCAACGAAGTCCTCGCGCTGATAGGGCAGCAGCTTCTCGAGGGCCTTCACCCGGGCATCCTTCGTCTCCGACAGGATCATCTCCCGCATCGCCTTGATGCGGTCGCCCTCGAAGAACATGTGCTCCGTACGCGTCAGGCCGATGCCTTCCGCGCCGAAGTCACGCGCCCGCTGCGCGTCCGCCGGCGTGTCCGCGTTCGTGCGGATCGCCAGCGTCCGGTACTTGTCCGCCCAACGCATCACCGTCGCGAAGTCGCTCGACAGCTTGGGCTCCACCGTCGGAATCGAGCCCGCGTACACCTCGCCCGTCGACCCGTCGATCGAGATCGTGTCACGCGACGTGAACGTCCGACCCTTCACGGTCATCGTCCCCTTCGCCGCGTCGATCAGGATCTCGCCGGCGCCCACCACGCAGCACTTGCCCCATCCGCGGGCAACCACCGCCGCGTGGCTCGTCATCCCGCCGGTGCTCGTCAGGATCCCCGCCGACGTGTGCATTCCCTCGACGTCCTCGGGGCTCGTCTCCTTGCGCACCAGGATCACGGCCTCGCCGGCCTTCCCGCGACGCACCGCGTCTTCCGCCGTGAACGCCAGCTTCCCGACCGCCGCGCCGGGCGACGCGGGCAGACCCTCCGTCAGCCGGTCGCCCTGCGCCGACAGAACCTTCTTCTTCGTCTGATCGAAGCTCGGCAGCAGGAGCTGGGTCAGGTCCCCCGCGGGGATACGGACCAACGCCTTCTTCTCGTCGACCAGCTTCTCCTTCACCATGTCGCACGCGATCTTCACTGCCGCCGCGCCCGTCCGCTTCCCGGTTCGGGTCTGCAGCATGTACAGCGTTCCGCGCTCGATCGTGAACTCGATGTCCTGCATCTCGCGGTAGTGCTTCTCCAGCCTCCCCTTGATCTCAAGGAGCTGGTGGTACACCTTCTTGTTCCACTTGGGCATCTGGTCAACGGGCTGGGGCGTACGAATCCCGGCCACCACGTCCTCGCCCTGCGCGTTGATCAGGAACTCCCCGTAGAACTCGTTCTCGCCCGTGGCCGGATTCCGCGTGAACGCGACGCCCGTGCCCGAGTCATCCCCCATATTCCCGAACACCATGCACTGGATGTTCACCGCCGTCCCCGCCAGCCCCGTGATCCCCTGCAGACGCCGGTACACCAGCGAGCGCTCGCCGTTCCACGACTTGAACACCGCCTCGATCGCCAGCTCGAGCTGCTTGAACGGATTCTGCGGGAAGTCTTCGCCGACGTAGCGACGGTAAACCTTCTTGTACTCCTCGCAGAGCTCCACGATCCCCGCCTCGGGAACGTCCGTGTCGATCGACGCCTTGTACTTCTTCTTGATCGTGTCGAACGCGTGCTCGAAGTGATGGTGGTCACACCCCATCACCACGTCGCCGAACATGTTGATCAGCCGCCGGTACGCGTCGTACGCGAACCGCTTGTTCCCCGTCGACGACGCCAGCCCTTCCACCGCCGCGTCCGTCAGGCCGAGGTTCAGGATCGTGTCCATCATCCCGGGCATGCTCACCGCGGCGCCTGATCGCACCGACACCAGCAGCGGGTTCTCCGTCGAGCCGAACTTCTTGCCCGTCTCCTTCTCGAGCATCGCGATGTTCTTGTGAACCTCGTTCATCAGCCCGTGAGGCAGACGCTGACCGTTGCGGTAATACGCCGCGCACGTGTCGGTCGTGATCGTGAACCCCGGAGGAACCGGCAGCCCGATCGACACCATGTCCGCCAGGTTCGCGCCCTTCCCGCCCAGAAGGAGCTTCATCTCGGGCTTGCCCTCGGCCTTCGTCTTGCCGAAGTAGTACACCATCTTCCCGGGCTTGCTCCGCATCGTCGGCTGCGCGCTGTGCCCGCCGACCGACTCCCCCGTCACCTTCTTCACCGTCTTCTTCACCACCTTCACCACGGGGGCGGCGCTCTTCTTGGACGTCGCGGTGTTCGCCGGCATCTCTTCACCCTTTGCTGCTTGCGTCCCGCACGGCTCTCCATGCGGACCCTCGCTCCGTCACCTCCGCCTACCCGGCGGGCTCGATCGGAACAAGACGTGCGTGTTCGTACGGCGTTCGGTCTTTCTCGACCTCGCCAACAAGCCATGAGTCTAGGTCTCACCCTCGCCCTAGACGACACTCCGCCCGCCGCAAACTCCTTGACCTCATCACCTTGACCCCGAGTTCACACGCCCGACGTACCATCTCCCGTGCTCGGCGCGGCGCACACCCTGCTTCCCCTTCAAGATCCACCTGAACAGGTCGTTCTTTCGTGGCCTCACGATCGTTCCTTGGTCGCTTGGGGGCTCGGCAAGGGCAGCCCCTGGTCGAGGTGGGTGGTTCTCGGCGAGCCGTCCGCCTCGGCTTTCGCCCACAACGCCGCCGGCGTGGATGCCCTTCTCGACCAGTGGCGCTCGCCCGCGGTTCCAGTACGCTCCACGACCGATGATGAACCGCCTTTTATAGGGGGTTGGATCGGCGCCTTCTCCTATGAGTATGGCTTGAGCGTCGAGCCCACGGCCGGGGTTTCTCCGCCCGCGACCCGGCCGTGGCCGCTGGCGGCCTTCCACCGCCTCGATGGGGCGTGGTGCTATGACAAGCTGCTGCGACATTGGCACGCTGTCGGCGCCGCCGAGGGACTTCCGCCCCGGTCGTCCGACGTGCGCGAGAGCGCGAACGTGCGTGTCGGGCCGTGGTCTTCGGCGGTGGGTCGGGCCGCGTACACCCGGGCTGTGGCGCGAGCGATCGAGTACATCCGCGCGGGCGACATCTACCAGGTCAATCTCGCGCACGAATTGCGAGCGGTGTTCGAGGGGACGACCATCGGCGCGTTGCTGCGGCTGGTGATCGCGGCGGACCCCTGGTATGCCGCGCTGATCCCGGTGGAGGACGCTCCGCTTCGTCGTGCGATTGTCTCGGCGAGCCCGGAGCTCTTCTTCACCTTTGATGCCGCCAGCCGGCGGCTGGTCACTCGCCCGATGAAAGGCACCCGCTCAGCGGCGCTCGCGGAGGAGCTTCGCCAGAGCCCGAAGGACCAGGCCGAGCTCGCCATGATCACCGACCTCATGCGCAACGATCTGGGCCGCGTGGCGGAGTTCGGCAGCGTTCGCGTCGAAGATCCGCGCGTGCTCGAACCCCACGGCGGTCTCGTGCAGGGGGTTTCGAGCGTCGCCGCGAAGCTCCGCGCGGGGCTCGGGCTGCCGGACGTGGTTCGCGCGCTCTTCCCCGGCGGCAGCATCACCGGTGCCCCCAAGGTCCGCGCGATGCAGATCATCGCCGAGCTCGAAAGCGCTCCGCGAGGCCCGTACTGCGGCGCGCTGGGCTACGTCTCCGACGACGGGAACGCGGCCTTCTCGATGGGCATCCGCACGCTGACGCTGGAGGGGCTGCCGGGTATGGGCCGGCACGACTTCAATATTGCCAACGCGTCGTATCGGGTTGGCGCGGGCATCGTTGCCGACAGCACGCCCGACGGGGAATGGACCGAGACGCTCGTCAAGGCCGCCCCGCTCCGCGCACTGGGGCTTGCCGCTCCGGAGTCCATCGCATGAGCGGCCCCCCGCTGCGCACGGACGTGATCGACATCTACCTCTTCCGCCGACATCCGGACCTGCAGTTCCTTCAGCTGCTCCGGCGCGAGGAGCCCCTTGCTCGCACATGGCAGCCCGTCATGGGGCACGTCGAAGCGGGCGAAGCAACGGTCGCGGCCTTCTGGCGAGAACTTCGCGAGGAAACCGGTCTCGAAGCTCGATCCGGCGCCCTGCTCAACGCGTGGGCTCTCGAAGAAGTCCACCCGTTCTTCGTCGCGAGGGCCGACGCGATCTTCCTCAGCCCGAGGTTCGCGGTCGAGGTCGCGGCCGATTGGTCGCCCACGCTCAATCACGAGCACGCCGAGCACCGCTGGGTGGCCCTCGCCGAAGTGCCGGCGAAGTTCATGTGGCCCGGGCAGATCGGGGCGATCGAGGAACTCACCCGGCGTGTGTTGCCCGAGGCGTCTCTGTGCGAGCCGATTCTCCGTCTGGCGCGCCCCTAGCGAGACCGGACTCCATCCACCAGGCGTTCGATCTCCAGCGGGTTGCGTTCGTGCAGTTCTTCGGGCAGGAGAGACTCAGGGACATTCTGGAAGCAGACGGGGCGGCACCATCTTCGGATCGCCAGCGGCCCGACCGCCGTGCTTTCGGGCCTGTTGCAGGCGGGGAAAGGCCCCCCGTGCACCATCGGCGCACAGACCTCGACGCCCGTGGGCACACCATTGACGATGACCCGCCCGCACCGCGCCGCGAGCAACGCCATGACCGCCGGGGCGTCCGGGTCCCCCGTGCCGCACCACAGCGTGCCCGTCAGGCTCCCATGAATGCGTTCGAGCGACGCGTGCACGTCGGCGGTGTCGTCGCACTCCACGAGCATCACCGCGGGCCCGAAACACTCTTCCGCCAGCGACGCATTCCGCCGGAACGATGCCGACGCGACCCGCAGCAGCGCGGGGCGGGCAACCAGCGGGCCCGAGGGGCTGTTCGGGTTCGCGTCCCCGGCGAGCACGCGCACGCCATCCGACGCGAGGTGCGAGGCCAGTCGTTCCGTGTACGCCGCGCGGATGCGCGGGTTGAGCATGACGACGGATGGGGTTGCGCTGATCGCCGCCGACATCGCCGAGGCCAAGTTCTCGAACCACGTGCCCCGGACCGCGAACACCAGCCCCGGGCAGGTGCACATCTGCCCCGCCGAGGCGACCGCGCTGGCGGCGAGTTTCTCGGCGACGCCCTTCGCCTCGCCAGCCGACTCCAGCGCGACCACGGGATTCACGCTGCCCATCTCGGCGTACACGGGGATCGGGTTGGGCCGATCCGCCGCGAGGCGAGCCAGCGCCATGCCGCCCGAGGGCGAACCCGTGAATCCCGCCGCGCGGATTGCCGGGTGGCTGATCAGCTCGTGGGCGATTGCGAGGTCCCGGTCGCCACCCGCGGGCAGGTACGAGAAGGTTCCAGCGGGAAGGCCGCTCGTCTCGGCCGTGCTCCGCATGACTTCCGCGACCATCGCGCCCGTCCCCGGGTGTGAAGGATGACCCTTGACGACGACGGGGCATCCGGCGGCGAGCGCCGAGGCCGTGTCCCCTCCCGCCACGCTGTACGCGAGCGGGAAGTTGCTCGCCCCGTAGACCGCCACCGGGCCCAGCGGAATCAGCATCCGGCGGAGATCGTTCGTGGGCACAGGGGTTCTGCGGGCGTTGCCGACCTGCAGGATCGCCTCGACCCACGACCCCTCGCGCACGACGCCAGCGAACATCCGCAGTTGGTTCACCGTCCGGTCGCGCTCCGCTGCCAGCCGGGGCATCGCGGGCAGACCCGTTTCGAGCGAGGCCTGTTCGAGCAGTCGATCGCCGAGAGACGCCAGGCCGTCTGCGGCCCGCTCGAGGAAGTCGGCCCGTGCGGCGCGGCCCAGCCCCACCCGGAACGCCTCGGCCGCCGCACGGCAGGCGAGATCGACCTCGGCGGGCGTTGCGGCGTGGAACGTCGGCCCGGGCTGGCCCGTCGACGGGATCGTGCTGGTGAACGTCGAAGCCATGCTGTGTCCCACGCGTGATCGTCCTGTGTTCGGTATGCTCTGCTCGGCCATGCTCGCCCGAGTCCAATCCTACTTGCTCCATGGGATCGAGGCCCTGCCCTGCGAGGTCGAAGTCGATTACGACGACGCCTCCGAGAACAAGCCGGGCACCGTGGTCGGTCTGCCCGACGCCGCCGTCAAGGAATCTCTGGAGCGAGTGGCGGCCGCTTTGTCGAACTCGGGGTATGCCTGGCCCCGCGGGCGGGTGCTCATCAATCTCGCCCCCGCCGACGTGCGCAAGGAGGGGCCGGTCTACGACCTGCCGATCGCCGTCGGTCTGCTCATCGTTCAGGGCATCGTCCCTTCCGCGCTCCCGCGCCGGGGAGCCCTGGCAAGCCCGGACCCGCCGGGGCTCGACCATCGCCGACTCGTCTTTGCCGGCGAGGTTGCGCTCGACGGCCGACTCCGCCCCATCAAGGGCGCCATCGCACTGGCGTCGATGGCACGCCAGCGCGGCGCGTCGGGGATCATCCTTCCCGCGGAGAACGCCCCCGAGGCCGCCGTGGTCTCAGGCCTGAGTGTCTACGGCGTGCGCACGCTCACGGAAGTGGTGGGGCTGCTTTCGGGCAGGCTCGACGCCGTCCCCTTTCCCGCCACCGACGTTGATTCCCTTCTCCGGACGACGCCCGCGCCCATCGACTTTGCTGAGATCCGCGGGCAGGAAGGTGTCAAGCGGGCGATCACCATCGCCGCAGCGGGCTCGCACAACATCCTCATGCTCGGCCCCGCGGGGACCGGCAAGACCATGATGGCCAAAGCCTTGCCGGGCGTGCTGCCCCCCCTGACGCCCGAAGAGGCGATCGAGATCACCAGGATCTACTCTGCGGCGGGGCTGCTGCCACCCGGCGTAGGGCTGATCACCAGCCGACCGGTGCGGGCCCCGCACCATACCGCGAGCCCGCCGGCGGTCGTTGGCGGCGGGCAGGTTCCCCGGCCCGGCGAGATCAGCCTTGCGCACAGAGGAGTGCTTTTCCTCGACGAACTCCCCGAGTTCCCGCGGGACGTGCTCGAGACGCTTCGCCAGCCGATGGAAGATCACGAGGTCACCATCGCCCGAAGTCACACCTCCGTGCGCTTCCCCGCGAACTTCATGCTTGTGGCGGCGATGAACCCCACGCCCAAAGGCCATCTCGAGGCGGGAGAGGTGGGCCGTCGGGCGATGGAGCGGTACCTGTCCAAGCTGTCGGGCCCGCTGCTGGACCGGATAGATCTGCACGTCGAGGCGCCTGCGGTTCCGTTCAAGGAGCTCTCCAGCGCGCCGCGCGGCAGTTCAACCGCCATGATTCGTGAGGACGTGGAGCGGTGCCGGGCGGCGCAGATCGCCAGGCAGGGCGCCACCACGCCGAACTCGAGGCTGAGCGGTCGGCAGTTGGATCAGTGGGCGCCGATGTCCGACGCGGCACGCACACTGCTGGGGCAGGCGCTGACCGAGCTGGGGTTGTCGGCACGGGCGTACGACAAGATCCGGCGGGTGGCGCGCACGATCGCGGATCTCGCGGGTCGCGACGCGCTGGAAGTCGAGCACGTCTCCGAGGCCGTGCAGTACAGGCTGCTGGACCGCAAGCTGTAGCGAGACGGAAAAGAGCGCCGGGCCCGCCGCCGCCCGAGGAGAGGCAAAGCAACGACCTGACCCGGCCACCCTATGGGCCAAGAGGAGGGGGCGGCGCCGCTCGCCGCGCGTTCTACACCGCGCAAGAGAGGAACGAGCGGGCGTGGCGTGCGCGCACGGGCGGCTCGTTCCGGAGGATCAGGCGATCCACAGCGCGAAGAGCCAGAGGGCCGCGGCGGCGTAGACGCCGGCGATGAGGTCGTCGATCAGGATTCCCCAGCCCGCGGGAAGGCGCTGCAGGCCCCGTGCCGGCGGGGGTTTGGCGATGTCGGCGAGACGGAAAAGGACGAAGGCGGCGGCGATGAGCCACCAGAAGTTGGTGCAGCCCGGGAGCGAGGGGAGGATGAGCAGCGGGATGCACTGGCCGGCGGTTTCGTCGGCGACGGCCTGGCTGGGGTCCTTGCGCCAGCGGGCCTCGGCCTGATCACCCTGCGCGATGCACCCGGCGCAGGCCCAGAGGAAGAGGGTTACGAGAAGGAGGGAGTAAAGCCAGGGCGAGGAGCCGGGTCCGAGCCCCGACACGAGCAGGAGAGCGGCGAGGACGACCGGGGGAAGAGATCCCCAGGTGCCCGGCGCGGGGCGTTTGTGGCCGAGGCCGAGCACGGTGATCCAGCGGAGTTCGTGGTGCATGATTCAGTGGCGGAAAGCTGTGCTGCCGCGGATGAGGTATGGAAGCCCGCTGGCGACGGTGGCGGCGACGGTGATCCAGACCGCCCAGTCGATCAGGATTCGGCCGGTGGCCCCCGGGGCGCAATCGGTGAGGGCGGGCACGACGATGACGAGCGGGATGACCAGGGACTGGAGAACCATCTTCAGTTTGCCGGTGAAGTTTGCGGAGAAGTCCTGGCCTTCGGCTTCGAGGACGGCTCGGATGGAGGTGACGAGCAGTTCTCGTCCGAGCATGACGACGACCATCCAGGGCTCGATGCCGCTGAGTTGGAGCGATGCTCCGTCGGGGCGGACGAGGGCGAACTGGGGCCCGGCGAGCATGACGAAGGCGCCGATGACGAGAATCTTGTCGGCGAAGGGGTCCATGATGCGGCCGAAGCGGGTGATGGCACCCCATCGACGGGCGAGGTAGCCGTCGAGAGCGTCGGTGAGCGCGGCGAGCCCGAAGCAGGCGGCGGCCAACCAGAGGCGCCAGGTGGGGACGGCGTCGCTGGGGCCTCCGGTCCAGGTCTGGGGAGTGGTCCACAGGGCGAGTTGGACGAAGAAGACAAGAGAGAGGACAAGCCTCGAGAGGGTGATGGCGTTGGGCACCCAACGACGCCAGCCGACCGCGCGGGAGGGATCGAGCGGGATAGCTGCGGCGGTGGGCATGGAGGCCATCGTACCGGGCGGGTTGGCATCGGGGTCGTGGGCTCGGTTGAAGCGGGTCGCCGCGCAAACTATCCTCTCGGCCTTGAAGGTCGGGGAAGGTGTGGGGTGTTTGCGTGTGGGGCGTTCTGTGGGCGCGGGCCGCCGGTGCGGTTTGCGAGGGTTGAAGGTCGGTGGTTCCGAGGGACGCCTCGGGCCGCAACGTGGCGAGTACCCGTGGAAAGTCTGATACATCCGGTGCTTTTGCTGGCGATGTGCGCTCTGGGGGCGGTGGGCGTCTGCTTGGCGTTGCCGAGGCGGGGGCTGACCCCTCAGGTGATTGGCGCGGCGGTGGCCGGGTTGGCGGCCGGGGTGGTGGTGCTCGCGCTGACGCTGAAGAATCCCGAGCATCGTCCCAACGTGTACTTCTACATCTTTGCCGCGGTGGCGCTCGGCTCGGCGGTTCGGGTGATCACGCATCCCAAGCCGGTGTACGCCGCGCTGTACTTCATTCTGACGATCATCGCCTCGGCCGGCCTGTATCTTGTTCTGTCTGCTGAGTTTATGGCTTTCGCCCTGATCATCGTGTACGCGGGCGCCATTCTTATCACCTACTTGTTTGTGATCATGCTGGCAAGCCAGAGCGCCAGCGAAGAGACCGACAAGGGCGAAGAGGAGTACGACATCTCGGCCCGCGAGCCGATCGCGGCCTCGGTCGTCGGGTTCTTGCTGCTGGCGACGCTGACGGCGTTCGCGTTCCGCGGAGCCTCGGAACTGCCCGGGAGCGTCGCGGCGACAAGCGGGCTCGACAAACACCCTCTTTCGGTTGGTGTAGTGGAACGGGAAACCCTGATCTTGGGTGATATGCCCCGCCGCGTGGAGCAGGAACTGCGTCGAGCGGGCTTGCTGCAGGCGGGGGACAAGGTGGTGGTGTCGGAGGACGGGGCGGCGGACATTGATTTGGCGGGGCGCACGATCGGGGTGATTCGCTCGGGAGGGGTGACGGAGCGTGTGGAGATTCCGTCGGGGTTCATGCCCAAGAACGTGGAGAGCGTGGGGTTCAACCTGTTGCGTGACCATCCGGGCTCGATCGAGATCGCGGGTGTGGTGCTGCTGATGGCGATGCTGGGCGCGGTGGTGCTGAGCCGCAAGCAGGTGGAGTTGGATGAGGAATTGAAGAAGCAGCAGTCTCGTCGTCTGGCGGGCGAGCCGGGCGAGGGAGGAGCGGCATGATGTGGCTTTTGGCGCAGGCCGGCCATCCGGCGGCGATGCACGAGGCGACGCTGGCGCACTACCTATTCGTGGCGGTGGCGATGTTCGTGATCGGGGTGATCGGGTTTCTGACGCGTCGGAACCTGATCGTGATGTTCCTGTGCACGGAGTTGATGTTCCTGGCGGCGGGGATCGCGGCGATCGCGTTCGGGCGGTTCTGGCTTGATTACACCGGGCAGAGCCTGGTGATTTTCGTGGTGACGGTGGCGGCGGCGGAAGCGGCGATGGCGCTGGCGCTGGTGGTGCTGCTGTTCCGCAAGCGTGAGACGCTTTCGGCGGAGGCGTGGCAGGAACTCAAGGGCTGATCGATCGCAGGGCGGACGGCGACGCCCCGAGGAATGTCGAGATGACGATGCTGGCGGACATGCTTGCGGCGATGACGAGCCCGGCAACGGGCGGGAAGGTGCCGCAGGGTGCGGGGCTGATGATGCTGGTCCCGGCGCTGACGCTTCTGGGCGTGGTGCTGTGCACTCTGTGCGCGATCTTCCGGGTGAAGAACAAGCTTCCCGCGTGGATCAGCGTGGGGTGTCTGGTGGGGAGTTTCGTCGCGGTGGCTGCGACGTACGCGGGGTTCGACGGGGGGGCGAAGATCGCCCACGGGTTTGAGTGGATCACGTTCCACTGGTCGGATGCGCCGGTGTCGGGGGGCAAGGCGTCGTTCGTGGCGAACTTCTCGTTCTACATCGACAGCCTGACCCTGCTCTGGATGCTGTTCGTGACGGGGCTGGCGACGCTGATCGCGCTCTACGCGAGCGAGTACATGAGCCACGACGTGGGCACGGGGTACTGCCGGTTCTTCGTGGCGTTCTGCCTGTTTGTGTTCAGCATGGCGTGCCTGGTGATGGGCGACAACATGCTGCTGCTGTACCTGGGGTGGGAGGGCGTGGGTCTTTGCTCGTACCTGCTGATCGGGTACTTCTACAAGAAGCCCAGCGCGGTGGCGGCGGCGAAGAAGGCGTTCATCATGAACCGCATCGGCGACCTGGGGCTCGCCCTGGGGATCATGCTGACGTTCGTGCACTTCGGGAGCATCGAGTACACGGTGATCTTCGAGAAGGCGAAGCCTTATCTCGCGGCGATGTCGGAGGGCCGGTACGGCGACATCCCGACGATGGTGAAGGTGATACCGCTGCTGCTGATGGTGGGCGCGTTCGGCAAGTCGGCGCAGTTGCCCCTGTATGTGTGGCTGCCGGACGCGATGGAAGGTCCGACGCCGGTGTCGGCGCTGATCCACGCGGCGACGATGGTGACGGCGGGTGTGTACCTGATCGCAAGGACGTACCCGTTGTTCCTGCTGAGTGAATGGGCGCTGCCGATCGTGGCGTGGGTGGGGACACTGACAGCGTTCCTGGCGGCGACGATCGGGATGGCCCAGTTCGATATCAAGCGGATCATGGCGTATTCGACCGTGAGCCAGCTGGGGTACATGTTCGCGGGTCTGGGTGTGCTGGCGTCGACGGGGGCGGCGTTCCATGTCTTCACGCACGCGTTCTTCAAGGCGATGCTGTTCCTCTCGTGCGGTGCGGTGATGCACGGGTTCGCGGGGCAGCTCGATCTGCGGAAGCTGTCGGGCGTGGCGTTCATGAAGGGCTGGGGGATCGTGGGGATCGCGATGTTCGTGGGGTGCCTGAACCTGGCGGGATTCCCGTTCACGGCGGGGTACTTCTCGAAGGACATGATTCTCGCGGAGGCGTTCACGACGCCCGGAATGGCCGGGATCGGATGGGTGCTGCTGCTGACGGCGGGTCTGACGGCGTACTACACGTTCCGCGTGTTCTTCCGGGTGTTCGTGGGGCCGAAGTACTACGAGCCGGGCGATGAGGTTCATGCGCACGCCGACCATGGGCACGACAGCCACGGGCACGATGGTCATGCCAAGGACAGCCACGGTCACGGCGAGCACGCGGGGGATCATGCGGGCGGGCACGGCGGGGGTCATGGCGGCGGGCACGAGTTCCATCCGCACGCGCCGGGGTGGGCGATCAACAGCGTGCTGGCGATTCTGACGGTGGCGACGATCGCGGCGGCCGGGGCGTACTTCCTCAAGCCGGCCGACGGCGGGCACGGCGGCTGGGTCGGTGGGATGGTGCACAGCTCATCGGCGGCGTTCGAGTCGCCCTTCGCGCACCACGGGGCGGAAGGTGGGGCGGAAGGTGGGGCGAATGGCGGGGCGGGTCAGGCGCAAGGTCACGCGGGCGGTTTGCCCTCGGCATTCCGCACGGGCGAAGCGGGGCACGGCGGGACGTTCTTGGGCTGGGATCCGCACAAGGTGATGTACTACGTGTCGGCGGTGGTGGGTGCGGTGGGGATTCTGGCGGCGTTTGTGCTGCACTACGCGGGGCGGACGACGGCGGCGAGAAGCCGTGCGGACGGACTGCTTCCGATGGTCGGCGGGGTTTCGCGGCTGGCTCAGCGGAAGTGGCTTGTGGACGAGCTGTACGACGCGTTGGTGCGCAAGCCGCTGTGGGTGTTGTCGAACGTGTTCCATCTGATCGACAAGCTGGTGGTGGACGGGTTGGTTGATCTGGCGGGGTTCATCCCGCGTGCGGTGGGCGGGTCGATCCGTCCGGCGCAGTCCGGCGTGCTGCACGGCTATGCGTTGGGCATGGCGGGCGGCTTGGCGCTCTTCTTGGTGATCGTTCTGCTGGTGACTTTCGCATGAACAGTTTCGGGATACTCGCGGCGCTGATGGCGGTTCCCCTGCTCTTCGCGGGGGCGGTCGCCTTTCTGCCTGCCAAGAACGCCAAGCACGTCGCGTTGGCGGGGACGTTGCTGGCGTGCGTGCTGGGCGCGGCGGCGGCGTGGATGTTTCCGTGGTCGATGAGCGATACGCCGCAGCTGACGAGCGAGTCGGCGTGGATCCCGGCGCTGGGCATCCGGTTCGCGCTGGGCGCGGACGGGGTCTCGATGTCGCTGATCCTGCTCACGCTGCTGCTCGGGCCGATCTGCGTGGCCTGTTCGTTCACGGCGATTACGGAGCGCGAGCGGACGTACTACGCGTGGCTTCTGGTGCTGCAGGCGGCGATGACGGGCGTGTTCGCCGCGCAGGACCTGGTGCTCTTCTATATCTGCTTTGAGTTCACGCTGATCCCGATGTACTTCCTGATCAGCCTGTACGGCTCGACAAACCGGCGGAAGGCGGCGATCAAGTTCTTCCTGTACACGTTCGTCGGGTCGGTGGTGGCGCTGGCGGGCTTCGTCTTCGTGGCGTGGTCGCACGCCGCGGCGAACGCTGGCCAGTGGACGTTCGACGTGGCGGCGTTGCAGCGGACGGCGTCCGGGCTGGATTCCGCCACGCAGGGCTGGGTGCTGCTGGCGCTGATGCTCGGGTTTGCGGTCAAGGTGCCGCTGTTCCCTGTGCACACGTGGCTGCCTTTGGCGCACACGGAGGCTCCGACGGCGGGGTCGGTTGTGCTGGCGGGCGTGCTGCTGAAGCTCGGGACGTACGGGATGCTGCGGTTTGCGATGCCTTATGCCCCGCTGGCGTTCGCGGAGTATGCGCCGCTGATGGCGACGCTGTGCATCGTGGGGATTCTGTATGGCGGTTTGATCTGCTGGGTACAGCAGGACGTGAAGAAGCTGGTGGCGTACTCGTCGGTGGCTCACCTTGGCTTCTGCATTCTGGGTCTTGTGGCGCTCAACAACACGGGCGTGCGCGGCTCGGTGCTGTACATGATCAACCACGGGCTGTCGACGGGCGGGTTGTTCCTGCTGATCGGGATGGTGTACGAGCGTTTCCACACGCGGGACATGCGGGAGCTGGGCGGGTTGGCGGCGAGGATGCCGGTCTGGTCGAGCTTCATGGTGTTCTTCGCGATGGCGTCGGTGGGGCTGCCCGGGCTCAATGGGTTCGTGAGCGAGTTCATGTGCCTGATGGGCACGTTCCAGGCGTCGCCGCTGTGGGGCGGGGGTGTGTGCACGATCTCCGGGGACGCGACGCCGGGCGCGAGCATCGGCGGACACCTTGGGCCGATCTACGCGGCGATCGCGGGGCTTGGGATGATCGTGGCGGCGATGTACATCCTGATGATGGTGGGGAAGGTGGTGTGGGGGCCTCTGAAGATCCCGGGCGGGCATGGGGATCACGGGCATGGGGATCATCACGGTTCTGGTCACGGTTCGGGGCATGGGTCGGGGGGTGAAACCCACGGCGTGCTGCCCCGGGACCTTTCGTTCCGCGAGGTGGCGGTGCTGATGCCGCTGGCGGTGTGCTGCGTGTGGCTTGGGGTGTATCCGAAGCCCGCGTTGGAGGCGATCGACCCGGCGGTGCGTCAGGTGCTGCAGACGGTTCACGGCGCGGGGAAGCCCGCGCCGACGATCCAGGGGGATCTGGGGACGAGCGAGCCCGCGGTCCGCGAGGCGGATAAGTCGGAGGTTGAGCGATGATCGAACGTCTGGCCTATCTGTGGCCGGAGATCGCCCTGTTCGTCACGACCTGCGTCGTGATGGTGCTGGGGCTGTCGCCAAGCCGCCCGACGCGGAAGCTCTCGGCGGTGGTTTCGGGCTTCGGGCTTCTGGCGGCTCTGGTTCTCGCGGTTCTGACGACGCCGCACGGGGAGGCGGCGACGCACCCGGGCGGACAGACGCTGCTTCCCGATATGCCGCGGTACGCGAAGGTGGTGATCGCGGGCGTCGGCCTGCTTCTGCTGATGCTTGCGGCGGGCACGGTGGATCGGGCGGACGAGGATCGCATCGCGGCGGGCGTTCAGCGGTTTGATCCGCTGCGTTCGAACCGTGCGGAGTTCTACGCGTTCTTCCTGTTCAGCTTGACGGGGTTGATGCTGTGCGCGAGCGCGAGCGACCTTGTGTGGCTGTTCCTGGCGCTCGAGCTGACGAGCTTGCCGAGCTACATCATGGTGGCGATCTCGACGAGCCGTGCGAAGTCTCAGGAAGCATCGGTCAAGTACTTCTTCCTGGGCGCGATGGGTGCGGCGATTTTCCTGATGGGCTTTGTGTTCATCTACGGTGGCACGGGTTCGACGAACCTGAACGTGATCGCGGAGTCGATCTCCCGCTCGGGTGTGAACAGCATCACGATGCTGGGGCTGCTGCTGTCGTTCATCGGGCTTGGGTTCAAGATCGCGGCGGTTCCGATGCACTTCTACACGGCGGACGTGTACGAGGGCGCCGCGCCGCAGGTGTCGGCGTTCCTGGCGTTCGTGCCCAAGACGGCGGGTTTCATCGCGATGGCGCTGCTGGCGGCCTCGGTGGGCTGGTCGCACGGGCCGGAGGGACAGTCGCTGCCGCCCGAGATCCGCATGACGCTGTGGGTCATGGCGGCGCTGACGATGACGGTGGGGAACGTGCTGGCGATCTGGCAGACGTCGATCAAGCGGATGCTGGCGTACTCGTCGATCGCGCACTCGGGGTACATGCTGGTCGGTCTGATCGCCGGGCCCGGCGCCGGTCCGAGCCCGGAGAACGGGCTTTCGGCGGTGATGTTCTACCTGATGGCGTACGGGGTGACCAACGCGGGCGCGTTCGCGGTGCTGGCGTGCTTGGAGCGTCGTCAGGGTGACGGCGAGCCGGCGGAGATCGACCGGTTCGCGGATCTCAAGGGCCTGTGCAAGACTCACCCTGTGCTCGGGTGGGTGATGGTGCTGTGCGCTCTTTCTCTGCTTGGCTTCCCGCCGCTTCTTGGTTTCTTCGCCAAGGTGCCTCTTTTCACGTCGGGCATCGCGGCGGGCGAGATTCCCCTGGTGATTGTGCTGGGCGTGAATTCGGCGATCGCGGCGTTCTACTACCTGCGGCTGGTGCAGGCGTCGTTCCTGGAATCGCCGGACCGCGACTCGGCCCCGATGGATGTGGCGCCGTTCGCGTCCCGTCAGGCGGCGGGCGTGCTTTCGGCGGCCGGGGTGGTGTTGCTGGTGGGTGCCTCGGGCTGGCTGTTCGCGCAGAGCGGTCGGGCGGGGACGCCCGAGCGTCGAGATGAGCGGGGCGTGATCCGCACGCCGGCGGAAAAGCCGGCGGAGGGACGCTTCGAGGCGACCCCCTGAGCTTGCGACGTACGATGGGCGGTTGACGAAAGGAACCGCCCGCATGACGACGCTTTCGCCTGTTCAGACGCGATTCGTGCCCGCCCAGATCGACTGCACGCGATGGGAATCGATCGAACCGCTGGCTCGCGCGCTGCTTGAGCGCCCGGTGGTCACGCTGCCGGAGCTCGAGGACTGGCTGGTTGATCGCGGCGAGCTGGAAGCGGCGATCGCCGAAGCGGGCAACCTGCTCTACATCAACATGACGTGCGACACGGAGGATTCCGGCGCACAATCCGCGTACGCCTCGTTCATCGAGACGATTCCTCCGAAGTACAAGCCCCTGTCGTTCGAACTGGATCGGCGGCAGGGCGAGTTGTCGGAACGGCTCGGGCTTCCCGCCAGGCCGGGCGATCGCTACGAGGTGCTGACGCGCGGGGTGAAGGTTGAGGCGGAGCTGTACCGGGCGGAGAACGTTCCGATCCAGACCGAGCTCGCGCTGCTTTCGCAGAAGTACGACCAGGTGTCCGGGGCGATGTCCGTGCATTTCCAGGGCCAGGAGCGGACGCTGCCGCAGATGGCGCGGTATCAGGAGGAGACGGACCGGAGCGTTCGTGAGGCGGCGTGGCGAGCGGTGGCTGAAAGGCGGCTGCGAGATCGTGAAGAACTGGACGGGATCTACGACCAGATGGTTGCGCTGCGGCACAAGGTCGCGAAGAACGCGGGGTTCCGTGATTTCACCGGGTACGCGTTCAAGGAGAAGCACCGGTTCGACTACGGCGAGCGCGAGTGCCGGGCGTTCCACGAGGCGTGCGAGAAGGCGGTGGTGCCGCTGGTTCGGCGGTTGAGCCAGCAGAGGCGCGAGAAGTTGTCTCTGTCGCAGTTGAGGCCTTGGGATCTCGCGGTGGACATCAAGGGCAGGCCGCCGCTGAGGCCTTTCGAGGGCGGGCGTGAACTGCAGAGCAAGTGCGTGGAAGTTCTGCGTCGGCTGGATCCGAGGCTTGGTTCGATGCTGGCGTCGATGGGCGACGGTTCCAACACGAGGGGAGTGAAATCAGGCGAGTCGCTGGATCTGGACAGCCGGCGCGGGAAGGCCCCGGGCGGGTACCAGTCAATGCTCGAGCGGCGTCGCGTGCCGTTCATTTTCATGAACGCGGCGGGGATGTCGAACGACGTGACGGTGATGCTGCACGAGGCAGGGCACGCGTTCCACAGCATGCTGGCGAAGGAGGAGCCGCTCCTGGCGTACCGGTCGGCGCCGATTGAGTTCTGCGAGGTGGCGAGCATGTCGATGGAGATGCTGACGCTGCCTCACATGGAGGTCGTGTATCCGAAGGCGGAGGACCTGGCGCGGGCGCGTCGGCAACAGTTGCTCCGCTCGATCACGATCTTGCCCTGGATCGCTCAGATCGATGCGTTCCAGTTCTGGGTCTATGCCAACCCGACGCATACGCGCGAGCAGCGTACGCGGTGCTGGCTCGAGCTGGACGAGCGTTTCGGCGTCGGGGCGGATTGGTCGGGGCTTGAGGCGGTGCGTCAGAGCCTGTGGCATCGGCAGCTGCACCTGTTCAGCGTGCCGTTCTACTACATCGAGTACGGCATCGCGCAGCTTGGCGCGTTGCAGTTGTGGCTGATCTCGCTGGAACGGTCGCCTCGGGAGGCGGTGGAGCTGTATCTGCGGGCAATGTCGCTGGGCGGCAGTCGCCCGCTGCCGAGGCTGTTCGAGGCGGCGGGATTGAAGTTCGACTTCGGTCCGGAGACGGTGAAGCGGCTGACGGATCGTGTGGAGGCGGAGCTCGAGAAGCTGCCCGAGTAAGCGCATGACCATCTATCCCCCGGCCGGCCCGCACGATCTGCCCCAGCTCCTGGCCGACTTCGGGCGTTGGATCTCGGACTACTGGCAGTCGCTGCCGGAGCGTCCGGTGCTCTCACGGGCAAACCCGGGCGATGTTCTGGGCAAGCTTCCCCAGCATCCGCCCGAGCTGCCCGGCGGGGACACGCTCTGGCACGACATTCGTGCGGACTTGGATTCGATCGTCGTGCCCGGGCTGACACACTGGCAGCATCCTTCGTTCTACGCGTACTTCCCCGCGAACATCTCTGTTCCGGCGATCCTGGGAGACGTGGTCTCGGCCGGGCTGGGCGTGCAAGGAATGCTGTGGCTGACCAGCCCCGCATGCACCGAGCTTGAAACGCGCGTGCTGGACTGGCTGCGTGAGCTGCTCGGGCTGCCGGTGTGTTTCGACAGCCGCCCGGAAGTGAGCGGTGTCCCGTGGGGCGGCGGCGTGATCCAGGGCACGGCGAGCGAGGCCACGCTTTCGGCGATGGTCGCGGGTCGAGATCGGGTCCGGCGCGAACGGCAGGGCGCGGGCGTTGCCGGCCGGGCGGAGTTCGTGGTGTACGCGAGCGGGCAGTCGCACTCGTCGATCGCCAAGGCCGCGATGATCGCGGGGATCGCGGATGGGGCGAACGACGATCGGCATATCCGTCTGATCGACGTGGACGACGAACTGGCGATGAAGTCCGGGGCGCTGGGAGAGGCGATGCGGGCGGACCTTTCGGCGGGGCTCACGCCGTGCTTCGTGTGTGTGAATGTCGGCACGACCGCGACCACGGCGATGGATCGGATTGATCAGATCGCGGCGGAGGTCGATGGGCTTCCCGCAGGAACGCCACGGCCTTGGGTGCACGTGGACGCGGCGCACGCCGGGGCGGCCGCGGTCTGTCCGGAGCACCGCGGGATGCTCCGTGGGCTGGAGCGAGCGGATTCGTTCTGCTTCAATCCGCACAAGTGGTTGCTGACGAATTTCGACTGCGATTGCTTCTTTGTTCGAGATCGCCGGCCCTTGATCGAGGCACTTTCGGTCACTCCTTCGTACCTGCGCAATCAGGCGAGCGAGTCCGGCGCGGTGATCGACTATCGCGACTGGCAGATCCCGCTGGGGCGTCGGTTCCGAGCGCTGAAACTCTGGTTCGTGATCCGCGCGTTCGGGGCGGAGGGTCTCCGGGCGCACGTTCGCCGGACCATCGGCCTGGCGTCCAGATTCGAGGAGCACGTTCGTTCGGACGGGCGTTTCGAGGTCGTGACGCGTAGAACGCTCAATCTGGTCTGTTTCCGGTTGCGAGAGAAAGGGGACGAGGTGCAGCGGCGGCTGATGGACAGGATCAATCAGGGCGGGTCGGCGTTCCTGAGCCATGCGGTGGTGCCTCTGGGCGAGCCTCGCAGGCCTTCGTTCGTGCTGCGGGTCGCGGTGGGCGCTCCGCTGACGCGGGAGTCGGACATCGATCGGCTCTGGCGGACGATTTCCACGCACGCGGACGAGGTGCTAGGCTGATGCAATGAGGACGATCCCGCTCATGCTTCTAGGGCTTCTGCTCACGCTCGCCGGGTGTCAGTCCGCGCCGCCGGCGGGTCCGACCGCGTTCCGACTCGGGTCGGGCACGTACGAGGTGGCGTTCAACGCCGCGAGGGATGTGCTGTCGGAGTATCGGTTTGAACTGGACCGGATCGATGCGCGGGGCGGGGTGTTGACGACTCGGCCCAAGGCGACATCGGGGCTGGCGACGCCTTGGGATCGGGAGCAGGTTGGGCTCGACCAGGAGTTGGAGGATCTCGCCTCCCAGCAGCAGCGACGGGTGCGGATCTCGTTCCTTCCGGAGGGATCGGCGGCGCCCGCGGTCGGGTCCGCCCCGGACGAGCCGGCCGAGATTGTGGATGTCCCTGTCGAACCGACGGTGATGCCGGCCGACATGCTCGAGTATCGCGGGCGCGTGGCGATGAGGGTATCGGTGCGGGTCGAGCGGCTGCAGCGGCCGGGCTGGCGGCCTGGCACGAAGTCGGTCGGATTGAGCACGTTTACAGTCGATCCGGAACTTGAACGGCGGGGGCAGATCCCGGCGTACTTCGAGGACCTTGGCGAGGATCGTCGGCTGGCGTCGAAGATCGCGTCGGAGATCGCGGCGGCCGTCCGCCGGGCGACCCGCCCGACGCCACCCCCCCGCCGGTAAGGGCGGAGGGGCCGGCGAGCCGATATCGTTGCCCATGCCCGAAACCACCGGCACCACGCCCTCGACTCAGGCCGCCACGCCCACGACTCCCCAGCCTGTGGGGATCAAGGAGACGGTGACGTCGCTGATCATCGCGTTCGCGCTCGCGTTTGTCTTCCGGGGCTTTGTGGTCGAGCCCTACGTGATCCCGACGGGCTCGATGGCTCCCACGCTGCTGGGGGCGCACATGCGGTTTACCAATCCCTCCTCCGGGCATGACTGGGCGGTGAATCACTGGTTCCATGCGCCGGCTGGAACACGGGACGACAACCCGGTGCCGTTGCCTCAGCAGGGCGGGGTATTGGGTGGGACGAACATGGGCCCGGTCACGGTGGTGGATCCGCTGACGAAGGAGGAGGTCACGTTTACGTCGGGCGTGCCTCTGCGTTCGGGCGATCGCATTTTCGTGCTTCGATACCTCTGGCCGATCTTCAAGCCGGGTCGGTACGACGTGGTGGTGTTCAAGTGGCCCGGCAAGTCGGAGGTTTCGTTCATCAAGCGGATGGTGGGGAAGCCCAACGAGCAGGTGGCGCTGTTTGACGGGGACGTGTTCGTCAGGCCGATGGAGAGTTCCGATCGTCCGGCCGAGGGAACCAACACGTGGCTTCTGGAGGGATGGAAGACGGCTCCGAAGCCGGAGCGCGAGCAGCGGGTCCTTTGGTGGACATTGTTCGACAGCAGCGTGGTGCCCGGGAAGTCCGCCGCGGGTCGGCCTTTCTCGGGACCGTTTGTCTCCGCGGAACCCGGGTGGGAGATCGCGGGTCGCCAGTCGTACACGTACACGGGCGGCAGCGCCACGCGGTTGAGGTGGGACACCACGCCGGACAAGGCGTTGGACTATCGCCAGTTCTTCATGGATCACAACACCGCGCGGGCGGCGCGCGACCGCGTGCGCCGCGGGTGGCATCTGGTGGACACGTATCCGTTCGACGAGATGTTCCAGGCGACGGGACTCACGCTGCCGGGCGATGCGTACAACAGCGGGCAGGTGCTCTTCTATCCGATTTCGGATCTCCGGCTTTCGGCGGGCGTTCAGCCCGAGAAACCGGGCATGACGTTCTCGGCGGTGATCCGGGCACGTGGGCATGAGTTCCGCGGGCGGTTGGTGCCTTCCGGGGATGGGTATAAGGCCGTCGTCGAGATGAGACCCGTGGTGGACGGTCAGTCGGCCGAGGCTGGCTGGGAAGCCAAGGCGGACGGGATGCTCTCCGGGGTCATGAGCCCGGGCGAAGTGACGAACATCGAATTCTGGCACGCCGACCAGACACTGCAACTGTGGGTCAACAGCCGGCTGGCCGCCTCCGGAAAGTACGAGTGGTCGCTCGCCGAGCGGGTGCGGCACACGCTTGGGATGAGTCTGGAAGAGGTTCTCAGCAGGGACGAGGCCGAGCGGAACGCCAATCGTCCGCCGACATTCGCCGTGGGCGGGAACTACTCAAGGCCCGAGCCTTGGTTTGAGTTGTCCGGGCCCGCGACCCTGCACCGCGTGAAGGTGGACCGGGACATCTACTACCAGCCGGTCCGGCCTCAAGCGACTTCGGGCGGGCTGGCGATGGACTTCTGCAACGCGTCGTACCCGGCGGACCGGTACAACATCTTCCTCGGCCCGGACCAGTACTTCGTGTGCGGCGATAACTCGCCCAACTCCGCGGACGGACGGTATTGGACGACCGTTTCGGATCCCTGGGTGGCGCAGATCGATCCCACGCCGGGCGTGGTGAACGAGCGGCTGCTGGTGGGCAAGGCGTTCCTGGTGTACTTCCCCGCTGTGCAGTCTCGTGAACTGTTCGGGGCCAAGATCCCGATGATCGACGCTGGGCGCGTGCGGTGGATCTGGTAGGCCTGAAATGAGACAGGCCCCGGCAGGACCGGGGCCTGTGCGCACGATGTCGGCGTGTTTAGGCGGCCTTGCGGAAGGCCTTGCGCGTGGTCTTGCGGGCGGTGGCCTTCTTGAACGAGAAGGACTTGCCCGTCTTGCGGGTGGCCTTGCGGGCCGTCTTGCGGGCGGTCTTCTTGGCCGCCTTGCGGGTGCCCGTCCACGTGCGGGCTTTGGTCGTGCGCGATTTCGTTGTGGCCATGTCTGCTCCTTCAACAGGGGACGAGGTGTCCCGACTCGGTGTCGGTGCCCGATTCCGTTCGGGCGTGGGGGCAAACCCCCGGACCACCGACCCGGTTCAGGGATCGGCCGATCGGGCGGCGGGGATAAGGTTGTCGCGCAAAAGACCGAAAAAAACAGACCGACCATCCGACGGTCGCGCCAGGGGATATCCGTGTGACGCAGCCCGCAACGACAGAGTGGTCTCCAGATTCCTGGCGGGGGCGCCCGATGACGCAGGCGGTGGACTATCCCAACGAGGCCGAACGCTGGGAGGCGGTGGGACAGCTCCGGTCCCTGCCGCCGCTGGTGACGAGTTGGGAGATCGAGCGGCTTCGGAAGGAAATCGCCGAGGCGCAGCAGGGCAAGCGGTTCATCCTGCAGGGCGGGGACTGTGCCGAAACGTTGAATGACTGCCGGCCGGACGTGATTACCAACAAGCTCAAGATTCTGCTTCAGATGTCGCTGGTGCTGGTGTACGGCGGGAAGCAGCCCGTGACCCGCATCGGTCGGTTCGCGGGGCAGTACGCAAAGCCCCGATCGAGCCCGACCGAGACGGTCCGGATCAACGGGAAGGACGTGATCCTTCCGAGCTACTTCGGGGATCTGTTCAATCGGGCGGAATTCTCGGCGGAGGCCCGGCGCCCGGACCCGTTCCTGATGGTGCGGGCGTACAAGCACGCGGCATTGACGCTGAACTTCATCCGTGCGCTCACCGAGGGTGGGTTCGCCGACCTTCACCATCCCGAGTACTGGGACCTTCGCTTCTTCACGCACGCGAGCCTGTCGGGTGCGCAGCGTGAGGAGTACGAGCGGATGACGCGCACGCTGGCGGACGGACTTCGGTTCATGGAGGCGTTGGGCGAGCGCACGGTGGATGATCTGACGCGTGTGGAGTTCTTCACGAGTCACGAGGGGCTGAGCCTGGACTACGAGTCGGCGCAGACGAGAACGGTGCCGCGGCGCGAGGGGTGGTACAACCTGACGACGCACCTGCCTTGGATCGGGGAGCGGACGCGGGATCCTGATGGCGCACACGTGGAGTACTTCCGGGGCATTGCCAATCCGGTGGGCGTGAAGGTGGGGCCGTCGATCACTCCCGAGGTGCTTTTGCGGCTGATCGACCGGCTGAATCCGCGGAACGAGCCCGGGAAGATGGTGCTGATCACGCGGATGGGGGCGGAGCGGGCGGGTGAGGCGTTGCCGCCGCTGGTGGAGGTTGTCCGTCGTTCGGGGAAGCGGGTGCTCTGGGTGTGCGACCCGATGCACGGGAACGGGATCAAGACGTCCGGGGGGATCAAGACGCGCAGCTTTGACGCGATTCTGCGGGAGTTGGAGTCAACGTTCGACGCGTTGCGGGCGGGGGGCGCGCACCTGGGCGGCGTTCACTTCGAACTGACGGGCGAAGACGTGACGGAGTGCATCGGAGGCGGGGCTGGGGTGAGCGAGAGCGATCTGACGAGGAACTTCGCGTCGCCGTGCGATCCGAGGCTGAACTATCAGCAGGCGCTGGAGATGGCGTTTCTGCTGGCACGGAAGATGGGAAAGGCCGGATAACGGCGGGGTGCTGGGGCGTGGCGGTGGGGGCGGTGGGGGTGGCATCGGGAAGTCGGAGTCCGGGGCCGTGCGCGCGTGAAGTCGCGGGCGTGCGCGGTCGATACAGACGGCGCAGGCCGATCGGACGCGGCCTTGTGAACCGATCCAAGGATGGAGCGAGACATGGGCAAGGGCAAGAGCGCGGCGGCGGCGTTGCCGGAGTTTGCGGCGAAGGCGGAAGAGCGGATCGCGCGGCTGGACCGGCGTCGACGCGAGCGGTCGACGCTGTCGGGCGAGGGGATCGCGGTGTTCTCCGACGGCGAGGGGTACGCGAAGATCGCGAAGGTTGTTTTCCGCGACGTTTCCGGCGTTGGGCTGGGCGTGTGGTGCGGGGTGGAGATCAAGCCTGGTTCGCGGTTCACGCTGAAGCCGGACTCTGGTTTGAAGCGTTCGCACGCGGGCGTGGTATCGCGGTGCACTCGGGACGGGGATCGGTTCATCCTCGGGCTTGTGGTGGCGCAGGCGAAGGCGGCGTGAGGAGCGGCAGGGCGAGGGCGGCGACGGTGGAGCGGTAGCGAGCGGCCATAGATTCGAGCGCGGTGGGGATGACGCGGATCTGGCCGACGGTCGTCAGGAAGTTGACATCGCCGGACCACCTCGGCACGAGGTGAACGTGGAGATGCTGGGGGAGGCCTGCGCCCGCGGCGCGGCCTTGGTTGAGCCCGATGTTGATGCCCTGCGGGGCGAGGGCGTGCTGAACGATCATGGTGGCGGCATCGACGAGCGCCCAGAGGTGGGCGCGGTCGTCGGCGTGGTAGTCGAGGAGTGAGGGGCGGGGGTCGCCGAGGGCGACAAGCAGGTGGCCTCCCGTGTATGGGAAGCGGTTGAGGAGGATGAGTCCCTTGGCGGACCGGGCGATGACATGGTTAGCGATGTCCTGATCAGGACTGAGCCAGTTGTCGGCGAGGAAGGAGCCCGTGGAGGGGGCGGCGTGGGAAGGGGTGGCGGGCTTGGAGTCGACGTTCTCGACGTAGGCCTGCCGCCAGGGGGCGTTGAGCGAAGCGGGTCCCATGGGCGGGTCCGCAGGGGCGTTGGAGTGGTTTCCCGGCGTGGCGGTCATGGTTGACGCTAGGCTGGTGCGGGGCTTTCGGGCGCGAACGGGAGTGCACGGATGGACGCGGAGAGGTTGCGGCGGCTTCTGCAGGCTCGGCACACGTGCGTTCGGGTGGTGACCTCGGAAGAGCCCGAGGTGATCGAGGTTGCTCTCGACGCGGCGAGCCGGATGGGTCTGGAGCCTTGGCTTTGGTCGGTGACGGACGGGGTTCGGCGGGTGGTGGTGGATACGGACCAGCCTGTGCCGAACACGACGAACCCGGCGGCGGGGTTGCGGTGGCTTTCGCAGGGGCTGACCAAGCCGAGCCTGGTGATTCTGCTCGACTTGGCGGAGCATCTGTCGGATGCGACGAACCTGAGGGCGGCGCGGGATCTGCTGGAGCGTGTGCGGGGCGGATTGGTGGGGGCGGGACAGACCGGTGTGGATGGTCGGAGGACGCGGTCGGCGGTGGTGATGATCGATCACACGGACCGCGTGCCCGGGGTGATTGGGGGAGGGAGCGTTCGGCACGAGGTGCTGCCGCCGGATGATGATGAGATTCTGGAGATCGTCAAGAGCGCGATCCGCTCGGTGGCGCGGGACGGGAAGATCGATCTTGCGGTGACTCGGCCCGAGAAGGACTTTCTGCGGGATGTGGTGGTCAATCTGCGTGGTCTGACGCGACGGGCGGTGAAGCAGTTGGCGCTCGAGATGGTGGCGGTGGATCGGCGGCTGACTGACGATGACCTGGAGACGCTGCAGCGTGGGAAGCGGATGTTGCTGGAGGATGCGGGGGTGCTGGAATTTGTCGATGCGCCGACGTCGCTCGGGGAGATCGGGGGATTGGAGCGTCTGAAGGCGTGGCTGTCGCGGCGTGAGGGGAGTTTTTCGCCCAAGGCGGCGGAGTTCGGGCTTACGCCGCCTCGGGGGGTGTTGTTGCTGGGGGTGCAGGGGGCGGGAAAGAGTCTGGCGGCGAAGGCGATCGCGACGGCGTGGCGGCGGCCGCTGATGAAGCTGGATCCCGGGAGTCTGTTCGACAAGTACATCGGGGAGACGGAGCGGAAACTGCGGGACGCGCTCAAGCAGGCGGCGGCGATGGCTCCCGTGGTGCTGTGGATCGACGAAATCGAGAAGGGGTTCGCGTCGGCGGGTGACACGGGGAACGACAACGGGGTGTCGCGCCGGATGTTCGGGACGATGCTGACGTGGCTTCAGGAGCACCGGGAGCCGGTGTTCGTGGTGGCGACGGCGAACGACATCAACGCGCTTCCGGCGGAGCTGATGCGGAAGGGGCGGTTCGATGAGATCTTCTTCGTGGATCTTCCGACGCCAAGGGTTCGCCGGACGATCTTCGAGATTCACCTGAGGAAGCGGAAGCAGGACGCTTCGAAGTTCGATCTGGAAGCGATGTCGGCGGAGTCGGAGGGGTTCAGCGGAGCGGAGATCGAGCAGGCGGTGCTGTCGGCGCTTCACGCGGCGTTTTCACGGGGGGGCGAGCTCACGACGGGGGACGTGGTCGAGGCGTTGCGGGCGAGCCCGCCTTTGTCCGTGACGAGGCGCGAGGCGATCGCGGCGTTGCGGGCGTGGGCGGTGGGTCGGTGCGTCCCGGCGGACGATCCTGCATAATGTGTGGCGCGAGAGTGAGGCGACGGGAGGGGGCCTGACTCGGCAAGGAGCCTGCATGTTTACATCGATCGCCGTCGTTTCGAAGGGTTCGGCCCAGGTGCTTGTGCTCGGCGTGTTCAAGGGAGAGGGGCTTGACCCCAAGGCTGCGCGTCGCGATGTCTCTGGCGCGGCGGCGGCGGCGGTGGGGCGGTCGGAGTTCACGGGTGACGCGGGCTCGATCGTGGAGGCGTTCCCGACGTCCGGCGAGTATTCGCGCGTGCTGGTCGTGGGGCTTGGGGAGCGGGCGAAGTTCGAGGCGGCGTCGCTGCGGTCGGTGGGCGGGAACGTGGGGCGACGGCTGGCGGCGGCGAAGGCCGACTCGGCGCACGTGGATCTGTCGGCGTCGATCGCGGGGGCGAAACTCAACGCGAAGGCGTGCGGGCGTACGTTCGGCGAGGGGCTCGGGTTGATCGGATGGACGTGCGATGAGTTCAAGGGGACGGGCGGGAAGAAGGATGAGCGGAAGAAGCTGAGCGTGTCCGGAGAGGGATCAGGGTTCGCGGCGGGGCTGGAGTATGGGCTTGCGCTGGCGGAGTCGGCGAATTTCTGCCGGACGCTGAGCCAGACGCCGCCGAACGTGGCGACGACGTCGTTCATGGAGCGGATGGCGAGGCAGGTTGCGAAGGACTGTGGGCTGTCGGTACGCGTGTGGGAGGGGGACGCGCTGGAGAAGGAGAAGTTCGCGGGGCTGATCAACGTCGGCAAGGCGAGCGAGAACAAGCCGAGGCTGATCCGGCTTGAGTACAACCCGTTCGGGAAGTCTGTGCCCGCCGGGAAGAAGGGGCAGGCGGTGGTTCTGGTGGGGAAGACGATGACGTACGACACGGGGGGGTTGTCGCTGAAGGTGAACAACGGGATGGTGGGGATGAAGCGGGACAAGGATGGCGGGTGCGCGGTGCTGGGTGCGATGCACGCGATCGCGACGGTTGTGAAGCCGAAGAGGCGTGTGGTGGCGTTCCTGGCGGCGGCGGAGAACTCGATCTCGGACGAGGCGTACCGCCCGGACGACGTGATCACGTACCGCAACGGCGTGACGGTCGAGGTGACGAACACGGACGCGGAGGGGCGTCTGGTGCTGGCGGACGCGTTGTGCTGGGTGTGCGAGAAGGAAGACCCGGCGTGTGTGGTGGATCTGGCGACGCTGACGGGCGGAGTGGTCGTCGCGCTGGGATCGACGTATTGCGGGATGTTCTGCGAGGACGACGGGCTGCGGTCGAAGATCGAGGCGGCGTCGAAGGAGAGCGGTGAGCGGGTGTGGCGTCTGCCGATGCACGCGGAGTATCGGGAGATGATGAAGAGCCCCGTGGCCGACATCGTCAACAGCAATCCGAACCGCAAAGCGCATCCGATCCAGGGTGCGGCGTTCCTGTCGTACTTCGTGAAGGAGGGCGTGCCGTGGTGTCACCTGGACATCGCGGGCGTGCACGTCTCGGACGAGAACAAGGGGATGTTCATCAGCGGGCCGACGGGATGGGGCGTGCGTCTGCTGGCGGATTTCGTGGACGCTTACTGAGCGGGGGCGTCGGGCGAGGATCGGTAGGTTCTTGAGAACACGACCGCGTCGGGCGGGAGCGTGGGCTTTCCGTCCGTCCAGATGATCTCGGCGGTGGGGAAAGGCGAGGGCGTGGCGACGAACCAGACGGTGAAGGTTTCGCCGCTTGCGAACGTCTGGGGGATGATGCGGGGTCCAGGCGGCGTGCGGTAATTACCGTTGGGCGGGGCGGCGAGCGGGCCGGGATCGATGGGAATGGCGTAAGACGAGGCGGGGCGCGTGTCCGAGGGAGTTCGGATGGGGCCGACGATTGCGGAGAAGGACCAGTTCGGGAAGCAGGCGGCGAGACCCCAGGCCTGCATGTCGTCCGCCGCGAGCACCACGGGCGCGGGAGCGGGCGGGCTGATCGGCTCGATCGAGGGGCTGAGGAACCTCTCGAGGACGGCGATCTGTGCCTGAGGTGAGAGTCGGTTGGCGGCGGCCTCGGCGATGAGCCACTTGGCTTCGTCTCCCCATGCGTGGAGTTGGAGGGCGGATCGCCGAAGGAGGCCGAGGGCGAGGCGATCGCGCTGTTCGGGCGTGAGCGTGCGAGCACGCAGGATGTCCCATTGGTGGATGGTGAATCCCCTGGCGTCGGAGACGTGTTTGATGAGAGAGTCGGTGGGGATGATCTTGGAGACTTGGGATTGGAAGGAGGAGGTCGTGAGAAAGGGGAGGAGCACGGAGACGAGGAATGGGAGGGTGAGGACGAAGAGAAGAGCGAGGCGGCCACGATGCCAGACTGGCTGGCCTGTGACGACGGCGCCGGGCCGGGCAGTGTGCGAGCCGCATTCGGGGCATCGGGGGTCGTTGGTGGATTCGATGCCGGAGAGGTCGTACTCGCAGGCGGCGCATCTGGGCGAGGAACCGGAGCGGATCCGGACGGTGGAGGCGAGCACGCAGGCGAGCATGAAGAGGGACATCGGCAGGGTGTCGAGGAAGGCGAGGAATCGGCTGCCGGAGGAGACGGCGAAGGTGATGACCAACAGGTAGAGGAGCCAGAACGCGACGGGGATGCCCACTCTCACCCAATTCGGCGGCGCGAACGGACCAGGGCTGCTCGGCACCGCACGGGCGGCCAGAATCACCAGCACGATGAGGGGTACGAAGGCGAGCAGGACGTACCAGAGTGTGGTCATGTCGTGGGCACTCCTGTCGGTGCGGCGTGAGAATCGTATGCCCATTATGGGTGGTAGTTGATCGGTGTCCGGAAGATGTCGATACTGAGGAGTCATGCGTTCATGGCTGGCGAGCCTGGTGCTGGTGCTCTCCGCGGTGGTGTCGCCGTGGGTGGCTGGGGTTATGCCGAAGAGCGCGTGCTCGGAGCGGTGTTCGGACCGATGCGTGTGTCCGTGTGCGAAGCCGCGTTCGGGTCCGGATCAGGGACGTTGTCCGTGTGAGCCGAGGCCGGTTCGTGGTGAAACGAGCGCATCGTCGCCGGCGGCGGTGGTGACGCGAGTTGGGCGCGTGCTGCGTGCCGAGGCGGTGGGCGCATCGGTGGCGGAGCGTGGGGCGAGGCCGCGGGCGTGGGTGAATCGTGTCCGGGATGATGGGGCGTATCGGGGAGACCGTGGTCCGCCGCCGAGGGCGATGCACGGGGTGTGGCTGTTGTAGTTCGACGGGGTCCGCGAGAGTCGGGGTGTGGGCGGAGGCTGTCCCGTGTGTGCGGGGCGGCGTGTCGGATTACGCGAGTCAATGACAGTATGAATGGAGAATGATCATGCGTCAGCATGTGAACGCGATGGCGTTGGTGGTCGGGGTGTTGGCATTGTCGGGGATGATGCTCGGAGGTTGTGCCGGCTCGGGCGGAGCGGCGGTCGAAGAAGAGGGTGTGGTGCACAGCGCGACGGCGAGCGAGACGGCGGCCTTGAAGGAGATGGCGCCGATCGGGGGCACGGAAGTGGTGCTCTATGTCAATGGGCTTGGATGCCCGCTGTGCGCGACGAACATCGACAAGGTGTTGGAGCGTGAGGACTACACGCGGAGCGTGTCGGTGGACCTGGGGCAGGGAACGGTGACTCTGGGGCTCAAGCCCGGCGAAACCGCGCCATCCCCCAAGGAACTGGCGGATCTGGTGCACGATTCCGGGTTCACGCTGGTGAAGATCAGCACGCGGTAAGAAGGAGCGCTCGCATGAGACATATGTGGAAGGCGTGCGCGGCGATTCCGGCGCTGCTGGCCGGCGTGGTCGCGGAACACGCGCACGGACAAGAGGCGATGTACACCCAGGCGGCGACGATGCCGGCGAAGGGGAACTGGATCCTGCGATCGCAGATTCACTTCTACCGGTACGGCGAGAATCCGCTGACGGGCGAGAAGCGCGAGGACAAGTACGAGTTGATGAACACGATCAACGTCGGGCTTGCCCGGGCGTTGTCGCTGATGGTTGACGTTCCGGTGGTGCTTGCCGAGAAGGAGGACGCCGCCGGGAAGACGGATTGGGACCACGGCGTGGAGGACATCCACGTGACGTTCAAGTACCGGGTGTTCATGGAGAACACCGGCGGTGTGGACACGACGCGGATCGCGCTCCTGGGCGGGGCGGGCGTGACGAGCGGCGACGACCGGGACTTTGCGAGCCAGAGCGTGAACCCGCACCTCGGTGGGGTGTACACG